>Ga0066843_10000295_pt1 | contig 15829 bp, 15 predicted proteins | sample ETNtaG_15_FD_66663 | JGI IMG/M metagenome (GOLD analysis project Ga0066843, IMG submission 66663) | Marine microbial and viral communities from oxygen minimum zone, Eastern Pacific Ocean - ETNP201302PF89A | ecosystem: Environmental > Aquatic > Marine > Oceanic | place: Pacific Ocean: Eastern... | reverse complement strand
AGCTTGGTCGTGTTCAACAAAACAGACCAAGTTGATGAAGAATTTCTTTTCACGTTACAAATTAAACACCCAAAAAGTCTAGTGATCTCAGCACTTACAGGCGATGGTATCCAAGAACTCAAAAATCATATTGCTAAGATTATTTCGAAGCATGACATTTGTTTATCGATCTCCCTTTCCTATCAGGACGCAAAGGCTCTAGATTATCTCTACAACCACGGACATATTGTAAGTACTGATTATAGAACGGAGGAAATCTTTATCCAAGCACAACTGCCCCGACGCCACTTAAAGCTGCTAGACCAACTTCTAGTCAACTCAACTCACACTATCCAATAATTTTATTTGTGACGGATGGCTTCAATTGGTTTTAACTTAGAAGCACGACTGGCGGGATAATAACCAAAAAAGACACCAATAGCTGCCCCAGCAGCAACTGAGGTTAAAACTGATCTCAGGGTAATTACTGATGGCCATTCAAATCCGTCAATATATTTACTCAATGCAATAGCAACAGCATGTGTTAGGCCAAATCCGATTATAATCCCAATAATACTTCCAATTAGACAAATAAGAACAGATTCAGTCAAAAACTGTATCCGAATATCCCAGCTTTTGGCGCCAACCGCCTTTCGAAGGCCAATTTCTGGCACACGTTCAGTCACAGACACCAACATAATATTGAGGGTACCAATTCCACCTACTATTAAGGAAACCGAGGCAATCAAGACAAGAACCAACTCAATAATTAAGATAATTCTGTTGGTGGATTTCAACTCTTCTTTCATAACCCACACTTCGAAGAATTCTTCCCCGCCATTTGCTCGCATTAAAACTTTTTTGACCTGATTTACTGCTTGATCAATAACATCATAGTCTTTGACCCGGATCAGGATATGATCGACATAATCGTTTCCTAAAAATTGGGTCTGTGTGGTCGTTACTGGCGTAAAAATCTGATTATCCTCACTTCCCATTCCTGGGTCAAGTCCCTTTCCACGAGATTCCATAACGCCAATGATGCTGAAACGTTCATTACTAACTTTGATCTCTTTGCCTATTGGATCTAAGCCAGAGAACAGATCCTGAACAATTTCCTCACCAACAACACAGACCTTACTCCAAAAGCTGAGATCCTCATCAGAAATAAAGCGTCCTACACGAGTATGCCATTCACGAATAAGGTGATAATCGTAGGATGTTGCCTGCAAACGGGTTTTCTTTTGTTCTCCATCATACGATACATTTACAGACCTATAAGTCTCCGGTGCAGCCATATCGACGGATGGACATTCATTTCGAATTAATTCTACATCTTCCATCATCAAGAAATGCTTGCTGGGGTTTTGAATCCAGCGACCACCCTTGCGGATCCGCCCCTCACGATACACACCAAACGTCAGTGGGCCACCCACCTTTTCAACTTCGTTCATCACTAATTTCTGGGCTCCAGCGCCAAGCGACATCATTACAATCACACCAGCAATTCCGATTGAAATGCTCAGGACAATAAGGAACGTACGCATTCCATTGGCATAAAATGTTGAAAATGCCGATGAAGTATTCTGGACAAATTTCATTTAGTCAGTAGAATCCCAGTTTATTGCTGTGGCTTTATACCCATGCTAGAATCTAAATTTAATGAAAAGCGATCAAAAAACTTGGAGCATATATGAGAGTTGTTGTGCAACGCGTAAAATCTGCAAGCGTTACAGTTGGAGGAGAACTGATATCAGAAATTGGACCCGGTTTGCTAGTCTTTCTGGGCGTATCTAAAAATGATCAACGAGAAGACATCAATTACCTGACACAAAAAGTAGCAAACTTACGAATCTTTCGTGATGAAGAGGGCAAAATGAACAAATCCCTGCTGGATATCGGAGGATCCGCACTTATTGTTTCACAATTTACCCTTTACGGTGATTGTCGCAAAGGCCGACGACCAAGTTTCATCGAAGCATCACCACCAGAAAAAGCCAGTAAACTATATGAAGAATTCATCGGCGCTTTGAACGAACTAGGAGTAAATGGAAAAGGTGGTAGATTCCAAGCAATGATGGATGTACAACTTATCAATGACGGTCCAGTAACAATGCTGCTTGATAGCACCAAGCTTTTTTAAGTTCTTCCCATGTAATCATTCATTCTTACAGACAAGCCACAAAACCAACTTCCTCCTCGTTAAACACAAAACTCGAATGCATTTTCGAACTTGGAAGAGTGGAATTACAATTACATCTAATTCGCTAGGTCTGCCAAAAAATTTGCGGCAAATTCTGCGGTGATCCAGACTAACACTAAAATATCCTTACTGTTTAGTTCCAGCTACCGAGCCTTGAGTAAGGGCATATCTAGATCTGGGGCTTTTATCGTGTTGACTTCAACGATACGATAAAACACTCCACAACAAACGATTCTCCCAATTTCACCTGTCAAACTTATGTCAATTTAAAACTGGTTCGATGAATCGGACATGGATCAAGATCTACAATTGCTTGCCGGTGTTGTGGTGTGCCATACCCCTTATGCCTTTTAAATCCAAACTCAGGATAGTCCAGATCAAGCGCAACCATTATTCGATCACGAGTTACTTTCGCCATCACTGAGGCAGCGGCAATTGACTGAACAAGCGAATCACCTCTGATTACAGCCTGCCCAGGCATCTGAACTAGCGGTAATTGGTTTCCATCAACAAGAACATAATCAGGTGAAGGGATAATACTTTCAACAGCTTTTTGCATGGCGAGCATCGAGGCCTGCAAAATATTGATTTGATCTATAATTTGGTGATCGACAATACCTACTCCAACACCAACTGCATCTCTTTCAATTTGTGAAAAGAATGCTTCTCGCTGCGCTGGTGTCAACTGCTTCGAATCAGCCAGGCCATCAATCTCACATTTAAACGGAAGAATAACAGCAGCTGCGACAACCGGCCCAGCTAAAGCGCCTCGTCCCGCCTCATCAACACCTGCTATCCTAAGGTAGCCTTGTTTGGCTAAACCACTTTCAAGCTGTTGGATATCAAATCTCTCAACGGAATGTTTTCCTGTATTCTACTTACTTCTTCTCAGAAACACGTGCAGCTTTCCCCGTTCGATTACGCAAGTAGTAAAGCTTAGCCCGTCGAACGCCACCACGTCGGATAACTTGAATACTATCAATGTTTGGCGAGTGTAGCGGGAAAGTCCGTTCGCTACCGGTGCCATAAGCTAAACGTCGAACAGTGAAAGTTGATCTCAATCCTCTATCCCGATACCGAATAACTATACCTTCGTAGGCTTGAATACGTTCTTTTGTCCCCTCACGAATTCTATTGTTTACTCGAATGAGATCTCCAACACTAAAATCCAGTTTATCAGTTCTCATATATTCGTTTTCAACAGATTCTAAAAGATTCATCTTTGTTTTCCTTAGTCTAAAACTTCGTTATTCTTAAACTTGCGTAAGAGATCGGGACGCTGCTCTGCTGTTTTCTCCACAGACCGGTCTCTTTTCCAATCCATAATTTTCTGATGATGCCCACTCAACAAAACATCCGGCACTTTCATACCTTCAAACTCAGCAGGACGGGTATAATGAGGGTGATCAAGCAATTCTCGGCTAAACGAATCATTCTGAGCCGACTCGTAATCCCCCAAAGCACTTGGCAGTACACGCCCAACCGCATCGATTAAAACAAGCGCGGGAACTTCCCCTCCACTCAAAACATAATCCCCAATAGATATTTCATCAGTAATCAATTTTTCGCGAACTCGTTGATCAATTCCTTTATAGCGACCACAGATCAAAATCAAATGTGTCTCAAGGGAAAATCTCTCGGCCATCCTCTGACTAAAAGGCTTTCCTTGTGGAGTCAGAAAAACGACACGGGTTGCCTCTTTTGGCTCAAGCGATCTAACTGCGGCAAAAAGGGGCTCCGGTTTAAGAACCATCCCCGATTCACCACCATAAGGGTAATCGTCAACGGTGCGACGATTATCCTCGGCAAAACTCCGTAGATCATGGAGGCGAACTTCCAGCAGTCCCCGATCAATGGCTCGTTTCAGAATCCCAACATGAAGCGCCATTTCAAGAATCTCAGGAAAAATAGCGATAACGTCGATTTTCATCTTCCACTTCTAAACTGAGATTCGAGTTTCATGCAATAGCAGCGTTATAACGACGAAACTTCTGATGATTAGATATTTTGCAACCGCCAGAATTAATTTGGTCTACGAAAAAACATCCAGATAGAAGACTACTCTTCTTCGCTACCTTGTGAGCCCAAGGACTCATCCGTGTCAACAGATTCAGCCAATATCCCACTATCTGGAGCAAGCTGATCTATCGGGCCTTCCACTGCATCAACACCTACAAAAACAAAAGGATCATCAATTGAAACACGCCCAAGCTTTTCATCATGGAATCTTTTCCATATACCAACTTTCGACAGTAAATTCTTTGCCGTATCTGTAGGTTGTGCTCCATTACGAAGCCACTTGAGGGCTTTATCAGGATGAACAATGATTTCAACGGGATCAGTCAACGGATTATAATGCCCAAGTCTCTCAATAAAAGCACCATTGCGTGCGCTCCGGCAATCTGCAGCAACGATGCGGTAAAACGGACGCTTTTTACGTCCATGTCTTTGCAATCTAATTTTAACAGCCAATAGTCTCTCCTATAACTTTCTATTCAATTGATTTGTATTCACAATTACCTGCGACGTCTTCTCTTTTTTCGCACGAGTTTATTTTTTGGGCCCTTACCAACACTAAGACCAAATTGGGGTCCATGGGCAGTTTGCTGGTCAAACATTTGATTCATCATTTTCAGCTGACTGACCAATTGGTTGACCTGACTAACTCTGGTTCCACTCCCTTTTGCGATTCGTTGCCGACGGGAACGGTCTAGAATCGCGTAATTACGACGCTCACCCGGCGTCATAGACTGGATAATTGATTTTGCATGTTTTATCTGGCTTTCGTCAATTTGAGCTCCTTTCGGCAAAGCCTTTGACATACCAGGAACCATACCAATCAACTGATCCAAAGAACCCATTTTCTTTATTTGTTCAAATTGGGTCAACATGTCATTAAAGTCCAAGCCACTTTTGCTCATTAGTTTCTCTTCGAGCTCTTTAGCTTGTTCTTCGCTGAAGATCGATTCAGCTCGATCTAAAAGCGTTTTGAAATCTCCTTGCCCGAGAATCCGGGACGCCATCCTATCCGGATAGAACTCCTCCAACGTATGGCCATCGATTTTTTCACCAGTACTGACAAACTTAATAGGTGTGCCAGTTGCCGCACGCACTGAAAGAGCAGCACCACCCCGAGCATCTCCATCCAGCTTAGTCAGGATAACACCTGTTATATTAAGGTCCTTGCTGAAGTGCTCTGCAACATTGACCGCATCTTGTCCCGTCATAGAGTCAACAACCAAGAGCGTTTCTGTTGGATTAACACTACGCTGGATATGTTCTAATTCACCCATCAGTTCCTCATCAATATGCAGACGACCTGCGGTGTCAAGAATAACGAAAGTATTACCATGATTTAACGCATGCTCAACCGCTGCCTGAGCAATCGAAACCGGTGACACACCTGTTCCCATCGAAAATACAGGTATCCCAATTTGATCACCCAATATCCTAAGTTGTTCAATCGCCGCTGGGCGGTAGATATCAGCTGCAACTAATAGAGGGTTTCGTCCTTCCGTTTTAAATTTCAAGGCGAGCTTGGCTGATGCCGTAGTCTTACCAGAACCCTGAAGACCAACCATCATCAATACTGTTGTTCCACTTGGCGAGACCTGAACCTTTTCCGACTTCTGCCCCATCAAACTTGTCAGTTCGTCACCGATAATTTTCGCAATTTGCAATTCGGGAGTTAGGCTGCCAAGAACTTCTTGGCCGAGTGACCTTACCTTGACATCATCTACAAACTGACGAACGATCTTGTAACTGACATCCGCTTCAAGCAAGGCAAAACGAACTTCACGTAGAGCGTCGGAAACATTCTTTTCAGTTAGTTTGCCTTGGCCACTCAGTTTCTTGAATGTGCTCTGTAATTTTTCGGTTAGACTCTCAAACATTAGCTTTAATTTAATGATTTCAAACTTCAGAATACTTTTTAAAAGCTCCGCTTAAGATACACCACCATTGAAATAATTGTCAATGTAAAAATGAAAACCTTGACACATCCCAACCCAATTGCTATTATGCTGGTTCTTTAAATCACATTGGCAGAAATCCGTGCCAAAAAATACTATGGCAGCTGGCGCTGTGTAATCTAATTTTAAAAACCAATGAGCGAATACGTAATTGTCTTTGTAACAACCGGAAGTGTAGAAGAAGCGAAACAAATAGCTGAAGTATTAGTAGATCAGCAACTTGTAGCGTGTGTAAACATCATGCCTGAAATCCTTTCAATTTACCATTGGCAAGGAAAGGTTGAGAAAGATATTGAAGCAAAAATGATAATTAAGACTAAATCAAGCCTGATAAATCAACTAATCCAAACGGTTAAAAACATGCATAGCTATGATGTCTGTGAAGTTACTGCCGTACCAATCATTTCTGGGAACTCAGATTATCTTAAATGGATAGACGAAAGCGTAAATGGATAGACGAAAGCGTAAATGGATAGACGAAAGCGTACATGAGAGATGATCCTTTCAAGGTCCGGAAGGCTGTAACTTTAATCGGTCAAAATCAGAATAAGATAAATTTTTGTTCTGCACTGGAGATAAAATATGGGTGAATCGAAAACTCGAATTGCAATGGTTGGCGCAGGTGGTATGGCTAATGGCGTCCATTACCCATCACTTGCTTCATTTCATGATGTGGAGATTACAGCCATTTGCGACCTGAATAAGGAACGTCTAAACACAACCGCTAACACATATAAAATTGAGAACCGGTATGAAAACTATGTAAAAATGATCGAAGATACTACACCAGATGGTGTTTACGTCATTGGACAACCACATTACATGTATGACATTTGGACATGGTGCCTTAATCAAGGTCTAAATCTATACATTGAGAAACCAATGGGCCTTTCCATACATCAAGCAAGATCTCTTGCTGAGCTGGCAGAGAAGAACAACTGTATTACCCAAGTAAGTTTCCAGCGCAGATCCTGTCCAATGGTAGTGATGCTTCGCGAAAAATGCCTTGAACGTGGTCCCATTACCCATGCCATTTGTACCTTCTATAAAACAGATGGTCCAACTTTCGGCATGCGAGACCGAATGATGGACGATGGTGTTCATGCTATTGACACACTAAGGTGGATGTGTGGAGGTGAAGTGATAAAAATTGATAGCATTGCTAGATCAGTTCTCTACCATGATATCAATTTCATTATGGCACTTCTACACTTTGATAACGGTACTGTTGGGATTCTCCAAAATAGTTGGACGAGTGGTCGTCGTGTTTTCAGAGTAGAAATGCACGCACCTAATATCTGTGCCGAAGCGGAACACGAGGGAAAAGGATACCTCTACAAAGATGGAGATTACAGTGGGATTGAATATGACACGCGTGAAGTGGCAGGAAGCAATCAAAACTTTATCTTTGGTGGGTTTCAAGCAAAGAGCCGAAACTTTATCGATTGCATAAAATCGGGTGCGCAACCAGAATCAAATTTCTCTGACGCTATCAAGACAATGGAAGTTGCAGATAAAATATTAGCCAAGGCTTTACTGGAAGAGTAACTAAATCTTAGAATTTAATCAGCAAACTACTCATAAAACTTTTTTTCTTATTCCGGCTGGCAAACACTTGGTATTTATCTCCAGTCACATCGAAATACTCTCGCACATAATTCCTGCTATTATAGGCTGGATTATCTTCAGCATACATAACACCAAAATTAATGTTAGTATTGTTTTTACGCAAAAGATCCCAGTTCAATCCAAACCCATATGAATGCTTGTTTCCATTATCCGTTTCTTTTTGCTTGTTTAATTCAGGATACGCCCCTTCTTTCAATAAATCGGTTGTACCATCCATTCTCACCACGTAAAGGTTCAATTCCTTGTAACTGTATGGATTCGGATTGGTAATAAGCGTTACCGAGGCGCGTGCGGTACTATCAAACGAAAGAGTACTGAGTTCATGACTATCTTCTTTCTTACTAAGGATGCTGTAACGTTCCTGCATTTTGGAGAAGGCAGAATCCTCAAAAAGGGAAAAATTCAATTTCTCTGAAACATCATAAACCATCCCAAGCGAATTGTTTAAGCGGCTTTGCCCAACCTCGTTTTGCAACTCGGGAACCTTATCAACATCTTCATAGTCCTCCAGCATTTCCTGATTAAACGTACTAAAATTAGCGTTTAAAAAGCCATTGGCTTGCGAGGCTTTGACAGTAAAACCATTGATTGAATATTGCTTAATAGTGAAGTCACTACCATCACGAAGATAAACGTTGCCAAATGGATCGAAAGCTAAGAAATTCAAATCTCGATCCTGTTCATTTTGTTTGTCAACACTATATAAGAATCGTCCCAAATATTTACCATTGGCATCAAAATGCTGAATGCGCGAAGTCACTCGATGCCAATATGTAGATTTAACTGTTTCAGCTTGCAGGTCTGCATCAATATCCTTATCAGCGCCTTTACCTGCTCCATCGTAATACCCTTCATATCGACGAAGATATTCAAGTTCCTCAAGTAACTGAACCCGCTGAACGAGCTCAGATTGTGTGGTCGGGAAGTTGCTGAATACTCGACTGAATGATGAATCAGGTAAAATGCCAGAACCTAGCGTCGTAGAATCAGATAAAGGATCAGCTAATCCGCTAGCTGCGGGTGATGCAGCTAATATATCACTAATTGTGAATTTCTTATTAAATCGCTTGAACTGACTGGCATCCTTGATTAGTATATTCCCGTTGTTCAAAACAACTATAGAACTTGGTTTAGTCAATTCGCCGTCATCTCGCCCATGAGCGCCGAAATTAAACAGAAACTCCCCTTCGGAATTAAACTTAACAATGCGGTGGTTATCAGTATCCGCAATAAAAACGTTACCTTCTGCATCGACACCTATGTCCGATGCTCCCTTGTCAATTTCACCGTTACCTGCGCCATAACTACTAAAAGACGTTAGTTTCTTCCCATCAGCAGCGAATTTATGCACCTTTGTTTTTACTGGATCCAGAATATACAGTTCACTGTCGCCGTTAACAGCTATCTTTATTTGACGATCATAACCTGGTGATTGTATGGCAAAAGCGGATCTACCAGCCTCATCAATGATTAATTTAGCTGGCAACACTGTCTTGGGACGAACACTGACATTACCGACAAAATAGGTATGAACATTTTCGCCTAGAGCATCAAACTTATATACACAAGGAGCAAATATATAAATCTTCGGATTTTCGGTCTCAGCTATATGGTTGGCTGCAGTATCAGCAACATATATATTCCCTGCAGAATCAACGGCAATATCACCCGGCTCTTTGAAAGCAGTAGTATCATCCACCATCAAAATTTGGTCTAAAAAATCACCTTTTGGAGAAATTTTCTGGATAAGGCGATTTTGGCTATCAGCAACATACGTATTCCCTTTAGTATCAAAAGCAACGTTTATCTCTTTACCAAAGAAACCACTGCTAGCCCCTTTCCCACTGAACTCACGCTCAAATTTTAGGAACCCAACTCCAAACGCTATTGAACCTACAGAACAAAGTAATATAGCAGAAAAAAAAGCAATCAACTTCCTCATCCAGAGATCTCCTAAAATAGCATTTTACAGACTTTCCAACTTGATGATTCTAGCACAGATTTGGAAAGAAAACAAGCTTTAGGTTGTTTCTCATTTTCACCAATTAAGCAACTATTTAAAAACGCAGAAGAGCATTTGCCCTTCGCACAAGTTCCAAATCTCTTGAAAGCTTTTTAGCCGCTTCGATTTAAGACCAACATGATGTGACACCATATCCTTTTTGATTCTTCTTAAGTTGGCCTAGTAGATATGATTATTTTTTTCATAAACCACTTGAGATTAGGCAGACCTTCTACAATTTGATCGAGCCCACATGTTTTTCACAGATTAACCGGCCAAAATCAACCATAATATAATGTTGCCAATCTTCCGTACTCATGCTTTCCTAAAACACAGTAGCACGCTCATCCAATTCACCCAATATAAGTGATAATTTCGCGTGTCTCAGCTTAATATCTTCATAGATATCAAAAACCTTGCTTAAAATCATGATTTGTCCTTTCGCTAGGTCTTGACAATCTACAGCTCTCATCCTAAAATGGAATTAAATAAATGGAACGTATGAGGTTAATAATCACATGGGGAAAACTATATGTCTTGTTGGTACTTTTGATACCAAGGGGTTAGAATTTCAGTTCTTAAAAAATCAGATTGAATCTGCTGGCGTTTCAACACTTGCAATCAACGCAGGTATTTTAGGTGAACCATCGCTGCTCAAACCAGATATATCCGCTGAAGACCTCGCTAGTGCGTCTGGAACTTCGTTAGCCGAACTACGTCACGAAGCTGACCGAGGAAACAGCGTAGCAATCATGGCAAAAGGCGCAGCACAAATTGTCAGGCAACTCTGGAGCGAGAAGAAAATAAACGGCATAATATCACTTGGCGGTTCAGCAGGAACAACGATCGCGACAACCGCGATGCGCACATTACCGGTTGGCACACCAAAAGTAATGGTTTCCACATTGGCATCTGGGGATACCAGTCCTTATGTTGGAACCAAAGATATTGCCATGATCTACTCTGTTGTCGACATCGCCGGCATCAACAGTATCTCGCGTCAGATTCTGACAAACGCTGCTAGCGCCATTGTTGGAATGACCAACAAGGAACCACAGGTAACAAATCAAGGCGATAAGCCGCTGATTGCAGCAACTATGTTTGGCGTAACTACACCTTGCGTAACCAAAGCACGTGAAACCCTTGAAGCTAATGGCTACGAAGTACTAGTTTTTCATGCAACTGGCTCTGGGGGGCGTGCGATGGAAGACCTTATTCGTAATGGGTTTATTGCTGGTGTCCTTGATGCTACAACGACAGAATTAGCCGACGAATTAGTAGGTGGAATCCTAAGTGCGGGACCTAATAGGCTTGAGGCCGCCGGTGAAGTTGGTATTCCACAAGTCATCGCTCCAGGCGCATTAGATATGGTAAACTTCGCTGCGCCAAACACCATTCCCGAAAAATTCCAAGACCGAACATTTTACCAACATAACCCAACAGTGACATTAATGCGCACAACAGTCGAAGAAAACGCAAGACTCGGTGAAATCATGGCAAAAAAACTCAACAAGGCAAAATCCCCTACTACAGTTGTAATTCCAAGTAAGGGGGTGTCAGCAATCGACAAAGACGGCCAGCCATTCCATTCCCCAGAAGCCATTCAGACATGGACTACAAACCTAAAGGCTAATCTCGATCAGAAAGTAAATCTTATTGAAACAGAAAGCCATATTAACGATGAGGACTTCGCGGAAAAGCTTGCCATGACCTTACTTAAAAAGCTACAAGTATCGAATTAAAAGCAACTTTAGAAATTGTTTTTAATTCGCTTAAACTGGCATTAACAGGTGAAATGCTCTGATTATATCGTACCCAGAACCATCTTAACTTTAGACATTGACAGACGAAATCCCATCTGTTATGCTCAGTTCCCTGCAATTAAGGAGGAAAACTTATGAGGAGAATCCTTGTCTCCGCTTTCTTTGGAATTCTATTTGTTTTTGGATTAAGTTCATCAATCTCAATAAGCCAACGAATTCCATCAAAAACTGATTCCTCAGGATCGCTTGGAACCGCTATCTCCAGTACACCATTCAATCTCGCCACTAAATCAAAACCACTTCCAAAAGGAAACCCGTCTTCGAATAGAAGGATGCTCCGATCACCACAAAAGGCAAAAATCTATCTCGCCACATCCATAACCAGCCAAAAATTTACATTGAATACTCTTACCTTCAAAACCGATAGTGTTTCATCATCTCTACCAATAGACTCAAATCCCGACGGATCAACTGCTAGTGAAGTTTTCTCAATTAGCTCCACAAACCAATAGAATATGCCAGTAGCAAAACTGAACAATTACATCGATAGAAACATACCTCATCTTTGCCAATACTTGCAAACGCTTGTCAGAATTCCAACTGTAAACCCACCCGGCACGAACTACGCAGAAATTGTAAACCTGCTCGCAGAGTGGTGTAGAGAGCTCGATCTAGAAACAGAAATCCATCACGTTCCAACAGACGAAGCACAAATACATCTCCCCCACGCAAGCGAATACCCAAGGATGAATCTAATCGCAAAATGGAATACTGGAGCGGAGAAAACAGTACACTTCAACTCTCATTTTGATGTAGTCCCTGCATCCGATGGATGGAGCCAAAATCCATTCGACCCACAGATTGACGGTGATTGGCTATACGGCCGAGGTTCGGACGACATGAAAGATTCAATCGCGGCAACTCTCTTTGCCATCCAAACACTCCGAGAAAACGGGGTTAATCCATCCTGTAATATTGAATGTTCATTTACGTGTGACGAAGAAATCGGTGGACAACTTGGTGCTGGTGAGATTGTTAGAAAGCAGCTAGTGGATGCTGATTTCGTAGTTAATTGTGAAGGTGGGACAAAACTGAATATAGGATGTGGTCACAATGGCATCTTATGGGCAGACGTTTTTGTTTTTGGGAAACCTGCACATGGGTCTCGTCCACATACGGGCCTAAACGCGTTCGAGAAGATGTCAGAGTTGGTCGTTGCTCTCCAATCACTAAAGAGCAAATTCAATCATCCTGATCTAATATTCAAAACCCCGGCGGGCAGGGAACTGACACCAACAATCAACATTGGTGGTGTTTTTGAAGGAACATCAGGGGATAAAATTAACACCGTGCCCTCCTTGGCCAAATTTTCGATTGATCGACGTGTTACGCCAAGCGAAATCATCGAAAACATTGAGCCAGAACTACGTACTGCCATCCAAGTAGCGTGTCAATCTATTCCAGATCTCAAAGCGGAGCTTAGACCCATCCTGTTAATTTCCCCCTGTTTTATTTCTTCCGATTCTCTTCCTACTCAGTCATTCAGAAAAACCGTTAGTCAACTTCGTCAAAAGCCCGCCCAGTTTGACGTAACTTCAGGCTTTACTGATCTACATTACTTCGTTGAAGGCGGAAAGATTCCAGGAATTGGCTATGGACCGTGGGGACAAAACACACATGGCATTGATGAACGTGTAAGTATTTCCGACTTGATACTAACAACGAAAATCTACGCGAATTTCATGGCAAATGGACAGATTTGATTCAGTAACCCAACCCATTTCCTGTCAGGACATAAGTACCAACGGTACCATCTGATATCACAAATACCGACGGGAATTTTTCTTGCCAACCTTCATTGGCAATGGGGCAGAATTGACGGCCGTTGCCTTCGATCGCAGTAATGCCTTTCACTCGTGCGGCGATGCCTGCAGAGTGCAAAAATGACGCTCCCGGGCAGGTCAGATCCTGAACCGCAAGGAACATATCATATTCCTGAGCAGCAGCACCCATTAATAACGCTTGCGATTGGCCCTTACACGCCTTCAACGCAATACCTGAATAGCCTTGCTCACGCGCCAGCAAAAATGTCTCAAAATCAGTCAAAGACTCATCAAGTACTACAGGCTTAATTTTAGCAGCTTGATGCATTTTGTTCTGCGGATGTGCTTTCAAATCGCGATCCGTCGGTTGCTCAATATAAGCCAATCGATCAAAAGCATTACCCGCCCCCTCTTCGATCTTAGCTAAAAACTCCAGCAAATACTCAACATTCTGACAGGTTTCATTAAAATCTGCCGAATAGAACCATTGATCTATGCCACGGCCTATCTGTGTTTCTGCTGCTACTTTTTCAATAGAAAGCACCCGATCTACATCCCAATCTAGATCTGATCCATTTAATTTTATTTTGAGGTGGGTTAACCCGTCGGCAACAATCCACTCAGGCAAAGTTTCTGGCAAGCCGTCGTTAAGCCGATTCGAAATATCTGCGCCGGTCAGTGGATCAAGAGCTCCGACCAGATGATAGAGCGGCATCCTAGATTGGGGCGTTGCTAACACGTATTGATCGAGATACTTTCCGTTGAACCTATCATTAAGATAGTGCGAGAGATCCCGATTCATATAATCCAAGGAAAGGCCATGATAACTGCTGATACCATTCGCTTTACCAAAACCATCGTGGATAGCAGCATCGATAGGACTTGTTGTAACCACCAAACAAAGTTTCGGTACAGGAACACTCAGATTCATTTCTGTCGAAATCTCTTCTGCAATTTTTAGAAACTCAATTTCCAAGATCTCGGATATATCAATAGGATGTCCGACAAAGTCACATTGCTTCGTTAACTTGACGGCTCTTTCAGCAATTTTTTTCATTGCCTCCAGACTTTGATCAAACGGCACATATTTGGGTGGAAATGCCCATACATTGCCAAGTGGCATTGAGCCAAATCCTTCTGCTTCCTTACCATCACGCGTCCGGACACGAACTTTCACATTGAATATCACACAATGATCCGTTGAAACACCACCAAACTTTAATGGCGTTCGATAGTCATATTCCTCAAAATTATATTCCGCATCAAAAACACAAATATCGCTGTTCTTCACTATAACCACACTCCTTCAAACCAACTGTCATAAAAAGCCGAGATAGTATTTCTCAGAGCAAAGCTAGGCACAACATTTAATATCTTACATTCGACATTTTCTAAATTGAATAGATTCTCTATAAGCAGAAAACGGCCTAACACGTCTCATTAAACTTCGATTTCCGTCAATATCTATGAACGAACAATGAGCTCAAAGATAAGGCCACTGAAACTTACATTTTATACCACTCGCTTCTACAATCAAACCCTCAATTGCTTATCCTAACCAGTAAGGTGTCGGCATGTCAAGTCGCTTCAATTTCACGTTCTGCTATTCTGACAACGGCAGGAAGCAATCCATAGAGTATCCAAAACGGAATACCAATAGCATCTCCATTCAACAAATTATTAACACAAAAATGAACTAGGAGTGACAGTTCCACCGCCATAATGCCTAAAACCAAAGAGCGAAAAAAAGTCTCCCTGACACGGCGTAGTGCTTGTACACCAAATCGAAAGAAAGTTAGAATCAACCAGAACCAGGCTAAGATACCAAGACTGCCTTGTTCAGCTAAAATCTGCATGTACTCGCTGTGCGCACCAAGTTGAAACTGAGCAACATATTCACCTGTCAAAGCAGCATCCTCTTGATAAAGCATGGCAAAAGCACCATATCCATTGCCGATAATCGGATGTTCTGTAAACATCAAAAATGCTTGTGCCCAGCGGAGGAGCCGCGACCGATTTGATGCAAATTGAGGATCAAACAAAGTTGAAACTCTTTCTGAAATTAAGTCGGATACACTTGGTAACAACAACAAAACAAGAAGAAAAACAAAACCACCACCAATAACCAGTATTCTTTTGTGTTGTTCGGCTTGTGGTAAATTAATCAGCAAAAACCCAACTGAAATAATCAAAGACAACCAAACACCACGTGAAAAGCATAGGAGGATCCCAACAGTGAATATCATTAACATAACCGACCAAAACACTCGGTCATATGACGTTCGATCAAGTAGTAAACGACTTAAAACAATTAAAAAAAAGATAACTGTGTAGCTACCAAAGACCGAATAGTTGGTGAACGGTGAGCCACGATAAGCACTAGTCCATTGCCATAAATCAATGTTGTAAATTAAAATAATGATTGTCCAGACCACTGCGACGACAGCTGAAGGAAAGAC
>Ga0066843_10000286_pt1 | contig 15951 bp, 4 predicted proteins | sample ETNtaG_15_FD_66663 | JGI IMG/M metagenome (GOLD analysis project Ga0066843, IMG submission 66663) | Marine microbial and viral communities from oxygen minimum zone, Eastern Pacific Ocean - ETNP201302PF89A | ecosystem: Environmental > Aquatic > Marine > Oceanic | place: Pacific Ocean: Eastern... | reverse complement strand
CGCTGTGCAAAAGACATGCCACATATTGCTTGTATTACTCTTGTTTTGTCAGATTGCTTATGCGCAAATTACTATTGATAAAACCGCCCCTTTCGATTCTCCAACATGGCTTGTAGATAATATTTTATTGGGTGGCGGAGTGGTGGCATCCAATCATTCCTATCAAGGAGATAGTATGCAAATTGGCTTTTTCAATTCCATTAACACCAATCTTGGTTTAGATAGTGGTATTGTAATGGGTACTGGCGATATCGATTTATTAGATCCTAACTTTACTGGTTTTGGCGCTAATCCTCCCAATACAGTAACCGATCCAGATTTGCTTGCGGTTGCCAATTCCGTTCCACCACTTATTGGGCAAACTTTTGTAGTTTCTTCCATCAATGATGTAGCAATACTAGAGTTTGATTTTATACCAACTTCCGATACGGTAAAGTTCCGATATGTTTTTGGTTCTCAAGAATACCATACTTTTGAAAACACTCAATACAATGATGTTTTTGGATTTTTTCTTTCTGGTCCAGGTATTACAGGACCATATTCATCTCCACCAATACATCCAAATGGTTCTGTCAATCTAGCTATTGTTCCTAATTCTAACCCTCCACTACCTATTACTATTTCATCTGTTCATAATGGGCAAAATGGCGTTATTACTCCATTGAATGCGCAATATTTTGTGGATAATTCATCTCTTTCTTTTATTAATGATGCGGATGGATACACTACTGTGCTAACGGCTTTGGCTGCAGTGCAATGCGGACAAAGCTATCATATTCGACTTGCAATTGCAGATGGTTCCGATCAGGGCTTGAGTTCCTATGTTTGGCTGGAAGCCGGAAGTTTTTCTTCCCCAACCTTAGACATTGCAGACAATATGAGTATCGATTCCTCTTATATGGAAATACCATGTAATGCTAGTATTATCCTTCTTGCAGATGGAGGGCAAGGCGCAACTTATCAGTGGTATGATAGTAGCAATACCGTTATTGGTACCGATTCTTTTATTACGGTTGGTCCAGGCCAATATTGGGTAGCGGCTACTTCAGTGGGATGCGCTATTTATTCTGATACACTAACTGTTTTTTCCAAACCTCCTCCCGCTTTTGAATTGGGAATGGATTATACTATTGCTTGCAATACCACCACTCTAATTAATCCAATTGTAACCGGAGGTACTGGAAATTATACATACACCTGGAACAATGGAAATACCAATTCCTCTATCTCTGTTGGGCAAGGGTATTATCATTTAACCATTGATGATGGAACTGGCTGTTTGGCAATAGATTCTATCACTATTACGGAAGATGAACCACCAACAGTAAATATTTCTGGAGGTGGGAGTGTTTGTGATGATGGAACAATGGTAAATATTTCCTTTAATTATAATGGGTTACCCCCATGGGATTTAAACTACACAGATGGAGTAGATACTTTTGCGATAAATTCAATATCATTAAATAATTTTAGTTTAAGCACATTGCAAACTGGAGATTATTCAATCACCCAAGTAAGTGATTTAAATGGCTGTCTTGCAACTATTTCAGGATTGGCACAAGTGCAAATATATACCATGCCAAATGCAGTAATCACCACTGGAGATACAAGTATTTATATTGGGCAAACCCTCATCCTAAGCACAGCTAACTATGCCCTTTATAATTGGTTCAATAATGAGGATTCTTTATTAGGAATAAGCCAGCAAATAGAAGTAAGTCAGGAAGATGCTTATTATGTGTGGGTAGAAGATTCCAATGGCTGCACGGATGTTTCCGAATTAGTTTTTATAACTTTGCTACCCAAAACTGAACTTTTTGTTCCAACTGCTTTTACTCCTAATAGAGATGAACACAATGATTTGTTTGTGATAAAAGGCAAGTTTATCAAATCCTTTCAGATGGATGTGTATAATCGTTGGGGAGAAGTTCTTTTTAGAAGTAATTCCATTGAAAAATATTGGGATGGAAAATATGAAGGAAAAGAGGTGATACATGGAACTTATTATTACAACATAACAATAACAGGGCAAGACAATAGCTCTTTTGTAAGGCAAGGTACAATAGAGGTAATTTATTAAATATAGATGAAAAAGATAATTTGTATTTTAGGACTTCTTTTAGTTTTTATTGAGTCAAATGCACAGACTACAGATTGGGTTTTGTCTTTTGGTGGTGCTGCATCAGATAAAGGAATATCAATTGGTACAGATTCGTTAGGCTTTATTTATTGTAGTGGGTTTTTTAATAATGAAGCAACCTTTGGGAGTATTACACTTACTAATTCTCCATTAAGTACTTGGGGAAATAATAAAGAGAATTTTGTTTTTAAGATGGACTCACTTGGAAATGTTCTTTGGGCAATTGCTGGAGGAAATCTATCAGGTAGTTGTTGTGATGATAGAGCTTTAGGTATGCATGTGACACCTGGAGGAGATGTTTTTATTACTGGGACTTTTTGGAGTTCTTATAATCTTGGGCCTTTAAGTGTTCCTGGAACTCAGCGAAATAATCATGATAATTCATTATTAGCTAAAATAGATAAGAATGGAAATCCTGTTTGGGTAATTGGTTTTGGTTCTGATAATACATCTGGAGGGTGTCCTTATCCAATTTATGATGCAGATGATCACTCTTATGATGTAAAAGTAGATAAAGATGGTTTTATTTACGTTACTGGCTTTTTCTCTGGATATAGTGCTGAATTTGATGGTCTTTCTGTTTCTAACCCTACTTGGAACTCAACGTGTACTCCAATGGGATATATTGGAAAATTAGATTCGAACGGAAATTGGCTTTGGGTAGATAAATTTGATGGAATTAAGGATGATAGAGGTTCTCGTGATAACAGATTAGCAATAGATCAATTCTCAAATATTTATGTAGTAGGTGGTTTTCAAGGATCAGGTAATTATGGGCCATATTCTATCAATTCAAATGGAGAATGGGATGCTTTTATCTTTAAAATGGATAAAAATGGAAACTGGCTTTGGGTAAAAAATGTAGGAAGTAACAAAACAGATAGAGCAGATGGTATTGCTATTGATGTATGTGATGACATTTATATTACTGGAGAATATCGTAATCCTATGGTATTTCCAGGTGCAAATGCATCAAACGGAACTGATACGCTTAGTCATAAACAGAAAAGAGATGTATTTGTTGCTAAAATAAATGCTAATGGAGATTGGCAATGGGCCAAAAGAGCAAGAAGTTCAGGAACAGACAAGCCATATCAAATGTCTGTAGATGCAAATAAACAAGTGTTTATAGGTGGTACTGCTAAAGGGGAAATGACTTTTACAAATGGATTGGTTGTTACCCCTCAAATTCCTGGTGATACTACTGCTTCTGCTTGGGTCGCTCAATTGGATGGATCTACAAACACTGGAGATTGGGTTTGGGCAAAAATGGCTGGATGCGATACGGATGATGATGATAGAACAGGAGATATTTGTTCAGATGGATTTGGAAATGTTTATGCAATAGGTTTCTTTGAAGAGTTAGCAAATTTTGATGGAACTATTTTAGATGCAACTGGCAGAAGAAAAGATATTTTTGTTTGGAAGATGAGCATGACTCCAGGCAGTTTTACTGTCAATAATGTTTATGACACTATTTTTGTAGATAGCACGGTTTACAATCCTATGGATTCTGGTATATCAATTATAAGTAGTTTTTACATTAATGGTTGTGATACTATTTTTACTGATTCAGTAATTAACAAACGGTATGCAGTAAGAGTGATGTATGATGTAAATCCTACTGGAACTGCCACAATTGATATAAACGGAAACACTATTTCTGCATTCCCATATACGGAAGAGTATTTTTATGGAGATGCAGTTAATTTATCAGCAAATATTAATGCTGGTTGGTACTTTAATTCTTGGAACTCATTAAACAATTCTTTAAATACAAATGTTACAAATCCTACTAACTTTTTTGCTGCTAATGAGGATACAATTGTATTAAATATCAATGCAATTCCTCCTACTTCCGCATTCATTTATGGAGGAGATTCTATTTGCGATAATTCAAAAGAAAATGCTCAAATTACAATAGACTTTGTTGGTGCTTCACCTTTTACTTTTGTTTATGCAATTGATGGAATTGCTCAGCCATCTATTACTACAAGCTCTAACCCTTACATAATTAATACTACTATAGACGGAATTTATTCTCTGATAAATATGTCGGATGCTGCAGGAGTTGGTTCTGTAAATGGCTCCGTTTCTATTGTGGTTTATAATTCCCCTATTGCAATTTTTAATATTATCCCAGATACGGTTACCATCAATTATCCTACTGCTCATTTTGTTGATAAAACAAGTGGTAATATAGTAGATTGGTTATGGAATTTTGGTGATAATTCAGCAGATAGTATGATAGCAAATATTTTTCATACATTTCCTGATTCCGTTGGTGTTTACAAAATTACAATGATAGTTACAGATGAGAATGGATGTAGAGATACTACATTTAATCATCTTTGGGTACAGAATGAATTTTGGATCTACCTTCCCAATAGTTTTACCCCTGATTTAGATGGTATAAATGATAAATTCTGTCTTAGTTATAATGGAATAAGAATAGAAACTTTTAATATTAGTATTTATGATAGAAATAGTGGGTTAGTATTTTCTTCCAATAATATTGAAGAAATGCTTTGCGAATTAGGTACAAAATCTTGGGATGGCACTCATATAGATTCTGGAGAAGAATTACCAATGGGAATGTATGTTTACGAAATTTATTTCCAAGATTTCCAGGGGTGGAAACACCAAGATTCTGGTTACATATATTTGATTCGCTAAAAACAAAATCTGTTAAAAACATTTTTCTTTCTTGGTAATTTCTCAGTTGATTTTGTATAAATTAGGGCTTCCTAAAATTGAATAATTGAGTACTTCTAATTTTACTATTTATCGTTCTTCTGCTGGCTCGGGTAAAACCTATACTTTGGCACTAAGTTTTGTGGCAATTTCCTTGAAAGGAGATACTTTTGGCTATACGGATTACTACCGAAAAATACTGGCCATTACTTTTACTAATAAGGCGGCTGCCGAGATGAAAGAAAGGGTGTTGCACTATTTTAAAGAATTAGCAAACAAAAGTGATAAAGAAAATATCTTAGGATGGCTGAATGAAGAAACAAAGTTAGATAAGGACATCATTTACTCTCGTGCAAAAACAATTCACAAGCATATTTTGCACCATTATGCCGATTTGAGTATTTCCACTATTGATAAATTTACTTACCGTATTGTTCGTACTTTTGCTACTGATTTAGGGTTATCTCATAACTTTGAATTGGAGATGGATAATTACAAAATTATTCAGCCAGTAGTTGCCCTGCTTTTAGGAAGGCTAGAAAAAGGTGGTGGAGATTTAACAAATGCTTTGGTGAATTTTGCTCTGCAAAAAGCAGAGGATGGAAAAAGCAGTAATATTGAGCGCGATTTAGAGGAATTTGCTCAGCAACTTTTCAAAGAAGATGTTATTGATTTTATTGATGGTAAAACCCTAAGCATTAAGGATTGTATGCAAATAAGAAAAGATTTGTATTTACAGCAAAATCAATTGGAAGCGAAAGTGCAGTTGTTATCTACCAATGCAAAAGCATTTTTTGCTAAAAATAGTTTTACCAAAGAACATTTTAATAGAGGTACTTTTTACCAACATTTTACAGAAAATATTTTAAATAAGGATGCTAAAAAATGGATTCCCTCAGATGCATTGCTAAGGTATATTAAAAATGGAGAGTGGTGTGCCCAAAGCAAGTCGGACGATATAAAGCAATTGGTGGATTCTTACCTTAAAGATTTGCAATCCTTTTTTGATCAGTTATTGGCTTTACTAAAGCCTTATTTTACTAACAAAGCGGTACTGCAAAATATCTACTCTATTGCTGTACTTAATGAGTTAATTCAAGAGGTTAAAAATTACAAAAAAGAACAAACCATTCAGCAGATATCTTCTTTCAATAAGCAAATACATGATGTGGTAGTGGCACAACCTTCTGCTTTTATTTATGAGCGTATTGGCGAGCGCTATAATCATTTTCTGATAGATGAATTTCAAGATACTTCCATTTTACAATGGCAAAATATGTTACCTCTAATTACAGATGCAGTCGATTATGGAAAAAGTTTGGTTGTAGGAGATGGCAAGCAATCTATTTACCGGTGGAGGGCAGGAGAGGTGGAGCAATTTTTACAATTGCCCACTATTTTTAAAGGAGAAAAACTTATTTTTAAACAAGATTGGGAGAATAAATTAAAAGCACATGAGGAGAATAAAATTCTAGAAAAAAATTTTAGAAGCCGTAAGGAAATAATCAAATTTAACAATGATTTTTTTGAGCAATTAAAAACGCTTTTGACGCCCCATTTGCAAGATATTTATAAAGAACAAAAACAGGAATTTGAACATGCAAAAGAAGGGGGATATGTACATCTGGAACTCTTTGGCGATAAGGGAAATGATTTCAAAGATTTGATTTTACAAAGAATAATTGTCGAAATAAAAAAACTCACAAAAGAAAACGACTACTGCTTGCGCGATATCGCCATATTGTGCAATAGCCGAAAAAGAGTGGCTTTGACTGCTCAGTATCTTGCTGAAAATGGTATAGATGTAGTGTCGAATGAGGGCTTATTGTTGTGCTCATCCGAGAAAGTAAAATTACTGATTGCATCCCTATTTTATTTGCAAAACAAAGAGGATAAAGTTGCAAAAGCTACTATGGCAGAATGTTTTCATAAAGAAAAATTGAGCAAAAACTCCTTGCACAAATTAAATCTAAAATTGAAGGAGCAAAAATCCTTTTTGCAAATGATAAAAGAGGCAAAGTTATTTTTTAATATTCATCATTTTATTGAGCTTCCTTTGTATGAACTTTGTGAGCAACTCATCAGAGATTTGAAAATTGAGGAGGATATTTATGTGCAATTCTTTCTGGATGTAGTACTGAAATATACAGAGAAAAATGATAGTAGTATTTCCGAATTTCTGTTTTGGTGGGAAGATGCAAAAGTAAAGGAATCAGTTGTGGTGCCAGAAGAAACGGATGCCGTCCAAATAATGACTATTCACAAAGCAAAAGGATTAGACTTTGATGTGGTGATGATTCCATTTAATTGGGAAGATATGTCTAATAAAAACGAAATTTGGGTGGATACTAGCAGGTATTTCCAAAAATTGAAATCGGCACTTATTAGTAGCAATAAACAATTGGAGTGGAGTCATTTTTATGATGAATATCATAATGAGAAAAATCTTACCCTTTTGGATATCTTGAATAAATTGTATGTAGCCATGACGCGCCCAAAAGAGCGACTTTATATTTTCAGCAAAAGCTTCCCAAATAAACCAGCAGATGATTTTGATATAAAAGGAAAACTACACAGTTTTTTATATAATTTCAGTAATACCTATCCTGTAATTATAGGAGATGCAAATGAAAAGCGTCAAGATAAAAAAGAAGAAAAATACCATCCTTTTTCTGTCAAAAAACAAGAAAAAAACGATTGGAGAAATGTTATTTCCTTAAAACACTCTGCTGAAGATGTGTGGGATATAGAAAAGCAAAAAGAAAGTGTAGAGTGGGGAAAAATTCTACATTTAGCACTTTCTCAAATTAAGCAAAAAGAGGATATTGAAGTAGTGATTGACACACTTTTTTCCAAAGGAAAATGTGATAAAAGTCAGTATAAGAAATTAAAAAAGCAACTTCCAGTTTTGCTTGAAAGTGAACAAATTGGAAAATATTTTACCCCAAACTGGCAAGTAAGAGCTGAAAAAGAAATTCTGCTTGAAACAGGAGAAACCTATATTCCTGACCGCTTAGTTTTTCATGGGAATGAAGTAATTGTAGTTGATTACAAAACAGGTGATAAGGAAAATAGACATCATACCCAAATCAGGAAATATGCTAATGCCCTAAAAAATATGGGCTATAAAGTGCTTGCTACAGATTTAATTTACACTCAAGATATATTAAAATAATGAGGCCGTTTTTAGATAAAATAGCAGAACGATTATTAAAAAAATTCCCGGAGGATATGGGGAATGTAGCGATAGTATTACCCAGTAAAAGGGCAATAGTATTTCTGAAACATTATTTATCAAAGAAGATTTTAAAGCCCTTTTTTTTACCTCAGTTTTTTTCAGTAGAAGAATTTGTGGAGCATCTTTCTGGGCTGAAAGTTTTGGATAACATTTCCTTACAATTTTATCTTTATCAGTCCTATTTGGCACACTCTCCAAAAAAGGCAGATTCCTTTGATGAATTCCTAAATTGGAGTAATGTATTGTTGCACGATTTTAATGAAGTGGATAGAAGTATGGTAGATGCAAAAGCTATTTTCTCAAACTTAAGAAAAGTAAAAGAATTAGAAAATTGGAAGGTTGAGAATTGGAGTATGGCAGAAGAACCCTTAAGCAAAGAGCAAAATAATTTTGTTACTTTTTATCATCAGATATATGATTGGTATTTGCATTTCAATCAATCTTTATTAACACAAAATGCTGCTTATCAGGGCATGGCTTATCGCAAGGCAGCAAATGAAATTAAGGAGGTGAGAATTTCTTGGGGAAAAGTATGGTTTGTTGGGCTCAATGCCCTTACAAAATCAGAACAGAAAATAATCGAATATCTAAAAAAAGAGGATATTGCTCGGGTTTTTTGGGATGCAGATAAATTCTATTACAAGAATGAAAATCATGAAGCGGGCGGATTTTTACGTGAGCAAAGAAAAAGATGGAAGGAAGTTGATTTTAAGGGAGTAGGCGATTATTTTTCTAAACCCAAAAAAACATTTGATGTAGTAGCGTGTCCAAAAAATATAGCACAAGCAAAGGTAGCAGCCCAAGTCCTAAATGGGTTTTCTGCGCAGGACTTGGATGCATCTAATACTGCTATTATTTTGGCGGATGAGAGTTTATTGTATCCCGTGCTTAATCATTTACCAAAGAAAGTGAAAGAGTTGAATGTAACCATGGGAAGTCCGCTAAAAAACACACCTTTGTATGCTTTGGCCAGTGCACTGATGAGCATGCACATTCATGCATATAATTATCAAAAAAAGGCCTTTTATTACAAAGATGTTATCCGACTTTTGGAACACCCTTATTTTGCAAAAATTTGCAATAAAGATTCATTATTTATCTTAAAAAAAATCATCAAAAAAGAGAATTTCGTTTTTATCAGTGAGTCCTTAATCAAAGAGCATATCAAAGATGAATCATTACAATCTTTATTTAGTCCTTGGGATTCCGCTAAAGATTCCATTGAAACGTTTGCTCAAATAGTGAGTTTGTTGCGCAAGCCATTGGTTGGCAAAAAAGGAACGATAGAGTCAGAAATACTATTTGTTTTTTCTGAATGTATTATAATCTTAGATAAACTACTAGGAGAGTTAAAGCAAGAAATAGAATTAAAAACTATGCAGAAAATACTTCAACAAATTATCGCCAAAGAAGTCATCCCTTTTAAAGGAGAACCGCTAAATGGGGTGCAACTGATGGGGATTTTGGAAAGCAGAACACTTGACTTTAAAAACGTAATCATGCTATCGGTAAATGAAGGAACGCTTCCAAAAGGGAAAAGTGTGAATTCCTTTATTCCTTATGATATGAAAAAGTATTTTAAGTTACCTACTTATGCCGAAAGTGATGCTGTTTTCGCCTACCATTTTTATAGAATTTTACAAAGAGCAGAACATGTTACTTTAATTTATAATACCCAGACGGATGATTTTGGAAGTGGTGAAAAAAGCCGATTTATCACCCAACTTTTATCCGAGTATACTGCCACTCTAATTAGGGAATGTATATTTAAAGGCGAGCAATTACAACTTAAAAACAACAATGAAATTACCATAAAAAATACAGGTTTGGAGGATGCTATTTCTTCTTGGGCGAAAAAGGGAGTTTCTCCATCTGCCCTGAATAAATACAGTAATTGTTCCCTGTCTTTTTATTATCATTATTTAGCTAAAATCAGAAAGGATGATGCGGTGGATGAGTTTGCGGATGCTAGTCATTTAGGCACTGCTGTGCATAATGCTTTGGATAGGGTTTATGAAAAAGGGGAGCTTAACGAAAAATTAATTGAAACTTGGCAACCAAAGATTTTAAAACAGATAATTCAGGAATACAAAGTAATCCTGAAAAACAATAATTTGGAGGAAGGGAAAAATTATTTGAGTGTAGAAATTGCAAAAAAACTAACGCAAAATTTTTTGGATTTAGAGAAAAAGGAAATACTTAAAGCCAAGCAGAATGGAGAACAACTTATGATAAAAGGATTGGAAGATGATTTAAGTGGGAGTATTCAGCTAAATAACACCACATTTAATTTGACAGGAAGGGTAGATAGGGTAGATGAATTAGGGGATGTATTGCGCATTATTGATTACAAAACTGGAAAGGTGGAGGAGGGTGAAGTAACTTTCTTCAATTGGGACGAACTCTCAGAAAACAATAAGAAGGGCAAGGCCTTTCAACTTCTAATGTATGCTTATTTATTTTTAAATAAGAATCCTCAGTATTTAGACAGAAAGGTAATTGCCGGTAATTTCTCATTCAAAAATTTGAAAGAAGGACTTATTTGTGTTTCAAGGAATAAGACAAGCAAAGAGGGTAACAAAAGTAACAGTAAAGAGCAACTTTTGATAACTAAAAAAGTATTGCAAGAGTTTGAAGAGCAACTCATTCAAATTTTAGAAAAAATACAGACAGAAGATTTCGTTCAGGTGGAGGATATAAAGGCATGTGAATGGTGTGATTATAAGCTCATTTGTAACCGATAATTTTGTAAGTTTGTAGTAAAAAAGTAAGAAAATGAAGAGATATCCCCTGCTTTTACTATTCCTTATTAGCGTACTGTTTAGCTGGGCGCAAACAAGAAATTGTGGAACAATGGAACACCTTGAGTTTCTTAAATCTCAAGATCCTTTGTTGGAAGAGAGAATGCAAAATAATGAGAATAATCTACAAGATTGGATAGAGAATCAGACTGAGAGCTCAAGTTCCACTATTTTAACGATACCTGTTGTTGTTCATGTTGTATATTATAATTCAAATGAAAATATAAGTACTGCTCAGGTTCAATCTCAAATAGATATATTAAATGAAGATTTTAGAAGGTTGAATACTGATGCTTCAAATACTCCTTCCGCATTTCAATCAGTAGCAGCGGATTGTGAAATTGAATTCTGTCTTGCTACTACAGATCCAAATGGAAATACCACAACCGGTATTACAAGAACATCTACTTCTCAATCTTCTTTTAGTACAAATGATAATGTTATGTTCACTTCTTCTGGAGGTATTAATGCGTGGAATACATCAGAATATTTAAATATTTGGGTTTGTGATTTGGGTGGTGGTTTATTAGGTTATGCTCAGTTTCCAGGAGGAAATTCTAATACGGATGGTGTAGTTTGTGATTATGCTTATTTTGGAAATACGGGTACTGCCACTTCTCCCTATCATTTAGGAAGAACGGCAACTCATGAGGTTGGACATTATTTAAATTTATGGCACATATGGGGAAGTGGTAGTTGTGGTAATGATTATTGTAATGATACACCTACTCAGCAATCTTCTAATTCTGGATGCCCATCATTTCCTTCCACATCAAGTTGTTCTGGTAATGGAAGTAATGGAGATATGTTCATGAATTATATGGATTATACGTATGATGCTTGTATGAATATTTTTACTCAAGATCAAAAAACAAGAATGATAGCGGCTATAAATACATCAAGATCTGGATTACTTTCCAGTAACGGATGTCAGGGGAATAATTATGGTTGTACAGATCCAAATGCTATAAATTACAATCCTTTAGCTACAGTAGATGATGGATCTTGTACTTATTGTACGACTACTTTACCATACAGTGAAGATTTTAATAATGGTGTAGGAAGCTGGACAAATACTGGTTCTGCTGGTAATTGGTCATTAAATTCTGGAGGGACTCCATCAAATAGCACAGGTCCTACTAGTGGAAATTCAGGTTCTGGTAATTATATGTATATAGAATCTTCATCACCCAATTATCCAAATGTTGGACCATTTACTTTAACAAGTGAATGTTTTGATTTGAGTAATTCTACTAATCCTTCCTTATCTTTTTATTATAATATGTATGGAGCTGCGATGGGGACTTTAAATGTTTATGCAAATAGCAGTTTAATATGGTCATTAAGTGGAAATCAAGGACAAGGCTGGAATTTGGTTCAAATTCCTTTAACCTCTGTTGGAAATACTCTCATCATTGAATTTGAAGGTACAACAGGCTCTTCTTATACTAGTGATATAGCTATTGATGATATAAATATAATTGGAATACAGCAGGTGAATGGATGTACAGATCCAAATGCTATAAATTATAATCCTAATGCAACGGTTGATGATGGATCGTGTATCTATCCTCTTGTGGTAAGTGTTACTGGAAATAATCTAAGTTGCAATGGATCGAATGATGGTTTTTGTGCAGTAGCTGTTTCTGGAGGTCAAACTCCTTATACTTACTCATGGAATACTGGACAAACTACATCATCTATCAATAATCTATCTGCAGGGACATATACTGTAACTGTAACAGATGCTTCAGGACAAACACAGACAAGTAGTTACACTATTACTGAACCATCAGCTATTACTATTATTTATTCTGTTACCAATGTTTCATCTGCTGGTGGGAATGATGGATCTATAAATATTACTCCTACTGGAGGAGTAACACCTTATTTGTATTATTGGGATACCAATCCTACTCAGACTACTCAGAATATAAATAATTTGATTGCTGGAACATATACAGTTTGGGTTGTGGATGCGAATGGATGTATTGGAACTGTATCAATTACTGTAAATGAAAACATCATAATCACTTGTGGTGCAATAACGGGAGTTTATATGAGTGATGTTATTCATGACAGAGCTAGCTTTAACTGGGATAATATGAATAGCTCTGTATGTAATGTAGACCAAATCAGGATTAGATACCGGGAAGTAGGAACTTCTGGGTATACCAATAAGACAATGGGAGCTCCGGTTGGAAGTGGCTGTAATACTGCAAACATTTCCAAACGTATATTGGGCTTCTCACCATCTACTACTTACGAGTATGATTTCAAGCTTTGGTACTGTGGTGCTCCTACTATTAACTGGCATGCTGCTGGAACATTTACTACTGCAGCAGCTTGTGATAACGTTACTAACGTAACTGCAATACCAAATTCAGCTACTCAAACAGTATTCTGTTGGACAAACCCTGCTTCTCACGCATTCGTAAGATTGCAGTATAGAGAAAATGTACCGGGTTCTTCATTTAGTAATATTGGAGGTTTTGGAGTAATGGCTCCAGCTACTTGTAAAACTAAGAATGGATTAACTCCTGGCACACAGTACAGAGTAATGTACAGAACTTGGTGTAATGCAGCCGGTGGTCCTTACAGATCTCCAGTTTGGGATGGTCCAGTAATTTGGACTCAACCAAGTGGTGTTAGATTAGAAGGAGAAAACACAGCTATTACTAACCTTGAGGTTTATCCAAACCCATCAAGAGACATCTTCAATGTAAGTTTCGTTTCTGATGAGGTTCAAAACTTAAAAATAAGGATTGTAAACTTATTAGGAGAAGCGGTATTTGTTGATGAAAAAGAAAAATTCATTGGGCAGTACAGTAAAGCATTCAATCTTAATCCTTATCCTAAAGGAATCTATATGTTAGAGATTGAAACCAATAGTGGGGTTGTCAATAAGAAACTAATCCTGCAATAAGGTTGTAAAAAATAATTACAATTAAAAAAGGTTTTAGCGTCTTAAATCATTTCATTAAGAATACTATTTTACTAAAAAACTCTTTATTGAAAGTTATTAACAGTTTACATTAAAAGTTAAATAAATTTATAAATTTGAAGCCTTATAAACCAAAACAATTTATTATGAAAAAATTTTACAAAATTTTATTAGCAGTACTTTTTGTTTTTAGTACTGGAGTTGCAAAAGCTGATTTTGTTGACACAACCTCAGCTAAAGAAGTTGCTATTAAGTATTTAATGATTTTTGGAAAGGTATCTTCTAATGCGAATCTCACTTTAACCCATACTGAATATGTAAATAATGATGCTGTTTTTTACGTATTTAATATTGAAAATGCATCGCATATTATTATATCTGCAGATGATAGAGTTTCTCCTATTAGAGCTTATATACCCAATCAAATATATAATTCTAATTCAGATAATCCTGGATTAATATTTTGGAGAGAATATAATAAAAAATATTATATAGATTCTGTGAAAACTATGCTTACACCAAGAAAAATAGGAAAATGGGATTTTTATAAGAATTTTAATAATAATTATAGTTTACCATTAGTAGTAGTAGGTCCGTTGTTAACTACTACTTGGGGTCAAGGAAGTTGTTATAATGATGTAGTTCAAACTTTTTTTCCAGCGCCACCAGCTGGATCAGGGGCTGTTCCTTCTGGATGTGTTGCAACTGCTTGTGGCCAGATCATGAATTATTACCAACATCCATATAGAGGAAATGGAACTTCAACTGCCGGATACTGGTGTGGTTCTATTGTCGGATGTTCTATGACCAATCCAACATGGTATCCACTAACAGTAAATCATGAAGATGCAAATTCAACTTTTGATTGGAATAATGTTTCTTCATCTGGGAGTGCTTGTTCTGCTGGAGACCAAACTGCTCAATTGTTATGGGATGTTGGGATTGCTGTAGATATGGATTATGATTACGGTTTATCAGGAGCCACTACAGCAGATATTGCTGATGTTCTTGAAGACCACTATGGCTATGATGATTGGACTACTTATTCTGAGCAGTCGTCTTTTTCAAATGCGGGTTGGGAGAATGTATTAATGACTGAGTTAAATTCCTCAAGACCAATGCAGTATAGAGGCTCTCAAGCAGGTGTTGGGGGGCATTCTTGGGTTTGTGATGGATATAATTCTGATGGAGCAACTAATTTATTTAATATGAATTGGGGATGGAATGGAGGTGATGATGGTTTTTATGCGGTAAGTCCAATGACAGTTGTTACTGTAAGCACTGGTCAAAATTTTACACCAGCTACTGGTCAGTCTGCGGTAATACAAATTCGTCCAGGGACTGATTTAAAAGCAGACAATACTGCTTCTTCTTATTCTGCAGGTTCTTTTACTCATTATGTGATTAATGATTTTATTGATGGATCTAATGATTCAAAGTGTAATCCTTTTTATATTAAATATTACGCATCAACCAATACGACTCTTAATACTAATACTGATTATTATCTTGGGTCAATGGTTGCAAGTAATGGATTAGCTGGAAATTCTGTACTATCATCAACTAGGCCAATTGATCTTACTAGTGCACCAGCAGGAAATTACTATATAATTTATAAAATAGATGCAAACTCAGATGTATGGGAATTAGATGAGTCAAATATTTATTATTATGGTTCACAAGTTACTTTTACAGGAATTTCAGGGTGTACAAATTCTAGTGCATATAATTATAATTCATCTGCAACAATTGATGATGGAAGTTGTACTTATCCTGCTGATTTGTATATTTCAAATGAGCATCATGTAATTGGGCTATGCATACCAGCTCCATGTACAACTACACCGCCAGTAAGCATCAGCGGTACAACTATAAGTTTCAATGTTGAGGTTACTAATGATAACAATGCTTACGGTTCATCATCAAGTACATATTTAGGATATTATCTATCATTGAATGCTAGCATTGTTCCTAGTGCTGGATTAGATCATCTTTTAGGAGATGATTATGTTACAAGTTTAAGTATTGGAAGTTCTTCTACTGAGACAGCTACTTTTGATTTATCTTCATCTTCATTTGATAGCATACCTAGTGGCACTTATTACATAGGCGCTTATGCTGATCATTTATATAC
>Ga0066843_10000279_pt1 | contig 16042 bp, 15 predicted proteins | sample ETNtaG_15_FD_66663 | JGI IMG/M metagenome (GOLD analysis project Ga0066843, IMG submission 66663) | Marine microbial and viral communities from oxygen minimum zone, Eastern Pacific Ocean - ETNP201302PF89A | ecosystem: Environmental > Aquatic > Marine > Oceanic | place: Pacific Ocean: Eastern... | reverse complement strand
TATACAGCTGAATTGACGTAACCATCATGGCCTTGAAGGGTCATCAGTTCCTTTTCAGTCTCTGCATCCCATACCTTGGCTGTTTTATCCGCACTAGCCGTCACTATACGCTGCCCATCTGGACCATAGGCCACTGAGATGACCCCACCCTCATGGCCTTTTAGGGTGAACAGTTCCTTGCCTGTATTTGCATCCCACACTTTGGCTGTATTATCACTACTTCCAGTCACAATCCGCTGACCACCTGGACTATATATCGCTGAATTAACAGAGCCACTATGGCCTTCCAACACTAATCTAACTCTTGATTTAATGATCGATTCTCTCAGAGCCGTATTGGATAATGGTAAAACTGTCCTGTTCTCTTGGTAGGTGACTCGAATAGACTGTCTAGCTAAAAGGATACTGAGTTCAGGATCCTTGTCCATCTCTGTTAGAGCCAAGGCAGCCAGAGACCTAGAGTTAGAAATTCTAGCTGTTTTTTCTGCTACTGTACTTTTATGAAAAGAGAAGACTGCTAACCCCAGCACCAGTACAAAGGCAACAGTAACACTCGATACAACCAACCTTTGCAGTCGATTCACAACAGTCCGGCTAAAGATCAGGTACTCCCTGTGCAATTCAGTGGGTTTCGGATCTTTGGATCCACTTTGCTCCAGCCAGCCTTCAGCCGTTTTCAGTTCCTGCCCACGCAATACAGCACTTCTTCTACGTTGGTTCTTATCCCAGTCTATGGCTAGTGTTAACAGACGTGTGTGCTCTCGGACATACTCCAAATCAGTGTCAAGGGCATCTATCAGCAACTCAAAGTTGGCCTCAAAGTTATCTTCTTCCCGTAGAAATACCCAGTTATGTGCTGACATGGTAGAGTGCACTTGATCATCATCCACATCATGCAATACGACTGGCACCAACCGCTTATTGTGTTGGACGGCATGTTCTATCTCCAGAGTACAGATCTCGGAGACTACCGAATCAGGGCTAATAATAAAGAGGAAAGTATCTGCTTCCTGAATGCCGGCATAGACTTCGTCCAACCATTCAGCGGTGGGAGGAATATCCTGCCAGTCGACCCAAGGTTCACGATCTCTAGCTTCCAATTCATGGTGAATGCGTTGAGCGAACTGGATATCTTTACGAGAATATGAGATGAAGACGTCGGCCATATCAGTGATCCTCTAAGCTTGCAGAGTTATTGATCAAGAAGTATTTGAACCATGTGTTGTACTTGCTGCCCAGCTGTTGAACAAGTTTAGGTTTTTGGATATTAACACGGTGTAGAATATCGTTCAAATTCAGCGGGTTCCCAATTTCTAAGAATAATCAAACTCCCCTCCATACATGATCACTCTGTGAATCAGTGTCCATATAATTGTGCCTTATTAGCGTTTCCCTAAACGAAATCTTCCTGACTACCCTGCCTTCGACGTCAGCGGAACTCGAATTACTGCAGCTAGCGGAAAAGAGCACCCATCTCAATATCATACCATGGCCAGAGAAGTAGAAAACAAAAGTGTGTCTCGATTTAATCAAGTTGGTGTAGGTAGAGAATGGTTGTCTGCTCGCCTGCTTATCCATCCAAGCCTTGTCATCATCAAATTTACCAGTGTCTTGGTTGCTGGATGGAGGATAAAATGATACTCATCAGATACATAAAAACAGAAGCAGAAATACCAGAAATAATTTGCTGTTCATCTCCCCCATTTCGGTAAATATATTTAGGAGAAGGTCCCATCGACTTTAGCTTTTCCTTTCAGTTTTGCGCTGTCCCTCACATCTTATGGTGTATGCAATATATATTTTTCATAAATAATAGCTTAATTAAGAAACAAGAGAATTACAGAAGCGGAATTCGTTTGTGTTCCTATTTAGGAGGTGTCATAATGAATATCAGTTCATATGAATAAAATTATAGAATCAAAGTTGTAGTTGGATAACGGTGACCACCATATACATTCGGCTATATCAATCAATTAGGAAATAGGGTGAAATACAATTGAAAAAGAAATTACTTCTTAGTGACCAAGAAATGAAAGAATTTATTATCAATGGTTATCATATTGTCAAAACATCACTTCCTATTAGTTTTCATCAACAAATTTTTCGCCGAACCATAGACCTAATACGAGCCGAAGGTTCTCCGGGAAATAATCTTCTTCCCAAGATTCCAATCTTAGCGAATGTGTTCACTGATCCAGCGGTCGAAGGAGCATTAATCAGTATTCTTGGGCAAAACTATGTTATGCATCCACATCGCGCTTGCCATTATCATCCTCCCCAAAGTCAACAGCAAACTTGGCACAAAGATTATCCTGTTGGAGGGAATCTAAGATGCCATCGTGGCAGAATGGCTATGGCTTTCTACTATCCTCAGGATGTCACAGAAAACATGGGGCCGACAGCAGTTCAACCCGGTACACAATATTACCAACACCACAATCGAGCAGTAGAGGGTGTCTCACTTTGTGGAGGTGCAGGTACAGTTACCATTGTTCATTACGATCTATGGCATCGAGCAACCGAGAACCAAAGCAAGAAGATCAGATTGATGTTGAAATTCCTCTTTTGTAGAACAGAAGAGCCACTGCAACCGTCATGGGATACCGAAAGCTCTGATTGGAATATCAATTCATCTTTTTCCCACAAACCTCAACTGATGTGGCGGCATATCTGGCAATGGTATCTCGGAAAAGGTAGCGGAAAGAAAAAAACAGCATCTGCGATCAACATCAATGTAGAGGAATCCAATAGATTGTTATCTTGTTCTGGTACTACAACTGAAGAAATGATCGAAACCTTAGGCCAGGCTGTTCATGATCAGAATGAAGTTACTCGTCTTAAGGCATTATACGACTTAGGAGAAATTGGCGTGTCGGCTGTTCCCAAGTTAATGACTAAATTCCGAGAAGAATCGAAAACTGGGTCTATCCAAAATCTGGAGCGAGCTGACTTTGCCAATCCAAGTCAAATTGATACTGTTTATGGATTAGCAGCTGTTGGTGAACCAGCTGTCCCCGCCTTAATGGAGACTTTAGATGATCCAGATTGGTGGATTCGTGCTGCTGCTTGTAGCTCATTGGGTTGCATCGGTCAAGCTGCCAACTTGGCTGTGCCTCATTTGCTAAAAGCATTGAATGATGATTCGGAATGGGTCCGCAGGAACGCCGCCGACGCTTTAGGCAATATGGGGGATACTTCCCAAGTGACAGAGGAAACTCTGATTAAAGCTCTAGATGATAAAAGGGAAACATCCTCTTGGTCTCTTTCTGATTCTCCTCTACGTGAGAATGTCATAGCCTCACTAGCCAAGATTCGCCCTTCTCCAGCAGCCATTTCCAAACTAAAAGATGCTTCGAAAGATGACAATGAATACATTCGTGCTTGGGCGGATATTGGACTGGCGAGAATAAGAGAAACTTAACAAAATGCGAAAATGTGTTGCCATCGGATCTATCTTGACAGAATGCAATCAGTTTGGTGGAGCTCCCATTGATATTCAGTGTTTTGAACGTTATGAATTACGAAGGGGCACTAGTGTCTTGGAGGTTAATACCGGTGTTGTTGGTGGAATGTTACGGGTGCTACAAGAAAATCAGGTGGAGGTTGCTCCCTTGTTGTATGCTAGCAGCTGTCCCGGGGGACCTATAACCGCTGAATGCTACTTTCAACTGAAGATTGAACTAATTGATCGATTGAAAAACATCATGCCTGTCGATGGTGTTTTATTACCATTACATGGATCTAGCGTTGTCGAAGGTCTTGGAGATCCTGAAGGTGATCTCATCAAAGCTGTTCGTCATGTCACTGGCAATAAGGTTCCAATTGTGGTTACACTTGATTTACATGCGCATGTGACGGATGAAATGATGCGTTTTGCAGAGGCATTGATTGCATGGGAGACTTATCCGCATCGTGACGCATTTACTACTGGTATTCGAGGAGCAAAGGTACTTCTGTCTATAATCAAGAATAGAGTTCAACCGACAATGGCCATGGCAAAGGTCCCGGTAATCACCAGTGGTATTCATGGGTCGACTGAAGGTGATTCCCCATTTGCTCAGGTCATGAACACCGCCAAAGAATATGAAGCTGAAGATGATGTCATTTCAACTAGTGTGTTCTTAGTTCATCCATACATAGATCAGCCGAGTATGGGCAGCGGTGGATTAGTTATCACTGACAACAACTTGGAGAAAGCAGTTGATTTAGCAAAGAAATTGGCAGAACAGTATTGGCATAAACGGTTCCAACTCGAACCGGAGATTTATACACCGCAAGAGGCCATTAAGAATGGATTGAAAACCCTTGGTGGGCCAGTTCTTTTAGTGGAAACAGCAGATTGTTGTGGTGGTGGGGCAGCTGGTGATAGTGTTGCCACGCTGGCTGCGCTCCTTGAGGCTAAAGTAACTTTACCATCACTCGTACCCGTTGTTGATCCACAGGTTGCCAAGATGTGCCATCAAGCTGGTATTGGCCAAGAAATAAGAACGCATATTGGTCATCAGCTTGATTCTAATTGGGGAAAGCCAATATCCATTATTGGTAAAGTTATGCAATTAAGCCAAGGGCATTTTCAATATACTGGTGGCATCTGGGATGGAGTTACCGGCGATATGGGACCTAGTGCAGTCCTAACGTTGGGAGCAATCCATATATTAGTGACGACTCATGGTACCTACGATTGGGCAGATGAACAGTTTCGCTCGGTTGGCTTGAATCCATCGACTGCCAAGTTTATTGTAGTTAAGAATCCAATGAACTATCAATTTGCTTATGGTGATATTGCCAAATCCGTTTTTATACTTGATACACCAGGTCCAACGCCAGCCACTTGTCGCCACCTGAATTACGAGAATCTTCAGCGACCGTATTTCCCAGTTGACAAATACATTCCTAATCTAAGTCCGACAATACTAACGTGCTAATCAATAGCTTATACGATACATCATCAATACAAACATGATTGTTGATATTCCGTGGGATCTTGAAAGACTAAAAGAAACACCGCAAACTGAATGGCTAAATCGGAAAGGAACGGTTCATTCACTTTTATATGAAGGAGAACCGTTTAGGGGAGATCGTGCAACTGAGGTCTTTGCTTATTATGCATCACCTGGTACGTTGAATGCCGATCCGGAACTTGATCAAAATCTGCCGGCGATAGTATTAGTACATGGTGGTGGTGGTACAGCTTTCGACCAGTGGGTAGAAAAATGGGCTGCAAGCGGCTACGCAGCACTAGCCATGGATCTCAAAGGTGGTAGCCCCAATGAAGAACCGTATTCAAAAGGCGGTCCAGCTATGGATCACCCAAATATATTTCATGCCATGGACATCTCCAAAAATCAACACTGGTGCTATCATGGGGTAGCCAATGTGATTCGAGCCCATTCACTGATCCGCAGTTTCCCTGAAGTTGACGACGATCGAACTGCCATTACTGGTATTAGCTGGGGAGGGTTTCTAACCTGCATCGTTTCGGGATTAGATGATCGGTTCAAGGCCGCGATCCCAGTTTATGGATGTGGATACATCTATAAAAATGGTCCTTGGTTGACTGAGTTTGGAGCTATGACAGATGAACATCAGGATCAATGGATTAAGATGTATGATCCTTCTCAATACCTTGGTTATTGCAACACTCCTATATTTTTTGTTAATGGCACCAATGATTTCGCCTATTTACCAGATATTTATGATCAATCTTATTGCTTGGTTAAAGGCGACCGCAATTTTCAAATCACTCCTGAGATGGGACACGGCCACGAACAGGGCTGGGCACCTCGAGAAATTGAGATGTTTGTTTCACAATATCTAACAGGTAGCATACCATTACCAGTGGTTCACCTTCCCGCAGTTTCTCCTGATTGTCAACTAATTGCTTCCGTTTCAACAGAAACAGAGTTGCTTTCGGCTAATCTACACTATACTACAGATAGAGTCCCCTATCCTGAACGAAGGTGGAGCACAGTTCGTGCAGAGATAGTTGATAATGCTATTGTTGCTAACGTAGTGACGGATCAAAAACACGTATCGATTTTGACCGTAACAGACGAAAGAGATGCTGTTGTTTCTAGCCAGTTTATATTCAGTGCACATCGCTAGCACAGGGAAAAACAAACCCAATCCTGGCGAATCTATTCAATTATATAAGGAGCAATCAAATGAATAAGAAATACCTTTCTAATTCCCCTCAACTTGTTGAATCATTTCGAGTGATAGTTTTTATATTGCTGTTCCTAAATTGCTATGCCGGAACGGGCTATTCTCAGTGGTTACAATGGGGTGGACCGAACCGAAACTTTAAGGTCGATTCAGCACAGCTCAACACGGCTTGGGCTGAAGAGGGGCCAGAACAGCTATGGAAACGTCAAATTGGGGAAGGATATTCAGCAATTTGTGCTGATCAAGATACTTTATATACTATGTTCCGTCGTGGAGATGAGGATGTTGTGACTGCTCTGAGTGCCGATAGCGGAGAAACGCTCTGGGAATATGCTTATTCCTCACTCCCATGGAAGGAATTCAGTAAGCAGTATGGTCCGGGACCTCATGCCACACCATTGGTTGTTGAAGATTATATTTATGCCATTGGTTTTCGTACGGAACTAACCTGTTTAAACAAAAAATCTGGTCAAAAAATCTGGTCACACAATTTGTGGGATGAGTATAATGCCAAACCAGGTGATCGTGGTTATGCTTCTAGCCCAATGGCCTACAAAGATCTACTAATTGTACTTGCTGGTGGCAAAGGTCATGGTGCCATGGCTTTCAACTTGGAAGACGGGCAACTGATTTGGAAGGGGCAAGACTTCATCAATTCTTATTCATCTCCCATTATTATTAATGTGGATGGACAAGATCAACTTATTGTTTTTGTGGAGAAAAAGGTAGCAGCACTAGATCCAAATACTGGAGACTTATTGTGGCAGCATGCACACAATACCCAACATCAAATACATGCCTCGACCCCAATTTGGGGAAAGGATAATATACTGTTTATTTCTTCTGCTTATGATGCAGGGAGTCGTGCACTTCATCTTTCACTTCAGAATGGTAAAACCGTGGTGAAGGAATTGTGGTACAACGAAAAAGTTAGAGTGCAGCATGGATCGGCTGTGCGAATAGGTGAAACCATCTACGCTTCCAGCGGTCATGGACCTGCCTTTCTAACCGCAGTTACAGTTAAGACTGGAGAGATTACTACACAGCAACGAGGGTTTGGTAAAGCCAACTTGATGATGGCTGGGAACCAAATGATTATTCTTGATGAAGCTGGGCAATTGGCAATTGTCAACGCCAATCCTAATAGTTTTGAGGTGTTGGTGCAGGCTCAAGTCCTAACCTCCCGTTCTTGGACTGTACCTACCTTATCAGGAACAAAGCTCTATCTTCGTGATATGAAAGAAATCCTGGCTTTGGATCTAAGTCCCTAGACTATGTCTGAGGAAGTTTCTGGGATTGCTACCCACGCGAGGAGATTAACCATGATAAAAAAAAGGGATTGGATCACTCGATGGTTGGATGATGAAAGCAATATCGATCTTAAGGTCTTGGAACAACAGTTACAATCAGAAGGTTTCAGTGTTTATCAGTGGTGCGGCAATCCTGGTCAATCTTATCTGGGTTATATTCACACACAAGATGAAGTTGTATGTGTCTTGTCTGGAACAGCTGATGTCTCGGTTTCTGGTCAAGTTGGAAAGGTACTTTCAGGCGATCGTTTGGATGTGCCAAAAAACACTTCACATTCTATCATAGTTACTAGTGATCAACCACTGGTTGTCTTGACGGGGATGCGTCAGTAGCTAAGGCCCGCAGATGGCAATTGCTTCTTATAGTCAAAAGGCACTGTCCCAAGATCTCAGGGGGTTGGGAGTAGAGGCTGGAGCTACTATATTTATTCATTCTTCATTTAGAAGTTTGGGTTCTGTGATTGGTGGGGCAGGTACAGTCGTTGGGGCTTTCAAAGATGTGGTTGGCCCGGAGGGGTTAATACTGATGCCCTCTTTTAATTTGGTTGAAAAACGTGCCGAAACTTGGGATGTTGAAACTACTCCTTCGACAGTAGGATGGCTGACCGAATTTTTTAGACAGATGGATGGTACATTTCGTTCCGATCACTATTCTCACTCCGTAGCATCCTCTGGGAAGAAAGCCTCCGACTTTGTGGCCGATCATCTTAGTCAGGAAGGGTACCGATCTCCGTGGGATCTTCAGCCGTGGGGTAGAACATACGGTTTTCAATCACCTATGTACAGAGCGTACCAGCAAGATGGCAAGTTGCTGATGCTTGGGGTTGACTACCAATCCTCAACCTACATCCACTTGGTAGAAGTTATGTATTGGAACCAAAGGCTTGCTGCGAATCCAGATGCTTCCTACGTAGCGTTGGATAGACCTTCGCTGGGCCAGTTTTGGGATGCATCAGGAAAGCTCACCCGAGGTCAAGTAGGTAACGCTGACTGTCGATTTTTCAGTATTAGAAATTACGTCGATTTTTTATTGGAGGAAGTTAAGTCCAATCTGTTTCCATATGTTGTTTGATGAATTACGGTTAGAAATATTGTTGTTAACTCTTCTCGGTCTCGGTAACACTCCGTACGGGATTAATACCTGTAAACATATCCCATTCAAGCAGAACATTCGAACATTCGAACAGTTATCTTAAAATCTTTCAGGATCTAGTCAAGAATCAGATATAATCTCAAAAGATCTCGTCTGGGATCTCTATTGAACCTAGGATTCTTTGCCATGTCTATGTTGGTTATTGCATATGCAAAATATACATCATTAGGCAATTATCCTAAATTCCTTCAATTCCCTTTCTCCTGCCGCGCCGGCGTTAACCAGGTCTAACTTCTTCATACAGCAGATCGAAACGTATAGTGGCAGTTGCATTGGGTTGAAAATCTTGCAGGCCAAATTTTACGGCAGGCGTGTTACTACCCTATAAAGCAGCCAAAAATAAGATTAGGAGTATCACGCGTTGAGGAATTTGAAGGTAGGTTTGCTTGGTCATATTAAGAAAGAGACGATAATAGCTTTAAACTGAAGAGGTCTGTGGCCACTCCAACTCAACACCGTGAGACTGTAACAGATTTTGAAATGACCGCAAATATTTGTGTTGGTTGCGAACCTGGCGTGGTTTCAACTGATGAGCAAGGCAAAACGCAGCCAACATGCCGGCAGATTCACCGATGTTCCATTCAACCGGATGGAGTCGGTAGCACCCGTTTGTAATGTGTGTTGTTCCGATATTTTTATTTGCTGGGATCAGATTTTCCAACCGAATGGGTATCATCGCGCCCAAGGGGATTTGAAACGGTAAGGAACTGATATCAATATAATTTCGACCACTTGTGCTGGGATGTAGATCAATGCGGTAACATCCGATACCAACCGAATCGTCAAACTTCTCGGCGCAGGCACCATTTCGAGCATCGGTGCCAACATGGTTTTCTGTGACAGTAAATTCAGCCCGAATTCGCCGAGACTCACGAATATAGGGCATTTTGGCTAGCCCATCATCAGTGCCAGTGATATCAGGGCGTAGATACAAACCTGGGTAACCTACGCCTCCATCTGGTCGCGGCGCTTCAACCTGCATCCAGTAGAGAAGACTCAACGAGAGTTGTCGTGCCTGATGTCGATACATGTCGACTAGATCCGGCGTTTTATCGATAATGTTCCCTTCAAGGTAGTCATTCTGAGGCCAGTTAACCAAAGTTACCTCATGCGGCATGATTTCGGTTGGGTAATGGTCTCGGCAGATTAGGCGCCGGTAGGTCCATAGTGAGGTCCACGGATCATCGGATTCTTCCGGCAGAAGCACCCGATGAATGGGCTCCAGTGTGGTTGGTTGCGGGTAGGTCCAGCTCAACATTTTGCCAGACCAGGCAGGGTGAAGTTGAGGTACGTAATCGCGCCATTGGGAATATTGACTGGGTTGATTGATAGTATGGCTTCCATTTTGATCATGGCTGATTGCCATGCACCAGGTAATGGCCTGTATATCTTCTGGGTCAGCGTGACCTTCCAGCGCATGTGGTTCACTTGTTTCCTTATGAGATTCAGCACCGGAAACATATTCTGTTCCCGACATAGGTAAGAGGTCTCCCAGTTCAGTGGCATCCAACACGTAATCTGATGTGAATGTTTGGGTTAGGTTAGTCTGTGTATGTTGAAAGGTCACGGCTGAAATGTAATCGCCGTATGTCTCAACAGATATAGGTTTCAGATAACGTTTAATCTGTAATTTCCCACTGGCTATCGCGTAGGCCATCATTTGGTCTAAGACAGCAACAGCAATTTTAGGTTCATGGCATAATCGTGAAACATTTCCTTTACCAGGATTAAGTTGAGGGTTGGATCGTGCTACTGACGTTAGGGGATAATGATCTTTGTAAAACTGGCGAACTAAGTTTCGAAACTGGCGGTAACTGCGAGTACAACCAAAGTGCTCGATCCAACGGTGCTCGTCTGGCGGAACTGCCTGCGTGGTCAGTTGCCCTCCCAGCCAATCAGTCTCCTCTGTTAGTATAGCTCGCTTACCAAGTGTAGTTACAGCCAAGGCTGCTGCTGACCCGCCTACGCCACCGCCGACAATGAGAACGTCTGTATCTGTTTTTTTCATTCGCTTAAAGGCATCTCTATTTTTCCTATCTTTATTTTATTATAACTTAGATCTGAAATTTTTAAACCTAAGACTATTTTTTTAGATTGTCTCTGATAATGATTTCGATCGCCTAAATGCATTGAATCGAGATGTTTCGTTATAGACCTGTGATTAACTATTATAGCTAGCTCCTTCCAAGTACCATTTTTCCTGCGTTAATTAATAATATTGCGACCACATCTTCTAAACTATCAGCGTTTAAATCTCTGCTTGCTTGTTGCTAACCTGGAATTAGAGGAATTTTCGACATCCAATACACCATCGAGTAGCATACGACCGATCCCCCAGCCCAATGAAGCAAATGTGGTATCATGGTCTGCGAGGAGCTTGATCCAGACACTCCATATATCTTCATACAATCAGCCTGTAGTAACCACGACAACACTCTCAATGACAAAGGCACCAAAATTATTACTCGTCCAATTAAAGGAGGTGCTGCTGGACCCGAAAGTAATAGCTGGACAAAATTGAAATGGCCGGTGACCTATAAGTTTGTGCGCAAAGGTGATCTGTTCACAGTCTCCGTGTCTTTCGATCGTGGTAAAAAGTTTCAGTCCATTAAAGCCGGCGATAAACTCGATACTTCCAAGGTTAAGCTGAAAGATCCGGTCATCGTTGGTATTGCTATTAATGGTCATAATAGTGTGGCAACAACTGGAACAGCGACAGTAACGGATATTTTTTTAGATGGTTCGGATACCTTTACCGTTGAAGTTAAAGACAAGCTGACAGTCGTCTAGGGGAAATTAAAGATTATGTAAATCAGATACAGCGCAATTGTCTCAGATAAAAATTGACCAGCTTAATCAGTTTTGATACAATTCTCACTTGGATCAGATATCTGGTCTAGGAGACTCCCATGTCCGTCGAATTCCAGTCTTTATTCTGCTGTCTCAGAGCCGAATCCGCATTCTTATCCGCATAGTTACATTGGCTACCATTTGGTGCTGAATTCCCCCAAACATAACGTGCCCCTTCAAACTCCCACGAGCGGCGTATTCACATTTCGCCTCCGTCGGGAACCTCTTACTTACTCATCTAGCGTAAGCCACTGCATCATGCTAACTAACTCCCACTACAGGGTGACCATCTGTTAGGAGAATATGTGCTGACCCAAGTCGGTAGTGATCTATGACCTGTAGCTCGCAAAAACTTTTTATACTGCCTATACTGCCCTACCCTCACCTCATAAGCACTCATGTAAAATGCATTCAGTGTCGCTCGATGTACCGGGCGGGCTAGTTTTATCCAATTCTCAGGTTCACTCTTTGACTGGATAAAAGTATCATGCCATGGTTACATGATGGTGGTTTTTCATGGAACCTCTGAAGGGAAATAACAACAGACGGGAGAAATAATCGTGATAATCAGCATACTGAAACGACTCTAAACTAACAGAAACAACAATAGAACAGCGAGAGTCTTGCGACAGAGAGTGATCTAGATCATCTCCTATTCAAAATTGTTTCATTCCCCCCCATACTACCGCAAGTTTTCCCAAGGGGGTAACGGAGAGAATACTCTCCATGAACTGTCTGATATCATTCTCGTTCAGCGCACTTCTAAAAACTGCCACTTCGTCAATAATGCCGATAAATGGCGCGTTCCATGTATTGCCATAGTGATGGACACCAACAAGCAATGGTTCGGTGGTAGTTAGTTCCCCTGTTCTGTCATGAGCCATTTTTTGCTTCAGTTTTCCATCCACATAGACTCGCAACTCACGATCGTCTTTCACCCATGCCAGATGATGCCATGCATTTAGCTTTAAAACGGCATCCGTGGCATCAAAGGCATTCATACCCTGAATGCTATCGCGGAATTCGATGAATATATTTCCTTTTTTATGGATAAATAATGTTGCCGTTGGTTTCCCATCTCCGGCCGTTATGTGCCGCTTCGTTATGACGGACTGATAATCACCGAATTTCTTGGATTTGACCCATGCCATGTATGCGAATGGTTTCTTGCCAAAATGCAGGCTATCAGAATCTTGCACTTCAACGTATTGAGTCGCATCACCTCCAAATTCTAAGGCGTTGTTCTCTTTGCCATTTACCCATTTGATTTTACCATTGATCACACCATCATTTCTACTGCCGGACAAGTCTTTGACAGCATTACCATTTCCTTCATCAAACGAAAGATAAAGAACCAGATTTTTATCTTCTGCAGCATCTGATTTTAAGAAGCAAAGAACTAACAAAAATCCGACAAACAACAAGAGAAGAGATTTATTGAAAGACATTTATTGCAAATCCTCCTTATTAAGTTTTTACCATAAAGTTGGACATATAAGACATGCCACTTTTTTTCTGATTCTTTAAGGATTGCCAGAATTGTCCTTGAAATAGATTTGACTGTTACTAACCAATATTTTTACTGCTAGAACCATCAAACCCCCAACTGGAATTTTGAAAATTTTCATCACCAACCTCTATGTATAAATTTATTTAGACAATAACTATTATATACTATTAGAAAAGGTAAATTAACGATTTCATTGCAGGCTTCCGATCGAACCAAAAGATACGCGTAACTTTACTGCTGTGCGTCAGGAAATCCTGATACACAGTGAAATCCGAAGATGTAGTGTCTAATCCCTCAATACTTGAGGTTGCAAGTAATACGCAGGTTGTTAGTATTGCTGTACCAATCTCTAAATTGTAAAAAATGAAGATTTGTTGGGATCCATTATTCGTCCATTCCATAAATTCTGACATCATAAACAACCGACGAGGGGTCTAAAATATGAATAATTCAATTCCAGATACCCACCCGCTTGCGATTTCTGTTGTGGGGGCATCAAGAATGGGGATGTCGTAGGTTTGCGACAATTACTCAGTGAGAACCCAAATCTTGATGGTGTGTCGATTCGTGGCAAAGAGAACGATGCCACACGTTCTCTGTTACATGTCGTGACGGATTGGCCTGGGCATTTTCCAAATGTAAGTGAAACCATTTGTCTTCTGATAACTGCAGGTGCAGATGTGAATGCTAGAATAGAAGGTACGGATACTGAAACACCACTCCACTGGGCCGCGAGCAGTAACGACGTCGCTGCAATCGACGTTTTGCTGGACGTTGGTGGTCCACTGGAGGACGCAATCGGCTTTCAGAACTGGGATGCCGCAAAACGGCTAGTCGAACGTGGCGCAAGAACAGGTTTGGATGACGAGGCGTCTATCGGATTAATGGACAAAATCGAAAAACGCTTTGAGGATGTGCTGTGACCCAGCCAAGACAATATCGTGTATTCATTCTGGAATGCGTGTTGCGCTGGCCAACTTGAGCCCGCCAAATTCCTACTTGAAAAAGGCGCCGATGTGAATTGGATCCCTGACTGGTGTGACACAAGTCCACTTGACGGTGCTATAAAGAGCGAAAACAAAGAGTTGGTTGAATGGTTGGAGGCTCTCATGGGGCAATCCGGAACTAAAAATGGTAGAAACGGCGTAACTAGTAAGTAAGTAAGAATGATTGAATTAGGTAATGTAACAGCAGGGAATTATGTTGAGCCTAGTAAGGTAATCTATTGGGATGGAAGGAATGAGAATGGAGAGTATGTATCTTTAGGTACTTACTTCTATCAGATTCAAGCTGGAGATTATACAGAAACCAGAAAGATGGTAATTCTGAAGTAATCCTTTGAACACTTCAATCAAATAAACCAACAGGTGGAAGGTTTCAATTTTATCTGTATTTAAGTTAAAAACTTTTGTACAAGTAGATAAAATAGGAGGAAAATATGACTGAAACATCATCTAAAAGTGTTTTGAGATTGACAACTATAATGTTCTTATTTGTTAGATTGTTCGGCATCTGGATGGGTGGATATGAAATATATCAAGGACTAAAGGTCAAAAGACTAATCAAAGAATTACAGGATGGAGGCAATTGATAGTACTTATCATTTCACAATACCTATGGAGTCTTTAACTTGATGAAATCCTCTATCAGCAAACCTGTCAGCTTATTTGTTTTCATAATTGTTCTAGCTTGTCAGTTTATTGGGTTTGCTGAAGTAGTTGACATCCCTGACCCAAACCTGCGTAAAGTTTTGAAAGAGGTACTACAGATCAATGCTGGCCAGGACATTACCACAGAGGCTTTGGCTGAATTGGAACGTTTAGATGCTTCCAACAGAGATATAACCAATTTAAGTGGGCTAGAACATTGTACTAGATTGATTAGGCTGCATCTCAGTCAAAACCAGTTGACAGGTCTGACTGGGTTAGCTAACCTAACTGACCTAACTAACCTGAATCTCAACTACAACCAGATAAGTACCATAAGTCCCTTAGCTAAACTAACTAACCTAACTAGTCTGGGGCTCTTTCACAACCAGATAAGTGATGTTAGTCCCTTGACCAATCTGACTAACTTGACTCATCTTGATTTAACTGGCAACCAAATAAGTGACGTAAATTCCTTAGTTAATCTGACTGACCTAACTAACCTGAATCTCAACTACAACCAGATAAGTACCATAAGTTCCCTAGCTAACCTAACTAATCTAACCAGCCTGGGACTCTTTCACAACCAGATAAGTGACGTTAGTCCCTTGGCTAACCTGACTAATCTGATTGAACTGACGCTTTGGAGTAACCAGGTGAATGACGTTAGTCCTTTGGCTAACCTGATTAATTTGAAAGTGCTATCTGTCAGTAACAACCAGCTGACAGATTTGGGTAGCTTAGCCAACCTGACTAACCTGACTGAGTTGAATCTCAACTACAATCAGCTAACAAACCTGAATGGCTTAGCCAATGCCAACTTCCCTGAACTGGAGGACCTGTCTCTTGTTGACAACCAGCTAAGTGACTTGAATGGATTGGTTAATGTTAATCTGCCTAAACTGACTAGCCTACGCCTCTGGAGCAACCTGATAACTGACCTGGATCCACTGTCTAATGCCAGCTTACTTAATCTGGTTCAGCTGGATCTCAATGACAACCAGATTAGCGATATCTCTCCTATTGTCGAGAATGAAGGAATATCAGGCGAAATCAAACTCAAAAACAACCCACTCAACAACACTTCCTTGACTTCACATATTCCAGCCTTAAAAGCTAGAGGGTTGAAAGTTGAACATGATGAAGCTCCTGCAAATATCATCAAAATTTCGGATTCTGCTTTTGAAGTCTTTTTACGTCAGGTACTAGAAGATGGAGTAATACCAATCCATGCGTCCGGATCCAAGTCAAGGGATTTCTTACCAACAGAAGTGATTAGCAAAATCAATACATAAAGGTATTGTTGATTTGAATATGGCAAACACTGGAGTGGTTAACATCGATGTGGAGGCTCTAAAAGCTTTGCCTGAATTGAAAGCAATCAATCTAGCTGACAATCCTCTCAGCC
>Ga0066843_10000273_pt1 | contig 16208 bp, 17 predicted proteins | sample ETNtaG_15_FD_66663 | JGI IMG/M metagenome (GOLD analysis project Ga0066843, IMG submission 66663) | Marine microbial and viral communities from oxygen minimum zone, Eastern Pacific Ocean - ETNP201302PF89A | ecosystem: Environmental > Aquatic > Marine > Oceanic | place: Pacific Ocean: Eastern... | reverse complement strand
GTTTTCATTTTAGCAGCGCAAAGCTATGCTGAGATTGACCCTAAAACTGTTCTAGGCATATGGCTTCTCGATGAAAACAAAGGCGGAGTAGCTAGAGATTCGTCTAAAAATAGTCGTGACGGAAAGATCACAGGTAGTCTCAAAGTGGTAAAGGCCAAGTTTAACAAAGGATTCGAGTTTGAAGGGAAATTGAACAATTACGTCAGCGTGCCTCATGACAAATCTCTAAATCTGGCGGACTTCACAATAACTTACTGGTCCAAGATGGGGTCAGCGGCAAGTGGCAGATCCCGGTGCAAAAAATTGATACGGCAGCCGGAGGGTCTCATAGAAATGTGGACTTCCAGACCGCTCCAGCAGGCGGTAACGTCAGCATCTATTTTTCTCAAGGTGCGAATCAGTGGAAAGGGGCCATCGGCAAAACAGTAGTCTCAGATGAGAAATGGCATCATATAGCAGGTTCTTACGATGGTAAAAAGTTGCTGCTCTATGTGGACGGTGTTCAAGAAGCAGAAGGCGATCATAAAGGGAAACCAGACTTTATGGATGACCCATTGATGCTTGGGGGTGGGACAATTTGGCCCTTCAAGGGGATTATTGATGATGTAGGCTTATTCAACAAAGCGTTATCGGCTGATGATATAAAGAACATTATGAACGACGGATTATCGAGTACGCTTGCTGTTGTTTCCTCATTAGGCAAACTCACTACCACCTGGGCAGAGATTAAGCAGTAGAATTATAAATATAGAATGCATCTAATTGCACTGTATGTACTGGCCTTGAACTCTCCATCCATTCCTCTGGCTCATTCTTCGAATCCCCCATCCGGAATGATCCCGCTGATATTAGCACCATCTCTTTGCCGTCTTTCTTCCAGACGATCTCTTTCTCAGATCCAGCATCAGCGACAACCTTGTCTTTAACGAGATCCTTAAGAGCCTTCTCCTCATCCTCAGTAAACTCATCCCCACACCCAACCAATACCAATAGAACCAACAACAACAACAAAATAACTGATCTCTGAACCATCATAACTTCACCTTCCTCATTTAGCCTTTGATTTTAGTTTCACGGTATTTATCCTATCCAGAGCGCTTTCGATGCGCTAATGGCCATCCTGGTTGCGTTATTATGGCTCCAATTGGGTCGAAATGGTGCCTATTTTCACTGGATCGGCGCTTTGACGGCCGCTTGAACATCGATGACATGTCCCGGCCACGTCGAGAAAGCTCGGCTATCAGTGAATCCGTACCGATTTCCGCCAGCGAATGATACAAAAGTGGGCTTCTGTCACATTAACACATGTTTCTTCAAAGTAAACGTTTTTCAAGGAACATTTAAAGAACATAAAAATGTTTGCTTGCCATCGAATATAGAGCAAATTGACCAGAAAAGCGTTGATTTTAATGCATAACTAAGCTAAATTCAAAAACATATAATTAAAAACAAAAAAAGAGGAAACATCATGGCAGACGAAGTTTACTGGACACACAAATTGAAACTTAATCCTGGAGTCACTGAAGCAGAATTCGAAAAGCATGCTAGGGAAGAATTAAATTGGAGTTCCGCATGGCCAGAGGTATCACCATGCAAGAAAGTTCGGGTGCTGAAAGCAGTTGATTTACCTTGGAGATCCAACAAAAGCGAAGAATTTGACTATTTATCAATCAGCGTATGGGATAAAGAAGAGCATCGCAAGTTCATTGAAGCTGATGGTTTCAGCAACCCAGAAGTCCAAGCTTTTATGAGCAAAATCAAACAATCCAGCATGTTTGAACTTGTTGGTGGTTTAGGTTCGGTTGAACCTATTGACCTGTAAAAACACCCTACTTTAAAGAGTTGATCAACTGCTGGAATTCTGAACTCTCTCGAATATTATCAAAATCACTGTCTGTCTTAGACTTCTCAATCCAGCTTAAATCAACCCTGAGACCGTTTAAGCCTAGCTACCTTTAGGAATCTCAAATCCTTCTGGGAAGACAGTCTCGTCACTCCAAATAGCACCGCTCAGGTTAGCATCTCTCAAGTCAGCTTCACTTAAGTTAGCACCACTTAAGTTAGTATCTGTCAAATCGGCCTTACTCAAGTTGGCCTGACTCAAGTTGACACCAATCAAGCTAGCACCACTCAAGTAGGCACTTCTCAAGTTGGCATCCATTAAATTAGCCTCACTCAGGTTGTTATATTCCAAGTCAATCCCCCCTAAGTCTGCCCCACTCAAGTCTGCATTACTCAAGTTTGTCTGACTCAAGCTAGCCCATCTCAATTTGGCCTCACTCAAGTTAGCCCATCTCAATTTGGCCCCTCTCAATTTGGCCTCTCTTAAGTTAGCCCCATCCAAGTTGGCACTACTCAAGTCAGCCCCACTTAAGTCTGCCCCATTTAAGTCAGTATCACTCAAATTGGCATCTCTCAAGTTAGCTTCTGGTTCTATCGTATACTCCATACCATCAGTGCCTGTGACTTTCATAATCTACAACCTCCATACAATATTGTTAGAGTTCATTTCCAAAGATTATCTGAAGGATATGTTGAACCTGTTGAGTACCCAGCTGTTGAACCAGCCTAGGTTTCCTGCTGTTGACCTGATATAGCATGTTCTTAAGATCCATCTGTTTACCTGCCCTAATTAGAGGTCGGATATAGGTACGGAAATATTGATGCAGCTGCTGTTTAGCCTGCTGATGGATGGAAGAGCCATCAGCAGGATTATCAGTGACCTGAGCCATATCAGTTCAAATCCAAAACCCCATACTTCTCTTTTTCCTCGGCTGTCAGTTGGCGAGTGACTCGGCTTTCGGCGATTTGCAGCAGTTCATCCATGTCGGTGGTGTAGATTTGGACAATGCCATCTGCCCCGGAAGTTGCAATACGCTGTCCATCTGGGCTATAGACGGCTGACAAGACCATACCCTCATGGCCTTTCAGAATCAACAGTTCCTGGCCTGTCTGAGCATCCCATACCTTGGCTGTTTTATCATCAGCACCAGACGTCACTATCCGTTGCCCATTTGGGCTCCAGGCGGCTGAAGCAACCCAACTATCATGACCTATCAAAGTGAATAGTTCCTGGCCAGTCTGAGCATCCCATACCTTGGCTGTACTATCCCAACTAGCCGTCACTATACGCTGACCATCTGCACTATAGGCCACTGAAGTGACCGCTTCATCATGGCCTATCAAAGTGAATAGTTCCTGGCCCGTAACAGCATCCCAAACTTTGGCTGTTTTATCAAAACTACCCGTCACTATCCGTTGCCCAGTACCATAAGCCACTGAATTGACCCGACTACCATGACCTTTCAGAGTCATCAGTTCCTTGCCCATATTTGCATCCCATACCTTGGCTGTTTTATCACCAGCCGTCACTATACGCTGACCATCTGCACTATAGGCCACTGAAGTGACCGCTTCATCATGGCCTATCAAAGTGAATAGTTCCTGGCCCGTAACAGCATCCCAAACTTTGGCTGTACTATCATCACTAGCGGTCACTATGCGCTGGCCATCTGCACTATAGGCCACTGAAGTGACCATAACAGCATGGCCTGTCAGAGTCATTAGTTCCTGGCCCGTCTCGGCATCCCACACTTTGGCTGTCTGATCAGCACTACCAGTCACTATACGCTGGCCATCTGCACTATAGGCCGTTGACTGGACCCGACTACCATGACCTTTCAGAGTCATCAGTTCCTTGCCAGTCTGAGCCTCCCACACCTTGGCTGTTTTATCAAAACTAGCCGTCACTATACGCCGCCCATCTGGGCTATAGGCCGCTGACTGGACCCGACTACGGCCTACATGGCCTGTTAGAGTTATTAGTTCCTGGCCTATGTTTGCATCCCATATCTTGGCCGTCCGATCCGCACCAGATGTCACTATACGCTGACTATCTGCACTATAGGCCACTGAAGTGACCATAACAGCATGGCCTGTCAGAGTCATTAGTTCCTGGCCTGTATTTGCATCCCATACCTTGGCTGTTTTACCACCAGCCGTCACTATACGCTGACCATCTGCACTATAGGCCACTGAAGTGACCCTACCATCATGGCCTGTCAGGGTCATCAGTTCCTGGCCTATGTTTGCATCCCATATCTTGGCCGTCCGATCCGCACCAGATGTCACTATACGCTGACCATCTGCACTATAGGCCACTGAAGTGACCATAACAGCATGACCTGTCAGAGTCATTAGTTCCTGGCCTGTCTGAGCCTCCCACACCTTGGCTGTTTTATCACCAGCCGTCACTATACGCCGCCCATCTGGGCTATAGGTCGCTGACTGAACCCGACTACCATGGCCTTTCAGAGTCATTAGTTCCTTGCCAGTCTGAGCCTCCCATACCTTGGCTGTTTTACCACCAGCCGTCACTATACGCTGACCATCTGAGCTATAGGCCGCTGACCGGACTCCCCTATCATGGCCTATCAGAGTCATTAGTTCTTTACCTGACTGAGCATCCCATACCTTGGCTGTATAATCCCAACTCCCCGTCACAATACGCTGACCATCTGGGCTATAGGCCGCTGACTGGACCGGCCTATCATGGCCTTTCAGAGTCAATCTAACTCTTGATTTGATGATCGATTGACGTAAGGCAATATTTGACAAAGATAACACTACACCATTAACCCGACGCGTGATTCTAATAGACTCAGTTGCCAAAAGTAGGCTGAGTTCAGGATTAGTTTCCATTTCTGCCAAGGCGAAGGCTGCTAAAGCTTGTGACTTTGAAATCCGATTAGCCTTCTCAGCTTCCTGACGACGCGCCTCGGCTACATTTTTGGCATCAACGGCCTGCTGACGTTGATAAAAAGAGAAAGCCGCTAAACCCAACACCAATACAAAGGCAACCGTAACACTCGATACAATCAACCTTTGCAGCCGATCAACCGCTGTTCGGCTAGAGATCAGGTACTCCCGGTGTAATTCAGTGGGTTGAGGATCTTTGGACCCACTTTGGGCTAACCAACCTTCGGCTGTTTGCAGTTCCTGCCCTCGTAAACCAGCACTTCTTCTACGTTGGTTCTCATCCCAATCTATGGCCAACGTTAGCAAACGAGTGTGCTCCCTAACATACTCCAAGTCAGTATCCAGAGCGTCAATGAGCAGCTCAAAATTAGCCTCAAAGTCATCTTCTTCTCTCAGAAACACCCAGTTGTGTGCCGACATGGCAGAATGTACTTGACCATCTTCCACATCATTCAAGACTACTGGCACCAGCCGTTTATTGTGTTGGATGGCATGTTCTATCTCCAGAGTACAGATCTCGGAGACTACCGAATTAGGGCTGATAATAAAGAGGTAAGTATCTGCTGCTTGAATGCCGGCATAGACTTCATCCAGCCATTCGGAAGTGGGAGGAATATCCTGCCAGTCGACCCAAGGTTCCCGGTCTCTGGCTTCCAATTCATGGTGGATGCGTTGAGCGAACTGGATATCTTTACGGGAATAGGAGATGAAGACGTCGGCCATATCAGTTACCCTTCAGTAGAGTTATTGATCAAGAAGCATTTGAACCATATTCTGTACCTGCTGCTTGCCCTGCTGCTGTTTAGCGTCTTGATGAATGGAAGAGCCATCAGCCATGGCGGGATTATCAGTGACTTGAGCCATAGCCATGTTGAGATACTCTAATCCTTGATGATGCTTAAGGTACCAATTCGGCGTATCGGGGGTATCCACATGCAGCTGAATACAGACCTTGAGGACCTCGATGGCTTTTTGCCTGTTGATGTTGTAGTCACTAACGAGGGCAGCCACGCACCCTTTAGAAATTCTGAAGTCTGTACTGATGATGACTGCCGTAACACCAAGCCTTCTTGTGTAGGTACCAATACTCTACCAATTCCCTGACACCATCATAAGAAGCATTATGTTGGTTTCTCGTCCATACTTAGACGTTTAAAAAAACAGATAGATCATTTGATCTTGATCTTGGCCAAATAGACACTTGTCTTTCCTTCATGAGAAGAATAGTAACTCATCCACAGTAGATTATCATGCCATACTAAACCTGGATAACTGCAATCACCTCCACTAGGAACGGTTAGAACAGGTTTATAACTGTCTCGACTCATACGGGCAAGAATAGTGGTTGGATTTTCGCCGGAGCGTCGCCCAGCTGCCCACAGGCTACCATCTGGCAATTGGATAAAGTTGGGACCTCCAATATTCTCTTCGATTTTAGTCCATGACCATTTTGTGTAGGGCTGACGACTTGTACCAATCCAATGGGGGCGCGTCAGAGCAATCATCTCACCATCGGGCAAGAACCGGAGTGTTGTCTCACTAGCATTCCAAGTATTGTCAGGTAGGCGAAACTCGGCAATCCATTCCCAATCGAGAGCATTACAACTACGGTACAACATACACCTTCGTGGGTCACGACCTTCGCCTAGCTTACTGGCACTCCATGCCCAACCATCCTGCCAAGTTACACGCCAAAGCCAGTGATCTTCGGCCAAGAGATTTCTTGGTTCAGTCCAATCGTAGCCATCCGTGGAGAACACTACCCACGGAGACCGAGTCTGATAGGCACCTCGACTATCATAAACGCTGCCACCCATGATTAACATCAAGCGATCGTCAGGCATGATGGAGAGTTTGGGATCCCGCAAGTCAGTTCCATCTTGTTTAATCAACGTTGCCGACTTCCAGCAGTCTCCGTTCTCCGACATAATTACCCGTACTGCACCGTTGCTACCTCCATGGTCTTGAGCCTCGCGAAATGTACTCCACCAGCAATTACGAAAGTAAATCAAATCGGTGAAAGCATTATGTGGGGCATGGTCCCAAATTTTCCTGATTGAGACGATATTCGGTTCCTCTGCGTTAAGCAATCGTGAAATCATGGTTAAAAGACAAGTTAGAATTTGGGTTATCATCGTTTTTACCTATTGGAAATATCGAGAGTTAAGTATTCCTTAGCCGATGGTTCTGCCACACTTTGGCCACTAGGGATACTACATGTAGTGCATCCTGACTGCCATTAGCTACACCTTTTTCGAAATCCCCTTCAGACCGGGCCATCTGGTTGGTAACGTGGGCCAGACAGACGATGGATTTCCGTTTGGCTTGGGCTAGAGCGTAAAGCGCTGCAGCCTCCATCTCGACCGCCATGATACCCAGAGCCCGGCAGCGATCGATGGCACTCTCGGTTTCCCGAAAGGGGGCGTCTGTTGTCCACGTCGCTCCACAGTACCCTCGCACACGTGCCTGAGAGAAAATCCCCTTCAACATCGACCGAAGTTCTGGCGCTATATGACTGAAATCGCACGGAGGCAGATAATGATAACTGGTCCCTTCATCACGCAGCGCCCGTTCAATCAGAACGAAGTAGGGTGGATCTCCAACCCAGATAACCTGTCCCGCGGAACTAACACTGACAACCAATTCAGCACCAGAAGCAAATAACTCCTCTGCGACCAAAACGGCAAATGAAGCACCCACAGCACAACCGATGATACCAAATTGAATCCCTTCGTAGGAGAACCTATACAAGTCGGTATGGTAGCAAGCCCAACCGGTATCGCGCACGATACCATGAATCCGTACCAACCAGCGTACGATATCGCCGTCCGGATCTAGGAGGCAGATGGATGGAACCTGCTCCTGTGGCAAAGATTTCTGTCGTCTGGCTTCACGCAACAAGTTATCAACAGTGAATACCGTTGGTTCTGTGTAGTGTTTGTTAAGAAGAATCGGTGGTCTTCCCTTCATTTGTCCCCGCTTTTGCTAACGACTTCCTGACTCACGTTCCATCTCCTTCCAACCAGATTAGCATGTTTATCCTCAACTCTATTATTTCTGTACCATATCCTCAGACAATACCAATATAATAGTACGTATCGAACGTAATACTACTCCAACTTGGATATGCTGATATTATGCCACGATTATGGGTTTTCTAGCTAGACTATCCAAACCAAACGGCAGAGATCGAAATAATCGAAGATGCATTGCAATCCTACTGAGGTATGGCTACTAAAACAAATTCTATAGGTTTAATTTCAGTATATTGAAACTAGACGCCCTGAGCAGGCATTGCCAGGTCGCGAAACTTACGTTTCCATTGAAATTTCCGCTCCCCAGTAATAAGTGCACGGTGTTGACCCGATAGCGTCTCGGCAAAGTCAGGGTCGGGATCGTATCGATTCCAGGACTGAAACATGCAAGGGACGTAACCTCCGAGAATTAGTAAACGATCACGATTTGACTTTATTATCCCCGAAGCGTGAATTAGTGATTCGTAAAACAGCAAAGTAGAACCAGCAGGTGCTTCCACCTGATGAATCATCGATCGGTCATCCATTGCTGCAGCGACGATGGCCTCCTGTGGAACATCGGTAGGAACTTTGTGCGTTCCTACGATAACAGTTGTCCCGCCGTCATCTGGTCCAAGATCGGTTAGATTGGTAAGAGCTTTGACAAAGGAAAAGTGATAGAGGCCCTGATCATAATGGTGATAGGCAGGATTAATACCTCGATGGAATCCAAAACGATCTTCCTTGTTCTCAACAGGACGACGAATGTGTGCATCCGATTGTGATAAACGGGCTGAACCACCAATAATTTCCTCGGCCATGCCAACGATAAAGGGGTGCGTAATATAATCGAAAAAGCATGGTGCCAGATGTGGTAGGTTATCTATGCGGAAAAACGTTTCAGTTACGCTAGTATTGAAGCAATTGGGGCCAGGGAGATCCCCAGTTTGGCGAAAATCGTCTTCGATACCGTAGAGGGTATCTTTGATAACATCCACTTCGTCCCGTGTTAACACATTTTCTATGATCACATAGCCATATATCTCAATATGAAGCCGTTGTGCGGGTGACAAAGCGGGAAACGGGCTGAGTGTAATTTGGTCGCTCATGTTTTTTATTATGCCTTTTTGATCTTAGCCTAGATGGTTGTCACTTGTCTCTCAGTTCCACCGGAAAAAGACTCACAGTCTACCTTCCACAATACCAGTAATTTTACTTGATGCTGGGCGAGACTCGTTTTAAATTAGCTGCCTGTAGATTTTGATTCAGCTTGATTGGATATTATCCCGGAACCAAAGTTTGTGAGTAAAAAGAAAATAAGATAATGGTGCTGGATGTCTATCAATTAAGGTTAAAGATTTCGGACTGATGACATCAGAGAAAAAGATACGAGATACTATGCTAATAGTATTTTAAAAAGCGGAGCCTTCCATAATTCTGATTCCGGCCTTGTGGAATGTTGATTGCCAAAAACAACAGGCACTTTTCCTTCGATATTGCCAGTATTTTTAAGAGTTAAAGATCAAAACAATAAAAGCATAACTTTTCTACGATATCCGACGATTACCGCCCAACTGTCTTCAAGACCTATGCTGGTATAGATCAGCATTTAAAATATTAGTATATCAGTTAAACAAGAATATTAGGATGAAAAAACAACGAGAATTTTGCTCCTCATTGGATTAGTTATCGTTCGAGGGAATGAAAGACAATCAAGAACTCAGGTTACAGATTGGCCATACTATCAAATCATTATCAATTATAATCTATTCCGTCCTCTTGGCTGGCAACCACCGGACGCTAGCCCACAGTATGAATTAATCGCCACTAATATTTTGTTCGGAGAATCTTCAAAAGCCCTGATTAGAGAGACTAGTTCCAGCCAAACTTACTACGTTGGCATTGGTGCTCAAATTAGGGAAAACCAGGTCTGCTTGAATATTAGTAACAAATCGATTTCACTATCGAGAGGAGTTCTTCAGTTTCTGAACCTAGATCAAGGCAGTAGGGTCAACTTGGAAGGGAAGAAAAAGCCAAAAAAGGATCTGAAGACCAAGGGCAACGAAGCAGAGACAGTAGTAAAAAGAAAGGAAACAAATGAAGAGGGCAAGCAACTCACCCAAACAATACCAAAGGGTTTCTAGTCCCTTCTTCGGTCATTATTGTCTTCCATCTTCGCGAGATATGGCTCAGGGCTAAAACCGGAGTATCGTTTTGACATGCCCTCGAGAAATTCTTTGGTCCAAAGGGCATCTCCAAGAGGAGGAAAACCCAGCAACTCGAGCTGGCGCGGAGTGGCTTCGGCCATAAAACGGCCCATCCCCGAAATGGTGGCACCACTTTTATAGGTGAAGGATCGGCCCCCATCCCACGCACGATCCTTACGTGTAAAACCTACCCACATGGCCGGACGATGCCCAGTTGACGCCGTGAACTCGGAGGCGGCATGACGAGTAAAAATACTGTAAAGACAGACAGAACCACCAGGAACAATCATTGGAACTGCCTTCTCGTCAGGCTCATTATTGGGCACCATTCGTATTGGAGCCATTCCTTCATCTACATCGTCAAAGCAATAGAAGCAGGATAAATTCATAAAATCATCGCGTTCTACATGTGGTCCCAGTGTATTATTACCATAGTCGATGTGGAAACCAGTCGAGTGTTCCTCACCGGCATACTTAACTCCTAAGTGACCTTCGCAGAGGCGAATTTCTCGAGTATCTCTCGAGTATCAAGTATACGTTCAGCAGCACTGACTAAATCAGGATGAACAACAACGTGATTAAGACCTGAGTGATCCCAAGGGAAGAGTACCTGCCTTGGCGTATTATTTTTTCTACCTTGAGCGATATATTGGTTGTAAGGAGGCGCGAAAAAGGTAAAAAACCCATCAAGTACGGCCTGTTTTTCATCATCAGAAAGAAAATTTTTGATGATCAGGAACCCCTGCTCTTTATAAATGGCAAGTTGTGCATCAGTAATATGCATAGTTTTCTCCTGATTTTCTACCAGTGCTTAAACGAGTACATTTGCTGGCCCAAGATCAAGCCAACGATAGCCCAGATTGTCCCCATCAAAAACTCACCCAGCATAACCCCAAAAAACATAGGTAGCGCTCGTCTGTAAGCACGAACACCACCATGTCGAAGCAATAATAGTTTAATAAACCAAGCCAAGAAAACCGGGAACCAGAGTTTGGCAAAATTTCCGTTTGCGGCTAATGGATAAGCCAAAGGATGAAATGGCCACCAAATGAATTGCAACCGACAAACAAGCATGATAGAAGTTAAGATAATACCTAAAGACAGGAACCCCACGTTAGTCCAATTAGTTTCACTAGGAGAAAGAAGCCATCGCTGAAGGTCTGTAAAGGTCTCCTGTCCCCGCCAAGTCCCTAAACTACCGTGTTTATAACCAGCATGAAGAAAGGCAAAAAATCCTATGAGCAACCCCAAAACGGTAGATAACCACATTAACCAGAGCAGATGGCACGAATTGGTACCAGACTGCTCGGCGATCTTAAATCCTTCAAGCTGGTTTGGCATCGGTTGCGATCGATAGTTGCGAGTAAACCCATAAAAGTAGGCATATCCAGTCAAGTTTTGAGGGCCAATGGCGCGGGACCCAAAAAGCGTGGTCAACAAAAAGCTAGGACCTGCTCGATAGAAATCCTGCGTCGGCGTACCCAGTTCCGCCCGCATCCGAGTGAAAGCTAATACATACGCACTATGTACAGCGAAAAAAAGGACAATGGCCCAAACTGACATGCCTGCCCGCATCCAAAAACCAATAATAATCAATATGCTCAAAACTAAGCCAGTCAGAGCCATTCGATAACTGATTGGTTCACTGCTTTCATCGTCCTTGAGAGGTTTGAAGAACGCACAACAAACCCTCCAGAAGTGTCTACGTGTGACCCACAATCCAAAAACTGACAAAGTAAGATAGGCACCTGAAGATTGCATATCTACATGAGGAAATCCAGGAATATTGTCAATACCAATTATTGCACCAAAAACGCGTTGAGCTTTCCAAAACAGATAGAAAGTCCAACACGAAAATGATAAGTCCAAAGGCATGATAAAGCCGACACCTACAGCATAAGGATTCAAATGAATTAGGGTTGATCCCATAGCTCCCCATGGTTTTTCAGTGAAGAATTTACCAACATCATGTCTAATCGGCAAAAATGGCACAAAAGGAAAAAGGTGGTTTAATCCGTTTAATAAATCTACCCCCAAACCAATACCAAAACCAATCCATAGGAGACGACTTTGATAAAATTTTGTATCCTTGGTCATCTCTAGCGGCAATATGATCACAGGATAACTCAGTTTTTCATGTTCAATCCACTGCTTACGCAAAATCACGCTGAACATCATCATAGCAAAGGCTAAAGTAGAAAAGAAAAACAACCACGAAAAAATGGGCTGAATCCAAGCACGAACATGTTGCTCAACAAGAAAATCGGAACTTCCTTCATAGTAACCACGTAGAGCACTTGTATCCATAACAGCAATCCAATCTGGAATAAAATGGAAAAATAAAGTTTGCCATTCGTTTTCAGGAGTTGTAAACCAAGCAGAATGGCCAAGTACACACATAGTAGCTTGTAACAGATCATGCCCACAAACCACACAAGCCAATGTCACAATCAAATAGATGGTCAACAATTCGCTCTGCTTGAACTTCCAAGCGGGCAGATAGCGTTTCAAAAAGAGATTGAGGACGGTAAAAACAAAAAGCGTGGCAACAGCATTAAAAATAATTGTCATAGTGGTCGGATACTGCGTTGTCCACACCGTTTCTGTCTGCACAACCAGATAGATATTTAATGGCACCGACAATATGCCTAAGATAACTGCGCGACACGTAATATTATCTGTTCTGTTCATCCATTTCCTCAACCTACAGTGTAACTATAAATTTAGAATAGCATAAGGATAATAAAATTGTAGAGTAACTCCTTTATACGAAGGACGGTGTTTTTGACAAAATCAAGGATCATTTCTAATAGACACATTGCTGATAAAAATGTATGTTAGTATCAATCCTTATCATGAAAACACCAACAAACAGGAGAAATATATGAAACGCAAGATGGTACAGTTATCTCTTATTATTATTGGTAACCTGTACCTAGGTTGCCATAAGCTGGATATAGATATCAATGTCATCGAAATAAAAAAAGAAATAGCAAATGGGAAGTCTGTTTTAGTAGATGTTAGGACGGATGAGGAATGGCAAACAGGCAGAGCCAAAGGGGCAATTCACTTTGAATTGAGACGACTACAAAATGGCGAAATGCCCGAACTCGACCGAGATCGCCGAATTTACGTTTACTGCCAATCGGGAATGCGCTCGAAAATTGCACAACAGGTTTTAACTGACAACGGATTTAACAATGTCATCAACCTTGGAGGACTGGGTATTTGGCAAACTAAAGGGGGAAAAATTGATAAACCGTAACTTGGCTAGCAGTAAAATGCTTGATAAACATGTTAAATTACTTCATAATGATCGGGCATCAATAACTCAAGCAAACTTGTAAGGATGATGATGTCTAAACACTTAAAACCATTTTGTTTCTTGTTACTTACGTTGGTACCATTGATATTTGGTTGTGTTGTAGACAATCCCAAATCCAATATCAATCAAACACAGGAAATTGCAATGAACCAAGGCAATGAAAAACACGAAACCGCAACCTTTGGTGCTGGATGCTTCTGGTGTGTAGAAGCAGTTTACCAAAACCTGAAAGGAGTACAGAAAGTAGTATCGGGGTACGCCGGTGGAAAAACACCTAATCCTACATATAAGCAGATTTGTACAGGACAAACAGGACATGCTGAGGTTGCTCAGATCACTTACGATCCAAACCAAATTTCGTATCAGGATTTACTGGATGTTTTTTGGAACACACATGACCCAACGACATTGAACCGGCAAGGAGCAGATACTGGAACACAGTACCGATCTGTCATTTTCTATAATGACAACCACCAGAAAGAAATTGCCGAGCAAGCGATGGCTGAAACCGATGCATCTGGCCTATGGTCAAATCCCATCGTAACCGAGATTTCCCCTATCCCCACCTTCTATCCAGCTGAAGATTACCATCAGAACTACTATCAGTCAAATCCCTCACAACCGTACTGCGCGGTAATTATTTCACCTAAGATTCGAAAATTAAAAAAAGAATTCAAACACATGCTAAATGAATAAACCACAATAGTCATTAACCAAAGCAAATAAAATATAAACCAATATAGTACTTCAAGTAGCCAGTCCCCTTTTTTGCTGACGGCTGCATGCTATTTTTCCATCAGGGGAATATGCAAGGACATGATCCCTGCCACTATCGGGATCCGGAAGTTTTTTGTAATGGATCACAAACTGTTTTACTCATTTTAGCATCTGAAATGGTGACAAAAGACCTCGTTAGCTTTCTGGCAATCTACTTTTCTTATTTTACCAGAATGGACAGACACTATTTCAAAACCTGCAAGTATTTCCACCATCATCAAATTGACTAATTATGAAACTACTATCAGACCAAGAAATTCAATTTTTTAAAGAAGAAGGCTACTTGATCAAAAAACAGGTCATGGATCCAAATTTGATTTCCCTTGCACGGGAACGGCTTTGGGACAACGCATCTGATAGGATGAATCCCAAAGATCCAGATACTTGGATTGGTCCTATCGAGGAGCACCGGGATGATCAGAGTAACGTGCGAGGTGGATATAGTTGGAAATACCGACAAATCGGCAGTCAAAAGTGGATTGTGCGTATGCTACCGAGAGATCCCACTATATGGAGTATAGCCGAGCAACTGCTGGGGAATGGAAAAGTCGTCATACCAGATCGAATTCGAGGGATCTACTGTATCCTACCGCAAGGGGATCTACCAGAAAAACCAACTACCTGTCATACCGATGGGCACCCCTTTCACCTTGGCATTGTGGGTTACATCGACGATGTGCCACCAAACGGTGGAGGATTTACAGTTTGGCCCAAAAGCCATCGCAAATTGTACTTTAATTACCACTCATCACACCAAAATGAGCCCACTGACCAACACGAGAAAGACATTGCCTATTTCAATCAACAAACTTACGTAGATTGCCATGGTCAGGCTGGTGATATTGTCTTCTGGCACCACCGATTAGCCCATGCAGCTGGACACAATCGATCAAGACAAATTCGGCAAGCTGTCCTCTACGATTTTCGTCGAAAAGATATGGACCAAGTAATGAAGGAACCACCGAGCCAAGATATGTGGAGGGATTGGCCAGGAATCACTAACCTAAGAAGAAATGTTCAATTCGATCAAGGATAGGATCACAAGACATGATCATGAACAGTATAGATATCATCACATTCTTGAGTCCGCAGATACTTCCAAAAGTTTGAATTTAATCTCAATGGATAGTACACATTGGCCTCCACTCATTTTCGAGTTTATACACTTACCAGTTGCTATTAAGATAATCTAATTTGAGTTGGGATTTTTGCGTTATAATACATCTTTAATAGGAGATAAAGAATGTCATTTTCAGCAGATGCATGGAAAAACAATGCTGATATCTATACTAAAATCATCGAAATGCCTTTTAATCAAGAAATGATTTCTGGCAAGCTTAATTCCAAAAAATTTCAATTCTATATGGTGCAGGACGCCCACTATCTGATTGCTTTCTCAAAATCTCTATCCATTTTGGCTTCTAAAGCACAGGTTTCAGAGGAAATTATACAGTTTGCTGAAGCTGCAAAGGTGGCTATAGTAGTTGAAAGATCACTACATGAAACCTACTTTCAACACTTCGGGTTAACCCGAAGTGTTGTCGAAAACATAGAAATGTCACCGGTTTGCGATCATTACGTTAATTTCCTGCTTGCGACAACTACAAATAATTCTTATGAAGTTGGATTGGCGACTATTCTGCCATGTTTCTGGATCTATGCAGAAGTTGGCAAACATATTTATCAACAATCCGTAGGGAAGAATCCCTATCAGGATTGGATCGATTCTTATGCCAGTGAAGAGTTTGAAGAATCTGTTAACCATGTCATTAAAACAACTGATCACGCCGCTGCAGATGCATCGAAAACAACAATTAAAATGATGCATCACGTATTCCGAAGAGCGACACAACTAGAATGGATGTTCTGGGATAGTGCCTACCAGATGCAAAGTTGGCCGGTTTAAAATATACAGGCTAAGCTTCTTCCACCCGGATATTTTCTACCTCCTTTTCCACGATCCATTCTAAAAAAATTTCTTGTTCCAATGTAATTTCTATCTCTGATTGATTTTGACTATCCAAAGGTGAAACCATATAAAAAACCCCGTCTTCAAGCAATTCCCTAGTACGTAACAAGGGGAAAAAATATTCGTTTGGTTTTTTCGGATCACGCGTTTCTCCGGTG
>Ga0066843_10000271_pt1 | contig 16307 bp, 14 predicted proteins | sample ETNtaG_15_FD_66663 | JGI IMG/M metagenome (GOLD analysis project Ga0066843, IMG submission 66663) | Marine microbial and viral communities from oxygen minimum zone, Eastern Pacific Ocean - ETNP201302PF89A | ecosystem: Environmental > Aquatic > Marine > Oceanic | place: Pacific Ocean: Eastern... | reverse complement strand
AGATGATCCTGATCGTGAAAACGAGGGAGACCTGGTCATGGCAGCTGAAAAGGTTACATCGGAAGCTGTAAATTTCATGTTAAAGCATGGTCGGGGAATGATTTGCCTACCTGCAACAACGAATCGACTGTCAGAACTAAATTTACCATTAATGGTTAATCAAAATAACGAAACTATGCGTACAGCTTTTTCAGTAACAATTGATGTTAAAGGCGTTAAAACAGGCATATCAGCCTATGAACGAGCGATGACAATAAGACGATTCATTGAGCCAGATGCAACCGCGACCGACTTCATGCGCCCCGGTCATATTTTCCCGCTTCAAGCAAGCGAAGGTGGAGTTCTCAGACGTGCGGGTCATACAGAAGCCGCTGTTGATCTCGCTCATCTCGCTGGTTTATATCCCGCTGGTGTTATCTGTGAAATTTTAAATGATGACGGTACAATGGCACGCACTCCCGAACTCCTTGATTTTGCTTCTCTACATAAACTTAAAATTGTCAATATTGCTGATTTAATTGCGTTTCGACACCAAAAGGAATCACTCGTCAAACGGATTGCTGAAGCTAGCCTGCCAACCCGAAATGGTGATTTCAGGCTTTACACTTACGAAAGCACAAACGATGCAAAAACTCACATTGCATTGGTTAAAGGCGAAATTATTTCGGGAGAACCAATTTTAGTCCGAGTTCACTCACAATGCCTAACAGGTGATATTTTTGGGTCGCTACGCTGTGATTGTGGACCACAACTAGAATACGCGATGAAATCCATTGAAGAATCAGGTTGCGGCGTAATACTTTACATGCGTCAGGAAGGTCGTGGGATGGGACTTGGCAATAAGATACGTGCCTACCAACTCCAAGATGTAGAAGGACTTGATACAGTTGAAGCCAATGAAAGACTTGGGTTTCCACCGGATCTCAGAGACTATGGAATCGGGGCTCAAATTTTATCCGATCTTGGCGTTAGTAAAATGCATCTGATGACAAATAACCCACGTAAGATCAGCGGCCTTGATGGGTATAATCTTGAAGTTGTCGAACGCGTGCCAATTGAGGTCTCTCCCCAGCAATTCAACTGTCGATATCTTGAAACAAAACGATCGAAGCTAGGTCATCTGATTCTTCAAAAAATGAACAATTAATAGGCAAAGGATAAAGAAACATGCCAAAAATTTATGAGGGGAATCTAATTGGTAGTGGGTTAACATTTGCAATTGTTGTCAGCCGATTTAACAGTTTCATCACTGACAGATTGCTTGAAGGTGCACTTGACACACTCAAACATCACGGTGTAGATTTGGATGATGTTTCTGTATTCCACACACCAGGTTCGTATGAAATCCCTTCCACGGCTAAGCGCCTCGCAGATACAGGAAAATTCAATGCTATTATCTGCCTTGGTGCTGTAATCCGAGGAGAAACACCCCATTTCGATTACATTGCAGGTGAGAGTGCATCTGGCATTGCACAAGTTTCGTATGCAACTGGCATCCCAACAATTTTTGGAGTTATTACCACTGACACCATTAATCAAGCAATTGAACGTGCGGGAGCAAAAGCAGGTAACAAAGGCTCCGAAGCCGCAACAGTAGCAATCGAAGTAATCAATTTGTACAAACAAATAGATCAGTTATAGGCCATAATCCAAACCGATTAACAAAAGAATGGTCCCTAAAAAAGTATCATGATCTCTATTATTGATTATAATGCCGGGAACTTGACGAGCGTAGCCCATGCCGTAAATTTTTTGGGTTATCGATGCCAGATAACAGCAAATCCGCAAAAAATCCTAGCATCCCAGAAAATCATTTTCCCTGGTGTTGGTGCAGCTAAAGCCACAATGGATATACTCCATGAAACAGGACTTTCTCAGGTATTACTTGAGTTCTATGAATCTGAAAAATTGATGTTGGGTATCTGTATTGGCATCCAAATTTTATTTGATTACAGTGAGGAAGAAGATACAGACTGTCTGGGTGTTCTTTCTGGGCAAGTCAAGAAATTCAAAGCCACACCAACGATAAATGTACCACAAATTGGCTGGAATCAAGTGCAACAGACTCACAATCACTGGATTTTTAATAATGTACCAAATTCAGGATATTTCTACTTTGTCAATTCATATTATTCAATCCCTGAGGATCCTGAAATAATAATTGGTAGGACTCATTACGGAGTAGAGTTTTGTAGCGCAATTGCACATAAAAACCTGATTGCCACACAATTTCATCTTGAAAAAAGCGGTCGAATTGGACTTAAGATGCTCAACAATTTCCTACAGAAGGAATGAAAGACGACAAAAATTCCACATTAACTGTATAATCTTCATTTCACATCACATTTTAGGAACTGAGTGCCACAGAAATGAAAACGATTTGCCTTACATTTCTGATCTTTCTAATTAACGCTTTCATTTATGGCTCTGAAAACCTCCAAGATTATTATATTGTAATCCATCTATATTATGCTCTGATAACTATCTCAGGCAGATACGATAATCGTCCTGGTCAATTCATCATGTTGGGAATCACAACAACTATTAACTTTCTCTACCTTGCTTTTGTCTATAATTGGGTCGATTTCACGGCTTCAGTGATGATTTATCCTTTCATTTCTCTTTGTATTCTCCAAACACTACAAAAGCTCAAAACGACAGAAACAGAAGTGAAAAATAAATTCCTGAGAGCCGATCAAAACAATCAAGATCTTGAGAGGAGAATTCGAGATATATCGACACTTTTCGATGTCAGCGCATCAGCAAATTCTGCACACGATCTTAAAAATTTTTTCCAGCAGGTCATCAAAATATTAGCAGCTCGCATGGGATTGTACCAAGCCCACCTGAATATCCACAATAAAGATCAGCCAAATCAGTATCTTGAAGCTGTATTCGGCCTAACAAAAACAGAAACTCGGGATAGGAAACAGATCGATGTTATTCAAGAGCAAGTCTTAAAGTATGGCCGCCCAATCGGTGTTCCTCACAGATGGATGAGAGAAGATGATGAGAACTTTCCATTTGCCGATTCAGTTGTTTCTAAAACCCCAATTGCTTTTTGGTGTTTACCTTTAGTTGTTGATGAAGAAGTCATTGGAACCTTAGCAATTGACAAAGGTTCCGACGAGTTTTCTACTGAAGATGAACTTCGGATTCTCACTGTTGTTGCCTCAATCATGGCTCAACGGGTAAAAATCCAGCAAGTAATTGATTCACTCGTTCAATCAGAACGTCTAGCAACGTTAGGAAAAATGGCAACAACCGTTGCTCACGAGGTTCGTAATCCTCTCGGCGGCATTCGTGGTGCGGCACAACTCCTTCAATCTGAAGAAAACCTTGATGCTAATGGGCAAGATTATATTAATGTAATTTTAAAAGAAGTAGATCGCCTTAATCGCGTTATTGAACAATTGCTAACTTTTGGCAAATCTAAAGCCGAAAATTTCGAACTGTGCAACCTAAAATCGCTGGTCTTTGATGCACTCAAAGTCTGTACCCCCCAACTTAAACAACACCAAATTGAAGTCAAACAAAACTACCAACAATATCTGCCAGAGATTAAAGTGAACCCCGAAGCTATAGAACAGATTTTGCTCAATCTCTTTCGGAATGCTATTGAGTCCATAGAAAACGATGGCACACTAACTATCAATGCGACTTTCGATCTTGATCAAGCAGCAATTAAACTACGTATTGAAGATACTGGCCGTGGGATAAATCCAGAAATAGCTCACAAACTTTTTGATCCATTTTACACGACAAAACCAAAGGGCACGGGACTCGGACTTGCTATTAGTCGACAGATGGTTGAAGATCACAATGGTACAATTGAAGTTGATGTAACATCGCCAAAAGGGACAGCGTTCCTTATTACGATGCCGATTTAACCAACTAAATCCATTTGTAGGAAACTAACCAATTAACTTGACACAACCTTTTGCATGATATTCCATTATAGCCAACTCATAGTAAGAGGATAAGCTACTAGTCACCAACATCAGCCAATCTAGAAACTCTGGTAAAATGACAAAACACAAAATTCTTATCGCCGATGACGATGAAAGCATTCGTTTTGTTTTATCAAAGGCACTGGAAAAAGAAGGTTATCTACCCCTACAGGCTCGTGATGGTAAAGAGACAATAAAATCACTCGAGTCAGATCCCGTCAGTGCTATCTTCCTTGATATTTTCATGCCAGATATTAGCGGTTTAGATCTAATCCCTGAAATACTTGAAATACAAAATGCTGTCTCGATTGTGATGATTACTGCACATGGTGATACGCAAACAGCCATCGAGTCGGCTAAACAAGGGGCATATGATTATATTACCAAACCATTCGATATCAAAGAAGTCGCGAATACGGCAAAACGTGCCGTTAACGCCACACAACAGGCAAAAGAAAGTCAGGGCTTTTCTTACAATGACAACGCTAAGTTGCAAAGCGAACAAATTGTTGGACAAAGTTTAGAAATGCGCCGTGTGTACCAGATCATTGGTCGATCTGCTACTAGCGATGAAACTGTCTTAATCATGGGGGAAAGTGGTACAGGTAAAGAGCTAGTCGCACATGCAATTCACCAAAATAGTGCTCGTGTGAATCAAGCATTCGTGATTTTCGACTGTAGCGCAATTCCAGTCAATCTAATCGAAAGTGCATTGTTCGGTCATGTTAAAGGCGCATTCACCGGTGCAGATACATCCCGTCAAGGTAAATTTGAACAGAGTAACGGCGGCACAATTTTTTTGGATGAAGTTGGTGAACTGCCAGCTGAAACACAAGTGAAACTACTGCGCGTTTTACAGGAACGCGAAGTGGAACCGGTCGGAGCGAATCAGCCCCGAAAGGTAGATGTCCGAGTGATCGCAGCCACGAATCGTCAACTTCAACAGGATGTAACAGTGAACGCTTTCCGTGAAGATCTCTACTACCGCTTGAATGTGATACCAATTTATATCCCACCTCTCCGCGACAGGAAAGAGGATATTCCTGACCTTGTAGATCTGTTCACCACACGATTTGCCAATGAGTATAGCCAACCGAAGGTAGCCATATCTGATCAAACCCATGAACTTCTGATGGGTTACAGCTGGCCAGGTAATGTTCGCGAACTAGAGAATACTATTAAGCAAGGACTGGTTATGTGCTCAGGCACTATACTATTACCAGAACACTGTCCTCAGCTACTAGGTGAGCGACTTAAATTTACCACGGCAGCTGAATCAGGCCAAGAGACACATATACGCCAAATAATTGAAAGCAAAGTAGAGGACTATCTGGACTCAGGAGTGGATGATAAGTCTCTTTATCAAAACATTCGAAGAACGATGGAAAAGCCACTTTTTGAAATCGTGTTGCATAAGGCAAAAGGAAATCGTAGCAAAGCAGCGGAGATACTAGGTATTAACAGAAACACGTTACATGTTAAAATTGAAGAATACGAAATTGGGGTATAAGAGAATCTATGGATATAGGCAAAATTATTGGCAAAGTTGTCTCAACGATAAAAGATCCCAGTCTAGCAGGACTAAGACTTTTTGTCGTACAACGCATATCACAAAATCACGAACCAGTTGGACCTCCCATTGTTGCCGTTGACATTGAGGGCATCGCTGGTATCGATGATATGGTATACGTTGTCAGTGGTGGTGATGCTGCTTTTGCCCACGCAGATCGAGAAATCCCTACTGACATAACAATTGTTGGACTTGTTGACTCTATCACCACAACATCGGAGACAAATAAATAGTAATGTACTTAGCAAAAGTAATTGGTAAAGTCGTATCGGTCGTTAAACATTCAGCTTATGAAACACGAATCCTCCTGCTTGTTCAACCTATTAGTTTACAAGGTCAAGTAGTAAGAACCCCAACAATTGCTGTCGACTACGTCGGGGCGGGAGAAGGAGATACTGTTCTAGTCGGCTCTGCTCCAGGAGTGGCACAAGAGGTTTTCGATATTGAACGAGCTCCAATTAGAGAACTAATTATGGGCATTGTTAATCGATTTGATGTTACCTATCCCGAAGCCTAGAGGAAGATAGCCATGCTTATCCCTTTGCGCAGTATGTACCTTCCTGCCAAAAGCCCTAAACGCCCCTTAGCAGTCCATTTCCTCATAAGTCTAAACCTCATAGTATTTACCTATCAAATCCTCTTTATAATTAACGGTGTTGATTTAATCTCAAGATATAGCATCATCCCATCCGAACTCTTTCCATATTTCCTAAGTCACAGTCGCAATTTTATATGTTCGCTTTTTCTGCATGACATCCGTTGGAAAATGGGTTTTTTACATTTGATTACCAATATGCTATATCTTGCTGTCTTCGGCCCAACCCTTGAATATCATATTGGGCGGATCCGGTTTCTCCTTTTCTATTTCACTTGTGGTATCCTAGCAACGTTCATTTTCTCTATTTTCCAGCACCAATCGGATGTTCCCGTCATAGGTGCAAGTGCGGCTATTGCTGGCATAATGGGAGCCCACTTAGTCGTTTCTCCCCACGCCCGTGTTCGCAGTCTTTTCCTAATTTACGTAGTCACACTACGAACAACTGTTGTTCTTCTACTATGGATTGGGACACAAATCCTTTATGCTTACATCTCACTACCAAGCACACACACCGCTTGGATAGCACACGTTACTGGTTTTTTTCTGGGGATGATACTCGTACGAAATTGTGGTAGAATTGAAGACGTTCGGCCCAAAAATCAATGGGTGGCCTCGCCACTTTCCGACACAGCTTATAGAAACCCTCCAATTCACTTGGCAATTCGCAGCACAAAGGTATAATATGAACGTGTCACAAAGAATATCTACCAGCCTCACAATCCTGTTTTGCACCAGCCTATTCGGCTGCTTGTCGACCAGCATGCTAGCAACACAATGGAGCAAAAATCTGGCATTAGCATCTAACAAAACAGAAGCTTCTGATCCAGCGGTTAACGACGGTAAACTAGGAACTATTGCGGTCGTCGATCCTACAAACCACAGAGTGTTTGGACTCAAATTCCCCCAAATTTATCAAGTACGGAAAGTCATTATACACAACGTCAACCTGTTCCGTTTTGACCTTGATTATTGGGATCTTGCAAACCAAGAGTGGAAACAAGCACATTCAGTTCTACAACGCCGCAATCTTGACGGCATGCGAGTTCAACCTAAATATGTGATTGATCGATTAAACTTTCAAACAAATATGTTGCGCCTCAAAGTACGGCGAACAGTAGACGACCAAGTTATTTCAAAAACCAACCCAGATCCAAATGATAAAGTCGTCAATAAAATTCGGAAGAATTTTTTTGGCCGCCTAGTTACTTACTTCCGAGTATTAAAGCCATCCTATGCTAGCCTACGTGAAATTGAAGTCTACACTCTTGCTAAACAGGAGTAAAGTGAGATTTGCTTAAGAACACCCACTTGCATTTCATTCTATTTTAAATTCACAATTATTAGCTTGTAGCATCACATCAAATCCCCCATTCGACTACCAGAGTGCGGATTTCGTCCCAATTTGAGGGGGCCAGTAAATTCGAGATGAATTCATTTATAAATTATCCAAATCCATCTGTCAACGGTAAAAAAGTCGGCTGTGGACTGATTTTTCACATTCATTAAGGCTCATGCTAGCATAGTTATACTGAAAACATATAAGATGTTAATAGGCATATTATGTTCAATGTTTCAGTTAAGAATCTAGAGAGCAATGAAACCTCGCTGGGGTAGTCTTGACAAAAACAAGCCTCCTTATTGGCAAAATCTACCTTTATTAAGTAAGGGCAGGGAAGAAGCGTAATCAAAAAAGCAGAAAATTGGAATCCTTGAGGTAAATGATTCGGTGACAAACGAAAAAATCAGTCAGGTATTCAAAAATATCAGTAATCTGCTACAGATTAAGGGCGAAAATTCTTACCGACAACGAAGCTACGAACGTGCAGCGACCCTGATTGAAGAACTCCAGCAAAGCATTGCGCAATTGGCCATCGAAGACAATTTGAGAACAATTCCTGGCATAGGTCAAGCAATAGAGTCAAAAACAATAGAGATATTGGAAACTGGCACCTGTAAATTTTATGAAGAACTAAAGTGTGAAATTGGTGCGGATGTACTTAGTCTACTCCAGATACGTGGTATTGGAATAAAGAGCGCCGCACGTTTATACCATGATGCTAACATAAAAAGTCTCGTTGATTTACGCCATGCAGTTGATGGAGGGCTACTGAAGAATATCAGCGGTTTTGGGCAAAAGACAATCCAAACGATTGATCAAAACCTTCAGCACCTTGAGTTCTTTGAAGGCAAGCGGATCTTAGGTCAAATTCTTCCAATTGCAAACGAGATTTTTGGGATCCTAAAGGAATGCAATTTGGTAAAACAAATTGAGTTCACAGGAGATCTTCGCCGATACGAAGAGATCCTCCAAAGTCTTGAGTTAGTAGTTGTGTGTGATGACCTGTCGATTCTGTTATCGCTTCTATCTACCTTGGACCACATTGAGGTACTGGAAATCAAAGACTCACGAATACTAGCAGAGATTTCCAATGGGTTCCCCGTAGAAATCCATAACGCAACGCGCGATACATACAGCAAATTATTATTCTCAACAACTGCTGAGCCTGAACATCTTCAAAGTATTCACGATCTTGCCAATAATAAAGGGCTTACCAAGGACGAGTGGATGCATGGCAAAACAGAAGTTGAAATATATACCCAACTTAATCTTCCATATATTGTCCCTGAGTTGCGAAAATCGAAGAAAATCACTGATCTTGCACTCACAGATGAAATACCTGACCTTATTGAGTTGAGCGATATTCGGTCCGATCTTCACATGCATACAAGTTGGAGTGATGGCCTCAATTCGGTAAAAGAGATGATTAAGACTGCCCAAAAAATTGGATATAACTTTATTGCTATCACCGACCATTCACAGTCGTCCAGAATAGCTAATGGCCTTGACTCAACTCGGTTGTTTTCTCAAATCGAACAGATCAGTGACCTAAACGAACGCATTGACGGGCTCGATATTTTGGCCGGGTCGGAAGTTGATATCTTGAAAGATGGTCAGCTCGATTTCAGTGATCAGGTTTTGTCAAAACTTGATGTTGTTGTAGCAAGTGTACACAGTAATTTTGGAATGAATGAGACAGATATGACCAAGCGATTAATCCGAGCAATAGAGAATCCATTTGTGGATATTCTTGGACATCCAACTGGACGACTCTTAATGCGAAGGCCCGAATATGCGTTCAATCTATCGGCAGTTATTGATGCGGCAATCGCTAATGGGGTAGCATTGGAAATCAACGCCTCCCCAAGCCGCCTTGATCTTGGATCAGACATAGTCAAACATGTCAGAGATAAGGGAGCTATGATCTCTATTAATACTGATGCTCACTCGGCAGAAAATCTTGATCGCATGTGGTTAGGTATCAATGTAGCACGACGCGGTTGGTTGAATAAAGAAAATGTGATTAATACTTTTACAATTAATGAATTCCAAGAATGGAAGCAGAGATAGAGGATGAGAAAAGTTGTCATTATTGGTGGAGGCCTAGCTGGAAGTGAAGCTGCTTGGCAAATAGCGAAACGAGATATTAACGTCAGCCTTTACGAAATGAGACCGACGGTTGAAACTGGGGCGCATGTTACTGACGATTTGGGCGAGCTGGTATGTTCAAATTCGCTTGGATCAAACCTCCCTGACCGTGCCTCTGGTGTGCTAAAGACAGAACTGAGACGACTGGGATCACTATTAATGGAATGTGCTGATCACACAGCAGTACCTGCCGGTGGAGCACTAGCTGTCGACCGACAGGCTTTTTCACAACTCATCACTAAACGAATCAAAGAACACCCAAAAATTGAAGTTATACAGCAAGAAATCACCGAAATCCCAATAGGTCCAACAATCATAGCATCTGGGCCTCTGACATCAATGAACCTAGCAAATTCGATAGCTGCCGTGAGCGGCGAAGAACATCTCTATTTCTTTGATGCCATTTCGCCAATAGTGAGTTTCGAATCAATTAATATGGATGTCGCTTTTTTTGGATCCCGATACGATAAAGGAGAACTCGAAGAAGGTGATTATATTAATTGCCCACTTAACCGCAACCAATATGAAGAATTTGTTAACAATCTCAAGAATGCCGAACGTATTGCCCTACATTCATTTGAGCTAGCTATTGAATCAGGAGTTAAAGCTGGGGCAAACAAATTCTTTGAAGGATGTCTACCAGTAGAAATCATCGCTCAGCGAGGACTCGAGACACTCGCTTATGGCCCGATGCGCCCCGTTGGATTAATAGATCCCAAAACAGACCGTCGTGCATACGCCGTGGTGCAGTTGAGACGAGACAATATCGCAGGAACACTATATAACATGGTTGGATTTCAGACGAACCTGAAATTTCCTGAGCAGAAACGCGTGTTTCAATCTATTCCAGGCTTGGAAAACGCAGAATTTGTAAGATATGGTCAAATGCACCGTAATACATTCATATCGGCACCTAAATTACTGAAAACCACCATGCAATTCCGTCGTCGAGAGGATCTTTTTTTTGCTGGTCAGATTACGGGTGTTGAAGGCTACGTTGGAAATTTTGCTACTGGGTTATTAGCTGGTTGGAACTCAGCTCGACTGTTAAATGGAAAAGAATTAATTACACTACCCAATACAACGATTCTAGGTTCTCTTTGTCACTACGTTACACACGCAAATTTAGCGGATTTTCAACCCATGAAGGCCAATTTTGGCCTGCTGCCTCCATTAGAGTTGAAATCAGGAAAAAAAACGAGCAAACGAGTTCGAGCGAAAGCTTACGCTGAACGCGCAATAACCGATCTTGAAACCTATTTGTCAAACGTATAAATAAGATATATCTTGACATTCGCACTATATTTTCACATAATTCAATGCTATCTGCTAGATTGAGTTTTTAATGTTGGGAGTTATTATATGAGTCTAGAATTAGGTTTTGGCGTTGTTGGTCTGGGTATGGGAATGAACAGAGCAAACCAAATTGCCAACACGGAAGGAGCAAAACTAATTGCGGTAGCTGACCTTGATGAGGGACGGTGCAATAATGCAGCCGAGAAATTTGGATGTGATACGTACACTGACGCAAATGAGATGTTTGATCGAGATGATATTGACGTTGGGATGATCATGTTACCAAGTGGATTACACGCCAAAATCGGAATCGAAGCAGCCAATCGTGGAACGCACGTGATCACCACTAAACCAATGGATGTAAGTATTGAAAGTTGTGATGCTTTAATTGATGCTTGCGAAAAAAACGGGGTAAAACTGCTAGTTGATTTTCAGGAACGTTACGGTGAACATAACCGACGTATCCAACACGCTGTTCAAAATAAGATAATTGGCGAACCCATTCACTGTGAATTACGCATGAAATGGTTCCGTGCTGACAGCTACTATGTTGGCTGGCATGGCACATGGGAATTTGACGGTGGTGGCTCCATTATGAATCAGGGTGTGCACTATGTTGATTTGATGTTATGGTTCATGGGAGACGTTGACAAAGTGATTGGTGCCCATTTCGGTGTGTACGCCCATGAAAACTGCGAAACAGAAGACTTAGCAACCGCTATTTTGCAATTCAAAAATGGTGCGGTTGGAACTGTATACACAACAACTACTTTTCCAAGCAATAATGTTTCGATGATTCAAATACATGGAACAAAAGGGGTTGTGGGACTGGGACCAAATATTTGGGATTTCAAAGAAAACGAACCGGAAATCGAATTACCTCATTATCCAAAGAACACGATCGAAGACGCGATCCAGGTCATCAATAATGGTAAGAACGCCGCTGTGGATGGGTATGAAGGGAAGAGGTCCATTGAACTGAATATGGCGATCTATGAATCTGCCCGAGCTGGTAAAGCTGTCCAGTTGTAGATGTTTCAGTAGTGCAATTGTTTTGAAGTAATCTTATTAATCTCGATTCAGCTTAAAAGATAGAATGATGGTAAAAATAGGTGATATCAAGATCTCAGAGTTCCCACTTTTACTAGCTCCAATGGAGGACGTGAGTGATCCTCCATTTCGTATTGCGTGCAAGGAAAATGGTGCAGATTTAATGTTTACCGAATTCATTTCCTCAGAAGGCTTGATACGTAACGCAACTAAGAGCATAGCCAAACTTGATATTTTCGAGTATGAACATCCTATCGGAATCCAAATCTTCGGAAATGAAATAGAATCAATGCGCCAAGCGACAGAAATCGCTGAACAGGCAAGCCCTGACATCATTGATATTAACTATGGGTGCCCTGTAAAAAAAGTTGCATCAAAAGGTGCTGGTGCCGGAATTCTCAAAAATATTCCAAAGATGGTTCAGATGACCGCTGAGATTGTGAAGGTGGCTAGCCTTCCTGTAACAGTGAAAACTAGGCTAGGCTGGGACCATAATACGATGTATATTGTCGAAGTTGCTGAACGCCTACAAGACATAGGTATCAAAGCCATATCGATTCATGGCCGAACAAGAAAGCAAATGTACAAAGGTTCCGCCGATTGGGAATTGATCGGTCAAATTAAGGATAATCCTCGCATGATAATTCCTGTTTTTGGCAATGGCGATATCGACAGTCCACAGAAGGCTGATGAGATGCGCCGAAAGTATGGTGTTGATGGAATTATGATTGGTCGCGCTAGTATTGGCTACCCTTGGATTTTTAATGAAATTAAAGACTATTTGTCAACCGGCAAATTACGGCCTTCCCCCTCAGTTGAAGAACGCATTCAAGTGTTAATGCGCCATCTTGATTTTTCAATTAGGTGGAAAGGAGCTAGGTTAGGAATATTAGAAATGCGTCGTCATTACAAAAATTATTTTAAAGGAATTCCTCACATGAAGGAATTCCGCATCAGATTGCAGACTTGCAATTATCTTGAAGGAATACATCAAATTATTGAAGAAATCAAAAATCACGTTAATCAAACTGGGTGGGTCGCAAACCGGCTTGCTAGCTAAGCTTATCCAACTTTTCAGAGATGAGAATGAAATATTGTTATTCCTCACAATTAGGCAATATAAGTTGCTATCGGCATATCAATGAACCAAGGTAACTTTACCCAAAAGGATACATTTTCCAGTATAAAATCTGTAATTCCGATTGTAAAACCCAATTCATTTAGGGAAAAAGCATCATAATGCTGGGGAAAAAGAGCATGGGGAGTTTAGCTAATATGCTCGATCAGGTCCGCTTCTCTTCCTAAGCTAAGACTCAGGTGGGAAACGTAACACCCGTTCTACCAGAAACACCTTCTACCTTACCTTAGGTCTTAGTTCGCTCCCATAGCTACCATGAGTCGGTCCTAGATGTTCCAGTGTCATTATGATCTAACCATCCGACCCAAACTGCCATTTCCTGATCGATTCAACCGTTTTTTTACTTACAAAATTCAAGCTAGAGCTATAGAGAAGTGGTAATTTCAAAGAACTTTCATCTTAAGAACAGACCATATAAGCTATTGCGACAAATAAAAAAACAATAATAGTAAAAACTAGTCTAACCTTATTATTTTTTGTATACCAAGGAGATAGATGATGAACAAAATTTCAAATGTTGATAGAAGATGGGATCAAGGAATCACCAGATACCCAGACCCAGCCATTGAGATAGTTGATCAACGATTTGCCAAGTATCTAATTGGCAACGCCATGGTGGAACAGCTGTGGACTGGTGCGCGATGGTCAGAGGGGCCAGTCTGGTTTGGGGATACACGTTGCCTAATCTGGAGTGATATTCCCAACAACAGGATGATGCGCTGGACTGAAGAAACCAACCAAGTTACTGTCTTTCGACAACCTGCCAATAACAGTAATGGTAACACCCGTGATAAACAAGGGAGATTAATTACCTGTGAACACCTAACCCGTCGCGTAACTCGCACAGAATATGATGGGCGAATCACCGTGCTAATGGATAGTTTCGAGGGTAAACCATTGAATGCTCCCAACGATGTGGTGGTTCACCCAGATGGACACATCTGGTTCACCGATCCTGGGTACGGGATTCTCCTTCACTACGAAGGGGAAAGAGCTGATTTTGAATTACCAACCAACGTTTATCGACTCAATCCAGATACTGGAGCAGCCACAGTGGTTACAGACGAACTTGAAAAACCCAACGGTCTCTGCTTCTCGCCTGACTATTCCAAGTTATATCTTGTTGATACTGGTGCCACACATACACCAGATCATCCACGTCACATTCGCGTCTATGATGTGGATGACAATGCCCGATTAAAAAATGGACGGTTGTTTTGCGACATGTCGCCAGGATTGGCGGATGGTATTCGGTGTGATGTTGATGGTAATCTCTGGTCAAGCGCAGGCTGGATTGGCGAAGGATATGACGGTGTCCACATCTTTGCTCCTAACGGCGATCTAATCGGTAAGATTCATCTTCCTGAGGTCTGTGCTAACTTATGTTTCGGTGGTGCCAAAAGGAACCGAGTTTTCATGGCCGGAAGTCAATCTCTTTACGCTGTTTATGTGGAAACGCAAGGAGCGCAAATCCCATAACCTACAAACAGGATATAAATACTTGTAGGAATACTCCTATGTCAAAAAAAACTATTAAAGACTATCGCCAGCAATTTATTGACCAAGGCTATGCAATTGTTGAGAACGTTCTTACTCCTAAAGAAGCAAAAAAAGGGATCCCCATCTTGCTCGACAAGATTCGACCAGAATCGCCAGAGTCTTACGCCCATATCTGGGGAACACGGCGACAACTCAAAACGCCTCAGCATGGTATTCCCAGAATTGCTCGATTTGCCACACACCCAAAATTGCTGGAAGTGATTTCGAACATGATTGATGGTCCATTTCGTCTCTCAGCCGAGCCAATCCCCGTTGTCACCTTTCCTGGAAAAGTATGTGGGAATTTAAAAAGCGGGAACTGGAGAGGTCATACTGATGGATTCTCCAATACACCTTTTCTTGAGAGAGAAGGGAGTTTTGCTAACGCTTGGCTAGCTTTTGCTGATATTGAACCTTCAGGAGGAGCGATGACGGCAATCCCAAGCAGTCACTATCTTATCGAAAAAGCGATAACCGAACCAAAATTCCGAGCAGAAAAAGAAAAAATAATGTCTATACCGCTGGGAGCAATCTTGAAGGACTTGATTGGAATCCAGAGGAAATCGTGCTCAAAGCTGGAGGCGTTTTTTTCTATGATGGGCAGGTAATACATAGTGCTTCGGATAATATGATGCAACAACCTAGACTTGTTTGTTTATATAATTTTACCCAAAAAGGCGATCGAGAAAAAGAGGTAAATGCTCGCCAGACTATTCATGAGCGTTTCAATTCTGAACACCTAAAAATGATGGACGACCAGATGAAACAACTTGTCGGTTTAGTGTAGAATCACCTTTACTCCCTAGGGGATACATCTGATGGGCAACTGAGACAGTGTTGCAAAAGTACTGATCAACACAATCAGCAAAACGAGGCCATCCCAGGTGCAATACGAACCTCAAGCATGAGTATCTGTATCTTCAACGCGAAATTCAACGTTAGGAAATCGAGCGAAGCCAGTTCTCTCACATCAGTTTTGAGATAGGAAACACTATCGTATACCTCCCTAACAAATACAGCACTTCAGAGCCAAGCGTCTGTCAACAGGATTTTAATCGAAATTCTCTCTTTCTTTCAGCAAAAGCAGTAGTGGTAAACCCAATAACATAACAACGGCGGCCACATAGAAAATGGCACTCAAAGTGTATGCATCGCCCACCAACCCAAAAAGATAGGGAGCAACTGCCGAAGATAGAAAACTAAAAGTATAGTGTAACGCATATCCACGGCTCCGAAACTCAGACCTAAGCGTTGATGCAACACCAACGTAGATTACAGAAGATGTGCCATTTAACATAAACCCAAATAGCGGCAAAAAAAGCAAAAGAATCCATTTTGACGGAATAGTAGGTAGAGCGAAACAACCAAGGACCATCAGTATCTCTGTCACCAAGATAATTTTCTTGACACCAAATTTTTGGATTGGGAAACCACACAAGAGTTTTCCCAACGCCCCGCCAAAAAAAACCAAAGACATCATTCCACCTACAGCCCTTTCCTGAATCCCTGTTTTCTCAATAAGTAAAAACCCAAAAAATGTCGTAACAGCAGACCTAATCCCATTGTCCAAAAGCCCGAGGAGAGAATAGAGGATGAACTGGCTTGGCTGTGCTATCCCCCACCTCTTACTTGTTCTTTCAAACTCATCAACCGAGCCCTCTGGCGAAAGTCTTTTTAAG
>Ga0066843_10000266_pt1 | contig 16384 bp, 18 predicted proteins | sample ETNtaG_15_FD_66663 | JGI IMG/M metagenome (GOLD analysis project Ga0066843, IMG submission 66663) | Marine microbial and viral communities from oxygen minimum zone, Eastern Pacific Ocean - ETNP201302PF89A | ecosystem: Environmental > Aquatic > Marine > Oceanic | place: Pacific Ocean: Eastern... | reverse complement strand
TTTTTTATTTTAGTTGGAAGAGGTTTCTCTAATTTTGCCTGAGTATAGAAGAACAAATGGTTTTTGGTCAGATGTTTAACTATATACTTCAATTACAACGTTATGAAGGAGGGATTAAGAATGAAGATCCAAAATGGATGTATGGTTCCACTTGGTTACGGGAAATACTTCAGGTCTGATTCTATCGTTGGTATTGAACCGATTGAACAGGATCGCGGTATTGGTCAACGAACCAAAGTTTACGTTGAAGGATTAACACAGCCGGTTGTTGCTTCTCGGACAGAAGGTGTCATTCTTCGTGATATGCTGGAGTCGGATGAAAATACGACATCAGATTTCATCGCATCTGTACAGCAGACAGAAATGCTGAGAGATATTATGGAAAGCATAGCGGACATCGCACCTATGCTGAGATCAATTATTAATGATCAAGGGGGTTGGAACTTGGACCGTTTAGAAGAACAAATGAAGGAAATGTTGGATGAGCCCCCATCAAATTGATATAATCGCGGTTATATCAACGCCTACGTGGTTCCAAAAAGGCACATTAACAGGTATTGATGAAAATTGCTGTTATTGACACAGAAACTGCTCGTTGGTCAGATGAAGTTGATCAAGGTTGGCATAATCTGGAGGATTTTGGACTTGCGCTTTTGGTGATAGGTTTGCCAAGTGGTTCTACCGGACTGGATTTCTACATGTTTTCGCCTTATGCAGAAATTCCGTGTTTTCCTTGTGTTGGTAATTTCCTGAATCAGACTGAAGTGCAGAATCGACTTGATGGTGTTGACCAAATCGTTTCTTTTAACGGTGATCATTTTGATCTCAGAGTTTTGGAATCAGCGAAGTTTGATATTGCTAGCTGGCAAGCAAAGTCCTGCGATCTCCTTCAGCTTTTTACCAGAGCTGCTGGGCACCGGATCAGCTTGAACAATCTGAGCAAAATCCAATTCAACCGGTCAAAACTGTTTGAGTCAGGTCAACAGGCAGTGGAATACTGGCGTGCTGGTCTCGAATTGTTGAGGGGATGGTCAGATGATCACAGCAATTTCGATCAGGAACATAGTGATCTGTGTTGTCGGCGATCGGCTAAATACCTGTTTGAAACAGTTATTACTTATTGTAAGCAGGATGTGCATTTAACATATGGTCTATACCAGCATATTCAGCAACATGAGAGCCTATCCTTTTGGGATCGGAACAGCCAAGATTTGAAGACAGTCAAAATGGTCATTTAAGGTATGTTAGAGGAGCAGAAACATGAAGACAGACTATGAGGATATTTTTGATAATCCTGACGAAGAGCAGGTTGAAAGGCAGTGGAGGATTCTGCAGGCTATTCGTCGATCAAGCGGGGTTACAAAGCAAGAACTGGTTTGGGAACGGAAAGTCAGTGAACGTACTATTGAGAGAGATATCCAAACCTTATCACGAATGGGATTTCCGATTTTAGACGAAATTGATGGTCGAGAAAAACGATATCATTTCATGCAACATTATGAATTTCCCTCAATTTCGCTGGATATTTTTGAATACTTATCTTTAACTTTGGCCCAGGATATGTTGTCTTTTCTATCTGGAACACCGTATTATAGCGATTTCATCAAGGCTATGCAGAAGATTAGATCCGCTATACCACCTGAAAGTCAGCAGTATTTAGAACGGATTCGCAAGTTTATTGTTTTCCAGTCCAGACCAATTAAGGATTTCAAGCGGGTCTCTCCTATGATCCAGATTGCGCAGAAAGCGACGACTGGCCAGCAACGACTGGAGTTAACTTATAAGTCGACACGCAGTGGAGAAGTTATTATCAGAATGGTTGATCCCTACGGCATATACCAAGCTGAGAATGCTTTGCGTCTCGTTGGTTACTGTCACCTCCGACAAGACTACCGTGAGTTTAACTTTGATGGCCGGATGGTTGATTTAGTGATGCTGGACGAAACTTTTGAACCTCAGCAAAGTTTCAACCTATCGGAATATACTTCTAGTGGATTTGGTGTGATCAAGGGGGACCCCGTTCAAGCCGTTATCCGTTTAGAACCTCCCGTCTCCCGTTGGGTACGTGAACGGGAATGGGATGGTTTAACTAAAACCGTTGAACTTGAAGACGATGCCATCGAATTGCATTTTGATACAGATGGTCGGCAAGGATTGTTCCGCCAGATTCTGGAATGGGGAGGGTGTGCGGAAGTGGTTGAACCTCCTGATTTCCGTCAACAGATCCTGAATGAGATTGAAAAAATGCAATCCAAGTATATGAGTAGTAACTTGGATTAAAGTTAATAATGCTGTTTGAATTATAGCTCAAGTCTATCGGGCACTAACCCAACTAACTGCTGAAAATCAGTTCCTACCTTGCTCCTGTTATCTTTCTCGATACGGTAAATGTCTATCTGGAGTCTGACTCCCAACACGGTTTGTAAGCTTGATTATGTATGCTTGGTTATTTTGCCGATAAAAAAAACAAAAAAACTATCATCTCCGACACCAGTTGTCGGAGGTTAGCTCCATAATTTAGTCAAAATAAAAAAACAGTTTTACTCACCTAGAATCAAGAGGAAAGTTTATGAATTACAACTACAAATTACAAAAGGAACTGAATGGCGAGTACCAGCTATTAAACAGAGCTCGTTCACGTCATCAACATTTTGAAAAGCTGATTGATTCAATCCAAGAACGAATTATAGAGCTGGAAACATTACACAAAAAACTGGAGATGAATGATCCAGATTTTGCCGTCCATGCTGAAGCAGAAAGGGTGCTTTATCGTCATAACACTTCTCCGGAATGCAGCCAAGACTCAGCAGTTAAAAAAGCAGGATAGCATATTCGATTTAACATTCTTCGATTAAGGGAGTATCCAATGCCGAACTATAATAAAGCCATTTTCATGGGCCGAGTGGTGTGGGATCCAGATTTCAGAATCACCCCTTCTGGTCAGCTAAAAGCAAACACTGCCATTGCTATTAATCACGATTGGATTGCTCAACCAACTGGTGAGAAGAGGAGCACGGTGTGTTTTGTTGATATCGAGGCTACTGGTCGAAACGCCAAAGTTCTTAATGAATGTTTTGAGAAGGGATCATTTATTCATGTAGAGGGTTATCTCCGGTATTGGAAATGGGAAAAAGGGAATGGTGATATCCGGTCCAAGCATGATCTGATGGTCGAATCCTTGTACGTTTCCTAGAACAATTTGTCATAACCAAAACCACTGGAATACTATCACTAGATTATAATCGTAAAACTCACCGTAATAAAGCACTGAGAGGAGGAATTAGGATCATGCCCGTCAAAATTAAAGGGAATGAATATAGCACTGTGGCTGAAAGGTTAAATTCCGTTCATGATGACCATGATTACATATCCATCACAACAAAAATCGTAGACGAAACTCAGGAATACATTACAATCAAGGCAAACGTTAGCATTCATAATGACAGCTTTGAACAAATTTACTCCGGTCACGCGCGAGAGTATTTCGAGTTCAGAAATAGAGATTCGGTCAACTTTGCTTTTGCCCTTGAAAATGCTGAAACATCAGCTATTGGTAGAGCCTTGGCTAGTGCTGGTTATGGCGGAAAAAAGTTCGCTTCTGCCGAAGAGATGTCACGGATCGAAGCCAAAACCAAGGCTCGTGAAAGTCAAATTCCTCATGGCAGTGCTCCTCTACTGCAGGTAGTGGAAGATGCCAGGCAACAGGCGGATATTTCGGTCGATCAGTTGAAGAAGAAGTCCCAAAATCTTTTCGGGACTGATGACATTCGGGCCTTATCTGGTGTTCAATTGAAGAGAATTGCCAGCGAAATTTCAAATGGAAAGAACTAGGACAACCTATATAATAGATAGGTTTGCCCTATGGTTACTTCTCTTGGGTGGATAAGAATTTGATGTAACAACGAGAACTCACTTGCGTGGGAGTAAATCAACACTTGCATCAAGCCTCTACTTGCGTTAGTTGGTGCACGCATATCGTAAAAAACTTGATATATTGTCTAGTACTAGCCAAATTATCAGTGGTGACTTCATAAACCAAGTTTTTAAAGTGTATGCGGTGGTTAAGTCGTCCGATTTGTCACTGCATACAGCCTTCCATAAACTCAATGAAACATTCCATCCATTTAATCTGGGTACGTCCTATAGTTTTACGTTGGCTAATCTCGTTATTAATGAAGCAAAATTCGCTAGTCTCTTTTTTTTCTGATTTGTTTAGATATTATATAATTGAGGTCATCATACTAAAAACTTTCAATGAAATAGAGACTCATTATCAAAATCGTCTGATATGTTAAGTTGCTTATTTTGCTGGATTTTCATCTGTTATTATCGGGATTTCTAGCTTAAGAAAAACCAATAAGGTTGTTTTGTATGATTATATAGTGTTGTGAGTTGTTGAAATTAGGGCCAGATGCCATACGTAGGCACACGGAAAATGATACCTAGAATCGGCCATATGCTACCGACTACAAACTGTCCTAAGATCAATCCTAAGAAAAATGGAGTTGCTTTTCGGTACATTTGAAGTCCGCCGAACCTCAGCAAAAGCAACTTTACTATCCAAGCGAAAAACAGGCTGAACCATATATAATTTATAGCCCAACTACCAGATGCAGCTGCATAGGCTGCAGGGTGCAGAGGCCACCACAAAAACTTTATTCGCATCAACATAAGGAAAATAGCAAAAAATATTCCGAATACACTGAATCCCATAGCGATGTAGTTGGAGCGCGCAGGATTAACCAACCATCTTTGTAAATGTTCCCAAGGTTCTTGACCATAGATCATTGGGACTCTAGACATTTGATTTACTGCTCCAAGTTTATAGGAAACGGACAGTAGTGCCCAAAACTGAGATATTACCCCTATTGCCATTGCAATCAGTATGGCAGTAAAAAAGAACTTGCTTTGGACTCCCGACCTCTCTGCCAGTTTGAATCCTTCAAGTTGGTGAGGTATTGGATGAGAGTCGAAAGTACGAGTGAAAAACCAAAAAAACGAGAACATGGATAGGTTCATCGGCCCCAGTTTTCTCGTGCCGACTGCGGTAACTATAATCTGTTCTGGGCCAGTGTAATGTAAATCGTGCATCGGTGCGCCTAACTCAGCACGCATTCGTGAGATAGCAGTTGAAAGCGAGAAATATAGTAGAAAAAAGATCAAGCTGGCCCACCAGGACATACCGGTTTTTAAACAGAAAATTACCAAGAATATCAACCCGCCTAACAGAACTAAAACAGGCCTTCGGTATGAAACTTGCCCAACTGAGTTTCTATCATCAATGATAAGGGTCTTTAGAATTCGGCCCAAGTGTTTTCTGTTTTGAAACAGAATTATCAGGAACAAACCTATATAAGCGCCAAATCCTTGGTAATTTACATAAGGGTATACTGGATTGTTTACGCCAGCGGAAGTTTTCCAACCCATGACACTTCCGAATAGCAACTGCACTTTCCATAACCCCCAAAAAAACCAGCATGAAAACAGCAAGTCTAAAGGGATCAAAAAACCGATTCCTACGACGAATGGATAAATCCCTAGTATAAAGGTTCCCATGGTACTCCAAGGTTTAACAGGAAATCTAAAACGGTACGCTTTCTCAAATAGGGCAGGTATGGATGGGAACAAGATATGTAACCCATTGACGATATCTAAGCCAGCAGTAATTCCAAAGGCAATCCACAATGTCCGAATTTTGAAAAAATTCTCACTCGTCATTTGATAGGGAAGTTGGATAATCGGGTAAGTCAATTTTTCTTTTTCAGTCCATTGTTTTCTAAAAATGATGTTGATACAAACCATAACCAGAAGTAAAGCTAAGATAAACGCAAACCAATTTGAAACTGGCGTGATCCAACCCAAAAGGTGTTGTTTTGTATATAATGTAGAATTACCTTTATAGTATCCACTCAATATTTTTTTATCATTTACAGATAGCCATTCAGGGATATATCTCCAGAACAGACTCTTCCAATCATTTTCGGGGGTAGCAAACCAGAACGCATGTCCCAAGATTGGAACCAATATTTCCATAAAGCTGTGCCCTCCAATGGCAGATGTGACAGATAACATGGAGTAGATCAATAACAGTTCAGCTTGGGATAAGGCCTTTTGAGGAAAGAATTGTCTTATCAATAGGTTTAACAAGGATAGGAAAAACACGCTGAAAACTACGGTAAAAATGAGCGAAACTATGGTCGGTTGTGCGGAATATTGCACTAATTCAATATGGGTGATCCAGTAACAGTTTGCAGGTATAAGTACCAACCCAATTGCTACTGCCCGCCAGTTACTCGATGAAGCCTTTCTAGTTGTCCCCATGTTATGTTCGTCTTGTGTCGAGAGGTTTAGTCATCTATCAATTCCAGATAGCAGTTTGGTCATTTGGTAAACAGCTACCAGAGATAGATTGTTAAGACAAGTTAATAAGTGTCTCCGACGAATGAAAAAAGTCCTGTTTCAAACAGGACTTTTTTAAGGGAACTAACATTGATTCCAAGTTTTCAGACTTTTTCAGAACGCGAATAAAGCAGCGGAAGATGTTCGTTATCCTCAAGAATATCTCCAATCTGCAAACTGTTAAAGTACTCATCGGGTAAAACGCTCTGATTCCCTTTAAATGTTTCACCTTCAGGCATTAAAAGCATGGCAAATGCGCGGCGTGATTTTGTGGTCATATTTGGTCCTGCAGCGTGTGCTACCATGCCGTTGATAAAGGCACAGGACCCTGCTCTCATCTCAGCCACGTACGGTTCTATCTGTTCCCATTCGGGGTATTCTTGGAAAATCTGACCGATCCCTTCCCTGCCCAGGCCGCCTATAGGCTCAAAGCGACTGGTTTGATGTGTACCTGGTAGGAAATATAAACAGCCGTTTTGAACTGTAGCATCATCAAGCGTCAACCAAAACATGGTTGCCTGACGAGTATAATAAGGATCAGATGGATTGTCCAAATGCCAATTGGTTGGATTTGCCCAAGGTTCCTTGATTAACGCATGGTCATGAAATAACCGCATGCCATTAACCCCAGTTAAATCTGTGGCCAGTTTCCCTAAGCGAGGATCAAGTGCCAAGTGCCGGATCTTTTCGTTCTTCTTCCACAGATTGACACACTGGATAAAAACGTATTTATAGTAGCTCTCGCCTCGGTTCTGATTGTGAGTTCCTTCTTGATCAATTTGTTGTTTAACAGCTTCGTCCACGGCTTCACGCCAAGAAGCGAGTTCTGTTTTGGACAAAATCTGATCGATGACCAAAAAACCATTTTGTTGGTAGAAACTAATTTGTTGATTACTTAAGGTAGTATTCATGTTCTGTCTCCGGAATCTAAAAGTCAAATCTGGCACTAGGTTACTAGCCCAAGCTGGAGACTATCAAAAAATCATTGTACCTGAAAAATGTAGATTTACTCAGTGGGCGGATTCTGTATGGTAGATGAGAAAGGCGTCCGATAATTAATGCAAAATAGCAAGCATGTTCTTCTCAATCATAGGCACCACCCGTGTGTTCACCAAGTAACCGACGTTGCCTGGGAGTCGCTTGAGCAAGAATAGAATCATCAAATTGAAAACGGTTGAGGTATGGAGGGAATTTTTGGGTAATCATCCGCATAGCATAATGAACCTGCAATAAATAGCGGGTCTCATCGCTAGTATTGGCAGTACCACGATGCCAAACTTCACTGCGAAAAACTACCACGTCACCAGCATTGCACAGAATACTCATTTCTTCACCACCCTGCCATTTAGTTTCGTCACTTGGCGAACGACCAGATCGATGACTACCTGTCACAAAATTTGTTGGACCTAACTCCTCAGATATATCGTCCAAGTAATAGTGGGCCGTGGTAATGAAGATTGGAATCTTGACTCGCGGGTTTGTGGCTACATCTTCAGGCAAATTGATTGGTAGCCAATCGGTGTGTAGGCTTTGGTCTGGGCGACCAGGACCGGTTAACCACGACTGCATACCAATAATATGACAATCGCTACCATGGACATTTTCTACCACATTAATCAATTGTGGGTTATCAAGATATTGCAGAAAAAGCGGGTCTCGGTTAAATGAATTATTAATTATCTTGTTGAGAAACCCGCTACCATTTTGGGGAGAGTTATGCCTGTCAAAGCTTTCTTCTAAGGCTTCTAATCGGTCCATGACCGCTCTTAATTCCGCAATTTCTTCAGAGTTGATCACGGCAGGAAAATAAGCGTATCCATCTCTTTCCAAAGCTTCTACCTGACTTTCAAGATCCGAATAGACTATCAGTGGTAATGCTTTCGCCATGCTTGCTATATCTCCTTAATTAAGTATTGATTATTAGAATGTATATGTAATATGATCATAACGAGATCAATTAACCTCGGTTCTTTGTTAACTCAGGGAAAACATAAAGCGACTCAGACAGTTCATCACCAAATTTGTTTAATTTGTGACCAGGTGCTGGTTAATTTGTTCTTGGCATCAACTGCGAGTGGTTTCAGGTTAAGTTCTTTTGTGACATCAACATACTTCGGTGTACCAGTTGTCTTCTTACCATTGTTTTTATTTGCCGTATTATCATCCGCGTTCTTGTTATCAAAAGTATAATGTGCGTTTAAACTGGGTTCATCTCCCATCAGAGTGTTCATCATGAAGTCGTTAATTTCTTTTTCCGTTCGCGCAATTTCCCAAATACGGATTTCGTCTATTAGGCCAGTGCAGGCCCATTGTGCACTATCTCCTACACCTATGTATAACGACGCTTTGGAATCATTTAGCTCCTTTGCACTATAAGCGGCTGCTCCTACCTTTTTCCCATCAATATATATCCGCATTTCCTTCCCATCCCAAATGCCAGCGTGATGTTGCCATTTCTTAAGTTCTAAACCTGGTGCGTCCAAGATTTTTGTTTGAGGCCAGAGGACAAATCTGATTTTAGTTCCGTCAATCAGTTCTGGAAAAATGTAGTCTCTCTGTCCACCCCAATCTTTGGCTAGGCATTCGCCACCATTGCTTTCCATTTTCATCCATGCTTCTATAGTTAGAGCTTTTTTAGGGTTAAGGCTTTCGCTATCAGGAACCTCGATATAGGTTTTCCCATCTAATTGTAATGCGATGTTGGCTGCGTTAGACGCTGTGAGACCTAAAAATATCAGTGCAATGCCTACAGAGTAAAATAATGATTTCACTATGTCACCTCTTCGATTTAGTTGCTGATTCAAAAATTATGGAGATTCATGAAAAGTTGTTCCAACAGTGTATTTTCATGAGAAGAGCTGATGTTGTCATCTAGCTAGAAGATGGAATGATATGTACTAGGGCATCGCCATATCTCTCCGAATTCTGCCCCAAGTGTCGGCAAGCTTGTTGCTGGAATTGACGGCTAAATTTCCTGGCACATTTTTCCCGTCAATAATGATATCATCAAATATGGCCTCTCCTTGCCAGACAGATAGACCTATGATGCCTGTTTTGAATGACTTTTCTTTATCTTCCCAAGTATTGACTTGTTTACCATTGAAGTATCCACTCAAAGTAAATCCTTTCACCTCCAACTTGATGGAGAATTCTTTCTTAAGGTCAAGAGGAATATTGTCCGCGGTTTGTTGGGTATAATCTCCCTTCTTTATGTATAGATCTCCTTGTTTATTTGCCAGGTCAATCCACCAATCGTAGTGGTTATTAATATCCATCCACCGAACATGAATTGCTAACCAAGCACCTTCGGCATTCCTTACTTTGGTCTCAATGGAATAATCTGGACCCCACTTTGGATCGCCGATCAAAATCGCTCCTTCTACACCGTTGGGTTCGACCCCATGATATCCGCCATCCTTGATTTTCCAAGTTCCACCAACTTTCTTCCATCCGTCAGGTTTATTATCGCTAAAATCGTCAACGAATGTTCCAGACCAAACTGTTAGCGTTGTCATACTTAGAACTGCTACGGCGAGAAAGTGCAAAACTCTGATGCTTCTTTGTGGGATCATCTGAGTAACCCCCTTAATCGTTGGACTATATTTCCCTTAACTTTTCCCTCAAATTCAGGCGGCCCTCAAATTCAGGCGAAGGAATACCGAAAAAACTGAACGCCTTTTACTTCGGAGAGTAACAAAAGACGGGATAGAAATCAATAATAAACTTGCGACACCAATGGAACATGAATAATTCAGCAATGCGAATCTATAAATAACACTTTCATAATAGGTCTTATTTATCCTTAAGCTTCAATCATGATAGAATACGTCGAAGGCTGTTGGCTTAATCTCAATTGTTGAATATGGAAGATTTGTTAGATCGAAAGGACTTGTTGACTCTGCAAATTTAAAATCGATAAATTTTTGGTGTCAGAGGTTGCTTCTAATACTCCAATGGACATGGAGAGAAATGGTAGTGTAGACCTTTACTAAAGCGGGACAATCAATAAAAATATAACTCTGGAGGCAATTAGGTTAGTTTCATTGTAAGCCCCTATTTGTTTGGAGATGGATATGAGCCGGTTTTTCCAACAAGAAGATTTGATACGTCTTTTCCAGAAGATTGCTGATTGTTTTACAAAGGAGATTTTATGAGATCAATTCACGATTGGCTAGACGAATATGGAGAAAGCCATCAAAATCCAATTAATAAAATGATCCATTGGATTTGTGTGCCTCTAATTATGTTGAGTTTAATGGGATTGTTATGGACTATTCCAACTCCTTTGAATTTAACCTTAATTTCAGGTGTTCCGTTAAATTGGACTTTCTTATTCATTGTCTTCTGTATTATTTTCTATTCTCGTTTATCCATAAAAATTACCTTAGGTATGGCAGGCATAGGCATTTTATTGGTTTTGGGAGTTCTTTGGCTAGACACATTTGAAATGGCGTTATGGAAGATTTCTGCTTTGATTTTTGTGCCGGCGTGGTTAGGGCAGTTTATCGGACATTTTATTGAGGGTAAACGTCCATCCTTTTCTAAGGATCTTCAGTTTTTGTTAATTGGGCCAGCATGGTTGATGTCGTTCATTTTTAGTAAATTAAAGGTTAAACTTTAAGTGTGTTGAATGGATAGTTATCGTCTTGTAATGATTTTCATAAATCATATGTAACATGAATAGGACTGGTCAACAATTGGGGTGTATTTGAGATGAGAATTCGTGGTATTTCTCTTGGAATTGAAATCGCGTTCGCCACCATGTTATTTTTTCTAGTCTGGGGAGGAGCTGTTTCTAGTACAAAATTCAAAATTGAAAAAACCGAGGTTATTTCCAAAGGGAAACCGCGACCAACACAGATCTTGGAGTACAAAAATAGGGATCGGGTTAGAACAAGCCAATACGGAGGTTGGCTAAACCGGAATCTGGGTGGTACGGGTTTCTTTCGTACCCAAAAGACCGAAGGTAGATGGTGGCTTGTGGATCCTGAGGGGTATCTGTTTATTAGTATGGGACTCAACAGTTTTAAACCCAATGATTCTGCTTGGAGTGCGTCGATCATGGAAGCAAAATTTGGTCACAAAACAGGTTGGCTTAGTCACGAAACAAAAAATTACAAAAGTGTCGGATTAAACACGCTCGGCTGTTGGTCGGATTGGAAACAGGTGCGTCAATCTGAAACTCCAATCCCATATACCCGAAGGTGGAACTTCATGAGTACCTATGCCACAAACCATGTCACCCAAGAAAGACGTCGAGATTACTATGCTGAGAATGGAGCTATCTTTGTCTTTGATCCTGAATTTGCACAATTCTGTGACGAACATGCCAAACAACTGGTAGAAACGAGAGAAGACCCATACCTGTTGGGTCACTTTTCCGATAATGAGTTACCATTCTATAAGAATAAGCGTTATGGCGGTATGCTAGCCCGTTTTTTAGAACTTGATAGAGATGATCTCGGATATATTCATACATATCAATGGCTAGTAACGCGAAAAGGAACTGAAAATACGGAGGCAATCACTGATCAGGACGAAACAGATTTCCAGCAATATGTTGTTGCTACCTATTACCGTATTGTTAGTCAAGCAATCAAGAGATACGATCCCAACCATCTTTTCTTAGGTTCACGGTTCCATGGCGGTGCCAAACGAAGCAAGGCAGTTGTTAGAGGGGCAGGCCGTTATGTCGACGTGTTTTCTTACAACTATTATGGTGCTTGGACACCAAGCCGAAAAAACATGGATTTATGGGTTCAACATGGGAAAAAACCTTTTCTCATCACAGAGTTCTATGTTAAAGGTGGCGATGCAAACATGAAAAATGATGAAGGAGCAGGTTGGATAGTTCCTACTCAAGTGGATCGAGCCGCTTTTTATCAACACTGGGTTATTTCACTGCTATCGCATTCAGGTGCAGTTGGTTGGCATTGGCACCGTTATCAAGATTACGATGATTCTAAACGCGATTCTAACAAAGGTATTGTTAATTGCAACTTTGAGTGGTATGCGCCGCTGGAAGAGGCGATTTCGAACATCAGCCACCAAGTTTATCCTCTCGCCTTGTTTTTGCAGAAAAATTGACAAATCAGCTGTCAACAAAAGGAGCTAATAAAGTGTATGGGATTGGTCGGGCAGAGTTATACTCACTTTGTAAATATGGGTCGTGTAACCACAAAAAAATCAGCTGGCTAATAATAAATTGCAGTAGATTAACTTTTACTATCTACTTTGAAAAGTGGCCGAATGTCATTTTACGTACTTACTAATTTTTTTGTAAACATATACTGTAGTTTGTTAAAAGGATATAGATGAATCCTACCCAAAGATACCTATTTGATCTTAATGGATATTTGCATTTGAAAAATGTACTCAGTAATGCAGAATTGGAAAAAGCACAAGATGCTGTTGAACGCTGTATCCAGATACCACCGGAAAAATTACCGCATGGCTGGAATTTTTCCTTCGATAAATCTCTAGAAGCTTTGACAATGCATCCAATAACTTGGCCAATTATTAAAGAACTGTCGGATAATAAACCGCGTCTTAATCGCGGATCTCTCGCTGTTGACACACATGAAAAAGGATTAATCACCCCTCTACACTGTGCACGAGAGGGACAGGGCTGGCAAACACGCCGCTACGAAGTTAGAAATAGTCGCATTTTCTGTAATGATATTGTCGCCTTTTTTTACTTCACCGATGTCCATCCTGGTGATGGTGGATTAGTTGTTGTTCCAGGTTCGCATAAGAGCGAGTTTCAGCGTCCTAAAGAATTGTTTTTTCCGGATTTGGAAGACCTGAACCCAAGACTTCATCCGGCCATCAAGAATATTACGCCGAGAGCAGGAGATGTGATTGTGCTTTCTGAACTGACTACACATGGTGTCTTAATTTGGAAGCCTAAAGACAGAGATCGACGCTTTCTGCTTCTGCGATACAAAACGCAATACTTTCAAGATGAACAAGGGGAGAGATATGTTTATGGTCAGGAACTTCTGGACAAATTATCCCCGGAAACTCTGGAATTGATGGCATATGCCTCTCATCAACATACCAAAGAGGTTGCCAAACATGATGTGATTCATCTCAGCTAATGAGTTTCAGAAACAGACTTATAGATTAAATGATCTACTAATCAGAAAGTCGATCGAGTACATTACGGGTAATACTCTCGACAACAGCGTCATTGCCCCGCAGTCCATGCGACCAATCAGTTGTAGCCGCCGTAAAAACTGTCCCTCCGCGTGTGTAGATTCCCATTGTTGCTGCCCCTGTGCGTCCTCGTTCCCATCCTTGGCACCATTCACAGTCATCTGGGTGCCACCGTACAGGAGCAGTGGATAAAATGGTGAATCCATCTGGTGTACCATCTTGGTGAGTGGGAACTGGCAGCCCATCTTCAAGTAGGAACTCGCAACCATCACATTCATAACCTACAATGGTGTCTGTCCTACCAAAAGTGTCCCCGCACTTCAGCCCTGTACCTTGGAAAATCCAGTGATCCGGTCGGTGCACTTGGTATTCCCCCAAACCGTCCATGAACTGGCCATGGCTGAGATGATAGCCACCATGCAGAAAACCAACGCCGGTCAACTGATTCTCCGGCCGATTGACGAGATGGTGGCTCCATAAGGTACTCAATAACCGGAGATCGTCGGTCTTGTATACGGGATCTTGGTTATAAAATTGTTTCCAGCATGTCAATGCCCTTCCCTCCTCTTCGCAGCGAACTTGCCAACAGACAGAATTTCCACTGAAAAAAGCGGCATTTCCACCATTAGCAATGAAAGACTCCAAGTTGTCTCGCATTCCTGCAGACCAATACTCGTCATGCCCAACGCTCAGAACCAATTTGTAATGTGGCAAGAATTCGGGATGGAGCTCTAGATCTGTGTTAACGGCATAATCAAGTACATAGCCGTTTCGTTCTGCCCATACTACAAAAGGGTACTCCCAATTATCGAAAAAACCGTTGAGCGGTCGATTGAATGAAACGCGGTGTCCTTGCAGATTACTTCGTCCATGAAAAGCATATAGGCTGAATCCTCCCCAGTTGTTGTAAGCGTTGTAACTATTCGTGGCTAATTGGATCAAAATCTTGGTATTTCGCCCTGGTTGTGTTGATCTGACTACAAAAAACAGGGTCCCCTCGGCAGTTCGATGGTTTCGGTGTGTGAACGCACCACCACTGTCAGCTACTTGCATCTTAGCTACATAGTACCCGCTTCGCCACGTATCAGGAACGCAGAGTGTGAAACTAGCAGGCCAGTGACAGCCTTTCGAGGAGGCATCTTCCGGGACGGGATAAGCAGTTCCCGGCAGATCTTTTTCTTGCCAAACGATTTCGTAATCTGTGCCGATACGTGCAATTTCAAGTGAATATTGTGACGCACTAGTAGAAAGGTGGAAGTCAATCTCGTCACCGGATTGGTAACTCAGTTGATCTGTATAACCTTCAATATACAATGGCCGAATCTGACTTTCTGAAACGGCTAATAGCCCATTGTCCATGGTAACTCCATTCATAAGTGTAAGGTCAAAATGCTCCTGTTTTGACTGAATCCAATAAATTTTCAACCTAATTACTATTTGGTCGAACTCTCTATAATTTTCTTAAAGGCGTAGAACTAACATAATTTTATGTGAATTTACAGCTTACACAAGCTTAATCGTATCAGAGTCAATAAAACGCAATCTTCCAGACGTTAAACGTTAGGATAATGTGAAAAACAGGAAATCATTAGTAGGACGGATTTCGTTTAATCTTGGCCTGACGAAAATGAACTATTTGATTTATGTGCTGAGTTGGATTGGGTTCCTAGTTCTGCCTGTTTTGTTACTTTCTATCAGGCTACTGTATGAGAAGATTATGCCTTGGTGGTTGTTAACTCTCTTGGTTTTGATTCTCAGTTGGGTATTAACTAACTCAGGGGTTCATTTTTACTACGAATATCTTTCCGATTTAATTGAATCAACACCAGATCCTTCTCGGAAACTGATGGGTGGATTCGGGGCTGATGGAGCTAAACTTGTTTTTACCCTGTTTTTTGGTTGGTTATATGGTTGTGTTTATTTGTTGCCGTGGTTGCTGATCTATCAGATTTTAAAACTTCTACAACGAAGACGGAGTGTCTTGACAGGACCAATCATGAAGAAAAAAGTCGCTGAGCTAAGGTCTTGAATCATTGGATTTGGGTAAGACAAATCGATAATTGGAAGGAATATGGTCAATTCCGATAAAAATTTCCCTTCATCTCTGTCTTGAGATGTACCTGCTCTACTGAGCTACCTCTATCATACAGCTGCACAATCGCCACATACAGTCCACCTTGACTCTGTTTGATCTCCAACTTGATTTTCTCCAGCCGCTTGAGTTCAAAGATGTCGATAACACCAGCAAAGGTGGGTACCAAAGGTGCATGGTAGAGTGGGTGAAATTTACGTGGATCTCGGCCTTGCAGGTAGTCCAATACCATCCGCTTATTCAGCTTCTTGGCTTTGATGAATCGGTTAAGGTGGTTCCTCTCAGCAGATGCAACCTTATACTGGACATCAGGATCTCTCTGTGATCGAACAGTGAATCTGGAAGCGTCCAGGCACCATACCAAATTGTGATGACATAGAGCTGAAGCTCTAGCGATACGTCGTAAGGTTGGTCTGTCTTCTTCTGGTTGAAACTGTTGAGCGAATAATCGTGCGTCATCCAAATCTATTATTGGACTACAGCCAAATGTAAACATAGGTATCCTCCTGATTTTAGGCATAAAAATAGACAGATCCAGGTTAAGATCTACCACTGGTTAATGTTGTTTATGAGTTACAGGATCCCCTTAGTTTGTGATATAGTGGGATAAGATTCTCATAGATCATCATTGCGCAAAGTTAATTGAACCAAATAAAGTTAATTGAACCAAATTCGGAGGATAATAATGAAGGTAAAATTAGCAGTATCGTTCAAGTCACCGGGTGATGGACCACT
>Ga0066843_10000265_pt1 | contig 16437 bp, 14 predicted proteins | sample ETNtaG_15_FD_66663 | JGI IMG/M metagenome (GOLD analysis project Ga0066843, IMG submission 66663) | Marine microbial and viral communities from oxygen minimum zone, Eastern Pacific Ocean - ETNP201302PF89A | ecosystem: Environmental > Aquatic > Marine > Oceanic | place: Pacific Ocean: Eastern... | reverse complement strand
TAAGGCAGAAAATCGTGGTATACAGTAAATATAGTATCGTGTTGCTACTTCCTCGACAGTAATCACCTCATAACACAATTTGCTTGTGAGGCGAGAGTATGAAGTGTTAGTATTCTTTCAAACTGATGTAATTCCCAAACGAATCTGTAAAATCAATTAATAAAGGAACACAACGTTGACCAAAAAGATAGGCAATAAGAGCATCCTCACATGAAGATTACCGGAGTAGAATTGGATGCCGTTCATGTCAATCACCGTGGCGATTGGGTGTTTATCCATGTCTTCACGGATGAAGGTATTCAGGGCCTAGGTGAACTAAGAGCGGGGAAAAATTACACAGATAGGGTTGCTGCCGTACGTCAACTCGGCGACCAATTAATCGGAGAGAATCCACTGGAGATTGAACCAATCTTCTCTAAGTACAAATCTTCTGCTCAAACTAACATCTATGCACTTAGCGCAATTGATCAAGCACTTTGGGATATTCTAGGCAAGTCACTCAACGCACCTATTCATGTACTTCTCGGAGGTTCATGTCAAGAGAAGATTCGACTTTACGCCAACATTAATCGAGCAACAACAGATCGAACACCAGAAGGTTTTGCAAAGAATGCACTAGCCGCAGTAGAACAAGGATTTGATGCCATTAAACTTGCACCCTTTGATGGCCTAAATCCAGGTGTTGATTCAGCAAATGACGCACAACTTGGTATTGCATGCATGCGCGCTGTAAGAGACACTATTGGCCCTAATCCTGACCTATTAGTAGATTGCCACAGCCGGTTTTCTGTAAAAGGAGCCTTAGAAGTAGCGGATGCGCTCAGGGATTTAGATTTATTTTGGTTCGAACAACCCGTCCCTGAGTCTAATATGGAAGACTGTATGATCGTTAAAGAAGAATGCGGGTTACGCGTTGCGGGTGGTGAAGGCAGATCGCTCAGGCAGGGATTTACTGAAGTTTTCGAACGAAATAGCATGCATATCATCATGCCAGACGTAAAGATTATTGGTGGCATCGGCGAACTGAAAAAGGTAGCAGATATGGCCGCAGCGTGGGGAATTCCTACCGCGCCCCATGGACCTTCAAGTCCAGTTACAATTGCCGCAGGAGTAGAGACTATGCTCTCCCATTCAGAATTTCTAATTCTAGAATACGGTTGGGGGGAAGTCAGTTGGCGAAGTGAACTAATACTACCACACGAAACGATCTGTCATAGCTACATCCACAGCCATAACCAGCCGGGACTGGGCATCGAATTAAATCCAGAAATTTTGGAAGCATACAGTGTCCCATTACCATGAGCAATAATACCTCTATTGACGTCGAAAACAAGATCAATCAACTCAAAGCAGAAGCTAAAGCATGCATAGCTTGTGACCTTTTCTCCACCCGGAAGCATGTAGTCTTTGGCAGTGGTGATCCGCATACTAAGCTAATGATTATAGCAGAGGGACCATCCGCTACAGACGATAATACACAGTCGCCTTTCACTGGTCCAGCAGGGAATCTTCTTAACGACGTCCTAGCCGAAAACGGGTTACGCAGAGAAGAAATTTGGTTAACTAATACTATCAAGTGTCGGGCGGCAACCTGGAATGGTTCACAATTCAAGAATCGTCCTCCGAAAGCGTCAGAGATTAGAGCTTGTGCTAAATGGCTGTTAAGTGAGATTTCCATAATCATGCCCCATGTTATCCTCTGTATGGGATCCCCTTCTGCTAAAGCGATCATTAGCAAAAATTTTCGCCTAACTGAACAACGTGGAATCTGGTTCACTGACACAGGACATGCTCCTTTTGTCAGTGCGACATATAATCCAGCCTTCGTTCTCCGAATGAAGGAAAAAGAATTTGCACAAGGGCGCCAGATATTAATCCATGACATTGCTACTGCGAAACAAAAACTGACCGAAAATTCACGTGCATCACAACAGACGTTATTTTGATTCAACCGTCGGGATAACTACAAATAAAAGTAAAGACCAATAACTTACATTATAAATATAGAAATTCTGATAACCATGTGGCGCTTAGATCCAACGCTACGTACTTGTGAATCGCTTCTAATTATAGGCGGGACGTTAGCTAAACTCAGCAGGCAATATCATCAGTAAGGCGCAATGTCTATTTCAACAATCTCGAATCCAATATTGATAGGTTTTGCAGGAGGAAGCGGTGCGGGAAAGACAACGCTGGTTTCTTCAGTTCAAAAGCGATTAGGCGACCATCGGGCTGCCATTTTCAGTCTCGATTGGTACTATAAAGATATCAATTTTCAAAAAAGCAACAATCGCAAATCGGTTAATTTTGATCATCCTGAGTCGCTGGATATCGATTTAATTAAAACACATATTGACGAATTAAAATCCACAAGATTCATCGATGCTCCATGCTACAATTTTGCCACACACACTCGACAAGGGAGAACAAGAAGAATAACAACGAAGGACATTATTCTGGTTGAAGGAATCCTGTTGCTCGCACTAGACATTATACAACCACTAATAGATATCAAGATATTCATTGACGCTCCAAGCGATATTCGGTTTATTCGACGCCTCATCCGTGACGTTAAAGAACGGGACCGAACCATAGAGTCAGTGACTATGCAATACCTAAAAACTACACGCCCTATGCATATTGAATGGGTGGAACCCAGTAAAAAACATGCTGATTTGATTGTTTCGGGCGAAGATAATATTGAGAACTTAACAAAAACCTTAGTCACAGAAATCGAAAAAACTCTAAAACAGAGACCCTACAATGTTACCCAAAATTCGTAATACTTTTACTGAAAATGGTTTTGTAATTGTTTCCAAAATCCTGACCCATCAAGAGTCCCAATTACTCAAAGCTGAAGGTCAAGCATTAATAGATACCGCGAAGCACAAAGCCCTAGAAGCTGGACAAAATGTAAGGGATATTGCTGGACATGGTGTATACGTTGGTCTCGCAGCTCAAAGCCAAATTTTCCGTAATGCGGTAAAAAATGAGAAGATCCTTGACGTTCTGCAAGTAATCCTCTCACCAAATATAGAGTTCCTCAGTGATAAAGCGGTCTTCAAAAGTCACCAAATAAATTTCGAGAGTCCCTGGCATCAAGATTGGCATTATTGGCACGGATCTCATAAGATCTCAGTTTGGATTGCACTGGATGATACAACGGTTGAAAATGGGTGTCTCAAGCTCTTTCCTGGCAGTCACAAATCAGCCATCATACACAATGGAGAAGCAAATGATGGCTATGGATTTGGGCATCGCCTTCAGCCTGATACTGTGGATGAATCGAAGGCTATCACGGCAGAGATCTCTGCTGGTAGCGGGGTCTTCTTTCATGACCTTACCTTACATGCCAGCTACCCAAACCGAACTGGCGCAGATCGTTGGGTCTGGATTCCAACCTACCGCGATGCCCAAATTGAGGATCCTCCATATTCATGGGCAACTGCAGCTACGGTTGTCAGAGGCAAGAAAAAAACTAACACCGATTAGACGTTATGTCTTAAATAGTTCGCTCTCATCATAAAAGTCCATCAAAGCCCTATATGTTACCAAATCCAACCAAAAAATCTAAGGTAACAATCCGTGCAGTGTTAATTGGCGTGTTACTCATACCGATTAATTGTTTCTGGCACATACAGATGACACTTGTTTGGCTGATGAACTTCCCAGCCATTCTTACCCTTCTATTCAATGTCGTTTTTATTCTGTTCATTCTTGTACTCATCAATCATTTTCTGAAAATACATATCCCGAAAGCCACACTTCAGCAGGGAGAATTATTAACCATTTATACTATGCTATGTGTGTCAACAGCCTTAAGTGGATACGATATGATGCAATGCCTTATCTCGCTCATTGGAAGCGGAACTTGGTATGCCACCGTTGAAAATGAATGGATTGAGCTTTTTGGCCATTATCTACCAAACCAGCTTGTTATAAAAGACCATACAATTCTAGCTCCATTCTACAAAGGTGGAACGACCTTTTATACCATCAAGTACGTTCAAGCTTGGTTAGTGCCCACTGTTTGCTGGACAGTATTTATCATAATTCTTATCTGGGTAATGTTGTGCATTAATGTACTTTTACGAAAGCAATGGATTGAAAACGAGCGTCTTGCTTACCCGATTGTTGAACTACCTTTCAATATGACGCAGGAGGATGAAAGAAGTATTTTTTCAAACCAATTAGTCTGGATTGGAATTGCTATTTCCGGAGGAATAGGCTTATTAAATGGTATTTCGCACCTCTACCCTTCCGTACCAAACATTCCAATATGGGTTACTTCAGTCAATCGCTTGGTAACCACTAAGCCGTGGAATGCAATATCCTCTATGAACATTACGCTTTATCCATTTGTAATTGGACTTGGCTTTCTAATGCCGCTTTCCTTAGCCTTTTCCTATTGGTCTTTTTATCTTTTTTGGCAAATGCAACGTATTATCGGAAGTCAATTGGGCTTATCGAATCTACCTGGATTTCCATACCCGATGGCACAGGTACGGGGTGTTTGGATCGGATTATTGTTTTTTGCCATTTGGGGAGGGCGCCAACATTTACTCCAAGTACTAAGAAAAAGCCTAACCGGCCAAGGCATCGACGACAGCAGAGAACCGATGAAATACCGACGTGCTATTTTAGGCATATGCATCGGGATGAGTGCTATTCTAGGATTTTGTCGTTTATTTGGTGTTTCACTTTGGTTTGCTTTGTCTTTTTTTACCATCTACTTTGCACTTTCAACTGTTATTACCCGAATTCGCGCTGAACTTGGACCACCAGCCCATGATATGTACGGTGCTGGCCCTGATTATATCTTAACAACATTTTTTGGGGTTAGACGCATAGGCCCTCAAAATTTAGCTATAATGACGTTATTTTACTGGCTGAATCGTGAATCATATCGAGCTCATCCCATGCCACATCAACTAGAAGGCTTTAAACTCGCTAATCGCATCAGAATGCCTGCCAATAGGCTCATCATCGCCATACTAATAGCTACAGTTCTGGGATCAATTTTCTGCTTCTGGTCAATTCTTCATGTAGGTTACAAGCTAGGAATGGAATCCAAACTCTATCGTACAACTTGGTTCGCTCGTGAAGGTTATAGCATACTTGCATCACGCTTCACACAACCCGCCGACATTTCTTACACAAATCCTCTATTCATGGGGATTGGTTTCGCTTTTACAATCGTCGTGATGTTATTCCGATCAAAATTTCTTTGGTGGCCACTGCATCCAGTTGGTTATGCTGTTAGCGGCTGGTGGATTATCGGTCGATTATGGTTCCCGCTTTTGATAAGTACAGTACTCAAATGGTTAATTCTTCGATTCGGTGGCGTAAAATCCTATCGAAACCTAGTGCCGTTTTTTCAGGGTTTAATATTAGGTGATTTCATTGTTGGCAGTTCATGGAGTATTTTGGGCATTTTATTGGGTAAACCAACATATGTCTTTTGGGGAGGATAACAAGTGTAAAAAACCACAGAAATCTAAGGGTATTACCACTAGTAAAAATGAAGAAAACTTGGAGCGACGTGGATTTATGAAATATCTTCTTCCATTGGACTCACACCAATGCTACTTCCTACTGGTTTTATAGTTAAAACTGCGAAAACAATTGGAAGAGAAAAAATTAACTATCAACACACTTGAAAGAACAACTAAAATCTCTGACTTGGAGTTTACGGAAACTGAACTGAAAATGATGTTAGAGGGGTTAAACCAAAAACTCAAAAATTATCAGCTCCGAAGCATACCTTCGGCTAACTTTACAGTGAGACCAAATTAATAGCTATTGTCAAAGCATACCAAGACATAACGGGGTTTCATCTTAATTATCTACAACCTTAGAATTCTACAAAAAGCAACTTACCAATGATATAATCATCTTGAAAATTGGAACAATTAATAATTAAAAAAAGGGTACTATAATGAATTTAACAAAACAACCGCCAAGACGCCCATCAAACCTTAACATAGCAGGTATTGTTGGCTTAGCAAGGATGACTGACAAAGCAAGGGCATTCAACAATGAGACACTCGGTGAATATCTTTATGGAGGTGACTCTGGTTTAGATCGCAAAATATTGGACTTCCTCAGCATCCCAGATGAACAGTTTGCAGAAGCTGTAGAAGAATACGATGACCATACTTTGGATACTTGGGTTATTGCGCAATCGACCAGAACGATTTCTGAAATTGAAGAATTTAATCAACGGGAATTAAGTATCGAGCCACAAACCGAAGAATATCGTCAACGTTTGAAAGACCGGCTAGCCAAATACGCACCAGACAGAACCGACATAAAAACAGTTCTTCAATCGGTGGAATTAGATGATTGGGGAAACTTCTGGCAATTAGATCTTACGAAGCAACCACCACGTAGTCCATACAATAGAAATATTGCAGGGGTTTTCGGTATTGCGCGAATGGCTGAAAAAGCACGGGCGGCTCGTGCGGATAAAATTGGTGAATATAAGTACGGTCAGGATTCTGGATTAGATCGCTATCTTCTCGATTTTCTAAATCTCTCAGCTGAGTCGTTCCAACAAGGAGCAGTAGACAATCCAAACGATCTAGAACTCAATGATTGGGTTCTATCAAATATAGAAAAAGATCCAGCCGAAATTGAAGTTTTCAACCAGAACGCGCGACAGTTTGGCCTAGAAACAGAAAAGCATAGAGACAACTTTGCCAAGCGACGGGAGATGATCACACCTGGGAAAACCGACATTGGGAATTGGCTTGATCTGATGGATTACGATGATCAGAAAAGTTTTGGTATCGTTGATCTCGCCCGTCGCCCTCCAAGGAGTCCTTATGATACCAACATCGGTGGAATCACCCATTTAGCAAGATTGATTGACAAAGCCAGAGCAACAAGCAGGGACTCTCTAGGAGAATATTGGTACGGAGAAGATTCGGGCATCGATCGAAAATTACTCGTGTTCCTTGGGATATCAGCTCAGGATTTTGTGGACGTGATGAAATCATACCCAACAGATGCGGATGTTATAAATTGGCTGAATACAAAGAATATAAAAACTAAAACAGAAATCAAAGATCATAATGAGGAAATAACAAACATGGCTCCCACTACTGAAGGGCAAAGGATTTTTCTCGAAAAAACTGTCAATAAACTTGATTCTCGTCGAACCGACATTGAAACTTTTTTCGATCTGATGGTACTTGAAGACGAGAAAAGCTTTGAATACTGGAATGTGTAAGTCTGTTGACCAAAAGGTAAGACCCGGATAATAGGACTAGTTAGGATAATCATCCGGTTTCGAATTGCCTGATACAAAATTTTCAACTCCACAATCCCCACCCCATGGAACATAAATAAATAAAATAAGATGTTGTAATGGCAATAAGCCCGAACTTGAAAACCTGTTGATTGATAACCGATTTCTTTGATAAACTATGTATTGGAATTATGTGATGTACCAAGGAGAATTTCAGATGGGTTCGATTAATCAATCAATATGTTTCGGCTGTTTCGCACGAGATGGTGTTACTCCTGAGCAAGCTATTACTGAAGCTGCTAAAATCGGTTACAAATCAGTTGAGATGTTGCCACCGCAATATTGGGATCTAGTGCGCGAGCACGGCATGAGGATTGCTACTGTTTCTGGGCATGCATCTCTGCCGGATGGTTTGAACAAACGTGAAAATCATGATCGAATAGAAGATGAACTGAGAAAGAATATTGATATTGCGGTTGAAAATGAGATTCCCGGTTTAATATGCTTTTCCGGTAATCGTGAGGGGAAATCCTCAGAGGAAGGTCGAGACAATACTGTTGAAGGTTGTTTACGTGTTGTTAAATACGCGGAAGAAAAAGGTGTTAATCTCAATATCGAATTGTTAAATAGTAAAGTCAATCATCCAGATTATCAGTGTGACACTACGGCTTGGGGGGTTGAAGTTTGTAAGGCTGTCAACTCGCCTCGAGTCAAGTTACTGCACGACATCTATCACATGCAAATTATGGAGGGTGATCTCATCCGCATCATCACGGAGAACATCGAATACATTGGTCACTTCCACACTGCCGGTAATCCTGGGAGAAATGATCTGGATGATGAACAGGAAATTTATTATCCAGCTGTAATGCGGGCCATCGCCAAGACTGACTATGATCTCTATGTCGGCCACGAATTTGGTCCGAAAGGCGATCCACTTGCTGCTATGAAAGCAGCATACGATACCTGCAATGTAACGCCATAGCTGTAAGAGTTACACACCAGAGGGAATGAGGAAATATGATGAACTCATCCCTCTGTTTTTTTATTTTCGTCCAGATCAAGCGATTTTGCGTAATCTTCGTTCGCTTGGTCAAGATTGCCTAGAATAGCGTGTGTTAATCCTCTGTAACGGTAGGCATCTGCATGTTGCGGGTTTAGTTTAATGGCCTCAGTGAAATCGTCGATCGCCTTCTGATATGATTTTAGTTTTCGGTGTGCCATACCTCGTTTGTAGTGTGCTTGTTTATCAGATGGGTTGCTGCTAATCTGTTGTGTGTATTGATCAACTTTTCGTTGAAGGGTTGTCACACTTTCTGTTCGTTTGGAGCGATTGTGTTGATACCCATAAATTCCCACGATCAGAACAGCTACAAAACTAAGGATCGAAACATATTTCAAGGTGAGTCTCCTACTAACACTAGCAAATGGCGAAACGATGCTAATTCGGTTTCCGTTGACGCTATTTAACTTGTATTCAGCTAGATTCGTCTAGAGTCTACTTTATATTATAACATCAGACTCATGAGTTCTGGCAGGAGTGATTACTCCAGGATAGTCTTCAGCTAACCTTCAATTAAAGCAGAATGTAGAAGTTTCCATATGACTGACAAAACACTAACTGTTACAAAAAAACAGAAATTCACATCCCTTCTTCAATCGATCTTATACTTTGCCTTAGCAAGTATTATTGGAACCAAAACCCAACTTGCTCAGGCAATGATAAGTGAGAAGCCGAATATCATCATAATCATGGCCGATGATATGGGGTGGTCTGACATCGGTTGCTATGGAGGTGAGATCCTAACGCCAAACATCGATCGGCTAGCTACAGAAGGTTTGCGTTTAACACAGTTTTACAATAATGCAAAATGTACTACAACTCGAGCCTCATTGATGACCGGCCTTTATCCGCGAAATGGGGGACGTGGAATTCGATTGCTCAATGATAAGATGGTTACTATATCCGAAATTTTGAAAGAGGCAGGATACCAAACTGCCTTGAGTGGAAAATGGCATTTAGGAAGCAAAAAAAATAATCGGCCGATTGATCGAGGATTTGACGAGTATTACGGTTTAATGGATGGTTGCTGCAGTTACTTTAACCCAATTCGGAGAGATCCAGATTTCAAAGGCGGTCGTATCCGCGTTTTCGGGCATAATAATCGAATCATAGAAAAACCGTTTCCAGAAAACTATTATGCTACAGACGCCTTTACGGATCATGCCATTAAAACAATTCGGCGATTTTCAGATAACCAAACTCCGTTTTTCCTTAACGTTTCTTATACTGCACCACATTATCCACTTCATGCCAAATCGGAAGACATTGTTAAATACAAAGGCAAATATCTTGGTGGATGGGATCAATTGCGCCAAGATCGTCATCGACGTCTCATTCAAGCAGGTTTAGTTGACCCAAATTGGCAAATATGGAAACATGATCCTAAAGCTTACGCATGGAACAAAACTAATCCGGTATGGGAAGACCTACGGATGGCAACCTATGCAGGAATGATCGATTCAATGGATCAAAACATCGGTCGTATCTTGCAAACGTTAGAGGAACTGGATATCATTCATAACACTTTAATTATGTTCTTATCTGATAACGGTGGTTGTGCGGAAGAACCTGGAGGACGTGACATGTCGCAAGTGCCTGGACTTCCAGAGACATATACTGCTGTCGGGCCCAGTTGGGGCTGGGCTCAAAATACCCCATTCCGTCGATACAAGGCGCGGATGTATGAAGGCGGAATCGCTACCCCGTTTATCGCATACTGGCCAGATATGATTAAAGCCAACACGATGACAAATCAGGTTGGACATATTATTGATCTGTTACCAACATTCCTTGATATTGTAGACAAATCCTATCCCAAAACTCGAAACGGGATATCTATCTTACCAGTGGAAGGGCTAAGTCTGTTGCCAATTTTTCAAGGAAAGCAACGTGCTGGTCATCAAACCCTTTACTGGCATTTTTCAAATAATCATGCTGTTCGACAGGCAAAATGGAAACTAGTTTGGGATAAGTCATTTAAACAATGGGAATTGTACGATTTAATTGCTGACCGAACTGAGTCGCACAATTTGGCTGCATCTTATCCAGATCGTGTCAAGCAAATGCAGATGTTGTATCAAACATGGGCGATTCTTACCGATGTTGAAGCTCCGATTCTAACAAGGTCAAAGTAAAGAATTCAATAGAAATATTTCCCTCTCAACTTATTAGGGTATTATGAAAATCCTTAATTCAATCGAGATTGCAAAAGTCTGGGCTGGGCATCCAGTTGGCTTTGATTTATTGACGTATGACCAGCACCAGTTTATTGTTTTCTATGGCGCCAATCGCCAGATGGAAATTGTTGCCCAACGGATCGATTCGATCTCTTTTGAACAGGCAACATTTCCATCCTATATTGGATGGGACAGTCACAACTACGTCACAATGGCAATTGATGACGCTGCCCAGATCCACCTTTGCGGCAATATGCATGGTGATCCATTAACTTATTTCAGAACCACTCAACCATTGAATATCCAAAGTTTTGCTCAGATTGATCACATGACTGGTCAAAATGAGGGGCGATGTACATATCCAGTTTTCATGCGAGGGTCAGAAAACGAACTTATCTTTCGCTACCGTGACGGATCAAGCGGAAATGGAGTTGATTATTATAATGTCTATGATCCAACGACTGAGAAATGGAAACCTTTAATTGGTCGACCTTTGCTCGATGGTAAAGGGTTAATGAATGCTTATTCACATGGCCCAATTATGGGTAGGGACAAACTTTTCCATTTGGTCTGGATGTGGCGAGACACACCGGATTGTCGTACTAACCACCACATTTCTTATGCACGCAGCCAAGATCTGAGAAAATGGGAAACTGGGCAAGGAGAGGAAATAGAGCTACCTATTACCATTGATGAAAAACGTGTTGTTGTTGATCCCGTTCCAGTTGATGGTGGGATGATCAACATGAACCAATCACTGGGGTTCGACCATCAGAATCGACCGATTGTTAGTTATCACAAACATGATGCTGAAGGAAAGACGCAAATCTACAACGCCCGTCTGGAAGGTCATCAATGGCAAATTTATCAAGTAACCAATTGGGATTATCGCTGGGATTTCAAAGGGAATGGTTCAATCAGCGCCAAAATTCGTGTTGGTGCAGTGCACTTGGAACTAGACGGCAGTTTAGTGCAATCCTATTCGCATGTTGAAATGGGATCCGGGGGTTGGCGACTGAATCCGGATACACTTGAACCGGTCGAAACATCTTGTCAGCAAGTAGATTCCCTGCCGCTAGAAATAACGGAAGTCAGAGGCGATTTCCCTGGTTTGACAGTTCAGACTTGCCGTGATCGAGGCCAAAATTTATCCGAACACTATCTTCTGCGTTGGGAGACACTATCCAGAAATCGCGACCGACCTCGTGATACTGTTCCGCCAGCAAGTCAGCTTACCTTGTATGCTTTATCAAAGGATTAAACCCGTTTCAGATCTGGTTGGGCTTTACCATGTGTATGGTTCCACAGATGCCCACTTCGTTTTCGACCTTCTAATAGGGTTTCAAAATAAACTGCCCTGACAGGTTCAGTGGCTTGTGGGAAATCATGATGGTGTCCCATACCTGTTGCTACGCAGTCACCGTATTCAACCTGGCATGATTGACCTTCTGTCACAGCAGTACCGCTACCTTCAAATAAGATCCAGTATTCGTCACAATCGTGATAGTGGCTATCGAAATTAGTTTCTTTCGAATAATCAACTGGATCGCCACCGTCCTGAGGTGTATCCGATTTGCTGACTGTAAAGATCCCTGAACTGGTTTCTCCCGGCCAATCGCCGCACATTCGTATGGCAATTGTCTTCTGCATTACTTCCGTAATTTCAAAGTAAGAATCTTCTTGTGTTAGATTTAAATTGGTACCGTTTTCTCCAGGCACAACCCGATCTTCAAACCGAATTTGGCATTTTCCTTTGCCAATAATCAATTTTTCGTTTGGGTGGGTTCGTTTAAAAGTGTGAGCTTCATTGGGAGAAAGCGCTACAAGCTCATAGGATTGCAACTCGCACCATCCGGGCATTTCAACTTTATCGTTTTTTATAACAGGCATTCGTCTTTTCGCACATGTAATGGGATTATATTAGTAATGCTTGGACTTTAACCACTTCTAACATAATGTTATGTTGAAAAGCAAGGCGTATTAATATTTTGTTATATAAGTTTCTAATTTAACGTATAATATAAACATAAACAAATTGGCTGGCTGCAACATATTGTAACTAAGTGAGGGAAGAATCATGAAAAAATGCACGTTTTTTATCACGCTGATGTTTCTACTGACAACCATGGCGTTTATAGCATCTGATGCTGATATAATGGACGGCGTTGTAGGTATTTGGCTTTTTGACGAAGGGTCTGGAGAACAAGCTGGAGATTCTTCCGACGCCGGAAATGATGGAGATTTTCAAGGTAAGCCCAAGTGGGTCAAAGGTAAATTCGGAAAATGTCTGGAATTTAATGGATCAGGAGATTTTATTGAAGTTCCTGATGCTAAGTCCTTAGATCTAGAAAAGGCTGTCACCATGGTTTGCTGGTTCAATTGGGAAGGAACTGGAGATGGTTGGCAAACCTTCTTTTCCAAAGGGCCAATGTCGGGACCAAACGAAAACTACGCACACTTTACTAATAGTGGCGGTCGTCACACCCACTTTTGTAAAAACGCAGGTGGGGCAAGAAACTGTTTCAACTCACCCAATAATGCTTTTGAGGCTGAGAAGTGGCATCATACAGCGGCCATACGGGAAATTAGTCGCTGAGGCAGCCTTGACAGGGAAAATGGTTACCAACGACAACTACCTGGGACTAGGGTTTAGAGAAGGTAGTGGTCACTATTGGAAAGGCATGTTGGATGATATGGCATTATTCAATAGAGCTTTATCAGGTGACGAAGTTGAAGAGATTATGGACAAAGGTTTGGAAACAGTTATGGCTGTTACACCTCAGGATAGGCTTACTGTTATGTGGGGTTCGATCAAATCACGTTGATGAAATAACACAAAATTTTTGGGTTATCCCAAATGCCTGTCAGTTTCTGTTACGCTGACAGGCGTTTTTGTGTCATACCTTATTGTTCTATGTCAGCCAAGAGAAAAATTAGATGCTGTGGTGTCGGTCATTAATTCTTGTATTCAGTTTGGTACTTGCATCCTTTTCTGGAAGCGTCTCCTCAGAGGAGAACACAGCAGATGATTATGATTCTTTATCAGCTGTATCAGCTATCAAAAAAGCTCTGACATCCAATCCCGAATCATTGGAATTACTCGCCCGTTTAGCACGTTTATACCTACAACAAGAAGATTATGATCAATCAATAAGAACATACCAACAGATAATAACATTAACCTCTATAAATCTATGGTTAGTAGAAGCATACACTGGACTCGGTTTTGCATGTTTGCAGCAAGAGCAGTATGACCAATCCCTTCAAGCCTACCAGGAGGCATCTCAACTCGCGCCAGAATTACCGGAACCATATGTTGGACAAGGACTGGTACATGAACGGTTAGATCAATTAATAAATGCTATATCCCAGTTCAAAAAAGCTCTAGACTTAAATCCCGATATACCAGACGCATGGTATCATCTATCTCTTATCTATGAGAAACAGGGAGATGTTGAAACTGCTCTGGAACATTCAAACAAGGCAATAGCAAATTCGCCTTCCTGGGCAGAAGCACACCAACAACAGGCAAAACTTCTAGCCAAGAAGGGAAATTGGACGGAGGCAATCAATCACTTCCAACGGGCTATAGAGATTCAGCCTATGTTGAGTGAAGCACATTACGGCATTTCCCGTGCTTATTTGCAGCAAGGAAGGAAGGTTGAAGCTGACAGTGCTTTACAGAAATTCCAACAACTCAGCAAAATGGAAAATGAACTACAGTTGTACCAACAAAGGGTACATAATTGTGTAGGAAGAAAGAAAGTGGAGGCTCTATGCAATCTGGGAGCGATCTACCTAAAGTATAACAGATCGAAACAAGCACGACAGACTTATGACCGTGCGCTACAAAGAGACGCAGCTTGCGTCGAAGCTTACGTTGGATTGGGTGTTGTTTATACACAACAGAACAAATACCAAGAAGGACAAAGGATTTATTATAAGGCGTTGGATCTGAACCCTGAGCTGGTAGAAGCCCACGCCGGCTTAGGGCAAATAGCGTTACACCAGCAGGATCTCACTAATGCAGAAAAACATTATCAACGCGCAGGCCAATTAAAGCCTAATCTTCCTCAAGTATGGATTAATCTAGGTATCGTCTACGCGAAACAACAGAAACTTGCAGATGCTGTTATTGCCTGTCAGAAGGCGGTTTCTTTAAAACCGGATCTAGTACAAGCTCGCATGGTTTTGGCCGCTATTTTGGTTAAACAGAAGAAATTAGAAGCAGCTGCTGAAGAGTATCAAAAGATTATTCGTTTACAACCCAAAGACCCAAAAACGTACGGAAAACTCGTACAATTATATATTGATAACCAGATCCATTTGGATACAGCAATTTCACTGGTGCTAACTGCTATACGACTTGCGCCAAGCTCGAGTGTCTACCTCAATCAATTGGCTTGGATATACTACAACACCGGTCAATACATAGAAGCCGAGCAAAGTCTCTTAAAGGCCTTAAAAATAGATCCAAATAATCAGTTGTATTTAGAAGGACTACAGGAAATAAGAAAAATCCTTTCACAATAAGAATATTTAAAATTGCTAAAAGTAGAATGGATTAGACCACGCCTTTTTACCCTGATCGTCCGTTAGTTCCACACGTACATAACTGGTAGCACTTGGGACATCGTATTCCGCCTGAGTTATGTATTCGCCTTCAGAGGCAACAACACACTTCCCCCTACTTTGTTGACCTTTAAAAACAATAGATTGTACAGGGGTACACTCTAGGGTGATTGTCTTTTTCGGGGTTTCGTTCTCTCCGATCAAATCCAAGCCAATAATTTCAGGCCCCATTGTGGAATAAAAAGCCCCCGCACGAAAAGCATCCATGATGGCATCGGAGGTGAGCTCCTTAGCTTTTAGCATCACCCATGCGTGAAAACAGTCGTGTTCAGTGCCATGGGCGTCATCTGCTGCGATACCATGTACTGGACCAATTCTGTCGAGCATATTGTCCCAAGCTTCTTCAGAAAAACCTTTTCCAATTCCCATACAGGTATCATTATATACTTCAACGGCGAAATAATTAGTTAATGGTTGATAATCCAAGAGCGTATGTCCACACCAATATGGGTGACAAAGCACTGCTTCACCCCCCTGTTGTTTAATCTCTTCTAAAACCTCATTTGGGTGGAGTTTTGCGCAATCAATTTTTTGGTGGATATTAATAGCCACGATATGATAAGTGCCTCCGCCATAAGGGTTTTCAGGGTGTACCTCACTTCCGGATATAGCTAAAAAATCTTCGGTGCTATAGGCAGAAACCTCATTAACTGTCCGATGATCGGTAATGACCAGAAAATCATAGCCCGCCTGTCGGTAGGCGGCGAAACGATCAGCAATCGGCAACCTTCCATCCGATTCTGTGCTGTGACTATGGGTGTTACCACGATACCATTGGCCTGATATTTTAAAAGGATTGATAGGCATTTGACACATCCAATAACCTTAGTTTGCGAAGATCATCCTAACATGGATATCAGTTTTTTACAATTCAGTATAATTTGCCCCAAAAAATGGTAGTGTATTAAATTTAGATCTGTCTGTAAAAATAATGGGATTAAGGGAAAAGGCCTGGTTTGTGATATAATGTGGTGAATCGCGATAGAGTCAAATTGTCGAAAATTGCTTTGATAACTATCAAGATGCTATCAAAGCGATAATCTAGTTGAAAAAGATTATTTCTTGACGATACTTGATATAAAAATTGAACAGATGACTTAAGGATTTAAGATGTCAGAAAGATTAAAAATTGCTGCTGTTGGATGTGGAGGTATTGGTCTCCGACATCAGCAGGGTTATATGCAATGCCCAGAAGCAGATCTGGTGGCTGTCTGCGATCTAGATGGCGCCAAAGCCAGGGCTCGCGCTCAGGAACTTGGGATTTCCAATTGGTATTCGTCAATTGCAGAGATGTTGGATAACGAAGAATGTCA
>Ga0066843_10000256_pt1 | contig 16639 bp, 12 predicted proteins | sample ETNtaG_15_FD_66663 | JGI IMG/M metagenome (GOLD analysis project Ga0066843, IMG submission 66663) | Marine microbial and viral communities from oxygen minimum zone, Eastern Pacific Ocean - ETNP201302PF89A | ecosystem: Environmental > Aquatic > Marine > Oceanic | place: Pacific Ocean: Eastern... | reverse complement strand
AACTGAATTTTCGTCCCCTGTGCGAACTCAAATCCCCAATGTATGGCTTCAATACCTTTATATTGCCATGCTTTATGTGGATGTCTCAATTGAATATTCCCATCAACTTGGCTCACTATATATAGGTTATCGTTTTCTCCAAATAACTCAAGTAACTGTTGAGTCAATGGGTTGGTGTAAACTAAAATTTTTTGGAGATCGAGCGGGGCCAGAGAATTGGCCATACAACCTGAAGTGCCTCCAAGTTTCAGTTGATCATAACCGAAAGTTTCTAGAATCCATCGAAAAGTAACTTTGTCTCGGATGACCATACGGTAACTTTTGCCTGATTTTATTGAAATTAGTAATCCCGCCATCATATCTGCAGGAGAGAAGATTTCAGTTGGCATAGCATAAATTTTCTTCTGCACTGACTGTTTTAGATCAAGATTGGCATTCAAAATTGTCTCGATTTCGTCCGATTTCACGCGTTTGATACCATCGATCACGGAATGAAATCCGAGTATAACACCCTGGACCTTCCGCAACCGTTTGAGTGCTGGAATGATATTGTTTTGATAGGTTGCGTTCCATTGTTGATCCATTTGTTTTTGTCTCTTTAATAAATAATCAAATTATAGACTGTTTACCATTCAGCCCCTATGCGGTCTACAATAACTTGATGTACTACTGTGTTCGAGCTCAAGGAGGCTAAATAAATCACAGTTTCTGCAACATCATATGGACTGATTGCACCACTGGCTTCAATTTCTTCAACGGATCGATCTACTAACGATGATGCTACTCCACCGGGACAGATAGCTGAGGCTTTAATCTTATAGTCTCGGCCTTCATCAGCCAGTGCTTTAGTTATTCCCATAACGCCATATTTTGAAGCACTGTAACTTCCTGTTCCTGACCAGGCGTCAACACCGCATACGCTTGATACATTGATAATTATTCCTCCAACTCCTTGATTTCGCATTTGTCGAAAACCTGATCGACAGCAGAAAAAAGTTCCTCGTAGATTAGTATTAATTACTTGATCAAAGGTTTCCGTACGTGTTTCAGATATTTGATTGCCACCCCCAATTCCCGCGTTATTAACCATGATGTCGAGTTGACCGAAGTGATGGATTGTTTCATTAATCAAGTTCTCGACTTGTGTGTGATCGGAGATATCAGTTTGAACAGCAATTGCTTGACCTCCGTGAGATAAAATCTGATCTTTCACTGCATTGCATAGGTTCAATCTTCGAGCAGCAACAGCGATTTTTATACCTTCTTCTCCTAGCCTTAAAGCGATGGCTTTTCCGATTCCTCCACTGCTACCAGTAACAATGGCCACTTTTCCGTTTAGATGTTTCATTTGTATTTAATTCTCCATGAAAATTATTTATTACCCAGTTCAAGTTCCGCGGTACCAAAAGAGATAAGAAATGATTCCATAAAATGTACTGAGATGAATGTAAACGACCCAGCGTAACTTGCCTAGATTAAGGCATAATTTTTCGAGTCCTACAGCAGCAAATACCCCAATGATAGGGGTCATAGATAGAAAAAAGAAAGCTTTAATTGTAGAATAGGTTGGAATCTCCATGGTAAATGAAATTAAAGATAAGACGGTCAAAACAGAGGTCGTTACCATAACAAAGTAAGGGTGGTTCCACTCATGCTGAATTAAGAATTTGATTGCATGACCAAAGCCAAATATAATAGCTAGTGTGGGTAATAAGGCTAACCATAAGCTAAGACTTCCAAATAACTTTGTGGTTGGATTAGACAAATTGAGGAATGTACCGTGTGTATCGGTCCACATTGATCCGTACTTACCATCCCAGAAACTAACCCAACGTGATCTGATTGGCAAGTGATAGAAAACAGATCCAAACTGTGTGTAAAATTGTATGTTCCGGTAACCTGGCGGTTGTTCGTAATGAAAACCGGATGCCTCATCCCAATTGCCTATGAAAGGGTCACCAAACCGAGCGATGTTTCTCCCATATAACCAACCGCAGGTCAAGGACACCATGCAGATAATGATTACAATTCGCTTCCAGGTAACCTGTCGTGTTATAAGTTGCAATCCTAAAAGGAGTAGTAGGCTCAGTAGGACAAAAAGTGCAGTATATTTTGATAGTAATCCTAGACCACATACCAGTCCAATCAGAATTGATGCCTTGTGACCTGTTAATCTCTTTTTAAAAAGTAGATATATAGATAAGACAGTAGTGCCGGAGATCATGCTCCCAGAAAAAATCTCGTTACTGATCATCGAGTTCATGTAGAAGCCCATTGGTAGCATGGCAATAACAGAAAAACCCAAGTTGCGCTTTCGTGTCTGCCTCGGGAAAATTTGGCATAACAAAAACCAACTGAATAATAGGTTGCCTAAACCAGCCAATGTGGTGAATATTTGTACTGCTTTTAGTGATCCTCCCGAAAATTTCAAAATTACGGCAGAAATTAGATAGTACAAAGGTGGTTGAAACATCTCCCATCCGTCAGTAGCAATGGGTATTTTCCAGTGATTAGCAATGTATTGGATATAGTCTACATGTCCTTGCCAGTCGAAATGGCTTCGTGTATGAGGATAGGTATAGACGTTATGTAACTGGATAGTGGCTACTGCTAAAAATAGTAAGAAGCAGAAACCATGTTTCTTCCATAAATTGGTATCTTGATCAAATTTGGTCTTATTCGGGCGAATAAGTAAGACGCTCACACCTAGTGCGGAATAAACTAAAAAACCGATTAGATAAAAAGTGAAGAAGATAGACTGACGAATTGGATTTGGTTTGTTATTTAAATAGTGCTCATCCTGAAGCGCGATTGACGCTGTGGAGAGATCACTCAGATCTGGATTGAGTGCAACTTTCCAATTTTTCCCAGATCTTAATAACTTATTGCCTTCAACTAATAAGGCTGGAGGATTCTTTGGTCCGCTAACTTGGATTCGGATTGTGTTTTGACCGGATTTTAGGTATGGTACAAGGTTGATGAGGATGCTACTTTTCCATGAACCGGGGGAATCAAATGATATGTTTTTTTTATTAACTTGTATCCAGAAGCCGCGCATGGCTGTAACTCGGATTTCTTCTTTCTCGGGCGGCTTGTCCAGTTGAAAGTCGCGATAAAAAATTGCATCTGGACAAGTAGATGATTGTTGGAAGTCAATAGGCGGGTTAGGGTGTGTTATCCATTTTCCACGCAAGGAAGGACGCAAAAATTCTATTTGGGATGATACGAAGGCTTGATACGACAAATAGACTAAAGGCAGGCATATAAAACTAGCGGCAAAGAGAATCCTGTGTTTGGGTAAGCCGTTGTCCAACATTTTTGGATTGCTTGACGTCCACGTTTTCTTTGCGGCTGATCATCGGTAGTTACCGCTCAATTTCTGATATCGAGTGTATGCTTGATCAGGTTCATCACCATCTAGTACGCTCCGTAGCGCATTAGTGATGCCAATTGGGTTATCATCCTGAAAAATGGCGCGTCCAAACAAAATAGCGCGTCCACCATTTCGGCTAACATCATTAGCTAATTGCAATGTTTTGCGTGAATTTTGACGAGGTCCGCCTAAAGCACCGATTATAAGTGTTGGGTCAAATGACGTCAATTCTTGCCACACTTGGGGAGTTGTAAAAGCTGTTTTAAGAAATTGGGGGCGCTGGTTTTTCCTCAGGTAGTTCATGGTGCGAACAATTGAATCAGCTACGTACATTCCACGTTTTTCATCATCCATCCCAGGAATTCGAATATTGGGCAGAAAGACCTCTAAAATATGACCAAACTCTTCGATTTCACCAACAATATGGGCAAATTGAATGTAGGCTTCAAGCATTTTTTGATCAGCGTAGACATCGTTGTTGAGTGTAATTGAATAAAGGCCAATGTGAATCTGACATTCTAATGCTGGTCTTATTAGTGATTCACAGTATGATTTCATGTCTTCAGGGAACACAGTTTGAAAGGGTTGGGAAAGTGCTGATCGATAATTACCAAAACGAGGATTCCATATTCCAGTTTCGGCATTCATGCGAACAATTGGTGTTACTTCTGTATGATCAAAAAGCCGTTCTTCCAAGGCCAGAATTTCCGCATCGGCTGGGGTCATCAGTAGACCATCTATGCTTGCATCAGCAACTAGATCCCGCTGCAGTTGTAGAAATTCAGGGTGTGTGCGGAAGTGTGGTTCAGGATACTGGACATAACCTAACCCCTGGATGCCTGCTGATGCAAGCGGATCGGCAGCAAAGACAAAGATCGGATTGTCATACAATGTTTCTGGATCTGCTAATTTGTCAAAAATTCGATCGCCCATCTAATACCAAAGGACCTCCATAGGATTTCTCTCTGCTCATCATAACACACGATAGGGATTGATGTCCACACACAAATCATAATTTGCATCACTTGGGTGGGATATCGTTGCTTTAAGTGTTCTGTTTAAATTAAGGATTGGTCAGGTCGTAACTTGTGGAAGACCAATGATAAATCTGATATAATGCTCTCTCTCAATAAAACATGTCGCGACGACTAATATAGCATTGGATTTTCATAATTAAATGATTAACTCATATCTAAAAGAACAAAAAGAGTATCCGCTTGCCGTCATTAAGAGAAGAGCAGAACAGCTTAAAACTGAAGGAAAGGATGTTATCGATCTGACTATTGGTGATCCTCAGGAGCCAACTTTTCCACAGGCTATCCAATCTATAAAACAGTTCATGGATAGCCATCCGGTTTCGCAGTATCCATTAGCAACTGGATCGCATCAGTATTTGTCAGCTGTATCTAGTTGGGCCAAAAGCAATTATGGAATCGAATTGGAACCGATTACACATGTCTTTTCCAGTAATGGGAGCAAAGAAGCGATTTTCCTTTTCCCGTTAGTCTTTGATTGGTCTGATGGGAAAGAAATCTGGATTTCATCAGTTTCCTATCCTGTGTATGAGGCCTCGGCTAGAACCTTTAGTGCTCCAGTAAGAAAGTTGAAGGTGACAAAAGAAACTGGATTTTTCCCCGATCTGACGACCATCTCAAGCCAAGAATGGGAAAAGTGTCGTCTCTACTGGATTAATTCACCACATAATCCGACGTCGATGACTGTTGACAGGGGGTACTTCCAAGACTTGTTGGCGCTGGCTGAGAAACATGGTTTTATTGTTTGTTCAGACGAATGTTATAACGAACTTTATGAAGAAGAAAGACCAGCATGTAGTCTTGATTTTGGCGATTCTGACCGTTGGATTGCCTTTAGATCACTCTCAAAACGCAGTCATATGACGGGATTTCGAGTAGGGGCCGTTATGTCAAAGAATACAGAGATTTTGGCTTTTTTTAGGCTTTGTCGTTCTCCCATTGGAGTTGGGACACCAATGTTTAATCAGGTTGCTGGTATAACGGCGTGGAACGATGAAAGCCATGTTCAGATGAGTAGGAAACAGTATGCGGCTAAAAGACAAATAATTGGGCAAGCGCTTGAATTCAAAGGTTTCGAGATTCATGGAGGGAAACACGGATTTTACTTTTGGATATCGCATCCGCAGATTCAAAGTTCTGACGGATTGTTTGATTTGTTTCTGAATAAAAATATTTGTACTACTCCCGGTACAGTTTTTGGTAAGGACGGTCAAGGGTACATTCGGATTGTCTATTGTATACCTTGGCTTGAGTGTCAGAAATTATGTGATGTCATCGCGGAGTTAGAAATCTGATCATGATTGATCTCTTGATTAATTTGTTAAATATTCCGTCGCCCACGTTTCAAGAAGAGAAAATTACTGATTTTATTGAAGATTGGATGTTCTGTCATGTTGAAGGGGTGTTGGTTAAAACTGTCGGTAACTCTAGGATTTTTTCGTTGCCGATGATTGATAATCTACCGCATATCGGATTAGTTGGTCATACTGATGTTGTCCCTAAGCACTTTGAAGCATATCAAAGGGAGGATCTTCTCTTTGGTGCAGGGGCTTCTGACATGAAAGGTGCATTAGCACCATTTATGATGTTAATGGAATCATGTTCAAAATGGTCGGATCGACATCTCAATTTTTCGTTTGTTCTCTATTGTGCTGAGGAAGGGACTCCCCTTGAAGAAAATGGGTTATATCACCTTATTTTGGGAGAGGAAGAATTCCTCAAGACTCTTGACTTGGCTATTGTTGGTGAACCAACAAATGGTTGTATTCAGGTTGGTTGTGTTGGCAGTCTACACGCTGAAGTTATTATTCGAGGGGTGGCATGCCATTCAGCAAGACCTTGGGATGGAGAGAATGCTCTTTACAAAGCTCTCCCGTTTATCCGGTCTATTGCTAAGATTCAGCCGCTAAAGAAAACCGTGTTCGGCGTTGATTTTTTTGATGTAATTAACGTCACGGAAAGCAAAAGCGAAAATGGCCGAACTTCTATTCCAGGACAATGGGCCTGTAACATCAACTATCGGTATGCGCCTGGACCTAGCATGCAGGAGGCGGAAATTGAATTCAATAATTTACTGGTATCGACAGGTTTCGAAAAGCTCGAATTTACAGTTCTTGATCATGTTCCGTCTGCACAAATTATTGAAACAGAGTTGTTAAATAAGTTTGTTTGTTTCTTGGGAAGACAGGTGGAAGCCAAGCAGGCTTGGACGGATGTAGCACAGTTGAACGGCATTGATATCCCTGCTTTCAATTTTGGTCCGGGTTTGACCCAACAGGCGCATAAAGCAAATGAATATATTAGCCTGCGGGATGTTGTGGATTATTACAAGATTTTGTATGAATTAATAAAGAATTATTAAGGAGAAATTTATTTTGGAGAAACAACTAGATACCCTTTGGGCATTGGGGGTTGGTTTTAGGCGAAGGCGTTGCCAATTAACCTTGGACGTCACTTTTGCTGAACCCCAAAAAGGAACAAGAATTAGCAACGCTTTTCTGGAGCTATATCCAGATTTTCCCTCTCAAAATGGTTTTATTTCAGTCAATAGTGAATTATTGAAGAAGGTAATTAGACATCTTGTTCAGGCTGAAGAAGGGGAACCTTCCTTCATTAGGATATTAGAGCAATTTGCTGGTTATCAGCCTCCCAAGGATTCCTACCAGGAGACTGACATTGTTTTGATGGCTTTATATGATCCTAAGCAGAGTGTGGAGTCAGCTGAGGAGGCCTATTTTAAGTTGCACTGTCTATCTTACCGTCTCGCCAAACCGCATGATGTATCAATGGATGGTGCCTTTGGTAAACTTACCAACGTTGCTTGGTCGAATCAAGGCCCTCTTTTGCCAGAAGATGTTCCTCAGGTCCGTTGGGATTCTCTTTGCAGAGGTGAATCTCTTCAGATTACTCATGTTGATAAGTTTCCTTATTTGGTTAATTATCATCTTCCAGAGGGTGTTAGAATTGTTTCAGGCAGCCAAGTAAGGCTTGGTGCCCATCTTGGTCATGGAACAACTGTTATGCCCGCCGGTTATGTCAATTTTAATGCGGGGTCAAGTGGAAATGCAATGATCGAAGGACGTGTCTCCGCAGGGGTGTTTATCGGTGATGATACTGACATTGGCGGAGGAGCCTCAATTATGGGAACGCTTTCGGGTGGAAATGAACATGTCATTTCTGTGGCAGAGAATTGTCTCCTTGGTGCTAATGCGGGTATTGGCATTTCTTTGGGAAAGGGATGCACAGTTGAAGCCGGTCTCTACATTACTGCTGGTATGAAGGTCTCTTTAGTTGATGAAGAGAACCGAGCCATAAATTTAGAAGGCAAGCGTGTTGAAGAAGGTCAGAATATTTTTAAGGCCATGCAACTGTCAGGTAGAGAATATTGCCTGTTCATAAGGGATTCTAGAACTAGTCGAATCCTTTGCAAGCCTAACAGAAAAATCATCGAATTGAATAAGTCACTACATGCTAATTAACAAACCAAAATCAGCGACGTTAATTTTAGTTTAATGAATTAGGATCTAATATCTTTGCTAGAACAATTTGCGATTCACGGTGGTGAACCGATCATTCCAGCTGGGATGATAAACCTTGTCTTCAGATTACTGATGTTGATTGGGAAGCCGTGATGGAGGTACTTGCAGGGATTCTATCGGTGACCAACGAAGGGGCCAGTCGGAGCAATTATAGCAAGAATGGGCTACGTTTATGGGACGTAGGTACAGCATTCCAACTAACAGTGGTATAGCTGCATTATATATGTGTAGCAACTCTAGGTATTGATTCTGGTGATGAGGTGTCCTGCCTTCTTTTATTTCCAAGCCTCAGCAGCTGCCATTCTTCATCACAACGCTATTCCTATTCCTGTTGATCAGTATACATATTATATTGATTCATCGCAAATCGGAAACAAAATTTCAGGAAGGACGAAAGCGATTCTGCCAGTTCATATTCATGGGATGCTTACAGATATTCTTGCGTAACAAAATCCAGCAGGCATTAACGGCAGAAGATATGAATGTGGCACAATGGTAAAGAACACCGGTTTCTGCACAAGAAATTTTTCAAACCCAAGTTGGTTATGGGAAAGGGTATCCGTGGATTTGCGGTTACGGAAGGCCTATCGAATATCGGTAGGAAGATTATCCTGTTGCTGCGGTTTTCATCGATTCACATTTTTATATTTATAATGTCAATGCTCCAAACGATCTAGTGTTGATGAAGTTGTATGTCGATGCGTTTGGAAAGGTGATGGCTAATCTGGGCAGTATAATTGCTTAATGATAGCAGGAAAAGTAATGGGTCGCGATTATAGAAAATCCATTATTGATGTTGGTCTTCAGCCCGTTTTAGATTTAAAATTTGTTATAGTTTTTTGCCAATTATAGTAGAACATGTTGTGTGGATTAGTGTCGGGGCTAACCCATTCCGACGGCTGGAAGATTAAATGGGTTGAAGTGGTTAGGTGCCGTTTGGAGATGATATAATCTTATTGACAGTTTTATACATTAGTTGGGAGGGTTTTAATGAAAATCAAAGAGATAAAAACTGTACAGCTGAATATTCCTTTCTCAGGGCCTAATCAGACATCTGCACGTCGTCCCTCGTGGGCAGCGGATGCCGAAGTTGCTAACCCCATGTCAAAATATCCTCAATATAAACGGCATCGATCAAGTTGGTTGCCAAACTGGGGAGCGGTATACGTAAAAGTGACAGCTGAAGACGGGACTTGGGGGTTAGGACAGACCTCGTTTGGTCGACCTGTTGCAGCTATTATTGATGATCATTTTGCTCCTATGTTGGTAGGTGAAAGCTGTTTTGCAGTTGAGAAAATTTCAGATATGATGTTTCGTATGTCGAAACCTTACGGCTCTTTGGGGTTAACAGCCTGTGCAATGAGTGGGGTTGACTTGGCAATATGGGATCTGATTGGGAAAATCAAAGATCAGCCTGTTTACGAGTTGCTTGGTGGGGCTGTTCGTAAAAAGCTCTTTGCGTATGCTACCGGAAACGATACTGATTGGCAAATTGAACTTGGGTTTGAGGCAGTCAAATTGGCTTGTCCCTATGGTCCTGCTGATGGACTTTGGGGCTTGCAAGAAAACGAAAAATTAGTTGCCCAAACTCGACAGTTAGTTGGTGATGATGTTGAGATCATGTTGGATTGTTACATGGCGTTTGATGTTGAATATACCATTCGATTGGCAGAGAGATTGCGCCCATATAAGTTGAAATGGATTGAAGAGTTCCTCATCCCGGAGGATATGGATGGTCATGTACAAGTCCGACAGGCAGTGAACTGGGTTTCACTCGCCAGCGGAGAGCACCTTTATACACGTTGGCCTTTCAAGCAGATGATTGAGAAGCGTTGTTTGGATATTCTGCAACCGGATGTGTTTTGGGTAGGTGGCATCACAGAATGTGTCAAGATTTGCCACTTGGCAGAGGCCGCAGGTCTAACCGTGATCTTTCACGGTGGGGGGTTGCACCAATATGGACTCCACTTATCTGCTGCTATGCCGAATACGCCTTGGGTCGAATATTTTGTAGGATCACCTCCCGGTATACCACTCAGCGAAACTCGGCAGATTGAAGGTGAGGCAATACCAGAGCAAAGTTGGATTAAACCTAATGATGGCCCTGGCTTTGGTCTTCATGTCGAAGAAGAATGGCTGACACCATTTTGGGGTTGATTTTGAGAACATGTTAGTGTTGAAGAAAGAAAGCAAAATGAATAGGGTTAAGGTTGGTATAATTGGCTGCGGCGGGATTTTTCGAAACTTACACGCTCCATATTATGAAGAGCCTAATCGGCGTGCAGACATTGTGGCGGTAGCTGATATAGATGCTGATAGTGCAAGTGAACAGGCCAAACGTTTCAATGCCCGAGCATACACTGATTATCGTCAACTCCTTGATCAGCCAGATGTTGATGCTGTCGATGTCTGTTGCCATCCAGCGCCACATCTTGAAATTACGTTGGCCTCCGCTACTGTTGGTAAGCATATCTTGATGGAAAAGCCAATGTGTCGGAACGTGGACGAAGGGGATCAGATGGTCGCAGCTGCGGAAAAAGCAAATATTTTATTTCAGGTCGCCTACATGATGCGATTTGATCCTGGACAAGCTAAGTTGAAAGAGTTGCTGGACGATGGAACGCTGGGGACATTGCAGATGGCCTATTCTAATCAGATTGGTTGGTTTCGACCACAGCACCCTTGGCTTTTCATTCAGCAGGAATCGGGAGGTATGCTGGTTGAACAAGCAATTCATCATCTTGATCTCTGGTTGTGGCTTTATGGTGAGGTAGCATCGGTTTATGGGTACACTAGTCATGTTCCGCTTGGTGGGACATATCCGTTGCCAGAACAAGCTGTCGAGAATAACGCTGCAACCATCATACATTTCAAAAATGGTGGTATCGGTATGATGATCAAAAGTTGGGCAGCTGAAGTCGGACACAATGGAAACGGAATGGTCAGTAGTAAAGGATCCGCTATACTTCTTAGCCATGGCCTTCGCTGGAAAACGCATTCTATGGAAACTGCCGAAGAGTTTATTGCTTCCGTCCCTGATGATGATACATATCGCACGTTGCCAGATGATCGAAGGAAACAGCGATATTGGAGTGTCTATGCTAAGGGGGCAAGTATTGATCATTGGTTGAGGTGTATAGCTGGTGAAGAGGTACCTACGACCGATGGTCGTGTTGGCCGGGCAGGAATTGAATTAGCCGAAGCAGTTTATCGTTCGAAAGAGGAAGGGAAACAGGTTTCTCTTCCTCTTTAATCGGGTTTTACGGAGAAAAATGGAAAAATGAAAAGAGTGTTAATTGCAGGTCTTGTACACGAAACACATACTTTTTCGGCAACTCGGACAACCTTGGCGGACTTTGAAGAATTAATATGGTTGCATGGGGAAGGTGTCCTCGCACGTTGTCGTGGCGACATTTCGCCGATGGGTGGAGTTTTGTCTGTCGCAGACGAACTAGGGTGGGAGTATACTGTCTCCAGCTATGGAGGAGCATTACCCGCTGGTATTGTCGATGATACGTTACTTGACAATTGGTGGATTCAGGTTCAGCAGGATCTTAAACAGCATACTAGTTTAGATGGAATCTTGCTGGTTCTTCATGGGGCCATGGTCTTCGAATCGTTTCCGGATGGTGAAGGAGAGATCCTTCGGCGTTTGCGAAATATAGTAGAAGATTGTCCCATTGCTGTGGTACTTGATTTGCATGCTAACTTCAGTTATGACATGGCTCGCTATGGTTCGGTTTTTGTCAGTTATCGAGAAAATCCTCATACAGACGCATATGCTGCAGGCATGCGTGTAGCTCGACTGCTTGACCAAGTAATAGCCTCTAAAAAATGCCCTCAGGTTGTTGCCGTAAAACCAGCAGTTCTTTATTCACCAAGAGGAACTGCCAGTGCAATGGAACCGATGCGCACGTTGTTACAAATGGCTCGTCAACTTGAGTCAGAATTTTCTGAATTGCTCGAGGTGTGTGTCTTACCAGGTTTTGCTTATGCAGATGTTCCTTGCGCTGGTGTTTCGTTTTGTGTGACGACGCTCGGAGATCCCCAGCAGGCACATCGATTATTGCAACCACTGGCAGAAACCGCGTTGCAGCGTGCAAAACAAGGAAATCCACTTGACACTCCGATTGATCGGGTAATGCCTGAAGCGATGCGGGTCTTGGATGGCCCCATCGGCATTGTTGAACCGTCCGATAACATCGGTGGAGGTACGCCAGGGGATGGTACCGGGGTTTTACAAGCTTTTGTCGAATATAAGGTTAAGAATTGTGCGGTAGTTATCAATGACCCAGAAGCTGTCGAGGTTTGTCATGACTTAGATATTGGGAGTGAATTGGTTCTGCCTATTGGAGGGAAAGTAGACGGTTTTCACGGGCCAACATTAGAGTTATTGGTTACTCTTGGGGGTAAAACGGATGGGAAATTTAGTTTGGAAAATCCTGAATCTCATTTTGCTTCTCTTGTTGGTCGTCATGTTGATATGGGACCATCGGCAGTGGTAAAACACCATGGAATCTATATCCTGCTAACGACGGTTAAAACGCCACCTATGGATTTGGGACAGTTGCGGAGCCAAGGTATCATTCCGGAACAGCTTTATATGGTTGGTATTAAGGCTGCTGCTGCGTATAAAGCTGCTTATGATCCGATTCTTCGTGCTAGCTTTTATGTTGATACTCCTGGTTTGGGGACAAGTGATCTACGCCGTTTTACATATCAGCGTATACCACGTCCCTGTAAACCTTTGGATAATACCTGATTTGATCAAGTGTAATATTTAACGGATGTAGTGATTTTGTAATTCGAAATTGTGAAGGAGAGCATATTGTCGGAGTTTGATGTCTGCATTATTGGAGCAGGTCCAGCGGGTATTGCTGCCGCTATGCGAGCTTGGGATTTCGGTAAACAGGTGTGTATCGTTGAAAAGGGTCCTCTCGGAGGTTCTGGAGTCCATAATGGCGCTTTATCTTCCAAAACACTGTGGGAATTATCACGAGATTATATTAATGCTTGTCGCCGAGACCGTGGTTATATCGCGGAAAACGTTGAAATTGATTTTCCTCATGTTGTGAATTGTGTGCAACAAGCTATTGGTGAAAAAGTGTCTCAAATTTCAGAGCAATTTGCAGCATTGTCCCAACCTCGGCCTGGTTGCCCGAATTGCATAAGCTTAGTGCGAGGTAGTGCTCGTTTCCTCGATTCGAATACCCTGTTTGTTGAAGGGAATGAATCTAGTCGGTCATTAAAAATTACGGCTAAACATTTCATTATTGCGACTGGAAGCCGACCGAGGACTTTGGATGAAATTACTGTTGATGGAAGTTTGATTATGACTTCCGATAATATGATGGATCTGATGTCTTTTCCTCGGAGTATGGTGATTCTTGGCGCTGGGATTGTCGGTTGTGAGTTCGCCACGATTTTTGCCAATTTTGGACAGACAAAAGTGTATTTGATTGATCGGGCAGACCGGATTTTGCCGTTTGAGGACGAAGATGTCTCGCGTGTTTGTTCAACTAATCTTGAGGCTAAAGGGGTGACTATTCATCATCGGGCTAAACTTTTGTCTATGGAAGTCATCAATGATCAGGTTGAATATACCATTGAACATCATACTGGTGGCAAAGAGACTATTAGGGTTGAACGTGCTGTAATATCAGTTGGTCGCGTTCCAAATATTCTTGGGCTTGATTTGGACAAAGCAGGGGTTGTAGTCAATGAGCAAGGGCGTATAACCAATAATAATATGCAGACCTCTATATCCCATATTTACACTATCGGAGATGTTTCTACCGATAAGGCTTTGGTTAGTATTGGTGAAATTCAAGGTCGTTACGCCATCGAACATATCTATGAGAGTCTCGATAACGTGCCATCCTACGATAATTTGTCCACTATTATGTTCCTTGATCCTGAGGTGGCAGCAATTGGATTAAATGAACAACAAGCTCAAGATAGTCGGATCCCTTATCGTGTTTCGGTCTATGGTTATTCACTTGTTAATCGGGCAATCGCTATGCGTGCAACGGATGGATTTGTCAAGTTGCTGGTAACGGATGACGAAGATATGCGTATACTGGGTATGCGTGTGTTAGGAGCACATGCATCCACTACTATTGAGGCTGTCTCACTCATGATAAAGCAAGATTGCTCTGTTTGTGATTTAGCGGAGTTGTTGCATCCACATCCAGCTGTTACTGAAGGGGTCCAAGAATGTGCACGTATGCTTCTTGGTACTTCAATTTATAAACCTCAAGTATTTCAATCTGATCTTCGACTATCGCGAGTTACATATTCCGATTAGTCTGCCGGAGATTCAATAATCCCAAAACTCGATCCATATTCCAGGAAAATAACTAAGGAGAAGAAAATGTCTGAAGAAGAAAAGGATCAGTTAGGAGATCTCCCACCAGGTGAGCTTCAGGATCAGCTTTCCACAACCCAGCATAGTGTTACTATCGGCCAGCAAGAGATTCACTATACTGTTACTGCTGGCACCATTGTGCTAAAAGAGGAACAGGAAAAGGATAGCAAATCGGATGGGGAGAAAGCTAAAGCGTCTGTTTTTTTTGTTGCTTATATGCTTGATGATGCTGGGGATACAGCCAAGCGACCAATAACGTTTTCGTTCAATGGTGGTCCTGGTTCTTCCTCTGTTTGGTTGCACTTGGGTGTTTTGGGTCCTCGTCGTGTGGAGACTGATCAGCAAGGTAATTTACTTCAACCACCTTATCAGCTTGTTGAAAATCAATATTCTGTTCTCGATCAAACGGATTTAGTTTTTATTGATCCTATCAGCACAGGTTTTAGTCGGGTGGTGCAAGGTGAGGAAGCCAAACAGTTTCACGGTTTTAAGAAAGACATCGAGTCTATTGGCGATTTCATTCGGCTATATACAACCCGTTATCAACGTTGGACCTCTCCAAAGTTTTTGATTGGTGAAAGTTATGGGACTACGCGTGCTGCTGGTTTGTCCGGATACCTGCAGGAACGACATGGGCTCTACCTTAATGGAATAATGTTGATATCTTCAGTACTTGATTTTCAAACAATTCGGTTTATGAACGGTAATGATCTTCCGTACATTCTGTATCTGCCTAGTTTTACAGCTACTGCTTGGTATCACAATTTATTGGATGAAGAACTACAAGCGGATTTGTATCAGACACTGCGAGAAGTAGAAGAATTTGCCGTTGGTGAGTATACTGTAGCCTTGATGAAAGGTGCAGATTTACCCGAAGATGGGCGGCAGGACATTATCAGAAAACTGGCACGTTATACAGGTTTGCCGATCGATTATATTGGGCGCACAGATTTACGTGTCAACATCATGCGTTTCTGCAAAGAGCTTCTTCGTAATCAAGGCAAAACGGTTGGGCGGTTCGATAGCCGATTTACTGGTTTAGATCGGGACTCAGTTGGAGAGAGGTTTGAATATGATCCTAGCTATACCAATATCCTTGGTCCCTACACTGCAACACTTAATGATTATCTACGTAGTCAGTTGGAGTTTGAGAGTGATCTTGCTTATGAGATTCTAACTGACCGTGTTCATCCGTGGAATTATGATACCTATCAGAATCAGTATGTGAATGTGACCGATACTTTGCGTAAGGCTATGACAACCAATCCATACCTTAAAGTGTTTGTTGCTAGTGGTTACTATGATCTCGCCACTCCCTATATGGCAACTCAGTATACTTTTAACCATCTTGGTTTAGACAAATCACTCCAACAAAATTTATCAATGTCTTTCTATGAAGCGGGTCACATGATGTATGTTCACCAACAGTCCTTAATCCAACTCAAAGAGGATTTGTCGGGCTTCATTCAATTGGCAAACCCGCTTTAAGTGAATGCTGTGCTATGAGTGCGCTTGAGTAATGCTTACTGTTTTTTTCACTAGATTCAATTTCTATAGTTCAATATCTTACCTCCGCGAGTCATAATACCGCCATGGCGGTCCAAACCCCGGCAACTGCAGTTTACTCCTATCTTCAAACATGGCAATACTCTCCAGCTAGAAGCTAAAAACCCTGACTAAGAGATGGGTTGGTCATCTGCTGACTCGTCTCTTGCCATTATATGCCTGTCTGATTTGTCAGAACCAATTCTGGCGGTAACTCAGTTTAAACTTAAAATATGCTGAACACAACACTCAGTTTGGATCAGAAAACAAGCGGTGATATCTTAGTTGCAGGACAAAGATCATGGGTAGGTTAATTGACAGGGTAGTTATAATTTCGGTGTCTTTTCGCTTTAGTCCGGAGATACCGGGTGGGTGCCGACTAATCCCTAATCGATGCATACCGTCTATATAGATGCTTTCTGGCTTCAATGTTCTGCCATCACCAGCTACTACATATTCCTTATCACTGGTTTCAGTCTTTGAGGTTAATAACTCGGTCAATATCGATGAGGAGGTCGTCATCATTAGTTGGCAAGGCAATTATCATATCAATGCCGAGCAAATGAAAAAAACAGGACCGCGAAAATCACGATAGGCTGCTAATTGATAATCTGACACCAGGACAGAACAATCAAGAAAAATAAATATGGATAGGATCAAGTGAAAAACGCATCTAAAAGAATTCACCATTTCATGGTAATAACTACAATACTGGCAACCTTGCTGATTGGTTGCACGACGGAAGTCGCACGAAAAGCTGATTGGGAAACCCACTTCACTG
>Ga0066843_10000252_pt1 | contig 16783 bp, 12 predicted proteins | sample ETNtaG_15_FD_66663 | JGI IMG/M metagenome (GOLD analysis project Ga0066843, IMG submission 66663) | Marine microbial and viral communities from oxygen minimum zone, Eastern Pacific Ocean - ETNP201302PF89A | ecosystem: Environmental > Aquatic > Marine > Oceanic | place: Pacific Ocean: Eastern... | reverse complement strand
TTCTTTCTTGATGAGCCGACAAGCGGGCTTGATCCTAAAAGTGCTAGGTTGGTCAAGGAAATTCTCCGTGACCTTTGTGATGAAGGTCACACGGTATTTATGACAACTCATATTCTTGAAATTGCGGAAAAAATTTGTGATCGTATGGCTATTATTAAAGATGGGAAACTCGTTGCAATTGGAACCATTGATGAACTTCGGAATACAGAGGAAAACTCTGATCTAAGCTTGGAAGACATTTTTCTGGAGTTGACGGAAGATAGAAGTTATGAATGATCTGGTTTTGTTAGTTCGTACTGATTTTCAGTCTTGGCTGAATACAATTCGCTATGATGCAGATACTCAAAAGAAAAGGTTACTGGGACTGGTTGCTTTTGCCATTATTTTTTTTGCTTTCTTTTTTATTATGCAAGCGTCATTTAGTTTGATCGGTCAGGGATTACTGAGGGATGCCAATTCAATAACTGCCGTATCCAGAGTAGTCAGTTTCTTAGTGGGACTCGGCACTTTGATACTGATAAAAGATGCCATTCAAGGTTCAATGGTTCGACTTTATGAGGCTCCTGATAACGCAGTTCTATTGTCTGCATCGATCTCTTCAACTGTTACTTTTGCTTCAAAGCTAATTGCTATTTTGGGTGCCAATCTCTTCAACATGGTAGTTTGGTTGGTTTTACCGTGGTTTTTTTTCGTGCAGCTGGTTGAACGTTTGTGGGGGGTCCAGTTTGCTTGGTATTTCTATCTGTTTCTTCTTTTGGTTTGTTTGCTTTTGTTTGTCATTATCATGACTCAAACAATTATTTTAATATTGGTTATTAATCGTTTTTTTCTGTCTCGTCAAGTGGTTGGTATGTTCAAGGTCCTTGTAGCTGTAATTACCATAGGAGTTATTGCTATTCTCTCCTTCTCATTTCTGGCAATTGAGGATTCGTATAAGTTTGCGCAGACTTATCTTTCCCAAAACAGTGCCGAGAATTGGAGTTGGTATCCGCAACGATGGGCAACCAATTTTCTATTAAGCTTACATCCGGAAAGTAATAGTATTGAATGGTATTGGTTGGCACAATTAGCCAGCGTTGGTTTGGCGCTCCCAATACTGGCGGTATTTACCGCGTCAAAGATTTACTATCACAGTTGGGAACTTTTTCAAAGGACAGTGAGACGCAAAAAAAAGAAAGCAAAATCGGTTGTCCTAAGTAACTGGATATGGCGCGGGAAAATTAGATCTATGATGGTGAAAGATTTCTTGGTTTTTATCCGTTATCGAGGACGGATAGTCATGGTTGTAATGTTGTCAGTGATATTAACCATTGTTTTAATGATGATCTCGTCGGAAGTGCATCAAAAAGGGATGGAAAGGTTTGACGAAAGTTCTATCTTCGGCGTTTTTTCGCAAGTCATGTTGTACAGCATTATAGCCAGTCTCGGCTTAACTTGGTCGGGCTTCAAAGTTGAAAAAGACACATGGTGGATTCTCAAGTCGAGCATGATTTCACCAAAATTACTTTTTCGAAGTAAGTTTTTGGTGGCTACACTTTGTGCAACCGTCTATGCCAATGCCTGGATATTTGCGATCATGATTGTTACCAAGATGCCAGGCAGATTATGGTTGCCTGTTTTAGGAATGTCTACCCTGTTGCTTACAAGTGTAACTGCTTTTAACACCGCTGTTGGTTCCTTGCCTTGGATTTGCGAGATTGACGAGCATAGTCAAACTCGGAGGCAGAGACCTGGGATGCGACTTGTTACCATGATTTTGACAATGATTGTTAACCTCGTAATGTTGGTAATTCCTTTGATGATTTGGCAATTTGTTTTTATCGCTGAAAACCGGTTTGGTTTACTTGAGGACTATTCGATAGTAGTTGTTCAGCAATTGGTTCTTTTGATCATGTTAGTATCACTGGTGTTATTGTGTTTGGGATCAAACATAATTGGGATCAAATTCCTGAAAAAAAACATTTCGGGTTAGATATTATAATCGTTAAAATATATCGGAATTATTGGCTTGCGTATTTTTTTTCTCTCTGCTATAATCGATCAGGTTTTTTTTGTATGAGGCTAATGTGTTTTTAGATTGAATGAATTTAGGAAGGAGCAAGTTTGGGATGAGAAGCAGATTATTATGGTTGCCTGCCGTTTTTTTTCTAGTTTTGGGTTTGTTTGTTGTTAAAACTGAAGGAGAAACATTAAGAGTGGCTTGGGCTGAATGGCCGCCGGCGGATTATTTACAGAAATTGTCTGAAGATTTCACCACAGAAACTGGAATTGATGTGGAAGTTGTTCAAATCCCTTGGCCAAGTTTTCAGAATAAGATTGATCTGGGTTTTGTTGGCAAGAGTGATAGTTATGACATTGTTATCGGGGATAGCCAATGGCTTGGCAGCAACTCTGTTGGTGGGCATTATGTTAAATTGACTGATTGGTTTGACAAAAATATTGATGTGGATTCCATTTATGGGCCAGCGATGACAGCGTTTGCTGAATATCCCAAGGGGAGCAAAGAATACTGGGCGCTTCCAGCTGAGGTGGATGCTAACGGTTATGTCTATCGTAAAGACCTGTTTGAAAATCCAAAGGAACAGCAAGCATTTAAGGATAAATATGGGTATGAGTTACACGTACCCAAGACTTATCAACAGTTGCGGGACGTGGCTGAATTCTTTACTCGTCCACCAGATCTGTATGGTATAGCTACTTATTTTAGTAAAGAGTATGATGGAATCACTATGGGGTTCCAGCAGGTGATGTGGTCTTTTGGCGGATCGTATGGCGATACCGAGACCTACAAAGTTAAAGGTCATATTAACAGCGATGATTCATTGAAAGCTTTGGAATATTATAAGGAACTGATAGAATTCTCGCCACCTGATGCTCCGAACTACTATTGGCAAGAAACGCTAGATGCGTATAAGGCAGGTAAGGTTGCTATGGCCATGGACTATTTTGCTTTTCTGCCTGGCGCGGTGGACCCGGCACAAAATCCGGATTACCACGATAAAAGTGGTTTCTTTATTGCTCCTAAAGGACCTAAAGGGCATTACATTAGTATTGGGGGGCAGGGAATGTCGGTTTCCTCCTATTCTAAGCGTCAGCAGGTTGCTAAGGATTACATGAAATGGTTTATTCAGAAACCGGTTCAGGAAAAATGGGCTATGCTTGGTGGATTTACGCCGCACAAAGAAGTTCTGCAGTCTGATGCCTTTCTGAATGCGACTCCTTTCAACAAAGCTTTTGCTGCCAGTTTTCCTTACTTGCGAGATTTCTGGGCTATCCCGGAATATGCTGAACTATTGGCTGTTTGCCAAACAAATTGGAACGCTGTTGTCGTTGGATCCAAATCTGCTAAAGAGGCTCTAGATACCATTGCTAACAAGCATGAAGAGATCTTTGAAGAGGCGGGATACTACGACGAATGATCTAAAAAAACGAACCTGAGTGAGATGTTAAATGTAACGGAATCAAGTTCTTCGCAAAGTGTAACTGGGTTGGTCTTTTAAGTATGCTCTGTGATTTATTCTACATTTTTACAAGCTATAGGAGTGAATGGTTTGCAAGACGAACAACAAAATGAAGTTGAAGTTGCTGAGGAAGCAGAAACTTCTCCTGCGGAAGTAAGTGCTTCTCCTGCGGAAGTAAGTGCTTCTGCTAAGGAAACTGAGGTGCCCGAGGAAATCGAGGATTCTCGGCCACAGTTCATACAAAGCATGGAGGCATTTGTTGATACCAAACTTTTTCAGGCGCTTATGCTCATTACCACGATTTATGCGCTTATTGGAACTGATATTGCTGCTTGGGTTGGGATATCTCAAGAGCAGTACAAGATTATGCACACTGTATCCTTCATTGCTTTAATCCTGTTTTTTGTTGAATGGTTTCTTCAGTGGATTTGTAAAGATGGTTATTTTAATGGTGGTAAAGGTTTCTTCTTCTGGTTGGACTTTATTGCTGCTTTATCGCTGATTCCGGATGTGCCTATGATATCCGAACCACTGGCTGCTGCTTTGGGAATGGGTGGTGGAGCTGGTGGAGGTTTGGCTATTGCCAGAGCTGGTCGGGCCGCACGTGCTGGTGCCAGAGCCGGTCGAATCGCACGAATCTTTAAACTGTTGAAAAAAGCTTTACCTGCTATTCAAAAAATGATGGGTAAAGAGTTACCTGAGGATGATGAGGATGATGACCTTGGAGAACTCGCACCCAGTGCTATCGGTGGTGTTTTTGGCGATTTGATGACTCGAAAAGCGATTGTTGGTGTTATGTTGATGTTGATTTTTGTGGCTATGTTGGACTATCAACCACCACGTCCGTTCGATACCGCTGGTTTGGGTCAACTTGAACAAACTTCTGGGGAGATGCAAGAACTCTTGGTAGAGCAGTACAAGAGGAAATTCAACTTTCAAGGCGAGTTGGTGCGGGATGAGTACGCCGATTTGACAACCTTGGAAGCAGAGCATAAAGAGTTTCGGACGTTAGGCATAGACACTAAAGAGGATAAAGCCGCAGATATAAAGCGGAAAATGCGTATTGACGAGATTAATGCGATTATTGCCCTCGCTCCGCCAAGATTGGTTTATTTGAACCTAAACGGTGAAACCGTTGAGTCGGCTTGGGATAAAACATTGATTATGTCTCCGATTTCCGAAGCAGGGACTGCGCGTTTCGACAAACGTGAAGAGACGGTATTAAAGAAGTCTGATGTTCTACGGATCTTTACTCCTAATGCGCAGAGCCAAGCTTGGTTCGATATCCGGCATGAAAAAGCTATGGAAGGTAAAAATGCTTTCTTCATGACGTTGTTTGTTGTTGTGCTTCTTGGTACTGGTTCTATGCTGTTCCAATCGGATGCTGAAAAACTGTTTATCGGTCCAATCATGAAGATGACAGATATTGTCCGAGAACTGGCGGACAATCCCTTGGCTGCTCTTGATGCGGGACAGGACGATGATGACAGTGAAACAGCTGTGGTCACAAAAGCCATGGTCAAGATTGGGGGTATGTTGCAGATTGGTTTCGGTGAAGCTGGGGCAGAAATTATTGCTCATAACATGGCTTCAGGCGGGGACCTCGATGTCATGATCCCGGGCGAGAAAATTGATGCCATTTATGGTTTTTGTGATATCAGAAGTTTCACAGACGCCACCGAATGTTTGCAAGAAGATGTTATGCTTTTCGTTAATGAAATTGGTGGCATTGTGCATCATGCTACTGTTGAATCGGGAGGGGCACCAAACAAGAATATTGGTGATGCTTTCCTCTTGATTTGGAAACCCAAACCGGGTGAGACGATGCTTAGTCTCTGTGACGGTGCCTTGGGCTCGTTTATCGAGGTTATTCACGAAATCAATGCCTCTAGAAGGCTACAGGAGATTACTCAGCATGAAGGTTTGCAAGAAAGAATTCCTGGTTTTACCACTAAAATGGGATTTGGTTTGCATCTCGGCTGGGCTATTGAAGGAGCAATTGGTTCCAATTACAAGGTAGATTGTTCTTACCTGTCACCCAATGTTAACATGTCTGCCAGGCTTGAAGCTGCTACCAAGCAATTTGGTGTTGACATTCTTCTCTCTGGTGATTTCTATCACGGGTTGACGCCACCAATGAAGGCTAAGTGTCGTCAGATAGATCAAATTACAGTCAAGGGAAGTATACAACCCATGAAACTCTACTCCTGTGATGTTAACGTTCCTCCTGGCGTTAATCTTGCATCTTATTACCAGGCCTTTGGTCAAGGGGTAGATCACTATACGGCTGGTAATTGGCCAGAAGCTAAAGAGATACTTGAGTCCTGTTTGGAAACATGGCCAGGAGATGTTCCACCGCAGAATGTCCTGACGGTTATGAAGGAAACAGACTTTACTGCCCCAGATGATTGGGAAGGTTATCGTGCGTTAACTGAGAAGTAAAGTATAAAAGCTGAGAGAGCAGTCGATTAGAAATCCTTGATTCGGCTGCTCTTTTTTTTTATCGTTCGCCTTAGGTGCCAAACACTTTTCTCCTAAGTTAAACATCAAGAAAGATTGATTTTACATGCGTTCAACAGACCTCTCAAAAGGTCTCAATGACTATCAAATTAAGATAATGTTCATTACACCGACCATGATTTTGTTGGTTTTGATGAATATCTTTCCGTTGCTGTGGTCGTTGTATTTAAGCTTTCATCGCTATAAAGCTTCTCTGCCAACCCGGCCAGCGAAGTTCATCGGGGTGCGTAACTATTCTCGGCTTTTGTCTGATCCCGAAGTATGGGAGTATTTTCAAACTACCGCTTATTTCGTTGTCCTGGCTGTGCTAATCCAGTTTATCATCGGTTTTGGGTTGGCTTTGCTGCTAAACCGTGAGTTCCGTTACAAAGGAATAATTACCACGCTAATCCTGTTACCGATGATGCTCTCACCGGTTGTGGTCGGATTGTTTTGGCGGTTCATTTTCGCCTCCGATAATTCTGGACTGGTCAACTATTTCCTTAGTCCAGTATTAAACGTGTTGAACATGCAACCCATCGGTTGGACAACAGATCCCAAGATTGCCATGATTGCCGTAGTGATCGTTGATACATGGATGTGGTCACCTTTCATGATGCTGATTTCTCTAGCGGGGTTATCTGCCATACCTAAGTACCTCTACGAAGCAGCAGATGTCGATCGCGCTTCGACGTGGTTCAAGTTTCGCCAGATTACCTTGCCGCTGGTTTCACCCCTTTTGTTAATTGCATTGCTATTTCGTACGATGGATGCATTTAAGATGTTCGACATCGTCTATGTGTTGACGCGTGAAGGTGGGCCGGGTACGGCGACAGAAACAGTCTCTATGAACCTTTATAAACTGGCGTTCCGGAATTTCAATACAGGTAAGGCTTGTGCCATGGCATATATTCTTTTAATTATTATTGTTGCACTAAGTAATATCTATGTTAAATATTTGAATCAGGTAAAGGGAGAAGCATAGGTTGGCAGGTAAACGTCGGGTAGGACTTGGACACTATATTATTCTGATTATCATTGCCGTAGCTGTTGTGGTCTACTTGATACCGATTTATTGGATTATTATTACTTCCTTAAAATCACCAAGTGACATTGTTACCAAAGTGCCCAAGTTTCTGTTTCGTATAACATGGGAAAACTATCAGAAGCTAATGCCGATGGAAGTTCCTCTGATCTTTTATGTCTTCTTGGTTGAAGCACTAATTGGAATTTTGTTGGTTTGTCTGTCGCTCAAAAAAGATGTGGCCATAGTACAGATGTTGATCCCCATGGGCAGTATCCTGTTTGCCTTAACTAATTTTTATGCTTTTATAAGTACAATGAACTACAATTTTCTGATGTTGATAGTTTATGCTGTAGCTGCTTATTGGCTGATTAGAAAAACCACGGCTACTATGACACAAGCCTCACTTATTTGGGGGAGTCTTGCTGCGTTTTCTCTGGTGGCCGTTTGTGCTGTACTGGCTGGTGCTGGCTCAAAGTATTTTCATCAGTTACTGAATAGTATTGTTATTGGGTTCGGCAGTACTATTTTGGCTGTTGGGCTAGGGACCTTTTCCGCTTATGCCTTTTCGCGGTTTGAAATCTTGGGAAAGGAAGATCTACTGTTTTTCATTCTTAGCACGCGGATGTTACCTCCTGTTGTCGTCGTCATCCCGGTTTACCTGATGTATAGTAAACTTGGGTTACGTGATACGCATTTGGGTCTGATACTGTTGTATACTACTTTCAACCTGTCATTTGCTGTCTGGTTGATGAAAGGTTTTATTGACGAAATCCCAAAGGAATATGAGGATGCAGCGTTAGTAGACGGATACACGCGTTTCCAGAGTTTCTTCAAGGTCGTTTTTCCGCAGTCGGTAACAGGAATTGCGGCCACAGCGGTATTTTGTTTGATTACAGCTTGGAACGAATTTGCTTTTGCGCTTGTGTTGACAGAGGTTGGAGGTAAAGCTGTTACTGCTCCTCCGTCTATTACCAGCGCAACTGGATCTGGTGGGGTAGATTGGGGGATGATTGCGGCTAAAACTTTCATCTTTTTGTTACCTGTTGCGGTCTTCACTTTTTTGATGCGAAAGCATTTACTGCGTGGTGTTACCTTTGGTGCGGTTAAAAGGTAAGTGATGGCGAATCTAAGACTAAAAGATATCAAGAAGAGTTTTTCCGGTCAAATAGCGTTAGATAATCTCAACCTTGATGTTGAGGATGGCGAATTTTTCGTTATTTTGGGGCACACAGGGGCCGGTAAAACAACGACGCTTAGGTGTATAGCTGGTTTGGAACAACCTGAACAAGGTGAGATTTATATGGATGATGAATTGATATCGGATATGACCCCAGCCACTCGTGATGTCGCCTTTGTCTTTCAGGAACATATTTTGTATCCGCACATGACTGTGTACGAAAACATGGCTTTTCCCCTTCACCCAAGGGGCCATTCCGACTCTGAAATCAATTTAAGGGTTGTGGAGATCGCAGAGATGTTGCATATTGAGCATCTTCTGGAACGACAACCCAGTCAACTTAGTGGTGGAGAAACACAACGTGTTGGACTTGGTCGTGCTATGGTACGTCAGCCAAAAGTGTTTTTAATGGATGAGCCAATCTCGGCATTAGATGCGAAATTGCGAGCTGAAATGCGGGCTGAGATTAAATGGCGTCAACGTCAAACGGGCATTACGACGCTTTATGTGACTCATGATCAAACTGAAGCCATGTCAATGGCGGATCGAATTGCGATCCTCAAGGATGGCGGAGTAATGCAGGTTGGAACAGCCACAGAGGTCTATCGTTCACCTGCTAACCTTTTTGTGGCGGATTTCATTGGTAACCCAAGCATAAATTTGATTCCTTGCGAGGTTTTGGCTGAAGGTGAGAATATTCGGATGAGTTTCTTAGGTCATCTTCAGTGGCAGATCACAGAAGCGGAAATTGCAAAGAAACTAGCAACGGTTGATAGGGATTGTGAAGTGATACTTGGAGTTCACCCAGAAGACATTAGTTTGGAAGACGGGCAAGGTGCAAATGGTATTCCGGCTGAAATATATGAGTTTGAATCCTTAGGTGCTGAAACAATTGTAGATCTTAGTTTGGGGGAGAACGGGGAGGGAGAAACGGTAATGCTGAAAGTCAGAACTTCACCTGATTTTGACAAAGCCGTTGGACAGATAGTTTCGATAAACTTTGATCAGAAACAATTGCTCTTCTTCGACACGATAACTGGAGAAGCTATTCGGTGAAGAAATTGACCAACGGCTTATGCGGTTTTCGAGATGACTAGAATCTCTTGACTTTCTTTTTGAACCCTCCACCGTATTTATCGCTGAGTTCTTGTTCGACACTTTGCTGGTGTTCAACTAGCTTCTGCTGCATGCAAAATGATGAGATTTTGTCAGTGACCTTCGCTTCATCAAAGGGGTTCTCAAAAACCCAAGCGACGGCGATATTATCGTTATCTGGCTTGTCTGGGTTTTTAATGACTCTAGCAATCCGAGAGACCAAAGTGGTTTTTCCATGGTATTCGTCTTCTTCGCTAAATTTCGGGAATTTTGGGTTGGTAACGGTTAAATCAACCGACATTCCTTCATGTATTCCTGAACCCCGTTTTACCTCCACTAATACTCCTGATCCGCTTACTTCTATTGATTGAACTGGAGTCTCTGCCAGAATGACTTTTTTTCTGCGGCCCTCACCTTCACTGGCAGAAATGGACATGGAAATACGTGATGCGATTCTGGTAAATTTTCTTTCCCTGATATCCATGGTGTAGTTAGAAAATTGTAGAACATGTCCAAGTTCCGGATCGAAATAAGACTCTTCCACTACCTCTGCTTCTTCAACGCCACCAACTCTGATTGAAGCATACAATTCTTGGTCTGACAATGCTCCATCCGGAATCGGCTCTGTGAACTCTCCCACTGGCGGGATATTGACACAAACAATTTTGGAATGTATAAAGCCGAGTTTAGCAGGTACTTCGTCCATGTAATCAGGGAAGTTTTCGACTTCTTCCGTCAGTTCGTAGTCAATTTCAACGTCGCGGTTAACTTCCGAATCTTTGATCGCTTTAATAATCTCTTCTTTTGTTTCAGGTATTTCAAATTCCGTTGCTTCTCCTGTCAGTCTGCTTTTCAAACCCATGATTCATCTCCCTGATGGTTAGATAGCTTTTTAGAGGTCATTGTGAGTAGAGGTTATTGTGAGTCTAAATGTATAGTGGGGGCTACCTACTAATTCTATTTTATTCGGCCTTAAGAGTCAAGAAATTTTTCGATCATCAGCTGAAATTTGTGCCTGATTTTTGGATCATTGAAAATATGGCATTGTATTTATAGGTTTTATGATAAATTTATAGCATGTACGCTGTGGAGTAGCATGTGCCTTGCGAATGGTACTAAGGCTAAACGAGGATTGGTTTAGGCTATACTTGGTATGTATTTGAAAACTGTTTTATTCAGTTGGTTTTGTGCGCACTCAATTGCTTTATACTAAGCTTAGGTCAACGCTTATACAACTAAGGAAAATTGTATGTTATCAAAAATAAAAGTGTCTGCGATCGCCATTGGGAGCAATGGTGATTACCGGAGCAAGCTAGCATTGGCTTTGGATCATCTGAAAACGTCTGGTGAGTTTGGAGTTGACATCGCTTGCCTGCCCGAAATATTTGCAGGCAATCATCCAGAACCTATCCCTGGTCCAATAACCGATGCGGTTGGTAAACTGGCACGACAATACGGAATGTATGTCATTTGTCCAATCGTGGAGGATGATCAGGATAAGCAATATAATACGGTCGTTCTTATTGGACGGAAAGGTGAGATTGTTGGTAGCTATCGTAAAGTGTTTGTTTTCTGGGGAGAAAACCTTTCACCCAGTCAAGATGGCGTTAAATATTTTGAGACTGACATTGGTCGGATATGTATATTAACCTGCTTTGATATTAATTTTCCTGAACTTTGGCAATGTGCGGATGATTTGGGCGCTGAGATTGTTTTTTGGCCAAGTGCCTATGGAGGTGGTATGCCATTAAATGCTTTTGCCGAATTATACCATTATTATATTGTGCCAGTAGGTGCTGGAAACATTATAGATGTTACTGGAAAAGAGATGGTTTGCCAAAATCCACGGGAACAACATTTTATTGCTACGCTTGACCTCGATCGAGTCTTCATTCACGATAATTATACACAGGAAAAGGTTCAGAAAATGCTTATGGACTATAAGGGGAAAGTTGAAATTGAACAGCGGTACAATATGGAAGCATGGACTCTGATTAGATCAGTGGATTCCACTGTAAGCGTTCGACAATTATGCCAGAAGTACCAAATTGAAACATTGCGTCAATATCAGCACCGAAGTCGTCTTCAGATTAATCGTGTTCGTGAATGTGGAGGTGTTGTATAAAGAACTTTTTTCTTTGTTTCCATTGAATACTTTCTTTGCCTTTTTATTTGTAACCATAACTCCTTTTGAGATTTAGAGAAAATATGATAAAATCTAAGTATTCAGTTAGCATAAGATCAATTTGGTAAGTAATCCTGGAGAACGAAATAGATGAGCTATTACTACACAGTTGAGATTAAACAGGTCTTAGATCGAACCTCCGGAATGATTTTGTTCTGTATCTGGTTTTGTTTGGTCTTGTCCGTTTTAACTTTGTTAAGTCAATCAGGTTATGCTGATAATCGTTCGGTTGTGTTTACAGATGTTACCCAGGATTCAGGTATTAAATTCAAGCACTACAATGGTAAGAGTCAGCGTCGTCACATTGTTGAAACTATGGGGGCAGGTGCGGCATTCTTGGATTATGACAACGATGGATTTTTGGATTTATACGTTGTAAACGGTGGCTTTTTGGAAAGGAAAAAAAGTCGGGCTACTTACGGGAATATGCTCTATAGAAACAATAATGGTAATGGAACTTTTTCTGATGTTACGAAAAAAGCTCGTGTTGGCGATTCCCGTTACGGGATGGGAATCGCCGTGGGAGACTATAACAATGATGGTTTTGTCGACATCTATGTAACCAACTATGGTCCTAATGTACTTTACCAGAATCAAGGAGATGGAAGTTTTATAGATGTTACGAAAAAAGCAAAGGTTGGCAACGCGGGTTGGAGTACAGGTTGTGCCTTTCTAGACTTTGATTTGGATGGGGATCTAGACTTGTACGTTGTTAATTATGTAGAGTATAGTACATCAATGAAACCGTGTATCAATCTGAAAACCGGAGTGATTGAATATTGCCATCCGCGAACGTTTCGTCCAGCTAAAGACGTTCTTTATCAAAACAATGGGGATGGGACTTTTACTGATGCAACCAAAAGATCCGGCGTTTACAATGCCATTCCGTGTAGGGGGTTGGGGATTGGGGTAGGTGATTGTGATAATAATGGTTATCCTGATATATATATTGCTAATGATACTGACCGGAACTACTTTTATTTGAATAATGAGGGGCTTTTCGATGATATTGCTTTTTCATCGGGAACGGCTTTTAATAAAGATGGTATACCGGAAGGTGGGATGGGAGTTGACATAGCAGACTATAATAAGGATGGCTGGCTTGATATTTTTGTCACCAATACGGAAACCAACACACTTTACAAAAGCCTCGGTGATGGGACCTTCACTGATATAAGTGAAGAAGCTAGTTTGGGTGGTGTCTCTGCTTCGTTGGTTGGGTTTGGAACAAAATTCTTTGACTATGACAATGATGGTGAGTTAGACATTTTTGTGGCCAATGGTGACGTACAGGAATTTATTGATCCAAATACCAGGAAGTCGACTTATCCGCAGAGAGACCAACTGTACAGAGGGAACGGTGATGGAACTTATACTGAAGTCTCTGCTTCTTCAGGACAGTACTTTTCGGATAAGTACGTTGGTCGTGGGGCCGCTTTTGGAGATTATGATAACGATGGTGATGTGGACCTCCTTGTTTTCAATTGTAATCAAAGTGTGACCCTACTTCGGAATGATGGAGGAAACGCCAATAATTGGCTTGCCATTAAACTAATTGGGACACAAAGTAACCGTGATGGAATTGGGGCACGTATTCGTATCATTACAGAAGGGAACGTCCGTATTGCTGAAGTCCAAAGTGCTGCTAGTTATCTCTCAGCCAATGACCTTCGTGTCATCTTTGGCTTAGGAGAGAAAAAGGTTGTTGATAAAATTGAAGTACATTGGCCGAGCGGTAGCAAACAAACGCTGGCTAACATCAAGGCTAATCAGTTGATCAAGATTACTGAAAAGATATGAGAAAGATGGGCCTTTGCCGTTTTAACTTTGGGATTAGGCATCCATACCTGACACAAAAGTTTTTTCTAGTATGTCATTTAATGTTTTGTTTGTGTCTGACAGTTGTTGCCCAGCAAGATGAATCCCAGATAAAATTTCTCATGGGCCAACTCAATGATGAAGACATAGCTGTTCGTAGTAAAGCGGCTAAGAAACTAGGAGCTTTCGGTCATAAAGCGCAGATTGCTATTCCGTTGCTGATTGATTCTCTCAATGATGAATCTCGGTATGTACGCCGCAATGCTGCCTTTGCCTTGGGACGTATTGGAAGAGATGCTGGCGAATCAGTACCAGCGTTAATTACAGCACTTGGTGATGGTGATTGGACTGTGCGGTTGAATGCGACGTCTGCGCTTGGCAGCATTGGTGGAAGCGCCAAGGCTGCAGTCCCTTTTTTAATAGATGCTGTAGACGATGTAAACTGGGAAGTTAGCGTTAATGCGGTAAAGTCGTTGGGGCAGATTGGCCCTGCTGCCAGCATTGCCGTACCGGTTTTGGGAAGAGCGTTAAAGAGTGAAAACGAGATGATACGCAGTAACGCTGCGATGGCATTGAGTGGAATTGGAAAGGCGGCTATACCCGCATTGATAGATGCACTAAGTGATACTAATAAAATTGTTCGTCGCACCGCCGCATTTTCGCTGAGCCGCATTGACAAGCTGTCTAAGGAAACTTTACTCGCTTTGACGGCTACCTTGGACGATAATGATGTAAGCGTACGTGTTTCGGCTGCCGCCGCATTGGCCAAAGTTGATCCCTCAAGCCGAAAAAAGACCATGTTAATTTTAACTCAAGCCTTAAATAGCAAAGACGAATTTACTCGTGGTTTTGCTAAATATAGCTTAAAAAAAATTAGGGAACTTGACGCACTCGCCATCGAGAAGAAAGTGAAATCCCTTATCTTGCAGTTGCATAATAAAGACGCAACCATACGTTATAAAGCAATTGTGGCTTTAGGAAAGATGGGGCAGGCTGCGTCTGGAGCCGTTAAGGATTTAATTCAGTTGCTAGGCGATTCCGATAAAAGAGTTAGTTCAGGTGCGTTTGCAGTATTGAAGAGGATTGATAGCCCAGAAGCTGTCAAAGCCGTCAATCATTATCTTGAAAACAGGAAAAAGCCAGATTGAGTTAAGATTTATGCGCCTGAGACGAATTATCTGCTTGATTTGACTGTTGCCCAAGTGGTGGCTAATTTTTCAACTGGATTAACAGCTAGAAAACCGTCGAGACCTTTCTCGATTATTTCTTGAATTTCTTCTTGGCTGAAGCCATATTCCCAAACAGAGACCTCATCCATCATACCTGTAAACGGGCGTTTGTTGTCAATATTAAACCCCACGCGCGCTCCTTGGTCCCAGTCTGCCGAAACAGGAAGGTCTCCTGCTGCTTCTCCAACCGGTTTGCCATCAATAAATAGAATTGCCCCCGGCTTTTTCTTTCGATCATAAGTACCCGCATAATGTACCCATTTACCTGGTTTGGGGCTACCAGCTTTCATGTCGAATATTTTATTCCCGGCTGCTGCACGGAGCAACCAGCGGTATGTTGCTTCGCCTACACGTATTTCTGGGTGAGTTAACCATGTGTTGTCAGCTGATCGCGCGTTAAAAATTGCGTGGTGAGCACCATTATTTTCAACGTTTACCCATGCTAAAATGCTAAAGGCATTAGTTGGGATATTTCCGTCTTTTTTGACTTTTTCAGGTTCTAGTTTAAGGTAACTTCCCGATTCAAATTGCGCCACTTTACCACGTTCTGGATCCTCGACAATTTTGATGTTTCCTTCGATTTCTCCGTCGTAACTGTTGCCAGACTGGTCAGCTACTTTGCCATTATTAATTTCAGAGTAATCATAGTAGAAGACGAGACCCTCGCTTTTATCTCCAGCCGCAAAAACTTGTAACACACCACTAATTAGCACGAGTACTAAAATATAGGAAATAGACACTTTTATTTTCATTTTACAGATTCCTTGCCTTTAAAATGAAAAGGGTAATTTAGAAACCCAAATTACCCTTCTGGTATTGAGTGAAAGACACTCACCTTAATAATCCTATCTTTTTGACTTAACTGTTGCCCAAGTCGTAGCTAGTTTTTCAGCTGAATTAACAGCTAGATAGCCGTCAAGTCCTAGCTCAATTATTTCATTAACTTCGTTTTTGGTGATGTTACGTTCCCAGAGTGAGATTTCATCCATCTTTCCCATGAACTGGCGCGCATTGTCCACGTTAAATCCTACACGTGCCCCTTGAGCCCAGTTTTCATTGACGGTTTTCCCTTTGCTTCCTGCACGTTCGTCGCTACCAACTACTTTACCATCAATATAGAGAACGGTTTTTCCTGTTGCTGAATCATAGGTACCAGCAAAATGGTGCCACGCACCTTTTTCCGGTTTTCCTGCCTTAACTTCGCCAAGTGTTCCTTCAGGTTTATCACCTCTAACCAGCCATCGGTAGATTCCTGAGCCTGGACGGACTTCCGGGTGAGTTAGCCATTGACCATCGGATGACCAGGCATTAAAGATCGCTTGATCTCCATCCCCGACGACGTTGACCCAAGCTAGCAAACTAAATGCTTCAGTGGGAATGTTTCCCTCATCCTTGATTTTGTCTGGGTCCAACTTAAGATAGCAGTTACCGCCTTTAAACTCCCCTACCTTACCCCGTTCCTTATCCTCGACGATTTTGAAGCTGCCTACTACTTCTCCGTCATAACCATTACCGGAGAGATCAGGCACTTTATCGCCATTAGTTTCGGAGTAGTCGTAGTAGAAGACAAGACCCTCGTTTTTATCTCCAGCGGCAAAAACTTGTAACATCCCGCTAATCAGCACCAATGCTAAAATGGCGGAAATATGCATTTTTATTTTCATCTGGATAGACCTCTTAACTCGAGATTTTAAAATGAAAAGGGCAATCCAGAAATTAGATTACCCTTTTTGATATTGTGTAAACGGGTGATTACAGTGATTTGATATGTCCCCATTTTGAAGCCAGTTTACCTTTGGCATCAACTGCTGCTTTGGGAAGACCATCCATATATTTCTTGACCTGATCTGCGGCTAATGCCTCATTCCAGAGTCCGATTTCATCCATCCTGCCAACAAATGGACGGCCATTATCAGCGTTTTGGCCAACACGAGCCCCTTGATCCCAGTTTTTATTGACGGTTTTACCTTTACTATCGGCACGTGCGTCTTTACCGGCCTCTTTACCATCAATATAAAGAGTGGCAACTCCGCTTACTGAATCATAGATGGCAGCAAAATGGTGCCATTCGTTTTTGACCGGTTTCCCTGCCTTAACTTCGCCAATTGTCCCCAACGGCTTATCGCCCCTGACTGTCCATCGGTAGATACCTCCACCTGGACGGACTTCCGGGTGAATCAGCCATTGACCATCAGCTGCCCAGGCATTAAAGACTGCTTGGTCGCCATCGGCTTCAACATTGACCCAAGCCAGCAGGCTGAACCCTTTGGTAGGAATCAGATTTTTAGGCAC
>Ga0066843_10000225_pt1 | contig 17409 bp, 14 predicted proteins | sample ETNtaG_15_FD_66663 | JGI IMG/M metagenome (GOLD analysis project Ga0066843, IMG submission 66663) | Marine microbial and viral communities from oxygen minimum zone, Eastern Pacific Ocean - ETNP201302PF89A | ecosystem: Environmental > Aquatic > Marine > Oceanic | place: Pacific Ocean: Eastern... | reverse complement strand
TCTTGTAGATGATTTTGATTGGCCACAAGATGAAATTGACAAACTAAAACGTATGATGTTATCGGTTCTTACCGCTGATTTATCAGCAGAGGAAATTGAAACATTGAATGCTCTATAGGGAAGAAATTATAGATGAAGATAATAGAAATAGATGATATTAGTGTCTCTCAAAGACTACAACGTGTGGTAGATGTGCCGTAAAACCAAAGGGGATCAACGGTGAGGCTATGAGTAAAACAATGCAATTATCCACATGTCCAGAATGTAATCATCAAGTCAGATATAGAGATCTCTTTTTCAATTATTTTAAATTACGTTTCAGATTAAGATGTCCAAATTGCAAAATAAGATTAAAAGGGTATCCCAACGAAAAGGCCAAACTATTATACTGCTCGCCATTGGTCATATGGTGATATACGAATTTTTACCAGATATAGATAATATGGCTGAATAGGAATTGGCGAAACATACCTTCACCGCTGATTATGTATATCCCATCATGACTATTGTAGGCCTATTATTTGTCATAGCTTTATTGGTTATCTCTAAGGTGATTTTTCTAATAATAAATTTCACTGCCGTACATGTTTTCGGAGACGGATAGATGGTATCATAGGCTCACCCAATAGCTTTATCCTGACCAAGGAGTGATACCATGAGCGACAACCGTACTCGCCTTAAAACGACTACGACCTTAAGAATGTGAGGGTTTCATAAGTAAGTACTTTTGAAATCCATGTCACTATTGCGTTGGGCATAAATTAACGCTTAGGCGTCATTATTTCTACCGTGAGGTACTAGAAATCAACCCGATACAGAAACTTTACATTCCGTCCCGGTTCCGGCATCACCGATTTGATTCTGGAAAGATGCTGACGGTATTCCGTTTCGAAGATATTCTCGACTGCGAAAACCACCTGATGCTCAAGCCGCCACATTGAGAACGCCAATTGGAAGCCTACATCGTAGACGATGTATCCGTCCGTTGGTTCTTCAAATTCCCCAAGCCGATGCTGGGCGTCTGAAAATCGTGTCGTGAAGTGAAAATTTAACAGCTGAGTCGCGTAGCGCAGTACCACTCTTCCATTGAGCGGCGGTATCTGTTCAATAGGTAATCCGCTGATATCCAGAAACCCTTTGACGAAACTCATGTTCATCGAAGCAAAGAATCGTGGAGCAATTTCAGTGTCAATGCTGAATTCAGCACCATCAAGGATAGCGTCATGCCCCCTGTATTGATAAATCCATAACCACCCCGCCGCACCGCTACCCCACTCCTTTCGACCGGTGTTAGTCGGAATCAGGTAGCCCTGAATCTGATTGCGGAACACAGCAAGATTCAGCTTCACCCTGTCACTCGAATAGCGCAGAAACGCCTCTGTTCCGAAACCGTCCTCTGAGCCGAGTTCGGCGTTACCGACTTCGTAGGAATAGACCGCCAGATGCGGACCGTCTGAAAAGAGTTCCTCAACCCCCGGAGCCCGAAAAGTCTTCATTAAAGTTGCGCCAGTGCTCAGAGTATCATTCCAGTGGTAAATACTCGAAACCGCGCCTGAGATGCCGCCGGAGTTGCGTCGCTGCACCGTTCCCGCCTGGAGGACGGTGCCTTCCTTGAACGGCTCCACACGTTTGATGTCGTAGCGGATAGCGCCTTGTAGTGTAAAATCGGTGAGTTCCCGCTGCTTAAAATAGAAACCTGCCAAAGACATCTCCCGCGTGTGCGGTGTCCAGTAAAAGCCGCCCGTCGCGTGGTCACGATACTCGCCCCAAAGCCCAGCGATGGCATCGCCTCGCAAGTGAGCCAGCACAGATACGTTGTATGTCAACACACCAAACTCAACACCGAGCGTTCCATTCGATTCAAACTCCTGATGCTGATAGCGCGTGATTGTTGAACCCAGTTTCAGTTTCTCAAGAAAGTACGGGCGAACTAAAATGTTTGCCCCTTCATTAAACGCATACTCAAGATTCCCCTCATACCGCTGGCGGTCAAGGGCAATGCTTATGCCTTTGACATGTCCTTCCGGTGAGCCTGGAATCCCATAGTCCGAACGATAGCGACCACCTGAAATCCCGATGTGTCCCCAACCCTTGACCACTGAGGCGCCTGTCGAAAAATTGGTGTTGGATAGTGACGTGTTTTCTAAAATACCAACAGGGGTTTGGGTATCGGAGGCGTGCCGGCGATTCCATTGGATTCTCCACGCGAGGTCGCCCAGTGGAATAGTCAAACCCGTCGTTCCGGTAATCCCGGAGTTTACCGACTCACTCTGAAATGTGAGATTCACCGTTGGATGGTTGGGAAGACTTTCAGGGATGGTCAATCGCTTGACATTGACGACGCCGCCGAGGGTGTTCGAGCCGTAAATCAGCGATGCCGGCCCGCGCGTAATCTGGATATTTCTTGCGGTGGTTGGATCAATCGCAACGGCATGGTCTGCTGAGGACGCCGATTTATCGCCGGTACGCTTACCATCTTCAAGTATCAGCAGACGGTCGCCGCCCATGCCCCGGAGGACTGGGCGCGCTACCGCTCGACCCATCGTCTGCTGCGCGATGCCAACTTCCTTGCTCAGCGTGTCAGCGATGGTCATGCCCATCTGTTGACCAAGTTGCTGTTTGGAGAGGGCAAGGTCTGTCGTTTTCTCAAACTGAGCGAGTTCATCGTCAGACGGTCTTACGACGATTTCTTCGAATTGGTATACAATATCCAGTTTGACAGTCATCACTGTCGGTTTTGCATCGACAGCGATTTTTTGTTCCAACGTTTCATAGCCAATGCGAACGAATCGAAGCGTATACTTCCCCTGTGCAATCCCATCAAACCGAAAATATCCGCCTTCATCTGTATCGCTTTGGCTTGGCAAGCTGTCAACAAGCATCACTCGGACATCAGCAATCGGCCTCTTCGTCTCAGCATCAATTACCTGACCCGAAACCGAAGCAGTAGGAACAGACCAACTTTCATCGGAACAGAAGGTAAGCGTCAGGATAGCCAACGTTGCCAATAGAGATAATCTCAACCATTTCATAGAAGGCCTCCTACGGTGTCACAGTCACAGGAATCGGCAGAGCCGCCGTAAAATCAGCATGTTCGCCGTGCAGTAGTTGGAAACTGAGTTGGGTTTGTCCGGCTGCAAGACCAATCACCTCGAAGGTAAATTTATGGGCCAATTCATCGTCATGGTCGTCCCCACTCTCTTCATGTTCCTCACCTTCTTCGTGCTCGTGTGCCTCTCCTTCATGAGGGTGAACGTCAATAATCGATGCGTCAAAGCCACCTATGCTTAAGACGAATCCCTCTTCCTCTTCGTGGTCATGTTCTTCGCCTTCTTCGGTGGTCTCAGGGAAAAATTCACCGATAGTTGGGTCTAGGAAAACAGCGAGAACGTCAAGTTCATCTCCGGCTTTTAGGGTAATTCCACCTGTCTGTGTTCCTTGAAATTGTCGGTAGATCTCTTGTCCGTCAACCTTCAAGACGAACCCGTCCGCATCCGCATGAAACGATTCGCCATTCTCGTCATTATCAACGATGGGATTGTCATCTTCGCCACAAGCGAAAAATAAAACTGCAAATGTAAGTAGTAACAAAGTGAATCTGAAAAAATGCCTAAACATAATATCCTCCGAGTGTAAATAGAATATGAAATCGACAATCAATTCGATTATTCTCCCTTGCCTTTTATACACTGCTAATGCCCTTCGGGTGGTGGCAGAAGCCGAGCGTAAACCGGCCCAAAAAAAGACAGAAGTTGATTCGTCAGAAAAAAGATATATTAATAAACTAAGGGATTAAACGGAGAATACGGGTGGGGCGCGACTTTGAATGGTGTTGGTAAGTGTAGCAGGAAGGTTAACAGTGTCGAAAAATAGTTGAATAGAAATGTCAAGCTGCAGATATACTAAACCTGCTATGGCAGGTACAACAGCGGTATGATGTTCACTAAAAAAGCACGCCGAACACTGCTCACCTTGTGCAGTCTCACCGTCATGGTGGTGTGTGAACACTGTTAGAAGCAACACCAGCAAATAACAGCAGATGCCAACGCCTAAGAACCAGCGTTTTTTGCAGCTAGGCAGCGGATTGTGTAACAATGATTATCCTTCCTTTTGCGCCATTTGCTCGGGTTAAAAAAACTGAGTAGTATATTTATTTATAATACCACATATCCGTTTTCAACCACAATTGGAAAGCCGTGAATCCGCGAATTTAGGAATGCGTCTCTTCTTTTGAAGTGGTCTCAAATACGTCTATAATCTGACTTCTGTCGAGCCGAGAAAAGCTGTACGGTAGTGACAAATCAATTAGTTGCACGAGACAAATCTTCAGATTCACATTAGTATCGGTGAAGTATTGAAGGTTACAAACCGAAACACGGGCCGATCCCGACAAATCGGCAGCAACCTACGGGTTTCGATGTGTGTCAGGATCAAAATAATTACCATTTTCCGTGCGATAGCATGGTCTTCACTACTTTACCACTGGTTGGCTTATCTGTATTTAAGTTAAAAACTAAAATACAAGAACATCTGATCTGCTTTTAAGCTGGCATAAAAAAAGAGACCTGTTGGGGTAACAGATCCCTTTTATACACAACAACATATAGGAGAAAACACTGTTTCGTCTAGTAGGGGTTAACGAAGCAGTTGCTGCAACAACTGGTAAATCCTTAATTAGGCTGCGATTAACGAAAGTATGTTTGCGATACGACAATCGTGATAGAATGCCATAGCTAGTCCCTTGAAGGTCAAATTCGCGCTAAAGATGTAGAGTTCGCTCAACATCTCAATCTGTGCCTAGGAATACTCTCGCTTTTTCAGCGATGGGAAGCGATCAAATCAAGGTTTTAGGAAATGACGATAACTTAGTCCTTTGGAACTTCTTTACGAGTGAATAATAAGATTCTACGAATGCTTCACCAGCTCGATATTCTACGGCATATGATTAAACGGCATACTGAATACAAAGTCAGTATCATAAGCATTAAATCGTCCGATGACATTGACGAAATGGCCATCACCCAATTTGAATTCATCTCAATCAATGTTTAGCAGGAAACTGTTGTTTTATGAAAGTTTTGTCCTAGATACTAACAAAGTATTGATTGACCCGTTTTACAAGGCTGAGCACAAAATTTCTATTAGTTGACAGTAAAGAGTATGCACCTTCTACCGGTTTTTGTCCCATTCATAATGACAAGTCGAGTTACAAATCCAGACCTACAGTTGGGAGTGGCGCCATTAACTTGTAAAGTGCTGCGTTATAGTAAGATAAAACCGTTACTGCCTGATGCAGGCTTAGAACTTTGGGCAGCGGGCAATGAGAGAGTTAGCCACCAACTAGTCATAACTGCTGGAGAAGAAGTGTTAGAAGATGTATCAGTCAGGCTAACTGGAGATCTCCAAGGATCTAAGGGAAAAACGCTGGACTCTGGAAACGTGGCTTTGCTCCAAGTATCTTACATTCCCGACCCCGAAGGACTAGGAATCGCCGACAAGACCTTGCAACGAAGGTTTCCAGAACTAACAGATCCCAGTATCAGAGCGTGGCCCGATCCATTGCCTCCACTACAGGAAAGCTTTACGGTGCCTGCAAGATTCAACCAGCCTGTTTGGATAAAGGTCTCTATCCCAGAACACTGCCCATCAGGACTGTATCAGGGAACGCTGCTAGTTAGTGCTCAAGGCATAGCAACCCATCATATTCCATTAAGAATTCATGTATGGCCGTTTAATCTTCCCGTTACACCTCACTTGCGTACCGCTTTTGGCATATCCTATCCTGAAGTGCTTAGAGCCCATGAATCTCAAGGGGAGAGCCACAAAGCTTTGTTACAACAGCGTTACTACGAGATACTAGTTGATCATCGCCTCTCGCCTTACTATACTCCAACCAGCGTAGCGAGTGCTGAAAGTATAAGGTATCTGCGAGATCCTCGAGTGACTTCTTTCCAGGCGAATCGGGGTGATATCGACTTCTTGGTTGCCCACGGGCTGTTGTGTAAGGCCCTATTTTATCCGGTAGATGAGCCGAGAAAGGAAGAAGACTACGAACGGTTAATTGAAGCTGGCAAGCAAATCCACCAGAAGAATCCCATTGCTCGGATAGTCACACCCTTGCGCAGACGCCCTAGCTTCGAAGATCCTGTTGAATTACTGGCTGGAACTACTTGGGTATGGTGCCCTCACATCAGTACTTATGACAGTGACCATCAGTTACGGAAACGGTTCGAAGAGCGACGGGATTTGGGAGAAGAGATTTGGGTTTATGTTTCTGGACCAGGTGGTGACTACTGTAATTTTTTCGTACATCAAAAAGGTATCCTTCACCGACTATTATTCTGGCAACTCTGGCGATACCATCTGGATGGCCTACTCTATTGGGACACCACCTATTGGAAAAAAGTATCTGATCCATGGAAGGACATGGCCACTTGGTTTGACGATCGCTCATTTGGCAACGGTTCCCTATTATATCCAGGAAAGAAAGTGGGGCTAGATGAGCCGGTCAGTTCTCAACGATTAGAGTGTATCTTGACAGGGATGCAGGATATTGAGTACTTCGAACTGCTTAGTCAAACTGTAGGTGAAGACATGGTACAGCAGATCATTGCAGAAATGGTAACTGACTTCACTGATTACTCCGAAGACGAGAATAAGTTAGAGGAATTGCGTCGCCAAATAGGCGAATGCCTGACTATCCAAACCCAATAGCTGATCTCATATACACATTTGTTTTTTCTAAAGTAGAGTATCTGACTTAATGATTATGATATACCATGGCGGTACGAACGAAGCGTCGGATAAGTTTCCAGCATAAAAGATCAGGTTTCAAAATTTTATTGAGCAAAAATCAGAAACCGGGTAAAATGACTTTCGCCTATATCAAAGGTACGGAGCGAAGATTACCGAGATTTAACCATTATCAAAACTGGAGATAAATTGAAGTGTGTTATGGTGGAACAGCGAAAGCAAAATATTATCCTTATCCTAGCTGACGATCTGGGTTTTGAGTGTCTCGGTTGCTACGGGGGAAAATCCTACAACACCCCTAATCTCGATGCTATGGCTGCGTCTGGCACACAATTCACTCATGCCTACGCACTGCCGTTGTGTACACCTACTCGCGCCCAGATAATGACTGGGAAGTATAATTTTCGCAATTGGAAGGCTTTCGGTATTCTTGATCCAAATGAGAAAACATTCGGTCATTACATGCAACATGCTGGTTATAAAACTTGTATCACGGGGAAATGGCAACTTTGGAGCTACAACCCCCCTAGTTTTGAACCGGAATGGCGGGGCAAGGGGATGTTGCCGGAAAATGCTGGTTTCGATGAGTTTTTTCTGTGGCACGCCGGGCACACCGAAGACAAGGGCTCGCGGTATGCGGATCCTTTGATTTTTGACAACAATGGGCTCCGTCGAGACACAAAAGGAAAGTATGGGCCCGATCTTTATGCTGAGTACCTCCTCGACTTCGCTAAACGTTATCAAAATCAACCATTTTTCATTTACTATCCGATGGCACTCACTCATGGACCATTTATGCCTACGCCAGATAGTCCTGGGTGGATTGAGAATCGTCACAAGGGTAATGTCGGAAATTTTAAATGCATGGTCGAATATGCCGACAAGATCGTTGGCCGAATCATGAATGGACTCGACGACTTGGGACTCCATGATGACACACTGGTCATGTTTATCGGTGATAACGGATCACCTACTGAAGTGGTTTCAATGCTAGGCAACCAAACATTTCGAGGTGGTAAGGGGAAATCCACTGATGCGGGAACTCGTGTTCCTCTAATAGCTTCTTGGGGCGACAGCGAGACTGGAACTAACGTCTGCGATGATTTGGTGGACTGCAGCGATTTTCTGCCTACGATGATGGAAGTCGCTGGGACTTCTCTACCATCCCAAGCTATTTGTGACGGTCAGTCTTTCCTTCCCCAATTGGTCGGGAAAAGACCAAATCCAAGACAATGGATTTATGCTTGGCACAACCCATTGCCAGGATGGTCCAAAGAAGGATACCATTTGCAGGAATGGGCTCAAGATCAAACATGGAAACTCTACAGCGATGGTCAGCTTTATAATCTCGTGATCGATGCACTTGAAGAATATCCTATTGAGGAAGATACAGAGGAGTCAAAGATCGCTCGGAAAAATCTTCAATCGGTTCTAAGTCATATGAAGCAACAGCAGTAAGAGTTTGTTTAAACCACTAACCATTCAAAAATTCTGACATGGATACTCACAAAGAAACCCATTACAATGATGAACCAAAAATCAAGACCAAATTTTCTTGTCTTTATCGTTGATCAGATGAACAGTTTCAGTCTTGGATACCATGGTAATCCAGATGTTCGAACACCCAATATAGACAAGTTATGCACCGAAGGTGCCAGTTTTAACCGCGCCTACTGTAGCAATCCGGTCTGTTCCCCTTCTAGAGCGACGCTCCATACCGGACTGACTCCCCGACAACACGGTTTGATTACCAACGGTTGCAAATTGACAGATCAGATAACTACATTGCCACAGGTGTTAGTGGACAACGGGTTTCGAACCCATTGTGTCGGAAAGATCCATTTGCAACCGTTTAGTAACTCTGATTTTGGTGAGGAAGGTCGTCCCCTTTCGTGGGAAAGTCGCGACCTGTGGAATGAAGGTGTGATCAAAGGATTACCCCTACCATATTATGGCTATCAAACGGTGGACTATGTTGGTGGGCATGTCAATTATGTCAATGGCGATTATGTTAATGATGTGGAAGCACAGTCTCCAGGTACCAGGGCAAAACTGAGCCGAGCAGAAGCATACCACAGTGTCCTGAAAAGTCAAGCGTGGCGAATGCCAATTGATCCAGAACTGCACTATAATCATTGGATCGTAGACAGGTCGATGGACTTTCTTGATTCAGTACCGGAGGGGGATAATTTTTTTCTTGTTACCTCTTTCCCAGATCCTCACCATCCTTTTGCTGCCTGTCGACCCTATAGCGAAATGTATGATCCTAACGAGATCACTTTGCCGGAAACTTGGAACGAAGATGAAGACCTCTGTGGTTACCTAAAACGGGATGTCAACGCCAGTCATAGTTCGTGGAACGAAACCGCCTTACGAGAATCCATCGCCCAAACTTATGGTATGATTACTCACATCGATGACAATGTCGGTCGTCTGCTCCAACACCTTGATCAAACTGGACACACCGATAACACCATTGTAATTTCCCTGTCTGATCACGGTGAGTATCTTGGCTCTCATCACTTACTACTGAAAGGGAAATGGCCTTACGAACAGGTGGTGCGTGTGCCGTTCATCTGGAAGGATCCACAAGCAAGCGCGAGAGGAAGATCTGATCAAATTGCTAGTCTGCTCGATTTTGTGCCGACGGTGCTTGATTATGTTGAAATCGATCAAACTCCTTTTAAGTTACGTGCTGAAGGCAAAGGAACCACACCGACCCTGCCGGGGAAATCATTGCGGAGCTGGATTGAAGGAAATACAGGGTCGAGCAGCGCAGCCTTGGTCGAGTATGACGAAGATTTTTATGAAGGACATATATGTCGTTATCGAATGTTGATTGAATCACGATTCAAGGTGTGTCTCTACGGTGGTACAGGGCAGGGAGTTTTACTCGATTTGGAACGAGATCCATGTGAACGTCATAACCGATGGGCCGATAACAGCTATACCAATATCCGAAACGATATGCTGGCCAAACTGTCTGATCGATTAGCGTGGACAGACCGATTCGACACCCCTCGTTATTGCGGTGCTTAATCGACAACAAAACAGGTATATTTCCGCAGACCAAGAGATATTTCAGTCATTATGTGTCCCTAAAATAGCACTTATGCAATCTGTTCCAAATGCGAACTGAATCAAGGAGTCACGTCGAATCTGACCAGCCAAGCATAAAACATCGAAGCCTAACGATCAAGTATATCAGTTGTAAGTTTCTGCTAATTCTGATAGGATTTATCCGTATTTTAAAAAAACTGTAATCGTATATACATAAATTGAGGTTAGCATGAGGAAAACAGCAATCAGGTTTACAATTCAGAAACTAACGGTCTTTGCCTGCCTTCTCTGTGTTTCATTACCGGCCTTTGAGGTTTTGGCCGTGGACGATCCTACCGCTATCTGGCTATTTGATAAAAAAGATAATAATGTTGTCAAGGACTTATCCGGCAATGGTCACGATGGAAAGATTCATGGAGCGGTCGATTGGACAAAAGATGGACAGTTCAGTGGAGCGCTCGCCTTTGTCGGCAAGGATGGTTGGATTGAAGTGGACGACCACAAAAATTTTCATTTTCCCAAAGGGACAGATTTCACTTTGGCCTGCTGGGTAAAAATAACTGGCGACCATCCTCAGCCACCAATGTTAATCGCAAAAAGTTATGGGCAGGGAGGCCAGAAACAACCTTGGTATGCACTCTATTATGCCAATCAGGGGAAACAATCAGATGGCGACATTAGCTTTTTCTGTAGAGATGCAGGGGGGACAAGTTTTCATATTGCAGCAGGTCAGAAGATTAATGATGACAAATGGCATCACGTAGTTGGAACCAGAGATAACGGAACCATGTATTTATATCTAGATGGTGAAGAAAAAAGTAAGAAAACAGGCGCCGATTTTGATGTTGGAACTCATGATGGGCATCTGCACATGATGACTCACGCTAGTCGATTCATGAACGCTATGTTGGATGAAGCGTTAATATATAAAGGCAAAGCTTTGTCAAAAGATGAAATCAACCAGCTAATGAAGGATGGCACTGAGTCTTTTCTCTCCGTTTCTGCGGAAGGAAAAACAACAGCAACTTGGGGTAGAATCAAGTTGATCTACCGGTAACAATTCGGAGAGAGCCATCTACGCTAAAATAACAGAAGTAAAGAGATGGATTGGCAAGCTCCTACAGTCAAAACTGAATTCGAATTCAAGGAAGAGTTAGGGTACTCTTGTTTGTAATTACGTCTTATGGAGAGTTTCGACGCATAATACTCAGAATCTGTCCCGTCATACCGCTCGAGGGTAATTGTGTAGCTAGAAAAACAGCCGACGAAACCACTTGCTCTGGGGATTTCCATGGGTCACTGCTAGCAAGAACCTCTCCACTCCCCTCCCACATTGGACGTGATAATTCAGTTTTGACTGGACCGGGGATCAGCACATTGACAATAATACCATCTTCCCAAACTTCCTCAGCAATGGACTGAGACAAACCATGCAGGGCGAATTTGGAAGCACAATACACACTGAGATTACCACGCCCAACCTGCCCCATTCCAGAACCCATGTTAATGATGTTACCGTGGCCTTGGGCTTGCATGACAGGTAAAACAGCACGGCAACAATTTACCACCCCTACAACGTTTATTTGCCAAGCTTGTTCCCATTCTTCCGATTTCGAATCCAAAAACAGGCCTCTAGGGTTAATTCCTGCATTATTAACTAGGACGTCGATTTTACCAAACTGGTCTACAGTTTGTTGGGCCAGATTTTTGGCCTGCGGCAAAGACCGAACATCGGTCGGTACTGAAATGGCTTGTCCTCCTTGACTCTGGATTTTTTCAACAACTTGATCTAGTTGACCTTTGCTTCGGGAAGCTGCCACTATTTTAGCGCCTTCTTGGGCATAACCAACTGCTAATGCTTCTCCAATTCCTCTGCCACCACCTGTAACAATTATCACTTTATCTTTTAGTTGCATCAAATCTTCCTTTTTAGCTTGTCGTGTGCGATATTAAGTGTCATTTCATAGTTCCTTAAGTAAGATCAGGCCTTTAAGGCGGAACCATTTTATGTATATCATATTACGGTGTCAACTTAATAAGATCCTAATTGGTCGACCGAACCTCGACTGAGACACCTCGATTGTTGTTTACACTTTTCTTTCCCCTTAGTAGAATGCTTCATCATTCCTTTGAATTGTTAATTTATTAACTCTGATTCCTTATGATACGAAAGACATTCATGCATAATCCCCACTAGAACTGATGAGAAAAAGAACAGAGAGCAAAAAAGAACAACAAAATTTTTATCGAAAACCTCTTGAAGCGATTAGTGGTGTAGAAACTAAATTGCAGCAAGCTTTTTCTCTTTATCAAGAAGGTAAAACACAACAGGTAGAAAAGATATGTCAACAGGTGCTGGCAAATTACCCATTAAATGCTGAAGCCATCCATATTCTTGGTGTTATTGCTCATGGAGAAGGCAAACATAATATAGCAGTTGGTTTCATCAAACGGGCTATAGAGTTAGATCCAAAGCAATCTGCATTTTATAATAATTTGGGTAACGTTCTACGAGAACAAGAGATATTAGATGAATCTGCCCAAGCCTATAGCAAAGCCATACAGCTTCAACCCAATTCTGCTGAGATTTACAACAATTTGGGAGTAGTGTTGCAAGAACAGGGGAAACTGAAGGAGGCTATTCAAGCTTATGAGAAAGCGATTGAAATTCGCCCTGACTGTACTGGAGTTTATATTAATTTCGGTAATGCTTTGCAAGAACAGGGTGAAGTGGAGAAATCAATTCGAAACTATCGTAAGGCCATACAGATCCAGCCCGATTCCGCTGAAGCACATAAGAATTTGGGTATGAGTCTATTGTTAACGGGAAGTTTTGACGACGGTTGGAAACAATTTGCATGGCGATGGCAATGCAAGGATTTCATTTCGGAAAAACGGCATTTCCCTCAATCAAACTGGGATGGATCAAATCTAAGAAGCAAAACTATCTTAGTCTGGGCTGAACAAGGAATCGGCGATGAGATTATGTTTGCCAGTATGCTTTCTGATTTGTTGGAAATGGGAGACAATATAATTGTCGAGTGTGATGCGAGACTTATTCCCTTATTTCAACGCTCTTTCCCCAAGATTCAATTTCTTCCTCGGCAGGTTCCTCCAGATCCTCAATTGTTTGATGCAAATATAGATTATCAAATTCCTATGGGTAATTTAGGCCAATGGCTTAGATGTAATAAAGATAGTTTTACAGCGAGTAACTACCTTTTGCCTTGTTCAAAAAGAGTCTTGCAACTAAAAGGGAAATATAGGAGCCTATCAAATGATAAACTGTTAATTGGTATTTCTTGGAAAAGCATTAATCGAGATATTGGAAAAACCAAGAGCACATTGTTGGAAGATTGGACTTCGGTCCTATCACAAGATGGTTGCTACTTCATTAACTTGCAATATGGAGATACAAAATCAGAGATAGAGGAATATGTCTCTGATAAAAAGCATATTTCAATCTACCAAGATAAAGAAATTAACCCGTTGACTGATCTGGATGGATTTGCAGCGCAAGTATCAGCCTTGGATCTGGTTATATCAACATCTAATACTACAGTACATCTTGCTGGTGCCTTAGGACAGAATGTTTGGACGTTATTAAGACTTGTTCCAAGTTGGCGATGGATGACACAAAGAACTGACACTCTCTGGTATCCGAAGATGAGATTGTTTCGACAACAACAACTTGGCAACTGGTCACACGTCTTCGATGAAGTTAAACAGACGTTGGAAAATTACATAGCAAGTGATTGGAAGCAGTAGAGTGAGTTAATAACCTTGTTACTTTTTATGCCACATTCTCTCAAAGTTATCTCGAGCGATAAAACCGAGCACTTCTTTAACTTTATCAAACTTGAATTTTTCATGTGGCAGATCAGCTGATATGTAAAACACTTCAAACCGTGATGGTAGGTCAGTCAGTTTAATTTCTAAGCCTAGCCGAAACAACTCGGCTGTATCTCTCCAGCTCAACATAAACGGTGTGATACCCTCACCTTCCCTTGAATCGTCGTAATCAGTAAAACCGAAGAAAAGATAGGTTTGTATATACAAATTGTCATGATTTTCTGTGAACAATTTGCAAATTTCCTGACCAAGTGATTTGGTTAAGCCGTACAAATCGGTCCCAGGATGTGGAGGGGAATCGGGGTTTAGCTCAAAGTCGAAATTATAGGTCGTTCTTCCATGAACTGCGAGAAAAGGTCCGGTGTGAATTACACGTTGAATTTTATGTTCTAATGCAGCACGCATGGTGTTGTAAGCACCAAGTGTGCTGACGTCGAAAGCCAATTTCCTATCAGGTCGCAGTACTGAACAGTTGATGATAGCATCCATACCTTCTGCCGCTTTCATAACCTGATCGAAATTGGCCACATCAACAATCGCAGTCTCGTGTTCTGATTCAATTGGCATAATGTCAGTAATTCGGAGCTGATGAAATTTTTCAAGAACCTTGACAAGATGCGGTCCCATATAACCATTGCCGCCCAAAAGCAAAACTTTCATTCATCTACTCCCGCTTTAAAGATGTGTGATCTTCCATCTTTCATCAGAATCGATGGCTTGTCGAAATGCACCAATAGTATCTTCATCTATGATGTCCCCAAGTCGAATGATGCTGATGTTAATTTGTCCCTCACGTGCGAACTCTCGACACACAAATTCCCCTAAGTGTCGTGATAAAGGGAACAGATCTGTCGTCGGACGCGGACGCCAGTTTGGTCCTATAGTCATATTCTGATCAAGTTTGGCAAAAAGTTGGAGTGTACTAGCAAAAACAAAATTCGAGATGTTCTGGGCCACTGCAGCGTACAGTAGATTGTATGTACAACGTGTAAGGAAATCTATCTCGAGATTTTCCAGATCATCCGAATTCTCTGATAGAGTTAAAGGCAGTGTGGCAGGATGAATGATTGTATCGATGTCTTTAACAAGTTCATCCGTTTCAGACTCATGTCCAAGGTCAGACTGAACGAAATCAAAGTCGGTTTCAAAATCAACAAGATCTGTAAGCCGAATCTGATGATCTGCTGACAGATCTGTCGCTAACTGTTTCGCAAGGTGCGAGTTGGCTGATGTAATTAGTATTTTCATTTTATATGTCGTAAAAGGCTAGGATGATATTGTTATTATGCTAATAATAACTTAACTAGGGATTTGAATCCAGTTCAATCTTTTATTTTGAAATAGGCTCAAAACCAAGGCAAGAATTTGTTTAAACGCCAATTTTATACGAACTTAAAATGTTCTGTTGTTCAATTATTCTATGCACTGTCCCTAAGTTGTACGTTATACGAGTTGTAATCAGGTTTTAGACTTGTATTTTAGTTCAAATTAAAATAAAATCCCAATTAGCATACGCATCATTTATTTAGGTTTATTCTTAATATAGGTTTATTCTTAATAAAGGATAAAGATTTATCTTATGTCTTTAATAACAATTATAGGTCGTGGACACTCAGGAACACGTGCAATTTCGCATACTTTGTATGCTAGTGGTGTTTTTATGGGCTCAACTCTAAACCGATCGGGGGATAAAATCCCTCCTGATGCTATGTACGATGCCTGTAGAATCTTAGCAAAATATGTCAAGTTAAATGGTGACCTGTCGTGGGACTTTGAACAATTACATAAAATGGAGATCGATCCAGAATTTAAGGAATTGATTAATACTTACCTAGCTGATGTGCTAGCCGATAAATCCACCCATCGCGGATGGAAAATACCAGAAACCACGCTAGTATACCCTTGGACTGTACGGATGTTCCCCGACATACAATATATTCATTGGATACGGGATCCCAGAGACTGTATCTTGGGAGGTCATAAAACCGATGATCTTCGCGACTTTGGAATCGACTATCCATTGACAGACGATGTTAGAAAGCGAAGAGCTATTTCTTGGTTGTATCAGTATGAGTTGATGAAATCAACTCCAAAACCCAAAAACTATATTGTAGTTCGTTTTGAAGATTTTGTTCTAAAACAGGAAGAAACGCTTGAACGTCTGGAGGATTTTCTTGGCATACCTTTGGCACGGATAATTGTAAGACCAGATTCAGTTGGTCGTTGGAAAACTGCTGATGGAAACTATAATTTCGATTTTCTGGCAGAATCACTCGAAGAAAATCAATATCACTAAGATTCTGTTTAAAAACTAGGCTTTGTCAGGTATAGATGTCAACGCGTTCAATGCCAGAAAGGATCTATAAAGAGTGGAAGCACTATAACAAACAAAGAGATATATCTTTCTTCGACTTTGTTAAGATGGCTGTTAAAAATAACCTTTGGTTTTGGCATCCAGCTAAACAGTTAAAATTTATTGGAATCACTGGTACAAATGGAAAAACCTCGACGGCAATTTTAATCGAGTCTATTTTTAATTCAGCACAGATAGATGCCGCATTGATCAGCACACTGGCATACCGATTTAAAGATATAGACTTAGTCGCAGATTTAACCACACCAGGTCCGGTTAAATTACACCATCTGCTTTCTAGGATAGTGACTGCTGATATTAAGCATGTAGTTATGGAGACTTCATCTCACGGCTTAGCTCAGAATCGGTTAGAAGGAGTAATCTTTAACACAGCGGTATTCACAAATTTGTCACATGACCACTTGGACTATCATCTATCGATGGAGCGGTACTTCGAGGCTAAATTGCAACTTTTTCAACAACTTGATTCTGCTGACGGTCGAGCAATTGTTAACATGGATGATATTGCTTCCAAAAAGATTATACAAAAGACGAATGTCCCTTTTGTGACTTATGGTGTTCATGCAAAAGCTGATTTAACAGTTCAAGATGTTCAAGTACAAGCCACTGACATTTCATTTTTAGTTCTCACACCCTATGGTAATCTACCAATACATCTTCAATCTTCTGGCGAATATAACATCTACAATGTCTTAGCAGCTATCGGTGTAGCACAGCAGTATGGGTGCAGAAATGAACAGATTATTAATGGAATTGAGTCAACTAGAATTCCTGGCCGATTTGAACCTATAGATTGTGGCCAGAATTTTACGGTTATCGTTGATTTTGCACATTCACCTGATGCATTGAAAAACTTGCTCTATTCTGCCAAAAAGACCACTCGAAATCGGCTAATTTGTGTTTTCGGTTGCAACGGCGATCGGGATCAGCTAAAACGACCTGTCATGGGACGGATTGGAGTCGAAATAGCAGACTACTCAATTATTACCACTGGTAACCCACGCTCAGAATCTGCAGATCAAATTTTTGAGGGCATTATCCAAGGAATACCAAATGGTAATAAATACCAATTAATTCCTGACCGAAAATCTGCGATCAAGCAGGCACTTGAAATAGCTGATGCTGGAGATACTGTCGTGATAGCAGGAAGGGGCTGCCAAAAATATCAGGAAATAGGGGATCATAGAATCCTTTTTGATGATGCTGATGTTGTGAGATCTCTGCTTGATGGGTTGTTTGAATAGAATAACCTTTCCACTTCAATTAAGATAATTTGTTTTTGTGAAGAACGGAAGTGGTTTAAATTTGTTTAGGAGCTTAGTAATAAAAATTATTTCAAACAAAATTACAAAATAGTAAGGATGTTCGGG
>Ga0066843_10000224_pt1 | contig 17417 bp, 17 predicted proteins | sample ETNtaG_15_FD_66663 | JGI IMG/M metagenome (GOLD analysis project Ga0066843, IMG submission 66663) | Marine microbial and viral communities from oxygen minimum zone, Eastern Pacific Ocean - ETNP201302PF89A | ecosystem: Environmental > Aquatic > Marine > Oceanic | place: Pacific Ocean: Eastern... | reverse complement strand
AGTAAAAGTGATTAAAGGTTGGCTGGATAAAGGGATCAGGTCAGATGAGGAGCTATTAAGCCATTATCGCCAAAGCCCTGGGGCAATGGGTGTCTAGTGAGGTATTTTTCAGTAGCGTTATGCACCCAGTGCACCAATGGCAGATGCCCGAAAAACCTGCTCCTTGGAACGAATCAGGCAAGCCAGTGAAACCAGCCAGATGGGATTGTTTCACTGGTTCGGGGTAGTCAAAGAGTGAATGGGCTGCAAATACTTGATCTTAATGGCGTTGTTTTGGTGCCTTAGCTTGTATTTAAGTCTAATGTTTAATACATTTAAAGTAAAGTAGCAGTAACAATCCAGTTATAGCTTGATCGTGTTGTACATAAGCCTAGACTTTTGTACATGTATTTAAGTTAAAACTAAAATACAACCTTGGTTATCTATTAGATATTATAAGATCAAAATCAAACGCTAAGTGCGAAAGGTGAATATGATGATTAGAAGATTAGTTGTTGTAATGTTGATGACAATTGTCTTGGTAGATGTGGTGTGTGCTGAGGATGTCAAAGAAGTGGTGGTTAAAAATGCTAAGGAGTTGAAAAGTATTAAGTCAAATCAGATTATTTGGCAGAAGGATGGGGTTAAGATGGTTCGGATTCCAGAGAAATTTGCAGTTGTTGTGCCTTCTTGGACTGAACCGGCTGTTTATGATGAGTTTGGCGATTTGATCGAAGCTGAAACTGTTATCCCTGAGAAAATGGCTAAGGTGGGGGATGCCTTTTTCATGGATGTCTTTGAAGTTACTGTAGGTCAATTCAAGAAGTTTTTGAAGTCGTCTGGCTACAAACCTGCTGAACCTATTGATTGGAATAAAGTCTATAAGTATTCCCCCACTGATAAACACCCTATGATATATGTGACTTGGCATGATGCAACGGCTTACGCTAAATGGGTAGGCAAGCGATTGCCAACAGAGAAAGAATGGGAATATGCGGCCCGAGGTGGATTGATTAAGAAAGAGTATGTGTGGGGTGACGATGAAGCTGTTGCACGGGATTATGCTAACTACGATGGTACAGGGGGCAAGGATAAGCGGGAATATTGTGCCCCAGTAGGCAGTTTTAAGCTCAATGGATATGGGCTCTACGATATGGCAGGTAACGTTTGGGAATGGTGTCAGGATTGGTATGATAGTAATAAGACCAGGCGTGTTTTGCGGGGCGGTTCTTGGAACGACCCTTCAAGCAACCTGCGTGCAGCTAACCGCTTCGGCTACTTTCCCTCGAATACCTACTCCTACGTCGGTTTTCGTTGTGTTTCGGATGTAGAAGAATAGCGCTACCAGGATGGCCGTTAGCGCATCGAAAGCGCTCTGTATAGGTTATGTTGGATTGGAACCAGCATAGATGATATTAATAGAAAAGGAGAAAACCAATGAAGTCCCAGATATTTATTGCTAGTCTGTTGGTCGCCTGTTTAAGTTCGTTTACTACAGTGGCTCAAGTAACCAAAGGGTTGCATTTCTACATGCCATTTAACGAAGGACAAGGTGAGGTGGCTAAAGATGTCGGACCTAACAAGTTTGAAGCTGAGTTGCACAAGAGCGCGAAGTTCACCGCCAAAGGAAAGGTTGGAGGGGCGATTGAATTTAAGAATGGTCCCGCACTGATTAAAGACCCTGTGCTGGGGAAGCAAGATGACTTATACGTCGAACATTTAACCGTTGCTGTGTGGATATTTCCATTTGAAATCTCTAACATTGCTCTCGGTGGTGGGCATGTCTATGGCAATATCTTCTACGATAAATCTGGCAAAAGCGACGACAACGTGGAATTTGGTCTAGGCAGTGGACAAGGCATATATTGGTACATTAACTCTGGTCAAAAGAACATGGGCCCCTTTGCTGGCGGAGATCCTGATACAACAATTTCACTACCTAAGTTAGGATTGAAAGCAAATACTTGGTATCATGTGGTAGGAACCTTTGACGGCAAAGAGATTCGCATTTACGTCAACGGTAAGCTGGAAGGAAAGAAACCAGTGGACAAGAAAGGCCCCGTGATGGTCTGGAACGACAATAATATCGAAATCGGTGGCCGACCAGACACCAACGGTGGTGCTAATTTGTATCAAGGAAAGCTGGACGAATTGGCAGTCTATAACCGAGCTTTAACGCCAGCAGAAGTAGTCACTGTAATGGAGGCCAAAGACATCCTGTCCGTAGATGTTAGCAGCAAATTAGCAACCAAATGGGGTTATTTAAAAACCAACTAAGAGACTTGATTAAACAATAAGGTGTGTGCCACCTATATACCGTAAAGATGAAATCAAACGCTTATATGGGAAAGGTGAAGTTATGGTGGTATCAAAAGAGGTGTTGTTGACAAAGATTGCCCAACTCCAGACCAGAATCTTTCTCGCACAAGCGATGAGCGCGACCTTGTAAGGTTTGCCTCGATGTTTAATCAGGAATGAAACACAGCCCTTAGCCGAGCTAGTAACGGTTGAGGACGTCGCGCTTCTTCGAGCTGTTGCCGTTGGGCATCAACAGTTTTTTGGCTTGCTGCTTGAAGTTGTTGTTGCTGGTCGAATGCTTGTTGCAGTTTTCAGATCTACTTGTCTACCTTGTACTTAAGTTAAAACTTTTGTACAACCCTGATTATTGGATAAATACTAGTATAAAAGAAACCCCACTGTGAATATTTGCAGTAATAAAGACTCGGGTTCATACTTAAAACGTTACAAGCTCTATAGGCTTACTAATCTCATCTTGCAAGACTTATCACCAAGCTTCCCTAAGTTCATTTAATCGCGGCCCATTTTGTTGCTAGCTTACTATGTGATGCCACAGAATATGGCAAACTTTCAGATTGTATATAAATATCGTCAATGACCACTTTGACTGCCTGATCAGCAGTGAGGTAAATGCTCCACCAAGGAAACTTGCCTAGATCCGAATTAGAATGGACATCTGCTTTGTGCCATTCCGTCTTTTTTCCCGGATCTATGGTGATAGACATCTGGTGCGCCTTGTTATTCCATATTAATCTGAAGGTTCTTAACATGTTGGTACTCTCTGGAATATCATCGTAAGCAAAAGCTTTCCAACCGCCAAAATCTCCAAAGGATCCAGAACCGAAATAGGTCTTTGGCCCCCAGTTATGCTGATGGCTCGGAGAAACACCAAACACCCAATTAGTACCCTTCCAGTTAGGTTCTTGATCAGTACATAAAATACCGAACCAACCGCCAGCCTTGGATAATTCAGCTACTTTAACTGTGAATTGTATGCCAATTATATCTTTCTCTTCCCAACCGAATCCTAATTTAAATCCCGGATCCCTTCCACCTGGAGCATTAACTTTGAATAAAAGCATCTCGTTTTCAACTGCCATCTTCAATCGTGCTTCTGGCACATAGCGGATCCATTTTTTACCAAACTTAACCTCTCCCGGTTGTTGGTCAACAGCATCAAACCCTTGGGAAAAATCATCGTACGGTTTCCATGTTCCTGCATCTCCTACTACAACCACGAAAATAAGAAGAAATAATGCTACTATGATTGATATCAGACCAGGCACTTCTGTCAGTTCATCATTGGACCTCTGCCTTCTGTTAATTTTCGAAATAGGCACCTCAGTGCTAGGACAAATATCTTTAACATGAGAATCCCCATTATTAATAGGTTGCATTTGTAACTCCGATGCTTTCCCTAGTAGCCAAGACAAATTGCGTGTATATTCCATTATAACCTTCAATATAATATCTTTCGTGTGTTTGTTCATGCTTGTTTACTTGTATTTAAGTTTACTCCAAGTGGACGCCAACATCCCCATAGGAAACACGGGAGTACCACCTATCATTCCCTGTCCCTTCGTCGAAAAGCCAAATGCCTACAGCTGTTTCTGGATCGATTTTGGTCTCCGAAAAACTCACTGCTGAAATGCAGCCAAAACAAAAAATAGCTGCTATCCTAGCTAATCTGAGCATTTCTTCCAATCTCCTAAACCATGTGAAATGTTGAAAGTTTCATTCTAATTATTTTATCATAGAAAACTCAAGCGGTTGGAGACTTTTCTTGTTTAGTCTCCTAATGCTAAATCTTTAGTTAAGACGCCGACTTTAGCAAAGCTGAACAAATGTGTCAAAGTTGAAAACAGCGAGGTTGAACGATGGCGATACTGGCTAACCTTTTGCGTGGTGGCTGTAGTGCTGCCCACAGTGCTACCTACCATCAGGTCTTTTACGGTTACAGTTAGGTAGTTCTGAAGAGCAAGCCAGCCCGCTATATTTCTGACAAAGTCTTGAGGGAGTAGGTTGTACTTAAGTTAAAACTTAAATACAGATGTTTCTATCCATAAGGCAACTATCACAAGCGTTTGTGTGATATAATTTAATATCTTGCATTATATATAAAAGCGAGGTTAATTCAGATGGCTAATCTTTTTGCAACCATGAAGGTAAAGGACTTTGATCATCGGTATCAAGGTTTTAAAGGACATGTTGACGTTAGAAGCCAATGGTGTGACGAGTCCAGAACCAAAGTCTATCAAACACCAGAAGATCATAATGACATCAGTATTACTCTTTACGATGTTGATATGGAAGCTCTATGGTCAAACTTATGATCTCTTATGATCTGGACAAAAGTCTTAAAGGATTTGATAAGTATATTGATCAAATTATGCAGGATTGGAATTCTCCAGGTATCGCGGTAGGAATTATCCTAAAAGACAAATTAGAATATTCAAAGGGCTTTGGTTATCGGGATTTAGAAAACAAATTGCCTGTCACATCCAAAACTCTCTTTCCCATCGCATCCAATACAAAACTTTTTACCTCTGTCGGACTGGGAATGCTTGTTGAGGAAGGGAAACTAACATGGGATGAGCCAATAAGTGGATATGTTCCTCGAATTAAATTTTATAATCAAGACCTGTACAATACTGTTACCTTACGCGACATGCTTGCCCATAGAACAGGAATTTCACGACATGATTTTATTTGGTATAAATCTGATTTCAGCAGAAAAGAATTGTTTGAGCGCCTGAAATATCTTGAGCCAGCACAACCGATCAGACAAAGTAGTCTGTATAATAATCTCATGTATGCTGCCGCTGGCTATAGTCTGGAACTCATGACCGGTAAGACATGGGAGGACTTTGTTCAGGAGAATATTTTTTATCCCTTAAATATGAATAGTACTCTATTCACTATTGAGGATATGGAGAGACAGGATGATTTTGCCTATCCTTATTACGAGGAAAGAGAAACTGATAAACTGGTCAAGGGGCCTTTTTATAGAGAAGGAAAAGGCGTTGCACCTGCTGGGGCTATTATTTCCAACATTGAAGATATGTCTAAGTGGGTAATTACCCTAATGAATGGGGGTATCTACAAAGACAAAAAAGTGATCTCACCGGCGATTCTCAAAGAAACACTTCAACCAGCAATAGCATATCCGAACACGGCTTTAGAAACTAAAGGATACAATGAAATCCTCAATAGCGTTTATGGAATGGGGAGAAGTTTTGCTGCTTATAAAGGACATTATGTTACTAGGCACGGTGGTGCAATCGGGGGATTCTACTCCCAAGTCTCTATGATGCCGTATGATAGCCTGGGGGTAATTGTCTTTGTAAATGGCGAACATAACAGCCCATTAGTAGATCTTATTTCCTATAACATTTATGATAGACTCCTAGGTTTGGAGCAAACAGATTTTAATGGCCGAAGTTTGAAGGATCGAGTAGAAGGCAAAAAGGCAAGCAAAGAAGCAAGGCAAGCCGCAGGAAGTGACAGGGTAGCTAATACAAAAACATCCCACCTGCTAACCGATTATCAAGGTCAATATGAAGATCCGGCGTACGGTATCTTGAATATTGAGTTAGAGGAAGAACAGCTTATTTTTGATTTTCACAATATTACACTGCCGCTAGAGCATTATCACTATGACAGATTTGATACGCCCGATAATCAAATTTATGGGAAATATACAGTCAATTTTTCTACCAATCCGCAAGGGGATATTTATAAGGCGGTGATGTCATTGGATGAATCAGAAGTTGCATTCACGAAAAAAGCTGATGCCTCGCTTTCTGATCCAAAAACGCTAATCAGCTATGTAGGAACCTATGAATTAGCCGGAGAAGTAGTAGAAATCATAATGACAGATGACGGGGTGCTTGTTACAAAAGTACCTGGTCAACCGGATATTACGTTGGTTCCCTATAAGGCACATAAGTTTACTGTCAAAAAATTTTCCGATGTTACAGTTGAATTCAGTATGGCCGATGATGAGGTAAAAATGATGAAATTGATCCTCCCTAGCGGAACTTATGATTATACGAAGAAATGATTTCGAGTACAAGCGCACCACAACAACAAACGGCATCAAAGCAGGCGGACCGCGAATATGATGATAAGAACACATAACTTTGTGTAGTGCGGACTCAGCGAGCCGAGCCTGAAAATCAGGTCAGTGGTAGATACAATTTTTGTCTTTCAAATGAAGTATGTACTATGCTTGCCGAGCTCTTGCAGTTCCGCTTCCTGCCTATCCGGCTTCCGCCTCTGATACTGCACTGTTAGCCCGTTGGGCCTGTTGCAGTCGTCGCTGAACCTAGGCCAATTCCGCCTCCAGTCGACTTCTCTCCGCGTGAGCGTCAAGAATAGAGTGCCTGGGTAGGAATCAAATATCAGGCAGCTTCAGGCAGCTACAATGTGTTGCGCGTTCGGTGGCCTAGTCAACAAGGAGGAGATTACCGGACGTTACCGAGCGGCTTCCGGAAGTTTATCGGGTATTGCTGTTGATACTCGGCTAATGGGAAATCCAATTTCATCCCGCTAGATCTAATAGCGATTTGTTGCTATAATAACCGCCTGACATATATTCATTGACCTAAATAATACAAACTAAAAATAGAGAGGGTGTTGCTTCGCTAAAACTGACTAGCGAATGTAATCACTAACAAGTTATGAGAGTTTTAATTACTGGAGCCAGCGGTAGGCTGGCTGGTTTCGTCATTCGGGAGCTTAGGGATCAGCACCAGTTGGTACTGACATCACGTCGCAAACCGGACGACGAATTTTCCGATCTGCCTTGGATTAAAGGCGATCTGAACAGTTTCTCAGACTGCCAACAGGCAGTAGACGGAATTGAGGCTATCCAACATTTAGGTGCACAACCAAATCCGGTTGACCACCCCCAACTTCGACAACAGGCGCAAGAAAGTGGGATTCCTTTCGACACAACTTTTAAGACCAACATGCTGGGCACCTATTATCTGATGCAGGCAGCAGTTAAAGCTGAGGTAAAAACCGTCGTCATGGTGGGAAGTAATTGCGCCTTGGGGCATGGTTTTCGGATCAGTAAGACCCCGTTTTCAATCCAGAAACTGCCGATTGACGAAACACACCCCTGTTTTCCAGAGGATTCCTACAGTTTTTCCAAACGAGCAGGCGAAGACCTGTTAGCTAGTTATACGCGAGCCTACGGCGTTCGTACCTACGTGACCCGTCCAGCAGGAATTACGCCACCAGAGCGTCGGCAGGCGATGGCCGAAAATACTAAACTGGCTAGGGACTGGAATCCTTGGTTATGGTGTTGGGTGGGCAGCGAAGATGTGGCTACAGCTCATCGTCTCATCATGGAGGCTTCTATGGAACAACTCGATTGTTCAATCCCCCAACACGATGTCTACTTCCTCAACGCTGCGGATACAAGTGCGCTGGAACCATCAGCGGAACTGGTAAAGCAGTTCAAGCCAGAGTTGGAAGATCAAGCCGAGAATTTAGTTGGCCATCAATCTTTCCTGAATTGCCAGAAGTTAGAGCGCTCAGTTGGTTGGAAACATCAAACCAGTTGGAGGAATCATCTCAAATGAATGACATTGTAAGAATAGGTGTCGTTGGTGCTGGGAGTATCTCGGTGCGTGGGATTATGCCACACTTGGCGCAAAACGACGTGCACGATCGGGTACAGATGACAGCTGTCTGTGACCCTATTCCGGGACGGGCAGAGGCTGCCGCCAAGCAGTTCAACATTCCTTGGGCCTTTGAAAATTATGAAGATCTACTCGATTCCAAATTAGTAGACGCCGTTACGATCGCCTCTCCCATTGGCTTGCATTATAAGCAAGGTAAGATGGCAATCGATGCTGGCATTCACACCCACTTCAACAAATCTATGACCACCACTGTTGAGGAAGCCGATGATTTGATTGAGTCGGCACAACAGCGCGACCTCAAATTAGTCGCTTCACCAGGCGAGATGCTTCGACCGTTGAATCGCCGCATACGCGAATTGATACTGGAAGGTGCATTGGGAAAATTGATCTGGGCCGTAACAGGTGCTGCTTTCGGTCGATACCACGAACGGGAATCGGTTCGACAGGGAGAGGATATTCTCTCTAACATCAATCCAGCTTGGTACTTCCGTCGTCCAGGAGGCGGACCTTTGTACGATATGACAGTTTATGGTCTTCATGCCCTGACCGGCATCCTAGGACCGGCCCAGCGAGTAACAGCCCTCTCTGGTGTACGAATTAAAGAACGAGAATTTCGTGGAGAAATGCTACCCTGTGATATGGACGATAACACACTCCTGATACTCGATTTTGGTCAGTCGTTACTTGGGTTTGTCTACGGAACGGCTGCTGGCAGCTTACCTGACATTGGACGCTTTGCCATTTTTGGTCTCAACGGATCCATTCGTTCAGGCAAGCTGAATGGTCAACCGATCGACTACCCGGAAAGTCAACTGGAAGCGGAAAGTGGTGGCAACGCATCACTTCCACATGTAGTCGATGCTCACTGTCAAATTCAGGAAGCCCACGTCTACGAGGACATTATGCAATTGGTGGATTGGATCCGATTAGGGAAACCAACTCTGGCTAGTGCTGAACATGCGCGGCATGTGATTGAAATCTTCGACGCTGGTTATCGATCTGCTGAAACTGGTATAGCCCAAAACCTGCGTACCACCTTCGAAACCATACAATAGATTTAGAATCAGATAATCCGTTTCTATTAATGGCTGATGGCATCATCCCGCGTAAGCACCGCATCCCTTCCAGAGAGAATCCCAAGCCACACCACCCACCCATACTATTCTGAATCAGACTTCAGGTCGGTGTGGGTGGTTTTATTCTACCTGCATTACAGACTCAAACTAACCCACAGCTTTACCCCGATACGGTAATTGTGATAGAATGCCTCAATGGAAATACTAGTACTATCGACCTGATATCCAACAAAGGATAACTCGTTTGGCGCTGCCATTGAGGACGTCGCCGAGGACAACCACTAGGAGAATTTGATGCCGACAACAAGCACGGAAAACAACACCATAGAAACGTGGCAACAACAGGAAACCCCCGAGCCTGTGCTCGAGCCTGACCTCATGATCATTGACCCACACCACCACCTTTGGGATCTACGCACATTCGAGACCGATCCCCATGCGAGCTTCGAGCAAAAAGTCTACCTATGTGAAGACATTAGCAATGATATCGCGAGCGCTGGCCACAACGTCGTGCAGACCGTTTTCGCTCAATGTGGTGCCTTCTACCGCGCTGATGGCCCCGAACCAATGCGTTGCGTAGGCGAAACCGAATTCGTTCATGGCATTGCCGCAATGAGCCGATCTGGGATCTACGGTCCAACTCGGCTTTGTACCGGTATCTTTGGTGCTGCAGATCTCCAACTCGGTAATGCCGTCGAGGAAGTATTGCAAGGGCATATGGCCGCATCGCCCTATTTTCGTGGCATACGAAGTGCGTTCCCTAGCGACTTGAACCAAGAATTCCTCGACGGCTTCGCAATGCTTGCTAAGCACAAACTGAGTTTCGATAACTACTCGCCCGATTTCGAGCGCTTGCCAACCCTTGCCAAACTCGCGAGTCGATTTCCTAGCGTCACAATCATTGTCAATCATCTCGGTGGCAAGATCGATCCGGACGCCGATTCAGGCACCGTCGCCAGCTGGCAACGCGCCATTGATGCTATCGCCGCATGCCCAAACACAGTGATGAAAGCTGGCGGTGCTCAACAACGCGTTGGTCCTTGGGAACCACTGTTTCACATGCACAGATGCTCCACTCCCATTGGTTCAGAAGAGCTATGCGAGCTGCTCTACCCATACTACGCATACGCCATCGAGAAGTTCGGCCCTAACCGATGCATGTTCGAGAGCAACTTCCCAGTCGACAAAGAATGCGTGTCTTACCGGACACTGTGGAATACGTTCAAACGGATCGCTGCCAAAGCTGGGTTGAGTGAAGCGGAGAAGGCGAACATATTCAGTGGCACCGCTGCATATGCTTACCGGTTGTCCGAACTACCAGACGAGCATTGAAACTTAGTTTGAGAGTGCGGCGTTCTGATGTCGCCGAGCGGGTTGACAGAGTCTTGGGACTATTGGTTGCACAAGAATAGCATTCTAGCATCTGATCTTAACTTCTAACCTTCTACACTTAACTCAACCCTTTCCAGTCCTAGATTAATTCCCTGAGGAATTGATGGATCCAAACTAGATCTTGCGGGTTGATATTATCAGATTTTATTCAAATACAGCTTGACAGATGTCAGATTGCATCGTAGGATGATCTCTGTATTTCCGCTAAGGAGAATATTGTTTTTTTGGGATTCAATTATGAAAAACAAAAGTTTAATTTTAGTCTTGAGTTTGATACTAACTTCAACCACACACTTATTGGCTAAGGATTTTGGAAACTTGATTGCCTACTATACTTTCGATAATATCAAAAACAATACCATTATTAATGAAGTTGATAACAAAGCGTTTACAGGTAAAATAGAAGGAGCTCCCAAGATTGAAGCAGGCAAGTTCGGAAAAGGCATTTCATTTGCAGGCAAAGCAGAACCTAAAAGACAATATATTGATATTGAGGAAGCATACCCATATGGTGATACAGACCTCAGCATCTCTCTATGGGGAAAGGTTCCAAAAGGCGCTAACAATAACACTCGAGTTGGTATTATAATGGGTAATTACAATAAGCCAAATAATTGCAATATCGAGCTTCATGCCTTAGGCCAAGTTCGATGGTGGTGGAACAATGGAGAGCGAGATCATAAAGCAACCCGGGATTTAAGAGATGAAAAATGGCATCACCTCGTCTTTATACGGGATAAGTCTAACAAAAAGTTTATGATGTACATTGACGGTAAGGTCGAGAGGGAAGCAGACGGAGATGTGACAGATGTAAAACCGTTACCACAACGGATTGGTGGAGATAAAAGAGGGGATAATTCTCACTGGTTCCACGGCTGGATGGATGATTTTGCCATCTGGACTGAAGTCTTGGACACAAAGTCTATCAAGGAAATCATGGAAAAAGGAGTAGAGGAATATCTTGCAGTAACGAATCCAATAACAACCAAAGGGAGGTTAGCCGTATTTTGGGCAAAGATAAAATCCTAGTCGGAAAATCCAACTAACCCTCTCCAAACTAATTTCAACCTAGCTTATCTTCAGCATAACCTAATAATTGGATCTGCCCTGACCTTCTTTTGATTTTTAAGCTAAAAATTCATAATACCTCAGACAAAAAGTTATTGGAGACCATCACTGCCAGATTGATGTTAGCTCCTACATCTGCATTATCAACATGGACAGACAATTAATCCCTAAAAATCTTAGCAAATTCTACTTTACAAGAATGTGGTGAGTAGCATAGAAACTGCCAAATTCTGCAGATGCAATAACTAACATCGAATTGGCAGGGGAATACTAAACAGATACATTTGAAAATTCACAAGTCCTAATCTCTCCAGTACCTTACTCATTCTAAAGGTAAACAAGCAGATTTATAAAGGCAATTTATTTGTTTTTCGTGGTTAAATGGGAAATGGCAGGATAATTACCATGTGGAAAAATGACTGGCAATAGGAAGAATGTGTTGCCCCAAAGTTGAAGTAACAAGAGTTAAAATTTGTTGTATTTCATCAGTTGATGAAGCAAATATAGCTATTAATAATGGCGCCTGGGCTTTGGGATTAGTTGGTAACATGCCCAGTGGTCCTGGGATTATCTCAGATCTCACTATTGCACAGATTGCCTCTTCAGTCCCAAATCATATCAAGACATTTTTACTGACAAATGAAACCACTGCAGAAGGAATTATTGCACACCATAGAAAAACGTTAACAAATATGATTCAGATTGTTGATGCTGTTGATCTCGATGTATATGGAGTCTTAAGAAAAGAATTACCTGAAATATCCATTGTGCAAGTAATACACGTAATTGATCAAAGTTCAGTTAATACTGCCTTAAAAATTACACCTCATGTTGACTACTTGTTATTAGACAGTGGTAATCCTAATTTAGAAATTAAGGAATTAGGAGGAACAGGTCGAACTCATAACTGGGAATTCTCTTCAGAAATTGTTGAAAGCAGTTCGATTCCTGTATTTCTAGCAGGAGGATTAGGGGCAGATAATGTTAAAAGTGCAATAGAAAAAGTAAGCCCCTTTGGAATAGATTTGTGCAGCAAGGTTAGAACAGATAACAGGTTGGATGAACAAAAACTCAAGCTTTTGATGAGAAGAGTAAGCAAAAATCAATAAAATCCCCTCTCTTTAAATTTCCCCACTATACTTAACTCCAGTTTCAGACAGCAGCCTGAAACTGACATTATTTTATTTTTGGGGTTTTAATCTGAAAGATAAGGATTACAGACATGATCTTTTGGATTATATCAGGACTTCAACTAGATGTGAATGACTAACAAGATTCCTTGCTAGATAGTGCTTATTCTCTGCTTGAATGGAATATGTTTCACTTTTAAATCTTAATCACACATTCATTTAGTAAGACATACAATGGTTTCTTCACTCCATAGACATCCATAGTAATCGAATCATGAATGTCATTGAAAAGGTTAAATTTATTATCTTAATAATAAGTGCTTGTGCTCTATTATCATTCGGAAAAGATAGTTCATCACCATCAGATACAAACTCGCCCTCTATTTCAGATTCAACAACTCCTGTTGTGATTAACGAGCATATCCACAGCAGCTTACCAGCCGATTGGATCAATGAATACAATACAATTATGAGCAACCTGAAAAACCTACTACCACTATACCAAACCTACTATAACTCCATAGATATTTATGCCTGGAATGATAAAGTGAGTAACCCTTACCTAGGAATTGACGGTGGTGCCTACATTTCTGTTAAGAATAACGATTTCAATCAAAAATTATTTGTGATTGAAATCAGTAACAATGAGTTTCTCTGTAACCATATACATCGTTACTCTGTTATTGCCCATGAATATTTTCATACCTACCAAATGACCTTAAATAGCCATATGAATAAATACGATGACCATCCAACAAGCTTTAAAACCAAATGGTTAATTGAAGGTGCCGCTGCCTCTTTCGAATCACTCTATACTCAACAATATTTTAATATAAATTATTTTCTATCAGGTCAAACCAAAGTTGATTCAGATGCCACGCAAAATCCAAGTATATTTAAAAACTATGATAGCCAAGATAAGGACGTTAATTATAGCTCATCTGTATTCCTTGTTTTAGTATTAGTAAAAGAATTGCAATTAGCAGGGCATTCTGAAGCAAAAGCTTTCAAGCTCATTTTCAAAGATTTTATGCAAGCAAACCCTAATAAAAAAACCTGGCAAGATGTATTTCAGACCACATTTAATATGTCTGTAAGTGATTTCCATACTAAAGTCAGTAGCTATAACCCTTCTATCAACACTATTTTACCTAGCACCTCTCTTACTTTAGAATCAATTTTTAACTAATATCCGACCAATCTAAATTCAGTTCTGATTGGGTGCAGATATCCTTCATGGCCCCAAATTGTACTGGGTTGCTGATTATGCTACCATGCCATAACTAGATCTGTTGTATCAGGCATTAATATCAAAAAGCTAAGAGAGGTAAAATAATGAAAAAGCAGATAAAAAGAGTTTCAATAATGCAAACTAGCAAAATTGTGGCTCTTAGTTATCCTGTTTTTGGCCTCATCCACACGGCTATAGGAATATGGATGATTCCACCTTCAAAAGAAACCAACTTCATTCGTATTCTGCTAATATGTATGCCAATAATAATAGGAATCTTTGGGTTTATTTTTACAGCCATTGGTTGTTTGATTTATAATTTTGTAGCCAGTAAAGTTGGTGGTATAGAGTTTATTTTGGAAGATGCAGAGTCTGAATAGGATCTCTAACATTAATTGATTTGTTTCTTGGGGTTGGGATGGAAGAAGTGAGAATAGAGAGTATGTATCTTCAGGAACTTACTTCTATCAAATACAGGCTGGAGATTATACAGATACCAGGAAGATGGTGATTCTGAAGCAGTTAGATTTACAGAATTTTAAAGACCCCATCTTGTGAACATCTAGATAAAAGAAACCACAGCAAGGATTTGGGGATAAAAAGTTCTATAGTCTTATATAGAAGAATTTATCCTCTGTGGTTTCTGTAATGTGAATGTTCAAATTCTCCAATCATCATTCTACCAGGTAGGCCACCTAATATATATGGTTTCTACCTGATAAACACATTCTCCTGCGGTTTCTAATCTTAGGTGTCCAGAGACTTAAGGAAAAGAATCTCTAATGCCTCATCAGGTAACAGCAGAGATCCACAATCTTGATATTCAAGTTTCCGATAAAAGTGCTGTGCTGTCTCATCTGATAAGGTTGATGTCATGACTTGATTATTGCCTCGTTTCTGCATCTCTATCTCCCAAAAATTAACTAACCTTGTTCCAATTCCTTTCTTCCTATAATCTTCTTCAATCCACAACATATTCATAAAAGGAATCTCATCCCAAAAGTAATTGAAGCGTAACCATCCTATATTCTGTTCATTATCTAAAACGACAATAATCTCCGCATCCTCAACTTTCTTTGTTATCACTTCAGGTTGGACATGATGATCTTTATGTACCAGATAGGTATAATCTTGTGAAGCAGCAAATCTAATTTCTATCATTGGGTTTGACCTTCTCTAAAAGTAATTGAAGAGAAAAAGACTGTGGAATATTTAACCTGACAACCTGCACTTTTTTGTTTCTAACGAACACATCATCGGTTCTACAATTAGATATCCAAGCAAGAGTCCATATAAAACCGATATCAGAGACACTGCCATATTAGGTCCAATTGATCCCACGTCGTCCAAGCTTGCTAGCATTGCAACTAGACCAACCATAAACCCCAGACAACCGTATCCAATTGCGCATCTTTTGAGTGCTCGCCAAAAGGCAATAGCACTATCAAGTACTATGCTATCTGCCTCTCCCCATATAGCATAGAATGATGACAGGAAAGATCCTCTAAAACCTATCAACAGAGTTCCAATGGTTGGAATAACAACAATGAATAATGATGGTAGGTCAAGAAATTTTGCGATACCACCAGATAGCAACATTCCAACAAAAATACTGCCTCCAGACATTAGCATTCCAAAAACCCAGTAGACTAATTTCATAATTTCCATTTCCCTCTTTTTAAAAAGGTATTAGCTAACTTTACCTAATACAAAGTCAGGTAAAACTCATACTTCTACACAGCAAAAACACAAACAGACTTAATATATTTTTAATGATTGTTCACCTCCGCATGGTACTTACCTCAACCATACGTCATACCATTCTTCTGCAGTCATGGTCAGGTAATCGTAGTTATAATTTTATAAGTGTCTAAAACTCCTGCCATATAAAAACCTTTTTTTCCGTAAGCACCTATAGAAACTTTGGCTCATAGCGTTATCTCAAATTCATTGCAAAATCTCTTGGACTTTGGCTGTAAATTTCTGGAGGAATTCATCTCCAGTTATAATTTACATAAAAAATTTTCAAAAACAGATCTTTCCAATAGCATATTTCACTTTACTGAAGTATTACAACATGAAATAATACAAAAACAACTTTAACAGGAGTGTACAAATGAGAAAATCGGGCATAGCTGGGCGTGAGTTTGCCCAAATTAGTTTTTTAGCTTTGACTATGTGTTTCTTAATCGTTGTGAATATTCATGCAGGTGGTGATATTACCAAAGGAATGATCGGTTACTGGCCATTGGATGGTGATGCAAAAGATGTATCAGGAAACGACTACCATGGTGAGATTCCTGCAAAGAAAGGCGTCAAATGGAAAGCCAATGGAAAAGTAGGAGGCGCAGCTGAATTTGATGGCGAAGGTGGTCACATTAAAGTAGCTCAAGGTGAACTGGCCCCTGAGGTGCTTGACTTTACCGTGGTAGCTTGGATAAATGGTTATAAAGCTCAAAACTGGGCGGCCTTCGTTTCGGCTCGGGGTGCAGGAGGGCAGGCTTATTGGATGGGCTATCATGATCAAGATGACACTCTGACTTACGTCTGGAATAATGACAGTGCCCAAACGTGGAACTGGGCTGGTTCGATCAAAATCCCCAAAGATACTTGGGGCTTGGTTGCAGTAGCCATTGAAAAGAAGAAAGCTACTGCTTACGCTTATACAGCAGCCACCAAAAAATTGGAGATGGCTGAGAACAAAATCGACCATATTGAGCAAGCGCCACTCAACTTTGTGTTTGGTAAAGATGACTGTTGTGGTGCCCGTTACTATAAAGGATTGCTGGACGAAATAATGATGTTTGACCGAACATTAAACAAAGCAGAAATTATGCAGCTAGCAACTATCGGGCTCAATGTGGAAGCCAAGAATAAACTCACCACCTCATGGGGTGAGATAAAAGGGTCACACACCTTCGATTAGAGTGCTCAATCAATTTGTGTATTTTTAGCCCTGTTTAGTATCAGACGGGGCTTTTTTGTTCCACGGCTAATCTGTTTCTGAGATAACAGATCTAATCATTCTGTTACAGTGAAGATAAAGAAACTAGAAAGGGGTTTACATCAGGTAGGTCACCTAGTATATATATAGAGGTTTCTACCTGATAAACACATCCTCCTGTGGCTTCCAATGTTAGGTGTTCAAACGTTCTTCAAATCTTTATCAATCTACTACCAGAATTAGTGTTGATTTTGCGGAAGCAGGGACTAACACTAATGGGCAGATGGTATTCCAGATCATCCTTTTAGGTTTAAGATCCTGCTTTAATGATTTCACGAGTCTTATTCCATTGCTGCCTATTTCATGATTATAAATGGACAGTAGATAAAAGAGGGCTCCATGTTAAGAGTATACGGTTTAATAATTTGAGTGAGAGAATACACAATAAGAAAGAAGTCTGTTTAACTAACTATGAGTACGATGAATATGGCAACTTAATAGAACTTAGGTTTTATGGAGTAGATGAGCAGTTAAAGGGAGATGAAGACGGCACAGCAATATATCGCAATAAGTACGATGAATATGGTAACAAGACGGAAACAAAGCAATATGATAAAAATGAGCAAAAAATGTGGTAGCTGATAA
>Ga0066843_10000211_pt1 | contig 17779 bp, 17 predicted proteins | sample ETNtaG_15_FD_66663 | JGI IMG/M metagenome (GOLD analysis project Ga0066843, IMG submission 66663) | Marine microbial and viral communities from oxygen minimum zone, Eastern Pacific Ocean - ETNP201302PF89A | ecosystem: Environmental > Aquatic > Marine > Oceanic | place: Pacific Ocean: Eastern... | reverse complement strand
GCTGTTAACACCGCGTACTTCCTCAACGTCAGCACGTGTGTCCGGTTGTTTGTAGGCGACAATGGCTAATGCTTCGAGGGCGGCGGGGGTCAGTTTGACTCGAACCTGCTTCGTATGGAATTTACTCACCCAATCGTGGTACTCAGGATGCGTGTTAATTTGGTATCCATTTGCGATTTCAGTCAACTGAAAACTTCGCCCTGATTCCTGATATTCTTCAGCTAATTTTGCTAGTTCGTCCTTGATTCGTTTGGGTGAAACACCCTCGAGAACCTGGCAAAATTGTTCAATTGTAATGGGTTCACTTGAGACAAAAAGGATGGCTTCAAGAATCGATTTCAACTGGTTTGGTAGAGTTTCCAGATTCGCGATATTAGTTTGTTGATCCATAATTGTTAACTGTTAGTATCGGTGTTTCGTTTTTGCAAATAGATTTCAGTAAAATGTCCAGATTGTACTGAAGTAATGTGTTTGAGTCGTATAAGTTCTAAGATGGCCAAAAAGGTTACGATTCTTTCAGCTTTATTAGCATGGACTGGAAATAGGTCGGTGAAGTTTACTGGATCCCCGGATTCTAGAATGCGTTCGACAAATTCGATTTTTTCTTCAACCGTAATTGGTTCTTCTTGTAGCTCTTCATAGTAATCATCAAATTCGAATTGGCGCCGATCCTCAAGTTGTTGAAAGGCGGTAATCAAGTCAAAAAGAGTCGCACGGATATGAAACTCACGCTGATCTTCAAGTTCATTACTAACCTGTCGTTCATGGATCAGTTCTCGCGAGAAAGCACGTTGGTTAAGTGCTAGTGTCATTTCCTTAAATTGTTTGTATTCCAGTAGTTGCCGGACCAGTTGTTCCCGATCTTTGAAAACTTTGGATTTTTTTTCGTCTGCTTTAGGAGATGGAAGCAAGGATTGCGATTTTATCTGAAGTAAGGTAGCACCCATCACTAAAAATTCTGATGCTACATCGAGGTCAAGTTCTTCCATCAAATTAATGTAGTTAATGTACTGATCAGTGATATCAGCTATTGATACATCGCAGATATCCATTTCATCCTTTTGGATCAGGTGAAGCAGGAGATCAAGAGGGCCTTCAAAGACATCTAACCTGATCGGATAATATGATATTTGTTGATCTTGGGCTTCGGTTGTTTGTGTCATTTCTTTAACTGACTGTAATTCAGTTTTTGCTTGTTTTTTTTGAGTTTTTGGTTTAGCAATTTATTCTAATCCAACTGCGTTTCGAGCTGCAGCCAGAGTTGGCATAATGACCTCTTTGGCCCGTGCTGCACCATCTTGCAGAACTGATTCAACATAATCTATATTGTTTGCCAATTCTTCTCGACGTTTACGCATTGGTGCAAAGTGTTCCTCAAACTTGGCAACCAATTCTTTCTTGGCATCACCATAACCCATCCCGCCTGCCCTGTAACGGCTCTCCAATTTTTCACATTCTTCTGGGTTGGCAAAAAGTTTGTACAGAGCAAAAACATTACAAGTATCTGGATCCTTTGGTTCTTCAAGGGTTTTGCTGTCGGTAACAATACGCATAATAGTTTTTCGGGTCTGTTTTTTTGAACCGAAGATCTCAATGGTATTGTCATAAGATTTCGACATCTTTTGTCCATCTACACCTGGAACGACCGCAACTTCCTCCTGAATCATTGGTTCAGGGATTTTGAATACCTCTTTGTATTGGCCGTTAAATTTAATGGCTATATCGCGTGCGACTTCCAAGTGCTGTTTCTGATCCTTTCCAACAGGTACAATCTCAGATTGTACGGCCAAAATATCGGCTGTCATCAGCACTGGGTAGGTAAACAATGCGTGGCTAGCGGCAATACCCTTGGCTAATTTATCTTTGTAGGAATGACAACGTTCCAATAATCCCATTGGTGTTGCTACGGATAGTAACCAAGTCAGTTCGGTAATCTCTGGGACATCGCTCTGACGATAAAACACGGTCTTCTGTGAGTCCAAACCACAGGCTAAAAAATCCAAGGCGACATCCAGAGTTCCTTGACGCATAATACTGGCGTCATGTACCGTGGTCAAAGCATGATAGTTGGCAATGAACAAGTAGACTTGATGTTCTTGCTGTAAGGCCAAAGCAGGCTTCATCATGCCAAAGTAATTGCCGATATGCAATTTGCCCGAAGGCTGTATTCCAGATAGAACTCTCAAGTGAATATTCGCTCCATTCGAAATCTCGTTTGAAAAATATTATTCTTATTTTCCTAAGGATGTTTTAATGTTTAGCCGTTGATCATACTCATCGTAATCTTACAATTCCGGCAATGAGATCGAAAATCCCATATGAGACCTGGCCAAGCAACCAAAACACTGGATTAGGTATGCCAATAAGGTCCGGTAAAAATAAAATAATCATTAATATCATCATGCCGTATTGTCTTGATCTACCGAAGACTTCAGCTTGACGTATTGGCAACAGTCCGTAAGTAATACTAAAACCATCGAGTGGGAATACAGGTAGCATATTGAAAGCTGCCAAGAAAATGCTAATAAGAGCTGAGTCAACGATTAGAAGCCGTGCGATTTTGTATTGTCCAGGTGTTTTTGGATAGCCCAATTGATTTTCCAGTAAGCTATATCCCAAAAGAATTACAACAGTACAAATAATGTTCATCATTGGTCCTGCACCAGCAATAAGCATCATGTCGCGCTTGGGGTTTCTTAGGTTACGCGGATTCACTGGTACTGGTTTGGCCCAACCGAAGAAGCCTCCTCCCAGTAGAGTTCCAATTAACGGAAAAATAATAGTACCTACAATATCAATATGCATAGCGGGATTAAAAGAAACACGATCCATGTCTTTTGCTGTTGGATCCCCCAGCATCTCCGCTGATTTTGCATGTCCCCATTCATGAAAGGTAAGCAGAATAATAAACTGACAAACTCTAATAATTGCGTTGAGGGGGTTTAGTGTCATCTGTTAGTCTTCGATTCGTCCAGTTGTCTAGCAAAGCTATTCCACAAAGTCTCGGACATTTCGGGGCCGGGAGTGTGGCCTTGCTGAATCAGGTCATTCCCTGCAACTTTGGGTCGGACATGTCGCAGTCTCAATAAATAGTCCTTAATTTGTTCTTTGTGCCAGCTATGTTTATGATTCCACAAGCTGAAAATTAGCGTTTCCAAAGGATAAGAATTCAGTAGATGATATATTTGGCTTGGTTTTGAACTGTGGGAAAGCTTTTCCTGATTTATTATCAATCGGTTTTTTGCGTTTAATTTTTCTTGTAATCGTTTTTCAAATGCTAGTCGATGACTTACTGTCTCGGTCGTTTTTTGATTCAAAAGGGCCATCCAGAGCATTGCATTCTGATCTATCTTGTCATCTGGAAGATGCTTCTTGGACCAGTCGACTGCCTGAATAGTATTTTCCCATATCCAGTTGAAATCCTGTGGGAGTTCCCAACACGGTACTATAGCGGAAAACAAAACGAAGTCTTCCATCCTTTGGAAGGATTTCTGTGCAAATTCCTCAGAAAAGATCCGATTAAACTCGTTGCGAATACGCTGGCCGCTGATGTTGCCTAGACAATTTTGATCAATTGCATCTTGGATCAAGCTTTGATCCGTTTGGCATATTTGGAAATTATAACGTTGTTCGTACCTGATTGCTCGGAAGATACGTGTAGGGTCGTCACGATAGCTTTGATCATGTAGTACTCGAATCGATGCATTTTTCAGATCTATTAATCCCCCTGTGTAATCAAGGAGATTTCCAAAATCAGTTGGCAAGATTGACATAGCTACCGCATTGATTGAAAAATCACGTCGATGTAAATCTTCTTTAATGGAACTAAAAACTACTGATGGTAACGCACCTGAAGTCTGATAAGTTTCACGGCGTGCAGTCACAAAATCAATCCGAAAATTTTCTGTGGTAATAATTTTTGCCGTGCCAAATTGTTTATGTACGTCGATTGACGCTGTAAAATCATCAGCAACCTTTTGTGCGATATCAATAGCGTGATTTTCAATTACGATATCTAGGTCTAGTGCTTTGCTTTTCAACTGGTCTCCATCCGACAAAATCAGGTCGCGTACGAAACCTCCAACAGTATAAGCGGTGACTGAACTTTGATCGGCGACAGATCCAATCTTTCTCAAGTATCTCAGCAACCTATCAGGAATATTTAAAACAATATTTTCGACAATTGAGACCATTGATCCGAAACGAGGAAAACACATTCTTAAGAGTTAACCTATCTCAAATCGAATGTGACACAAGTAGTTTTCGATTCAACTGGTTACCTTAAGTAACTTTAAGTTTTTTGTTCGCAAGTTGGATATTGATTTGTTTTTATGATTTACTGATTTATTAATTTCAAGAATTCATCCGCAAAATTTTCTAACTCAGCTCTAACAAGTTGATTGTTTTTCTTATTGCTTGCCTGCAGAGATACTGGTATGCCAATTTCAGGAGCAATTCCATATACTGTTTTATTTTCCCGTATGAAGCTGTTAAAGTATGGGATATGTTTCTGGCGAACCTTAGCAATATAAGCTTTCTGGACAGCGATTGGAGATTTACCATAAAGTGAAAGCATAGTAAACACAACGCCAAGTCTCTTGGGATTGATTAGCATCCGGTCTTCCAGAAATTCCGCGTAATGATTATAGTCTTCAATGAGGCGTTTTACTTGAACCTCTAATTGATCTATACCCAATACCGAGAGGTAGTCAGGGATTGCTGGTATTATGTAAAAATCGCTTGCGATAATACCTGATTGAGTGGAAATATTGAAGTTTGCTGGGCAATCGAAAAAAATGAAATCATAGTCATCACTTACGCTTTCCAGGCCAGACCGTAGATGAGTGTGTGTCTGAAGGAAATTCAATGCACTTTGCCTTGGGTTCGCCCCAATAACAAGAACCGCTAGTTCTATATCCAGACTAATTAAACCAAGATGAGAACAAACAAGGCTTACTGATCCCCCACCTCCCCAATCCTTAATGCGTTTATTGACCTTAGCGGGTTGTACAATTAAATCAGCAAATCTAAGACTCAAGTTGTTATTAGTTAGAGCCTCAAACCAATTTTTTATTGTTCTAGATTCCCGGCAATCTTTATCCCATACACTGGGGAACACAAGGGAAAATGTTAAGCTGGCTTGAGGGTCTAAATCTATTAGCAGTACCTTATAGCCACGGAAGGCAAGTTCAGTGCCAAGATTTGCTGTTAATGTGGTTTTTCCGACCCCACCTTTGTAATTGATAAAGGAAATAGTATGCATTCCTAATAATATCCTGTGGGCGCTGAACTGGGGATTTTCTTGATAGTTTCTTTGATAAGTAATTATTGTTTACGCTAGAATAGACGCAATTCGTATTAATCAACCCAATAATAACTTGATTTCAAAATAAGCTTCTTGCAAAATAAAATAAAATTTAGAAGATCAACCAAGTCGATTGTGGGCAAATCCGATTATAACACAGCACTCTTGAAATCTCAACTTAGGGGGTGAATATATAAAAAGGATACCTAGTGTTTGTCTCATTTCTATTCATTAATTTTTAGGATAATATCAACTGAGTGATGGGGTAAACTTAAGCAAAGAGCTTGGTATATTGGGATACCCGTTGGCCTTTTTGATAGTTATTTGAAATAAACCGTGTTTTTGAATTTAGTGGTTATGAAGCTAATTTTGCCTTTAATACTAGAAGTCTTTTTGACTGGTTTGGTTTATAGATCCATGTCTTTCGCTAAACTAGGGTCATCAGTTGAACTCGTTCATCTTTCTGTAGTTGTTACTGTTTTCCTTTTTTCTGCTTATTTTTCTGCCAAAGTCCTTGCACGCATAGATTCTAGAGAATTTAGTTTTTTCTGCCCTCCAGTCCAATGGTTTGTCCTAGCCAAACAGGTTTTTTTTTCTTTAATCCCTTGTTTTGTATTCGTTACGATATTTGTTGTTATTTTGTTAATTGTTCTGCGATGGGATATTTCTTTGTCATTCATGGTTGTAGTAAAAGTCTATTTAATTTTTTTGAGCTATACATTTGTGGGTGCTTCAATTGGTCTTCTAGGATGGCAGATTTTTGGTCATGAAACCTTGGCTGCACTGTTTTCGCTGGTGGTATGGGGCCTACTCATCGGTAGTTTTTTCTCGCTCGTTCCTATTGAACGTTACGTTGAAAATTTGATATACTTCATTCCGGTGTTTTTGCATATCAATCCGTTAATTGCAGTGTGTCATGTGCTAGAACATGACATTTTTCGTACACCGAAATTATATGAATTAACTCCGATATCATCATACCTGTTTGCGTATCCCAAATGGTATTTGGTCTGTGGTTGGCAAGTTCTAATTGGCATTTTTTGCGTCGCTATAGTATTATGCTCTAGATTAAGTCATCGAGTGATTTAAATGGGAAATCTGATAATTAGTGCGTCCGGAGTTCGTGGGACAATTGGAAGTTCATTATCCCCTATGGAAATTTCACGATTTGCAACTGCGTTTGGTACATTCATCGGTAGCCAAACCGTTGTCGTGGGTAGGGATACCCGTACGTCGGGGGAAATGGTGAAAGGCTCGCTGATTAGTGGATTAATTGCTACAGGTTGTTGTACAATTGATGTTGGCGTTTGTCCAACACCAACTATCCTGTTAATGTCAAAAAAAATAAGGGCGGAGGGTAGTGTCGTTATCACTGCTAGTCATAATCCGGTTGATTGGAATGGTCTAAAGTTAGCTACAAAATCAGGTCGTCTGCTTAGTGCTGATGCCCAGCGTCGGTTTCAAGAGATTTATGAATCGGAAAAAGTCAACCTTGTATCGTGGGATCAACTGGGATCAGTCGAAACAGTTGACAGTGCTATAGACTATCATATTGCTCAGATCTTGGAATTGGATTGGATAGATTTAGATGAGATTCGACAGCGGTCATTGAAGGTTGCTATTGATGCATGTAATGGCGCAGGTAGCATAATAAGCCCTATGTTACTGCGTCGGCTTGGGTGTGAAGTAATTGAGATAAATTGTACACCCAACGGTATATTCCCGCGATCAAGCGAGCCAAATCCAAAGGCTCTAAAGGAATTGTGTCAGGTTACCAAATCTGAGGGTGCGCATCTTGGCATAGCTCACGATGGAGATGCGGATCGGTTGGTCTTAGTTTCGGATCAGGGGGTTCCTTTGAGTAGTGAGTACACTTATGCATTGATTGCTGACTTTTTTGTTGGTCAAAGGAAGGGGGATTTAGTGGCAACAGTGTCTACAAGTCTAATGCTTAATGATATCGCTGACAAGCATAGTGTGGAACTTCATCGGACACCAGTTGGGGTTGGTCATGTTATTGAAAAAATGGAGCAAGTCGGCGCAACCCTTGGTGGGGAGGGCACGGGAGGTGTGATTTACCCTGAAATTCTGCATACTGCTGATGGCATTACGTCGATTGCAGCGATTTTACAGCTACTTGCATCCTCAAATAGGAGTATGACGGATCTAGTGTCATTGATGCCGAGATACTGGATGGATAAGAAGAAAATTGACACGCCGTCTCAAGATGTAGCAGATGCTGTTCTTGATTTGGCTCTCACTGCTTTTGCTAACGATGACCTTGATACTACGGATGGGGTTAAACGAGTTTGGGATGACAAGTGGGTAAACATCCGGAAGTCTGGTACTGAACCAGTAATTCGAGTCTTCAGTGAAGCTCGATCTATTCAAGAGGCAAAAAATCTTTGTCAGTCAACAGTTGAGACCTTGGGGCGTTTGGAGAAATGCGTAACAGGTTACAATTAATGTGCGTTATTCTAAAACGATTTTGTGGAATATAATGAATATTGAATTTGGAGTTGTGTGGTGGCCCACAAGCCTTTGAAATTAGTTTGTATTGGTGGAGGTACTGGATTGTCCGCTTTGCTTAGCGGAATTAGGAGGTATTCCCATGTCAACCAAAGTGAACTGCCAATTGTCGATATGGATCGATTAGCAGCAATAGTTTCTGTGTCTGATGATGGGGGTAGTACTGGCCGATTGATTGATGAGTTTGACGTCTTGCCTCCAGGAGATGTCCGAAAACTTCTTGTTTCTCTCTCTGAGGCAGATGAGCTTGTGGCGAGTCTCTTTGAGTACCGTTTTTCAGGAAACGGTGATTTAGGAGGGCATACAGTTGGCAATATTTTGTTAACTGCACTCATTGACCAGAATGATGGTAGTTTTCCTAAAGCTATTCTGGCAGCATCGAAACTCCTTTCTGTACGAGGGCGAATTATTCCCGCTAGTTTACAAGGTAATGTTCTTTGCGCTGAACTCACTGACGGAGAAATTATTCGGGGGCAATCCAGCATTCCGGCCCGACAAAACCGGGAATTGATTAGACGTATCTTTATTGAACCGCGACAAAATGGTGATCAGACAGAGGATTCTGAACCAGTTGACTGTGTCGCTAATGCTGATGCAGTTGAAGCTATTTCTAATTCAGATGTAATTATTGTTGGACCTGGGAGTTTGTATACTAGTATTATGCCGAATCTCGCTTATGGGCAAATCGCTGAAGCTGTTTGTAGGTCTAATGCTGTAAAAATCTATGTGTGTAATATAATGTCACAACCGGGTGAAACAGATGGATATTCCGTCAGTGATCATATTCGTGCGATTCAAAGTCACGTTGATATTTTGTTAGATTACGTTGTTGTAAACGATGGTCTCGCACCCGAAAATGTTATCCAGAATTATGTACAAAAACAGCTCTTAAACCAATTCTCTCGAATCCAAGTTTACGTGGATGAAGGTGCGTCAATGGTTGAGGAGCGCTTTGGCAAAGCAATTGGTTCCATGGCAAATCTAACCAAAAATATATCCCAAATCTCCGAAGAAATCCTGCAGATGGCAGACCCCTCAAGGGTTCAGGTTCTCTATGATTCGGAAACAGATGATCTACAGGAGGCCATGGTGATTAAAGCTGATATTATCCGTGAGATGATGGTTGTTGAAAATGGTGCTGAATTGAATGTCATCCGCCACAATCCCCAAAGATTGGCAACCACTCTTTTCGATATGTTGCGAGATCATTTTAAGTTTTAAGTTAAAATACACTCTTCATGAAATTCTTAATCGGCCCTCTGATAAAAAAAACACTAGTTTGTGTTGTCTTCATTTCTTTCTTTTGTGTGTTGTCTCCCACTCAAACACATTTGCAAGAACCTAAAGATACGAATTTGTCTGAACTTCCGCATGTCGAGGAAGTTAGAGCCAACAGCATCACATTTTCTGGTGAATTAGAGTATGGGTTTACTCTTGGGGTTTGTGTTGAGGTAGTAGACCAAGAAACTGAACAAAGAATCGCACAGGCACAAATTACACAGATAACTCCAGAAAAAATCACCGCCACAATATTGAACCTACGTTTTTCTCGTGTTGATATGGGGGATTTTATACGTTTACCCGCAAAAATTATCACAGCCAATCCAAATTGGGTTGAGATTGATCAAGGCATACGTCAAGGTTTAACAGAAGGTACAACTTTTAAGATTTTTCGGGTGAGTGCGGCCGTTGAGCCTGAATTGGAGGGTAAGAAGGATCTCCCGCAAAAAATAGCAGTTAGCAGGGCTGTGCTAATCGATGTTCGTCAGGAGGATGCAACGGCTCGGGTCATCGGTAAGCGCACTGTACAACCGATTGTGGGTGATTTTGTCCAGATTGAAGCTTACACAACCATCAATCAGAAATCTGGGAATATAGTTTATTTAGATGTTGCCTCAGATTTAATGGCTGGGTTGTCAGAAGGAATGCTGGTATACGTGTTCCAAAAGAACATCGTGTCACGCCCTGATGGAAGCCAGCAGTACGTTGAGTGGTATGAGGCTGTTTGTAATCTCACAATTCAGCATGTGGCAAAAGGATCTCACACGGCCAGATGCACCATCAATAATGACATGGAATATGAACCCTCGAGTAATGATCACGTTTCAATTGAGGATATGCATGCCCGACAAAGAGTTGTAGCGGCTCAAAATACCTATGTACTGAAGTCTGATGTCGATAGGATCTATCTTAGCAGATTCCCAGAGGCAGAAGAGAATTTAGTTTTTATCGCTGCTAGGAAAAAAATTGGTACGAATCAAATAGATCCAAGTTTTCTTAATGCCAACCTGCAGAATTGCAGTTTGCAGATCGAGTCTATACAGGACCAAGTTGTAGCTGCGGCTTTTCTGATCCAATCAAGAAATCCATTTCAAGTTGGCGACCGCATTAGAATTTTTCGTTAATAATTTTCATAGCCTACTTCTGCTAGCCGCTGTGCTTTTTCCTCCACTCCTTGGCTAAGTTTCTCTTTATATTGTTTAAGTTTGAATTGTAATTTAGGGTATTTAATACTCAGGATTTGTGTGGCGAATATTCCTGCATTTCTAGCACCTCCTGATCCTATTGCCATAGTAGCGACAGGAATTCCCGGCGGCATTTGCACAGTAGAGTATAATGCGTCAATACCATTCAAAGGACCTCCGTCGATTGGCACTCCAATGACTGGAAGTGTAGTATGCGCGGCTATGACTCCTGCTAGATGTGCGGCTCTGCCTGCTCCTGCTATGATAACCTCTATGCCTCGGTTGCTGGCACTTTCAGCGTATTCCATAGTGGTTTTCGGAGATCTGTGTGCCGATGATATCGTCATTTCAAAGGAAATATCAAATTCATCTAAAATTTTAGCGCATTCGTTCATCCTGTCCAAATCTGAATCACTACCCATAACAATGCTAACCAAAGCTTTTTCAGCAGTCATGTATATTACTCCTTATTATTTGCTTTATCTTTTTGTATTAGGTCGAATAATTCTTTGTCAATAATTGACTTGAATTCTAGATACCTGTTTTGACTCAATTTCCAGCTTTTACGAAATATAATTCTACCAGTATGACTGATCACATAAAGATTCGGTAACTTCGGCTGGGTTTTGTATTGTTGATGAACCTTCCCTGACCAGTCAAATAAAAATGTGACAGGTGCAGGCTTTTTTTGCATGTACTTCTTGATAAAACTTTTTGGTACAAAGCTAGGTACGCTTCGCATATCACCAACTATGAAGGCAGCAACATGGTTGTTCCGTTCGAAATCTTTCTGAATTATTTTTCCCCACTCATTGTCTTCCTTCCGGATCTTTCGGTTGCCCATAATTAGGACAATTATTTTTCCGCGCAGCTTCTTCGTTGAGTATTCTTTACCATCACCAGATTTCAGTATGAAATCTGGTGTTATCTCTCCAACTTTAAGTTGTTCCTGAGCAGAAGCAAACAAACTGATCACACAGGTGAGTATAAATAATAAAGTTGAAGTCATCGGACACCATTTCGATTTTTAAATAAGTCAGGCCACATTTTTTTAACCAAAGTATAATTTGATTTGGTAATTATGCGACTGGAGGCAAATTTCACTTTTGTCATAATTCCTCCATTTTGTAGTTGCTGATCGAAATCGAAAGGCTTTTGTTTGATGGCATTCATAGCTGCTTTAAATGCTTCTTCTCCACGTTCTGCTGGTTGTAGATCTACTTCTGCGTCATGTTGGCCTTCAATAACCAGTTGACATGCTGCTTGACTGGCACCAACTCCTACTGTCAGAATGAGATCTGTCATTCCATGTAGTTGCACTGCCTGAATAGCTCCAACTGCAAGACAGCTATCGACGGCTAGAATGGCTTGGATATTTTTAGCATAGTCCCTTAATACCTGATCAGTTGTACTGGATGCTGATTGCTCATTCAATGGAGATGCGCGATTATGGATATGAATCTGTTTGTAAGTATTAAGCACATTATAGACACCGATGGAGATATTTCGTAGTGATGGAATCCCAATTGGTCCCTCAAGAACTAGTACTTTCCCCTTGCCACTTATTTGATTAATAAGATATTGAGCAGCTTGTTCTCCAAGGCTAATTTCATTTACAGTTATGTGGCCATAGGTTGAGACTCCAGTAATCATTTGATCGAGAGAGATAACTGGAACTGGTGGGTTTCGGTTTTTTGCATCATGTACGATCGCATACGCTAACTTGGAATCTAATGGTTTTAGGACTAACGCTTTGATGTCAAGATTAAACATCTCCTCAATTCGCCGTTTTTCCAGTGCAATGTGATTCTTCGTGGAACCTTGGTCTTTAACACCATTCCAGATGATTTCAACATTGTGCTTCTCTTTTTTTCCGAGTTCAATCATTTTTTCGCGCATTAAGGTATAAGTAGGTGCAGTTGTTCTTGGAATACTTACACCAATTCTGATTTTTGATTCATCTTGGCGGCAACCAAGCAGAAGAATTGTTATTGGCAATATTAGGAAGAGTGCCGATACTATTCGTGTAATATCCATAGTTTTTGGCGGTAAGATTATATTAGATTCCATCGGCAAAGCAAGTTTGTTTAATCTTACATATCTGATGTGTTGATGTCTATATTTTTCTAGATAATATAAAATATGGTTTTAATAATGCCTAATTATCAAAACCATAAATCTTTCAGCTGTTTCGGAGAAAAATTGGATTAGAAAAAATCCATGGCTGTCCATCGAGATAAACTTCAACTCTGTATACACCGGACTTATCAGTGGAGGTGTGTAATTTTTTTGCGTTGATATTCTTTATGGTTTCACCGTTTCGAAGTAATCGGATTTCAGCTTGGTGTGGAACAGATACGCACAGTTCAACCTTGTGGTTGAATTTGGTTTCCTGACCCATAATGAGATCTCCGCTATCTTTTGTGTCGCCTGAGAACAGGAATCCGGAAGAATCAGCAATTATATCATGTGCGATGAAGCAATTTCCTGCTTGAAGAGCGGAATAAATTTTCCGTTTGTCTTCATGAAGACTTGACTTTGATAGTGGCTCGTTTAGTAAAACATGTGTACGAATTGTGCGGTAAAGATATTCATAGGGTAGAAATTTAATGAATCGCAGGAAGGGGAATGCAAGTGCATGCGCATCTGTTGATCCGATACCAACAATATGTCGCTTTTGAGCTATTTCGTCCCATTTTTTCAGAGCTTTGCTTGAGGGTCCTTTAATCGCTTTTTCGGGGAAAATCTGATAATATATAAGTGTGAAAAAATTTACATTATTAACCCAATCTACCATATAGGACCATATTTCAATACCGCAGTACCGCTCAACTTGCCAATCCGTCCAAAGGTGTCCTTTTTGTATCAGCAAAGGTGGTTTCTTGGCTCCGTAAGGATGAGCGATGAAGCCAAAGCCACCTGATTCGTTTACTTCATTAATTAAGTTTTGATAATCGGTTCTTTCCTTACCTTGGATTTCCTTATCAAGGTTAAAGGCAAGGTAGTGGCATCCTGATTTGGGGGAAATCTCCTGACCAACTAACAATAACAGTTCATCGTGCCATGCTTCGTATCCATCAAACAGTGGTGCTAACGTGTCGTGGTCAGTAAGTATGACGAAATCGAGTTTTGCTGAAGTAGCCTTGTTGATGATTTCTGCGATGGTACCGCTTCCGTCTGAGTAACGCGAATGGCAATGTATGGAACCTGCATATTCGTGGAACATCTTTAACTCAAGATTAGAATCGCACGATCTCTTCAAGTTGGTGAAAACGTTCGTCAATTTCCTTGGGAGTGAGTGTCCGTTGGCGATCGAGACTGAAGTCTTCAACATTAAAAGAGGCAATTACTGTACCGTTAATAATCGATCGGCGAATGTCTTGTTCGGAAAGGCCGTTGAGAGTAACAAGTGATCCCATAAACCCACCTGCAAAGCTGTCGCCTGCGCCAGTTGGATCAACAACGGCAGTTAAGGGATATGCTGGTGCAGAAAAGAAAGTCGATTCAGTAAGAGAAATTGCACCGTGCTCGCCTTTTTTAATAATTACACGAGTTGGGCCGAAAGTTAGGATCTTTTTGCCTGCGCGAGTTAGGTTGTTTTCTCCTGTTAGTTGACGGGCTTCGGCATCATTCAAGATTAGAATATCCACTTTCCTTAGTGTTTCTAATAGCATTGGTCGGGAAATGTCAATCCACAGGTTCATGGTATCACATACTACCAGTTTGGGGTTCGTCATTTGTTTGAGCACGTTTATTTGTAGTTCGGGATTGATGTTAGCCAGAAAAACGTATGGTGAATTTTTGTAGGATTCGGGAAGTTTGGGTTGGAAGTCGCTAAAGACATTCAAATCTGTAAAATGGGTTTTAGCTGCATTTAAGTCATCTACGTAACTGCCACCCCACCGAAAGGTTTTCCCACCTTCAATCTGTTCCAATCCATCGAGATCGATACCTCGGGATACTAGGAAGTCAACATGTTTCTTGGGGAAATCGGTCCCAACGACACCAACCAGATATATGTCGTGGTAAAAAAAGCTTGCAGCTATTGAGAAATAAGTTGCCGATCCTCCAAGGGCATGCTCGATTTTACCAAATGGTGTTTCAACACTATCTAATGCGACTGATCCAACGACCAAAATGCTCATGAGATATTTTTAACGTCTCCTGTTTTCGCGGAATGCTGTTGATATCCGACCAACTCTCCGGACAAAAATAATTAGCAAAACGAATAAAATCGCAGCTAACAGAATTTTATAAGGTTTTACCCAGATCATTTCGGAATCTACTTTCTTAACTTTAGATAAATAAATTGTTGGCCAAAGCGAGATTATGGAAAGAATAATAGCAATATTCTCCCAAGTTTCCGTTTTCTTGAAGCGGTTCAACATTGGATTCCATCGAATAAAAAAAATAAGATTGCAGATTAATCAAGCAATCTGACAACCTTATCTATTTGTGTGTTTTATATGGTAAGTGTTTCTAGGTGCCCATTGTCCAAGAGTTTAGATACTCTTGCTGTTCATCGGTTAGTTGATCAATTTCAACACCCAGAGCTTTTAGTTTCAAACTGGCAATGGATGCATCAATCTGCTCAGGTACAACATAAACTTGATTTTCCATGTTTGGGTAGTTTTTGGCGATGTACTCTGCCGACAAGGCTTGGTTAGCAAAGCTCATGTCCATCACGCTGGCAGGATGTCCTTCAGCGGATGATAGGTTAATAAGACGACCTTCTGCAAGCAGAAAGATTTTTCGCCCATCTTTGAGAGTATATTCATCCACAAAATTACGAACGGTCACTTTATTTTCACTTAATTTTTCTAGGGCGGGAATGTCAATTTCAACATTGAAGTGTCCAGAATTAGCAACAATCGCACCATCTTTCATGGTTTCAAAGTGCTCATGACGGAGCACATGTATGTCACCTGTGATTGTACATATAATATCTGCCTCTTTGACTGCATCAATCATTGGCATCACACGGAAACCGTCCATAATGGCTTCGAGGGCGGTTAGAGGATTGACTTCAGTAACAATTACGTTTGCACCCAAGCCGCTTGCACGACTGGCGAAGCCTCGTCCACACCAACCATAACCGGCAACAACGACTGTTGAACCAGAGATAAGAACGTTGGTTGCTCGAATGATACCATCGAGTGTACTTTGCCCAGTTCCATACCTGTTATCGAAGAAATGCTTGGTTTTCGCATCGTTTACTGCAATTATAGGGTACTTCAAAACGCCGTCATTGGCCATACTCTTAAGGCGGATTACACCTGTTGTTGTTTCTTCTGTACCAGCAATCACATTATCCAAAAGTTTTTCGTCTGTGTCAGCACTGTGAAGTATGGAAACCAAGTCTGCACCATCATCCATCGTGATATTCGGTTTAAAGTTGATAGCGGCATCAATATGGTCATAATAGGTCTCAGTATCCTCGCCTTTAATGGCAAAAACGGGAATATCATAATCAGATACAAGCGATGCCGCAACGTCGTCTTGCGTACTCAAAGGATTGGATGCGCACAGGACAGTTTCAGCTCCACCTGCTTTCAACGCCCTCATCAAATTGGCAGTTTCAGTTGTTACATGTAGGCATGCAGCAATCCTTATGCCTTCAAGTGGTCTGCTTTTGGCAAATCGTTCTCGAATCTGTGCTAAAACGGGCATAAACCTATTAGCCCAATAAATGCGTTGCGTTCCTTCCTCTGCAAGGTTTGGATCCTTAATATCGTAATTCATTTTGGTCCTTAATGTATGTATTTGACAATTATACTTCTGATTTTAGCTTTTCTGCGTAATCTGTTAATTCCCAAGTGAATCCATTCTCTTCGCGACCGAAATGGCCGTAAGCGGAAGTGTTTTTGTAAATCGGCTTACGCAGATCAAGGCGTTCAATGATTCCCATAGGCGTTAGGTCGAAGTGCTTATTGACTAGTTCGGTAAGCCGGTGGTCTGGGATGGTGCCAGTACCAAATGTCTCAACCATGATTGATGTTGGTTCAATAACTCCGATTGCGTAAGAAATTTGCACCTCACAACGTTCCGCAAGCTTGGCTGCGACAATGTTTTTAGCCACATGTCGCGCTGCATAAGTAGCGCTTCGATCGACTTTAGTCGGGTCTTTACCAGAAAACGCACCACCACCATGTCTACCCATGCCGCCATAAGTGTCAGCAATGATCTTTCTTCCAGTCAGCCCTGTATCACCTTGAGGACCACCGATAACAAACCTCCCTGTTGGATTGATATGATAGGTTATGTCTGGATGTCTTAAATCGCTGGGGACGATAGGTTTAATCACTTCCTCAATTATGGCTTCTCTGAGGTCTGATTCCCCGATGTCGGGGTCATGCTGAGCCGATATTACAACCATGCTGACGTAAGCTGGTTTGCCATCATGATATGAGACCGTAACTTGGGATTTTCCATCCGGCCGCAAAAAATCAAGAAGATTTGCCTTACGTACGGTCGAAAGCCGGCGCGTCAATTTATGCGCTATCATAATTGGCATAGGCATTAATTCCGTAGTTTCGTTGCAGGCATAGCCAAACATCATTCCTTGGTCCCCAGCCCCAAGCCGATCAACACCCATTGCTATATCGGGCGATTGCTTATCAATCGATGTTAATATGGCGGAATGCTCATAATCGAAACCGTATTTCGCTTTGGTGTAACCAATCTCATGAACAACTCCTCGAACAATTTCGGGGATATTGAGGGAAGAACTTGTGGTAATTTCACCTGAGATTAGCGCCAAGCCGGTTGTGACTAACGTCTCGCAGGCTACTCGAGAACTTGGATCTCCCGAAATTGCTGCGTCTAAAACCGAGTCAGATATTGCATCTGCCATTTTATCAGGATGGCCTTCAGTTATCGATTCTGATGTAAACAAAAATTCCTTATTCAATAGGTTACCTCAAAGCCATGGTAGGGATTTAATATTAGCTTGCAAACATATTCTGTGGATTATTGTCGCTTGTTCTTCAGGAGAGATGTTGAAAAAACTCGAACCCGCTATTCTTCTTCTTCAGATCGAAAATCGAGGACATTCCTCAGGGCGGCTCCGAAAGATGTCGTTTCTTCCTCTTCTACTTTTTTTTCTGGTTCCTTGATTGAACGCTTAGTTTCCGTTACTACCTGTTTTGGTTTTTGTTCGTATTGTTCAACCATTTCGCGTTCTCGATCGGCAACCGCTTGTTTTAAGCTGAGCCCAATTCTTTGGTCATCCATCTTTAGTTCAATAACTTTCAAATCAAGGACGTCGCCTTTAGACACAACATCATCAGGTTTATTTATGCGCTCATCAGAAAGTTCAGATATGTGGACGAGTCCCTCGATTCCTTCTTCGAGTCGGGCAAAAGCACCAAATTCAGTCAAGTTGACGATTTCACCACTAGCTATTGATCCGACCGCATATTTTGTTGAAACGAGGTTCCATGGGTTGGGTTCTACGTGTTTTATGCTGAGTGATATACGT
>Ga0066843_10000208_pt1 | contig 17819 bp, 8 predicted proteins | sample ETNtaG_15_FD_66663 | JGI IMG/M metagenome (GOLD analysis project Ga0066843, IMG submission 66663) | Marine microbial and viral communities from oxygen minimum zone, Eastern Pacific Ocean - ETNP201302PF89A | ecosystem: Environmental > Aquatic > Marine > Oceanic | place: Pacific Ocean: Eastern... | reverse complement strand
TCGTTGATGAGTTGGGTGAGCTTGCCGCAGATCAGGATGCTGTGGCGAATGCCCTCGCTGCTCACCTGCCGGATGACCGGCTTGTCCACGGCTAAAACAAATGTGCTCATCGCAAACAGCGACCACGCAAGAATGGAATGATGAAGTGTTTTCATGAATCGAACCTGTTATTTCCGCTTTGTAAGGGCTTTCGCATTTTTCACGAAGCCAGGTTTGCGGGTGCCACTGCCCATTGCGCCAGTGAGGTCGTCACCTACATCTTCCCGCATTCCCTCGGCCAGCCTGGCCAAGCGTTTGGCTACGCCGGCGTGATCGCCGAGCACATTCGTGGTCTCACCAATGTCATTGACCAGGTTATAAAGCGCCTCCGGCTGGCCCTTGGGCGCCTTCTTGCTCCGGGTGAAAAACAGCTTCCAGTTTCCGCTGCGAACAGCGTGCAGTTGGCCACGCGAATAACAATAAAATGCCTTGTGCGGCGTCACCGCCTTCGGTTTGGCTAGAAGCAGCGGGGCGATGTCTTTGCCATCAAGCTTGCGGTCGCTCGGCAGCTTGGCACCGGCAAACATAGCCAAGGTAGGCAGCAGGTCCATCGATGTCGCCATCGCGTCGCTGCTCGTCCCGACCGGGATCGCGCCGGGCCAGCGCACTACGAACGGCACCCGATGGCCACCTTCCCATGTCGAACCTTTGCCACCCTTAAGTGGCTTGTTGCTCGCGCCATGGCGAAGCGCCCCGCCGTTGTCGGACATGAAAATGACCATCGTCTTTTCGTCAAGATCGTTGGCCTTGAGCGTCTTCAAAATCTCGCCGGTGGACCAATCGATCTCCTCCGCCGCGTCGCCCCATTTGCCGTTGGCCGACTTGCCGGCGAAGCGCTCGCTCGAATATTGCGGCCAGTGGGGCATCGAGTGCGGCAGATAGAGAAAAAACGGCCTGGCCTTGTTGCGCTGGATAAACGTAATCGCCTCCCGCGTGTAACGCTGCGTGATGAGCCGCTGGTCAGGCTCCTCCTCAATCACCTTCTCCATCCGCAACAACGGCAGCGGCGGATACTGCTTGGTCGGCCGATCCTTCTGCCCCATGTCGTTGGAGAACGGGATGCCAAAGTAAGAGTCAAAACCTTGGCGCGTGGGCAGGAATTCCGCCTGATCGCCCAAGTGCCACTTGCCAACGATCCCGGTAGCATACCCCCTGGCCTTCAGCACCTCGGCAATGGTTATCTCACTGGGATTAAGACCACGCTGGTTGCCCGGAAACAACACCCCCTGCCCCTTTTCATTCTGGTGCAAACCGACGCGCTTGGGATAACAGCCGGTCATCAGCGACGAACGCGACGGCGAGCAGACGCCGCTCGTCACATAAAAGCTGGTGAACTTGCGCCCCTCCGCCGCCATGCGGTCGAGGTTGGGCGTGCGATGTTTCTCCGAGCCAAACGGCCCGATGTCCGCATAGCCCAGGTCGTCGCAGAAAATAATGATGAAGTTGGGCCGATCCACCTTCGTCGCCCCTGCCAGGGGCAAAGCCAAACCAAGCAGCACGCGAGCAACCCCCAAGCGAAACAGAGTCGGAAACGCCTTCATGAGTTGCCGAAGCGTTCCACCCTGAAGCCCCCTGGTCAATCTCAACCCAACAAAGACATCTTGAAAAGAACCCACAAAATCATAATTCTTGCTGCACAGTGAAAAGAGACGTGAAAAATTGAAATCTCCCCTCGCAATACTTGCAGCCCTGTTTCTGTCTACATCCTTAGCCCTTTGTGATTCAGGCTTGATTATCACCGAATTTTTGGCCGCAAACAATTCAGTCCTAATCGACGAGGACGAAGATTCAAGTGACTGGATTGAAATTCACAATACAAGCCAACAACCTATATCCCTGGAGGGTTGGTGTCTTACCGATGAAGAGGACAACCTGGCAAAGTGGCAATTCCCAAATATTACGATTGAATCGCTGGGTTTTGTTCTGGTTTTTGCCTCAGGCAAAAACCGCTCGAATCCAGAGACTGAGTTGCATGCCAATTTCAAATTGGACCGCAATGGAGATTACCTGGCTTTGGTTCAACCAGACAAGAAAACCATAGCAACAGAATTCTCCCCCCAATACCCCGCTCAAATAAATGACGTCTCATACGGTCAAAGCATGGATCTGGAAATCCATCCCTATTTGACTGCAGAATCAAAAGGCAAAATGCATTTTCGCACCAACGCCCAAGCGGCACCCCGCTGGATTCAACCTGATTTCGAGGATAACAATTGGGAGCCCGCCACAACAGCGGTCGGCTACATAATAAAGGACCATTCGGTTCCTGTCGCCTCCCTTGTCCCAACGGATGACATCACTAAACCAGGGGACGATATTATTCCAACATCGACCAGATCTCCCGTGGGCGAGACGGTGGAAAATGCCATCGATAACGATGTAAGGACCAAATATCTCAACTTTGACAAGCTAAACGCCGGCATGACAGTGGAACCAGAGAGTGAACAATCGCTAGTCACCGGCTTGCTCCTTACATCGGCCAATGACGCGCCTCAACGAGATCCAGCCAGTTTTGTATTATACGGATCAAATAACGGCATCGATTTTTCGTTAATTGCAAAGGAGAAAATTGATGTTTTCCCGGGCCGATTCCGCTCCCAGGAGATTCATTTTCCAAACGATCAAATCTTCCGTCTTTACAGGCTTATTTTCCCAACAATAAGAAATGCAGGTTCTGCTGTGGCCATGCAAATTGCCGAGGTGCAATTCATGGGCAAGACAGGGCGCATTGTGAAGGATTCTAAATTGGCGGATGTAACCCATTCAAGTGACCTGATTACCCCCACCTCTCATCATTCCCCCGACAACGAAACTGTCGAGAATGCAATCGACAATAATCCAAAAACAAAATACCTAAACTTTGACAAGGTGAACACCGGTTTGACCCTCACAACGACCGAATGTGTAGTGACCGGTTTGGCACTGACATCGGCCAATGATGCGCCTGATCGGGATCCAGCAAAATTTGTACTGTCGGGGTCAAAAGATGATGGAGTAACGTTTACCAAGATCGCATCAGGAAATGTTCCTATATTCCAGGAGAGGTTCGATCGGCAGACGGTAAGCTTCGACAATGATGTGGCCTACAAGACGTATGAACTGGTCTTCCCAACAACCATCGGACCGAGCGGTTGCTGTATGCAAATTGCAGAAGTGGAATTATTGGGCGTTTCCGGCCCCTCCTCATCAGACATTGAGAACCTGATTTCAACGAACGTCGAAACCGATATGTTTAGTCGAACCGCAATCCTCGACCTGCGGTTTCCCTTCACTGTGAAAGCTGGGGATCCCACAGACTATCTGAGTTTGAATGTTCGATATAGTGGGGGGTTTCTGGCCTACCTTAACGGTGTTCTGGTCGCCCAATCCAATGCACCGGAAAATCCTGATTTCACTTCAACAAGCATTTTGAAAAGATCGCGAAAAGACGCCTTGGCATGGGAGAGTTTCAGCATAAACGCCAAGCAAATCAGAAAAGACAGAAATCTCCTTGCCATTCGAACCCTGAGTGACAGCGCTGATAGTTTGGAGTTTCTATTTCAAGCCCAGCTAGAAAACACGAGGGAAAGCCTAGGCGCTACCAGCTATTTCAGTTCACCCACACCCAATTACCATAACGGAGAAGCCAGTTCAGGATTGCTTTCAACCCCGGAGGCCGACCATGAACACGGTTTCTACGAAGCACCTTTCAAACTCGCACTGTCATCGACTACTGAGGGAGCATCCATCCGTTACACAATGGACGGAAGCAATCCCACTTTGACCACGGGAGAAACATACACCGCCCCAATTCCGATCAACCACACAACTATCCTAAGGGCAACTGCATTCCTCAAAAATTGGCTGCCATCAAAAACCCTGACTCAGACCTATGTATTTTCCGAGGATACCATCAGGCAGACTTCCTCTATCGCCAGAAGTTCCGGATTTCCGAATCGATGGGATAATCAAACCGCTGATTACGACCTGGACCAGCGAGTGACAGGACTGAATGGAAAGGACCGCTATGGAGGCAAATACACACGCAGACTCAAAGAGAGCCTTCAATCTTTACCCTCGATATCGATCGTGATGGATATTGCGGATTTGTTTGGCCCTCGAGGTATTTATTCAAACCCGGAAAGGCGCGGAGCCACTTGGGAACGGCCCGCCTCTGTGGAAATGATTCATCCCGATAAATCTCAAGGATTTCAGGAAGACGTCGGGATTCGAATTCAGGGGGGCGCCTTCCGAATGATGCAGTCAAGGCTCTTGACTATGAAGAAATCTTTCCGACTTATTTTCAGGAGCAATTATGGTGCCTCTGAACTCGATTATCCGTTGTTTGGACCAGAGGTTGAGAGTGGCTTTAACAACATAGTTTTAAGGGCTAACGGGAATGATGCCTGGACATTTGGTGGAGCCGAGGCGCTATACATTCGGGATACATTCGCAATGAAAACTGCCCGGGACATGGGCATGGCAGCACCCAACTCAACCTTTGTTCACCTTTACCTAAACGGCCTTTATTGGGGGCTATACAACCCGGTTGAACGCCCGGATGCCGGTTTTTCGGCAAAATATCACGGAGGTGAAAAAGGGGATTGGGACGCACTCAATCAAGATTCTGCACCGGATGGCAACCGTGATGCCTGGAATCGGATGTTGAATATTCTCAATGGGAATTCATCCAGCGATGAGGTTTATCAACGTTTGCAGGGCAACAACCCGGACGGCACCGCTAATCCCGAATTTGAAAACCTCCTGAACATGGAAAACATGATCGACTATATGATTCTTAATTTCTATGTGGGAAATGGTGATTGGCCCGGGCGAAATCACTGGGTTGGGCGAAATCGCAACAATGGCGACGGATTTTATTTTTATCCGTGGGACACCGAGACAGCCTTGGGACTAGGTTCTGGTCTGGGGAGCAATCGGCTAAATGCAAGTGGCGCGGTTGCAAGCCCCTACGCGGCATTGCGTAACAATGCGGCTTTTCGCCTATTGTTCGCCGACCGGATCCATCGTCATTTTTTCCCTGGCGGTGCTCTTTATGTCAATCCAGATAGCCCTCAATGGAATCGATCTAAACTTGAAAACAACCGCCCAGCGGCAAGATTCGCCAAACTGGTCAATCAGGTGAAGGATGCCATGATTGCTGAATCGACGCGTTGGGGTGACCAGTTAAAGAACTCGCCGTTCACACCCGACGAACACTGGAAACCAGAGAAGGATGATTTGTTGAAAAATTATTTCCCCAATCGCTCCAGGATCGTCCTTGGACAGTTTCAAAATGTCGGTCTTTACCCCAGCGTGCAAGCCCCTGTGTTGAATCTTACTGGCGGGACTGAAGACGGGTTTCAGATCAAAATTAATGCGTCAAAGGGAAATGTTTTCTTCACCTTTGACGGGAATGACCCGCGAGGCCCAACCGGGGTAAAATATGATGGTCCCGTTGTTTTGAATAACCTGACCACCGTGAAGGCAAGAACATTGTATAACTCGGAGTGGAGTGCACTTGCCGAGTCAACCTTACTCTCCGAAAACCATTCCCTGCTCATCACAGAGTTGCACTATCACCCGGCTCAACCCACAAGTGATGAAATAAAGGCCGGTTTCGACAATGCGAATGATTTTGAATTTATGGAGATTCATAATGCCGGAGTCTCCACCATTGACCTGCAGGGCGTTAGGTTCATAGATGGAATTCAGTTTGGTTTCATCGCATCGCCGATCAAGAAGCTTCTTGGCGGTCAATTTTTGTTGATGGTAAAAGACCGCAAAGCTTTTGAGAAACGTTATGGTCCCGGATTGCCGATAGCCGGTGAGTATTCAGGACAACTAGCCAACAATGGAGAGCGAATTGAAGCGGTTAACGGTTCAGGCGAAACAATCCTTGAACTAAACTACGGAACAAAAAAACCCTGGCCTGAAGACGCGGACGCTCGAGGGGGTTCAATGGAAATTATCGATCGGAATAATACTTTCATGCGACCGGAAAATTGGAGAACAAGTCTTCATCAAGGAGGATCCCCAGGGTATCCTGGAAATATAAATCAAATCATCATTAAAAGTCTGGTTATAAAAGAAGGTGAACTGAATATGGTGTTCTCTGCCCCAGTTGGGGGAGATTACACGGTTTTATACAGGGAATCTCTATCCAAGGGGTATTGGAGCCCGTTAAGAAAAGTTGAAACGACTTCATTAACCAAAACCGAGATTGAAGTCCAAGTTGGCATACCAAATGAAACAGAAACCAGTTTCTTTAAACTCATGTCAGAAGAAAATTAATTCCGGCTAATTAATTTGATGTTCAGATATTTAGAGGGAAAAAGAGATTTGAATTACAAGTGAAGGAACCCAAATGAAGACGATCACCATAGCGACCTCAGTTATACTGTTGGCTAGCGTTGTGAGCGCAAACGCAGAGCCCGAATCAAAAGTACAGCTATCGCAGACCCCAGACGGGATCGAATTTGGGATATGGGGCAACGCGAACCAGGAACAACCGACCCCGACCTTGATTGTGCTGGCCACCACGATAAAACACACACTGGGCTCAGCGTATTACCGGCACTGTGGTAATCAATTGGCCAAGCGCGGATACATTTGTGTTTCAATCAACCTACCTTGTCACGGGGATCAACGGGTTGACGGAGAACCCGAGGGTCTGGCGGGCTGGAGTCACCGGGCTGCCCAGAACTCGGACTTTGTGGCAGAATTCAACCAGCGCCTGTCGAAGGTATTGGATCACCTCATCGAGCAAGGCGTTTCCGATCCGAGAAAAATCGCCGTCTGCGGGACATCTCGGGGAGGCTTTCTCGCACTTCACGCCGCCATACACGATCCACGGGTGAAATATGTTGCCGCGTTTGCTCCTGTGACCGACCTGTCTGTCCTGCGCGAGTTCAACTCGACCCGCGACAACCCGCTCGTGAAGAAATTAAACCTGACTAATCGCGCCAAGGATCTTGCCGGTCGGAGGGTTTGGATTGTCATCGGCGACCAGGACGAACGGGTCGGAACCGATCATACCATCCAGTTGGCAAGGAATATTTCGCGGGAATCACGCCAACAAAAGTTACCTAGCCGAGTAACCCTGCATGTGCTGCCTGAACCGCGCGGCCACACGATCCCGGACGGGGCAGACAGTCTAGCCGCCGACTGGGTTCTTCAAGATTTCGAACCAGATCAATAATTTATTGTTTGCGTTTTATTCCGCAGTGCCACGACCATCCGGCCGTTTGATCCTATTCAAAATTGAATAAGCTCAGCTTGCAAATAAATCCAGTTTGCCGCGCTGCCTTGAGTTCCGGTATTGCAGCTTTGCTGTTCCTGAACGAATTCGGTACAGCCACGGAAAACTGGTGGTCGTTGCAGCCCCCGGCCAAGGTGGACCTGCCCCAAACCGGTTCAGCTAAGCACCCCATAGACACCTTCATCCAGCACCGCTTGGCCAGGATTGGCTTGGCCCCATCCTCGATGGCGGAGCCCAGAACGCTGATTCGACGCCTTCATTTTGACCTGCTTGGGTTGCCACCTTCGCCTGAGGCAGTGGCTCGGTTTGCCTCCAACCCCACCGACCTCGCTTATAGTCAATTAATCGATCGCCTGCTGGCCTCGCCACATTACGGTGAACGGTGGGCACGACACTGGCTCGATGTCGCGCGCTACGGCGAAAGCAACGGCTTCGAGTACAACGAACCACGCCGCAACGCCTGGCCGTATCGCGACTGGGTGATCAACTCGCTTAACACCGACATGCCGTACGACGAATTCGTCCGCATGCAAGTCGCAGGCGATATTTTGCAGCCGGGACGCGAGGGTGCTGCCGCTGTTGGTTTCCTCGTCGCCGGAACGCACAATACCGTGCTTGGTGCGAGTCCGCTGATGAAAAACCAAGCGCGGCAGGACGAACTCGGAGAGATCGTCGGCACGGTCACCCAGGCGTTCCTCGGGCTGACGGTGCAGTGTGCGCGCTGTCACAATCACAAAACCGATCCGATTTCCACCGAGGAATACCACTCGATGGCGGCGCTCTTTGCCGGCGTGTGGCACGGCGCACAACACGGAATGCACTCGGTGCGTGTCACCAATCCTGGTGTGATGAGAGTTCACCTGCGCGGCAGCGCAGCATCGCTTGGCCAGGAGGTTCCGCCGGCCGGTGTCTCTGCCTTGGCCGGTGTGGACGCCGATTTCAAATTAACCTCCGCTGCGAGCGACGCCGAGCGACGCAAGGCGGCGGCCAACTGGATGACCAACCCGGCGAATCCGCTGTTCAGTCGCGTGATCGTGAATCGCATTTGGCACCATCATTTCGGTCGGGGACTGGTCAAGACGCCAAGCGACTTTGGCGTGGGCGGCGGGCAACCCAGCCACCCCAAGTTACTCGACTGGCTCACCGGCTGGTTTAAGCAAAACAATTACAGCCTGAAATCGCTGCATCGGCTCATCGTCACCTCGGCTACGTATCGCCAATCGTCCGCTTCGCGACCGGATGCACTTGGCCGTGACCATGACAATCAATTGCTTTGGCGCTTCGCGCCGAAGCGCCTCGAGGGTGAAGCGGTACGTGACTCGTTGCTGCAAGCAGCCGGCATGCTGAACACGCAACAAAGCGGCCCGAGCTACGAGGACGTGAAGGAAATCCATTTCAACGCCGGGCGCTACTATCATCCAATAGAGGTGAAGGGGCCGAAGTTTGATCGCCGTACGATCTATCGTTTCTCGCCACGCGGGGAACGTGACGCCATTCTAGACACATTCGATTGCCCCGACCCCTCTGCCACTGCTCCCACTCGCGCCGTAACGACCACTCCGTTGCAGGCGCTCAGCTTAAGTAACAACGTGTTTGTATGGCGCATGACTGACGGTTTGGCCAATCGCGTACGAAAGGAGGTCGGCGAGGCGCCGCTTGGCCAAGTGCGGCGAGCTTGGCAGTTGAGCTTGGGCCGTGAGCCGGATAAAACGGAGTCCAGCCAAGCGGTGGCAATGATTTCAAAACACGGTTTACCATTGCTTTGCCGGGCATTGTTTAACAGCAGCGAATTTGTAGTAATCGAATGAACGCGAGCACACAGGGCATTGATCGTCGCCGGTTTTTGAACTGGGCCGTGCACGGCTTGGGCGCGACGGCGTTAACCAGCCTGTTGCGGGCCGACGACCCTCAATCGCCGCTGACAGATCATGCCCCCAAGGCCAAGCGAGCGATCAACATTTGCCTCGTTGGCGGCTACAGCCAAATTGACTCGTTCGATTACAAGCCAAAGTTGGCCAAGTTCCACGGCAAGACACCGCCGGGTAAAAAACCGGAGCCATTCTTTGGTCGCGTCGGATTGCTGCGCAAAAATGATTGGGCGTTCAGGCAACGCGGCCAAAGCGGCCTGTGGGTCTCGGAGTTGTTCCCACACTTGGCCAAGGTAGCCGACGAACTAACGGTGATTCGCTCAATGTACTCCGAAACGAGCAACCATACGCCGGCGTTGTTCATGTCGAACAGTGGTTTTCAAACCAACGGCTTCCCGTCGCTCGGCAGCTGGTTGTCGTACGGACTCGGCAATGCCTCCAATTCGCTGCCGGTGTTTGTTGTGATCCCCGATCGGCGCGGTGCGCCCAGCGGCGGCTCGGCGAACTGGGGCAGCGGTTTTCTGCCGGGCGAACATCAGGGTGTCGTGTTTCGTTCCGGCGAACAACCGGTGCGCGATCTTTTTCCGCCAAAACAAGTTTCCGGAGAGGCGCGTGAGGCCACGGATAATTTGCTCACCTACATGCAACACAAACAACTGCAACGGCTCGGCGGCGTGGATGACATTTTAGGTGCGCGCCTTCGCAGCTACGAATTGGCTGCGCGCATGCAGGTTTCGGTGCCCGAAGTGGCCGATCTCGACAGCGAACCGCGGCATATTGCAGAGTCGTACGGCCTGTCTGGAAAAGAGACCGGCGACTTTGCTCGCAATTGCATCCTCGCGCGGCGACTGCTCGAGCGCGGCGTGCGGTTTGTGCAGTTGTTCTCCGGTGGCCCGCTTGGAGGCAAGCCAAGAACCAGTTGGGACGGCCACGAGGACATGATCGGCAACCACACGCGTGAGGCATTGCGAATCGACCAGCCGATGGCGACGCTGCTGAAAGATCTGCGGCAGCGGGGAATGCTCGAAGACACGCTGGTCACCTTCACAACCGAGTTTGGTAGGACACCGTTCACTCAGTCGGCCGCGAATGAGGTCGGCCTGGGTCGCGACCACAATAGCCCGGGGTTCACCGTGTGGATGGCGGGGGCCGGCTTGCGCCCGGGAATTGCCTATGGCAACACGGATGAGACCGGCCATCGCGCCGAGGAAAAACGTGTGAACTGGCACGACTTCCACGCCAACATTTTGCACCTGCTGGGCATCGACCATGAACGACTAACCTTCTACCATAACGGCGTCCAACGCCGCCTGACGAACGTCCACGGACACATCATCAGCGACCTGCTGGCCTAACAGATGAAGTTCCCTATCATAACAACCGTTGCCGTCCTGACGGTGTATCTCATGGCGACACCCCTGGTCGCGTTATCGGACGATGACATCGGTGAATTGCTGACGAGGATCGAGTCGGCCAAGGTGAAAGAACGCCGCGAAGCCGCTCGCACACTGTCCCAGATCGGCGACAGGGCGGCCGAGGCTCTCCCGGCGTTGATCAAAGCGCTCGACGATAAGGATGAACAGGTTCGCGCCCATGCGCTGGCAGCCATCACCCAACTTGGCCCAAGCGCACGACCTGCCATTCCTCGCCTCATTGTTGCCCTTAAAAGCAAACAACCTCAGGTGCGCTATCGATCGGCATTCGCACTTGGCCAAGTGGGGTCGGCGGCGGTCGGACCACTCGTTGAGGCGCTCGACAGTGACTCTGTGGAGCAAAAAATCGGAGCGGCAATGGCACTTGCCCGAACCGGGCCCGACGCTGTTGCCGCCGTGGACCGACTCGTCCAGGCCCTCGGCGATGCTGACCCGGGAGTGCGTGATGAAGCAGCACGAGCGCTTGGCCAAGTGGGACTCAAGAGTGTGCCGCAGACATTGGCCGCACTATCGACCGGTAACACCAGCGTAAGAAGTGGCGCACTGCTTGTCCTCGCGGAGATCGGTCCGGATACCCGCGGGGAAGCCTCGGCGATCCGGAAATTTGTCACCGATGAAGCGCCGGAGGTCCGCATTCGAGCGGCACAAGCACTGGCACATGTGGGTGTGGCGCAGAGCGAGTTAATTGAGGTTCTCGTGGAATTGATTCAGGATGATCACGACGATGTCCAGTATGCTGCCGGTGAACTCTTTATGCTGGTCCGACCGCGCGAGGCAACGGTTCCGCACCTCACCCGACTCATCGAAGGTGAGGATACCGCCGTTGTTCTACGGGCGGCCACCCTGCTGAGTCGCTTCGGCAGGGTAGCCGAAAGTGCCGTGCCGGCACTCGTCAAAGCCACAGCGCAGCTTGGCGAGCAGGATACTGACGCTGTGTTACCCAAAGCTCTCGGCGTTATCGGTGAAGGAGCAGTGGAAGATATCATTACAGGACTTGCGGCTTCGCAGTATCCCGAGATGACACTCCGGCGCTATGTCGATGCCCTGACCCTAACCGGGACCGGAGCAATTCCGTCTCTGGCCATCGCGTTGGCTCATGCGTCACCGCAGGTTCGCTCCGGCGCAGCCCTGACCCTGGGCGCAAGCGGAAAAACCGCCGAACACCTCGTTCCGAAGATCATCACACTGCTAGATGACGACGATGTATTTGTTCGCGCCAGTGCTGCGGAGGCGCTAGGCGATCTCGGTCCGGTCGCCCGCGCTGCGGCACCGGCGCTGGCCGGAAAGCTTGAAGATGCCAATCCGCGCGTCCGGGCTGCGGCAGTCATCGGCCTGGGGAAAACGGCTGGCGATGATGTAACCTACACTGACTTATTCGCAAGTGCCCTAAAAGCCGATGATGTAAGTGTTCGTATCGCTGCCACTCGCGTGATGAGCAAACTCCCCGCTGTTACCACGGCCTCTGTTGAAAACCTGGTCACAGCGCTGGTTGACGAAAATGAACACGTCCGTGCCGGATCGGCTCGTGCGTTGGGGGCAGCGGGCAAAGACACTGCTTCAAGTGTCCCGGCACTCGTACAACTGTTGAAGGACCCGATCTCGGCAGTTCGCACTGAAGTTGCACTGGCGCTTGGCGCGATCGGTGAGACCACGCCGGAGATGCTTGCAGATCTGGGTGTCACGATCGCCGATCCGTCGCCCAAGGTGCGCCGACAGGTCGTGCTGACCCTGCGCCAACTGGGGCCAGCCGCCCAGCCCGCGGTGCCTCAACTTGTCAAGGCCCTCGACAACCAAGACAGTGCCTTTCGTATTCTCGTGATCGAATCGTTCCGGCCCATTATTAGTGATGTCTCCGAGTTATTGAAGCCGCTGCTCAAGGCCACAAAGGATCCTGACCGCGAGGTTCGCCGCACTGCGGCCTACGAGATCGGTGAGATCGGCGAAACCGCCCAGGAAGCGGTCCCCACGTTGTTCCTGATGATTGAGGATGATATCGACCGCTACGCTGCGCGGGCTGCTGTCAACAAGATTAGCCCCCGAGATGTCACGCTGCTGATCAAGAAGATGACCAACGAGAGCCCCTTTGTCCGTATAACCGCTTGCGAAGCGCTAAACACCCTCGGCCCCGACGCTGCCGAGGCGCTCGAGTTTCTCGAGGGGCGACTGGCTGACAAGGCGCTGCAGAAACAAGCCGAAATGGGTGGGGATTACGGTATTCGGCGCTGCATCTCCGAAACGGTCAAGAAGCTGAAGAAGGTCAAGTGAACTGCCGTGTCGCTACACGCGTGGCACACGAACGTTGAGGCCGTCGAGTCGCCCCGTGCTGTCGCCATGCGATTCGGCATGCACGCCCACCCGGTCAAGCAGGGACAGGTAGAGATTGGATAGCGGCGTCTCGTTGGGATACCGGACATGACGTCCGGAATCAATGGTTCCTCCACCACGACCGGCAAGGAGAATTGGTAGGTCTTCGTGGTTGTGCTTGTTGCCGTCACTAATCCCGCTTCCGTACACAATCATGCAGTTGTCCAGCAACGTCCCATCGCCCTCGCGGATGGACTGCAAACGTCCCAGCAAATAGGCGAACTGTTCGATGTGGAAGCGATTGATCTTCGCGATCTTTGCCTGTTTCTTGAGGTCACCGGAATGATGGGATAACTCATGATGCCCCTCGGGAACGCCGATAAATCGATAATTGCGATTACTCCCGGCACTCGCATACATGAAAGTTGAGACTCGCGTTACGTCACTCTGAAAAGCCAGGATCATCATGTCACTCAGAAGACGTATGTGATCCCGATAACTCCCGGGGATACCGGCTGCAGGCGCTGTTATATCCCCATCATGCAGGAATGTTGACTGAGTCTCAGTCACCTCGAGCCGCCGCTCGACCTCACGAATCGCTGTGAAGTACTCATCCAATTTCTGCCGGTCCTTGGTACCCACACGACCCTGGAGACTGTGTGCCTGCCCAAGGACAAAATCGAGAATGCTCCGACGGTCATGTCGGCGTCTGGCCTGAACAGCGCGATCCTCATGCGTGTAACCACTGCCGAACATCCGCTCGAAGACAACTCGCGGATTAATCTCCTTAGGCATCGGCGTGGTCTCGCTGCGCCATGAGATATTGCGCGTGTAGGCGCAGCTATAACCTGAATCGCACGGTCCGGGCTTGTTTCCCTTGTCGCAACCAAGTTCCAGCGACCGAAGCCGGTTGCCACGGCCGATAACATCCGCGGCGACCTGATCAACAGATCGTCCCAAGCGGATGTCGGCTCCGCCGGTTTTCACCGGTTGCACCCCAGTCAGGTACGTGGCGCATGAGCGCGCATGATCCCCGCCCCCATCGCCATTGGGCCGAGCCTTGTCATGCGTCAATCCGGTGAGCACAAGGAAATCCCGATGATACGGTTTGAGTGGCTCGAGAATCGGTGACAGTGCGTAGTTGGCACCCTCGCGCCTGGGTGTCCACTCGGGAATCTGCACACCGTTCGGGATATAAATGAATGCCATGCGCCGGGGCGGCTTGGCTGCAACTGCGGTGGCCGCCATAGGGATCGACTCCAAAAACGGCAACGCCACGCTGGCACCCAAGCCACGCAGGAACGTGCGCCGAGATCGGGTTGTTTTTTCTTTCATGGCAAATTCCCCTGACTGCGCTTCATCCGGAACGGAACGGATCTGACAACCTCAACCACAAGACGTGAAAACCGGTAATCGTCCGCCTCAACCGCCTTGACGATATCCTCCAAGGCGCAGTCGTCATAATACTCGATTCCGCGCCCCAATGCATAGGTTAAAAATTTCTCCGAAAGACACCAGACAAAATCACGTTTGCGCTCAAGCAGCACCTTTTTCAGGTCAACCGGTCCATCAAAAAATGAGCCGTCCGGAAGCGTGCCCGCCGCGTTGATGGGGAACTTGCCGTCCCGGGCTCGCCATGCCCCTACACCATCGTAATTCTCCAGGGCGAAACCAATCGGATCCATAACCCGATGGCACGAGGCACAAACAGGATCGGCACGATGCTTCTCAAGCCTTTCTCTCAACGAAGCCGCCTGCACCTCTTCAGCCTCCTCGCTGAGATTCTCAACATTGGGCGGTGGTGGCTTGGGTGGCATGCCGAGAACTTGCTCCAAAATCCACTTACCCCGCTTGACCGGCGAAGTGCGTGTGGGATTGGAGGTAAGAGTAAGAATGCTTGCGTGACCCAAAATCCCTCCCCTGCGACCATCCTCTAAACTCACTCGACGAAACTGTGCCCCCTTGATGTCTGGAATCCCGTAATGCCGGGCAAGCCGTTCATTGACGATGGAAAAGTCGGCATCCAGAAGTGTCAACACACTGAGATCGCCGCTCGCGACTGTGCTGAAAAAAAGCTCGGATTCCCGCCTGCTATCGCGGCGTAAATCGTCGTCGAAAGCCGGATAGTAATCCGGATCCGGCGTGATCGTCTCCATGCGGCGAAGTTGCAGCCACTGTGCGGCGAAGTTATCCGCCAGCGCCGACGATCGCTTATCCTTCAGCATGCGCCGCACCTGCTGCTCCACGATGGCCGGGTCGGTCAGCTTGCCCGCCTTGGCCAAGGCGACAAGTTCTTCGTCGGGTAGGCGGCTCCACAGAAAAAAAGACATGCGCTCGGCAAGTTCAAACCCGCTTAACGGTTCAATCACTTGCGCTTGGCCCTGAGCGGGAATCTCGACAACGTGGAACAGGAAATCCGGAGAGACCAGTATTGCCTGCAACGCAAGCTGGATGCCTTGCTCGAAACTTGCGCCTTCAGCGTGCGCAGATTTGGCAACACTGAGAAGCCCCTCCATCTCACCGTCCCGCAACGGCCGACGAAAAGCACGGCTTGCAACCGGCTCGAGAATTTGCCGGGCACACGGCTGCCAGTCGGCCTCACTTTCCGGCAGGCAAGTGAGAAGGCTGCTTGGCTCATTCGGGGAAGTGCCACCGACCACCTCATCGGTGATCCGCTCCGCCGCAGCGAGGTACTTGTCAAAAAGTACAGGCGAAAGTGAGAGTACATCGCCGATGTTGTCGAAGCCATAACCCGAGTCGTCAGCGGGAAAATCCTCAGCTGGCTTAAAGTCGATCCCGAACAGATCAGCAACCACATTGTTATATTCGGTGCGATTGAGCCGCCGCAACGTCACATGGCCTGGATCCCGCACTCCATCGCAGTTGAGCGCCGCGAGCGCCTCATCAAGTGCCTTCACCACACTCTGCCGGTCATCCTCCGGTGGCTGCGGCGCCTTCTCTGGCGGCATCTTGCCTCGGCGCAACATCCTATGCACCTTCTTCCATTGCTTGCGCTCCCTGCGGATTGGACTCTCCGGCCCGTAGGCGGCAAGATCCAAGCCGGCCTTGGGTTTCTTTACCCCGTGGCATTCGGTGCAATGCTCCTTCAGGAAAGGAAGAATCGGATTTGCCCACAAGTCGTCAGCCCGCAATGGCCGTCCCGCTGCGATGCACGCGAGGAACGACAAACCAAGCAGACACGGGATGCTTACAGTACCCTCTCTCATGGAACACCAAAGGCACGGATGAGCGCAACATCGCGCATAATTGTCAAGTCCGCCAAAATTGGGACTCGCGCGGTACGGTATTTCCCACGCTCAAATGAAATGTTTCCAGCCTTCTGCCCTTAACCTACGGTTGACAACTGACCTCAACCAGCCCAGCCGTCCTCTGCCACACGAAAGGAGCCGCCACCAAGTTTTTTTTGACAATGACGAAAGCGATCGGTGATGATCGCCCAACTGGTATTGGGATCACTCAATGCCTTGTGTGTTTTTTGATGATGAAAAACTCGTGTCTGATTTGTTTACTGGTCTTGGCCGCGATGGCGGTGACAGTTCATCCCGGCCTGAACCTGGCGCCGAACCCTTCATTCGAGCAGGACTCAAAACGACTGGGCGGATGGTTGCCGCTTGGTCAACTGAAGGTTAACGAACCGGAGCGACTGCAGATTGTTGAGGCTCACGGCTACCGGTCGAGCCGAAGCCTTCGCGTGACGACTGGCCCCTTCAACACCCCCGAGTCCTTTTCGGCCAAGCTGTTTTTTGCTGATTACAACGGGGGCGAAGGCGAACGAACTGTCGAGTCCAGCAACGGGATCACCGGGGTTCGCACCATCGCCCTGAGGTTGAACCCCGAAGTTCAGGAGGTACATGCGCGGACGAGGATTTCCGGTGATCCCGCTGCAGCCTTTCGATTGAGTCTGGTCTGGACCGGCCGATCCGGCCGGAAACCCGTTGTTGAGATTCACCGGGATGTCCAAAAAAAGTTCACCGATCCAAGCGGGGGTAAATGGAGATTGATGGAGCTCAGGGCACGCAAACCGGAAGGGGCCCTTCAGGTTCAGCTTTGCGTTGAGACCAACGGAGAAGAAACCTTCCACTTGGACGATGTTGGCGTTGAGTTCCTGCGGAGACCGACTGTCCGGCTTTGGGTGAATCAACTTGGCCACGAGGCCAGGTCCCTGGCCAAGCGCGTGGTTCTCGAGTCCTCGACCGAACTGAAGCACGCCTCACCGGCACACCTCACGAATCTTAAGAATTCCGAAACCGTCAAAACCCTCGACTGGAAACAGCACGGCTACATCAAAAATTTGAACGCGTACTACTGGAGCGCTGACTTTTCCGACGTGCAATCAGAAGGCAAGTACGCCGTGGTGATGGAAGCGAACAAAAACCGGCTGATATCCGCCCCATTCAACATCGCCGACAACTTGGTCGTGCCCGAAACACTTGAGGCGTCCATCCGGTTTTATTACGAGCAACGATGCGGAATGCTGATACCCGGCGTCCACGCTGCCTGCCACCTTGACGACGCAACACTCCCGGACGGGACGTGGCGGGATCTGTCCGGCGGTTGGCACGATGCAGGGGACTACAACAAATACAATGGGTTGACCCCCGACGCACTTCGGGCGCTTTCGCTGTTAGCGGTAGGCTACTTGGATGCGGACGGAAATCTTGCCCCCAACGAGCAGATACCTGTGAAGTTGGTCAAAGAAATCATCTGGGGTATGCAATGGATCGACAAAATGCTCGATCCAGTCAGTCTCAAGCTGCTGGATCAGGTATACTCCGGGTATCGCTATTGGGGGGAACCCGAAAAGGAAACCGACAACCTGCCAGACACCGATGACGAACGCCCCGTGAAATCTTCGAACGGAGACCGGTCGCATCTCGCGGTGATCTATGCCAGGACCGCCTTGATTCTGAAACA
>Ga0066843_10000178_pt1 | contig 19446 bp, 10 predicted proteins | sample ETNtaG_15_FD_66663 | JGI IMG/M metagenome (GOLD analysis project Ga0066843, IMG submission 66663) | Marine microbial and viral communities from oxygen minimum zone, Eastern Pacific Ocean - ETNP201302PF89A | ecosystem: Environmental > Aquatic > Marine > Oceanic | place: Pacific Ocean: Eastern... | reverse complement strand
GGTAATGACACGTGTTTTTCCGCTTCCTGCTCCGGCAAGCAGAAGCAGTGGTCCCTCGTTATGTTGCACGGCTTCAAGCTGTACCGGATTGAGGGACTCAAATAACTGGTTCATCAGGGTTTCGTTCCGCTTTGGAGTCATTCACCGAAAGCTGACTGAGTAGAGGTGATCGCAAAAATAACCCGCTAAGTATAAACAATTCCCTAAACATCCGCAAGAGAAATCCCAATCGGCAATGTTCATGGTAGAAGCAGTGCAACTTCGTTTCACATGCTGCAGGTTTTGTTGACATGTTTCGACATTGTCAGGCTGTGCAAGATATGGATTTGTTGCAAATGATGAAATAGTTGTGCTAATATAGACGCAAAAGCAGCAAATTGAATTTTAGAAGAAATTAAGGAAAGGTGATTTATATAATGAAAAAGTCATTTTGGCTATTGTCGATATGTTTAATCTTGGCTGTCGCGTTTTCCCCATTGGTGACAGATGCAGGCAGAAAGAAGGTCAAGATCACCGACATTAAGGCGGGTAGTAAGTTAGAGTATGTGGAAGGTGAAGGTGGTTTGGAGGTTGGTACCAAGTACTATTTCGACCGCGACTATGTAGTTTTAGAAATGCCGGAAGAGATGGAAGGTATCCAGTGGATTATGACTGCCAACAACGATAAAAACTCTATGGGCAAAGACTTCCTGACATTCAAGGTTGATGTTCCTTCCATTATTTGGGTAGCCCATGATAGCCGGGGGGAAGAAGATAAAGGAGGAACTCCTCCTGATTGGTTGGTCGAAGACTATGAGATGCAGAAAGACGGCAAGGATCCGCTAGCCCTTACGGTTACTGACGGTAACATGGCGACCTTTAACCTGTGGAAAATCAAGGAATCAGTCAAAGGTAAGGTGGCAGTTCCTGGTAACGCCGAAAAACCAGCTGCTGGGCACGGTAGTAACTATCTTGTTTTGGTCGAATTTGATGATAAAGCGCCTGTTGACTCCAAAGGAAAATTAAGCTCCGTTTGGGGAGATATTAAGGGGCGTATTAATCAGTAATATCTAGCGTTATTAGTTAGATATAGTTTTTAATTGCTGGGTATTTTACGCCTAGCATAAACCTTATAAATGGAGATAGTAAAATGTATGACCGAAAGGTTTCTAGTTTAGTTGTAGTATGTTTTTTGGGTTTATTTGCCTTTATGGTGATTGGCGTTGATGCCGCACCTAAACCGGTAAAAATCACTGACTTGAAAGTAGCGGATAAGTCGCCATACGAAATTGGGGAAGGTCTGAAAAAGGGCTCCAAATACTATATCGATCGCGATTATACAGTTCTTGAAATGCCCGCGGATATGGTTGGTATCCAGTGGATTATGACTGGCAACAGCCAAAAGAAATCAACAGGTAAAGCTTTTGTTACGTTCACCGTTGATCGTCCGTCCATTATATGGATTGGTTACGATAGCCGTGGGAACGAGGCAAAAAAAGGAGTACCACCCGCTTGGTTAACGAAGGATTATAAGATGATTGCAGGAACTATCAAGGTTACTGACGGTAACATGGATACCTTTAACCTGTGGAAGAGATCTGTGTCTGCTGGGAAAGTAGAAATTCCTGGTAATGCCGAGCCACCGGCGGCAGGATTTGGTAGTAACTATCTTGTTTTGGTGGAAGCCGGTCTCAATACAGCAGTTTCTCCAAAGACGAAACTGAGCACGACTTGGAGCCGTATTAAGTCCGTCAAATAAGACTTTTAATTAAAGTATTTCACAAAAGTCCTTACCTTTTATTCTCGGTAAGGACTTTTTTTGTGGGATTCCTAAATTTCTAAACACTTTTTCAATCTAAATGTCCACATGCTGCGTGTTGTTCGCTTTTTCACCTTGGTTAAGGAAAGGATCTACTGTAAAATTATGTCTGGAACGTGCAGATAGCAATGTGCTTAAATTAGGTATATGTGAAATAATATTATTTGAGAGGGGAACATGCCGACACCAACAATCGAGTGGGTGGATGGAAGAGTCCGTTTGATAGATCAAACGCTCTTGCCGAATGAATTTAAACAAATCTATTGTGATGACGTTGGTGCCGTTTGGGAAGCCATTAAAATGTTACGTGTTCGAGGGGCGCCAGCTATCGGTGTGGCTGCCGCACTCGGAACTGTCCTCGGTATCTGGGATTCAACAGTTGAATCTTTTCAGGAATTCGAAGTCGAACTTAATCAGGTGGTCGATTATTTGGCTACATCTCGACCGACCGCGGTTAACCTTTTTTGGGCTTTGGATCGGATGAAACACACAGCCGACGAATATCGGGATGTCGAGATATGTGTGCTGAAACAACATCTGTTGCAGGAAGCCTTAGCCATTATTGCTGAAGATCAGCAAATGTGCCGATCAATCGGCCGGTATGGATCAGAATTGATTGATGATGGTGATACTATCCTAACACACTGTAATGCTGGGGGGTTGGCAACTTCCGACTATGGAACTGCTTTGGCTGTAATGTTTGCTGCCCATGATGATGGCAAGCATATCCATGTTTATGCCGATGAGACGCGCCCTTTGTTGCAGGGAGCACGTTTGACCACGTGGGAATTGATGAATGCCGGAATTGATGTCACTCTGATTTGTGATAGTATGGCCGCTCAGGTAATGAAGGAAGGTAGGATCCAGCAGGTAGTGGTTGGTGCCGATCGGATTGCAGCTAACGGAGATACGGCTAATAAGATTGGGACTTATGGTGTGGCTATTCTGGCTCAGAGACACCAGATTCCATTTTATGTGGCCGCTCCAACGTCAACGCTTGATTTCTCGCTTGCAACCGGTGACTTGATTCCGATAGAGGAACGTGGAGCTGAAGAGATAACCGAAGGTTTCGGTAAACGAACCGCTCCCAAGGGTGTCAAGGTTTACAGTCCGGCCTTTGATGTCACGCCAGCGGATTTGGTCACCGCTATCGTAACGGAGAAAGGAATTGTGAATCCGCCGTTTGACAAAAATTTGAAACGAATTGCGAACAGCTGAGTTTTCTGGATCAGGTTCTGATTTGTAGTGAGACGAATGTTGCTAAAAACGGACAGAAAATCCGAATCGGTGTGATCCCATTGTATCAGTGATAGAACTAATTGGGTAAATGAAGGCGTAGTCAAGTTGTATTTGGTACGTTTCGCCGTAAGCTACACTGGCACCCACGGTGGCGGAGTCGACATTGTACCCTGTTCGGACTCCAATTTGACGGTTGAGGAACCAACGCTCAAGTCCAAACCGTATAGCCCTAATTGGTTGACCGTTAATCCTTCCTTGACGCCAGATAAAGTCGATTGCTTGAGTATATTTTTGGGTTTTATGGGCAGCCCCAAATCCGACTTTTATGGGCAAATGCATTGTTTCCAGGACCCCAATATCAGCTGGTAGCAGGTTGTGACCAGTTATACCAAGGCTAATGTGGTCGCTGTAAGCATAAAACAGACTCAGGTCTATAGTTGTTGCTGATTGGGTTAAATCGATTTCTGCCAGAAACGGATCAGCAGTGATATATGGGGTTTCAGTCACGTTAGTGCGGAGATATTTGGCATTCATCCCACCTCGTACTGCTGGCCAAATTTGCTTGGCAAAGCTGAACAGATAGGTTTGTTCCTGATAAAAGGCCGAATCAAAAAACAGAAAGCTGGTGGCTACAACGTTGCTGGGGTTACCAATCGGCTGGGCGTAACTGACGAAATGGTAGCCGAGTTGATCGATGTCTTGGTTGAAGAGTTGTGCATTCAGTCCAGCGTAAAGTATCGAATAACTGGCAGTAAATTCACTGCCCTGAATCTGTGTTAGCCCAGCTGCATTCCAGAATGTTGCATTGCTGTCGTCCGAAACGGCAATATACGCTCCACCCATTCCTAGAGGCCGAACGCCTACACCTAGATCTGGAAATGCTGCAACCGCAAAGTTTGGCAGGATTATACCAAGGAGGAAAACAAACTTGACGTGGTTAATATTAACTATACATTGAGGCATGTGCAGTAGGGTTGGTCAGTATTATGCTTGACCGTAAACTGGAATGGCGGCACCGTTAATAATCTGTGCATCTTCGGAAACTAGAAAACGGACAACTTTGGCAATTTGGTGCGGAGACACCCATTTCGAAAAATCAGCTTCCGGCATTGACTGGCGATTGGCCTGAGTGTCGATGATCGAAGGCATGATGGCGTTGATGTTGATCCCTTTTTCCTTCACTTCCTCTGCGATTGATTCTGTCAATGTGCGAACACCTCCCTTTGAGACACAATAGGCGCCCATCCCTGCCGCTCCTGCTAAACCCGCCCGAGCAGAAACGTTGACGATCTTGCCACTGCTACGCTCGATCATATGAGGTAACACGGCTTTGCACATTAGAAAGACGGATTTTAAGTTGAGATCCATCATGAAATCCCATTTCTCCGTATCCATTTCCGAAACGGAAAGTCCTCCGATGAATCCTCCGGCTATGTTTGCGACAACATCAATACCTTCAAATTGGTTGATGATTGTAGCTGTAAATCTTTGAACTTGTGTTGGGTCAGTGACGTCCACCTGGTGTAAATTGACCTGCTGCTCGAAGTCGATGGTTTGCTCAAGAAACGGATCGACCTCAGAATCGAAGACATAGGTAACAGCTATCTGAAACCCATCTTTCAGAAACATTTTCGCAAGATGGGTTCCAAGAACTCCCGTTCCTCCAGTGATTATAGCACAACCTTTTGACTGATTTATTTTGCCGCACCTTTCATTGTTAAACAGCTTTTAGAAATCAGTTTTTAATGGTGGTTTTTGGTGATTTAGATTACGGCTTTGGACCCGCCGCAATAATTTCTGGGTTGGTGCTGTCGCCAAACTGCTTGAAATTTTCAAGAAACATAGCTGCCAATTTTTTTGCTTGTGCATCGTAAGCTTGGCCATCTTTCCAGGTATTTCTTGGTTGTAGGACTTCAGATGGAACACCTTCACAGGATACAGGTACTTCGAAACCAAATACCAAATCCGTTTTTGTTTCCATGTTCGCTAAGTCCCCGGACAGTACACCATCCACAATTGCGCGTGTATAGGCGATTTCCATCCGCTCTCCTTCACCAAAGGCTCCGCCGCTCCAGCCGGTGTTGATCAACCAACAGTCTACTTGATGGTCGCTTACTTTTTTTCCTAACAGATTGGCATAAATCGATGGATCTAGCGGCATAAACGGATCCCCAAAGCAGTAGCTGAAAGTTGCTTGGGGTTCGTTGCCAAGTCCACGCTCTGTTCCTGCAACCTTTGCTGTGTAACCGGAAAGAAAATGATACATTGCTTGTTCGGGTGTCAACTTGGCTACAGGAGGCATGACACCGAAGGCGTCGCAGGTAAGCATGATCAGGTTTTTGGGATGGCTACCAATACCTTCAGGTACAATATTTTCTAAATGAGTGACTGGATAGCCGGCGCGTGTGTTCTCTGTCAAACTACCATCGTCCAGGTCTGGAAGTCGTGTTTCTGGATCAATGACAACATTTTCCAATATAGTTCCAAACTTTTTCGTACAAGCGTAGATTTCCGGCTCTGCTTTGGCGGAAAGGCGAATTGTTTTAGCGTAACAACCTCCTTCAAAATTGAAAATGCCGTTATCGCTCCACCCATGTTCATCATCGCCTATTAAGGCCCTGCCTGGAGCTGATGAGAGTGTTGTTTTTCCTGTGCCGGAAAGTCCGAAGAAAATGGCCACGTCTCCATCTTCGCCAACATTTGCTGAACAATGCATAGGAAACACATCTAATTTTGGCAGTAGATAGTTCAAATAAGTGAAAACTGATTTTTTCATTTCTCCAGCGTATTTGGTTCCACCGATCAAGACTAGTTTCTTGGCGAAATTGACCAGAATGAAGGTTTCTGAGTTAGTATCGTCAACCTCAGAAATTGCCTGAAATTCTGGCACATCAATGATAGTAAAATCTGGTTGATGATCTTCTGGGAAATTGTTTGTTTCGGATGGTAATAGGAGGCTTCCAATGAAAACGTTATGCCAAGCAAACGTGTTGATGATCCTCACGGAAATCCTGTATTCCGGTGCCGCCCCGGCGTAACAATCACGCACATAAAGGTTCTTACCCTGTAGGTATGCAAGGACTTTTTGGTGGAGTTGATCGAATTTTTCTTCGGAAATTGGTCGGTTGACTTTACCCCACCAGATTTCGTTTTGGGTTGAATCCTCTTTGACAATGAATTTGTCGTTGGGTGACCTTCCTGTATGTATGCCTGTGTTGGTTACAAAGGGGCCTTCAGAAACTATTTCCCCTTCGCCATTTTTCAAGGCTTCTTCATATAATTTGGGAACGGAAAGGTTCCAGTGTACGTTCCCAGTGTTACGAATTCCACAGTCTTCGAGCAAACGCTCTTTGTTCATCTAATACTCCTGATAATTTGATTATAATGTTGTCAAATTATTAAATTATTTGGAGTAGGTTATTATAGCATAAAAAAATGAGGAATTCACGCTACTGAGATATTAGGCCTGTCGCTTTACGATACCTATACCCGGCCGATCAGATAAGACCAATTTTCCTTGGTTCAGAGTTACACCGGTATAGGGATCATTTGAGACCAGAAGATGTCCATCCAGATCCGCAAAATCAACTAATGGTGTTAGGTGTGCGGCTGCGGTAATTGAAATCGAACTCTCGATCATGCAGCCAATCATAACCTGAAGATTATGGCTACGTGCTACATGGATCATTCGAATTGCTTCCAGCAGGCCACCGCATTTTGATAATTTAATATTGATTCCGTCGACAACATTTGCTAGTCGAGGGATTCCGTTTGATCTATTGACACTCTCATCAGCAAATATTGGCAGGTTTGAGTGTTCACGGATGAATTTTAGTCCTGACAGATCCTCAGCTTGGGTGGGTTGTTCAATCAAAGCGACGTTGAAGGGTTCGAGTTGTTCAATTTTAGATACCGCTTCCTTGGGGGACCAGGCGGTATTGGCATCAACATATATTGGTTTGTCGGTTACTTCTCGAATTGTTCCAATAATTTCCAGGTCTCGTTCTGTTCCAAGCTTGACTTTGAGTATTGGAAAGTCTGAAGCTTGGGCAACCTTGTGTCGCATACGTTCCGGTTCATCGAGTCCAATGGTAAAAGATGTGTCAAGTGTTTGGTCAGGATCAACTCCCCAAAGTTTGAAGAGTGGAATACCAAGTCTTTTTGCTAGTCGGTCGTGGAGGGCGAGGTCAATAGCAGATTTAGCCGCATAATTCCCATTTAGTGTTTCATCAAGTTCAGACATAACCGATTGGATTGCATCCAAGTCTTTAGCTTGATCAATGATTGGATTGAAACTATCAAATGCCTCTTGAACCGTGTCGATTGTCTCTCCATAGAAGTGGGTTGGGGAAGCTGCACCAATTCCACCGTCGATCTCAACTGTGATTGACTGACGAAAGAAATCAGTGGGACGCCTTGAGATTTTAAATGGGTGAGTTAACTCCAAGTCTATAATACTATATTGGATTGGCATCCCAGTTACCTACCTATCTATGTTAGCCGATGTAAATACAGATGTCTACTGGCGGATCTCCTTTTTTCTCGTATTCTTTAAAGCTCTGCAAATGTTTTCGCTCAATATCAGTATCGGCTTTCAGCAGGAACCCGTTTCTGATGGTGGTGATATCTCTGGCTACTATCATTCCGCTTTTTACTTCTTCAATACGGGCAATTCTGGTTGGTCGGTTAAGTTGTTCCAATTTTTCCTTTGTTTCTTCGTCTTCCATAACTTCTACGAATTTATCAACTAATTCGGGATCATAGAGAGTCGATTTTCCTTCTTTTAGTGCTTCGAGTGCGTCCTCATGAGATAAGTTCTCACCGTGAACTTCCGAATATAGCATATTATCGTAATCACTCGCGATAGCAATAAGACGGGATCCGATTGGGATCTCAGGTGCGGAGGCAGAAGCCGACTGACCCGAGATCCCATCTGGATAACCGGTCCCATCATAATTTTCGTGGTGGCCTTGAATGATATCTCCGAACTCCCTTAAACCGGCGATACGGCGGATAAGTTTTCGACCTAAAAACGGATGTTGTCTGTAGATGATACTTTCAGCTGCGGATAATTCCTCTATCGGCTTTTCAAGAATCTCTTGGTCGATTTCCAATTTGCCAATGTCGTGTAGAATGGCAGCCTGTGCGATGTCTGCGACATCCTTTGAATCGAGTTCCAGTGCTTCTGCTAACCAGGTGCAGTATGCTCCCACACGGTTTGAATGCTTGTGTAGTTCTGGATTAGACGTTTCTATGATGCTATTTAGGGTCTCAAAAATTGCTTTGTATTCATCAGTTGCTTGACGCAGGTTTTGGACCTCATCATATAATTGTTTAACCCGCAGTTTTGCCTTTTCGAGAAGCTGTGTTTCTGTTGCCTCTTCGTCATCAAATATTTCATCTTGTTCATTTGCCTTGTCCGTTTCCTCGATCAATTTATTTAGTTCATTCTGTGTTTGCTTTAATTCGTCTTGCAGTGAAGCATTTGTTTCCTTCAGATACTTATATTGCCGGGCAAGCCGAAGAGTTAATTTCCGGTTCTCGATACCAAGTTTCTGCTGTTGTAGTCCCTCTTGGATCATTTCCAGAAGTATATCTGGTTGCCAGGGTTTGAGGATGAATTTGTGAATTGACCCGAGATTAATTGCATCTATGATCTCATCCAGATCAGTTTGTGTTGTCAAGAGGATGCGCATAGCATCTGGTAGGATGTTTCGGGTTTCTTGCAGAAATATACTTCCTGAAATCGACGGAATTCGTTGTTCAGAGATAATGACATTTGGTCGTTCATTTTTGATAATTTCAAGTCCTTGTTCTCCATCATTACTGGTAAAAACACGGTACCCTACTATTTCCAAATTTTGTTTTAGGTCTACTAAGATTTCTTCGTCGCTGTCAACACACAAAATAGATTGTTTCATCTGATTCATCATAAAGCCCCTGAATATGTGTTAAATTAATGAATAGTGAAGTGTAGAAAATTCATAAAAACTTGGGATTAACAAGGAAAACGTGGATCAGATTGCAATTAGAAATTCAATCCAGATTACCTCCCAAATATATCATCGGCTATGTCGGGTGTCAATGTTAAACGACTCCCAAAAAATTGACAATTGGCTTGAGTTTAACCAAGTTCCTGTATGTCTTAACGGTCATCAAATCTTTACTGAGTAAACCCACTAATTTTGTCTGCGTCTATTGTTAATAATTGCAAATTTTTCAGGGAAACAAACCATGAAAATAAAACATACATTCGTAATCCTTATGATAGGATTCGTGACTACCTCGTTATCATATACTGCTCTAGCCGACGAGAAACCAGAAATACGGCAAAAAAAATCATCTGCCAATAAGAATAACCTACAAGTACAACGCAAGACGACGCGTCAAAGTAACACCAAGGCTAGAAAAATAGAGCCATCACGCCAACAGAGATTGGATCAAGCCCGACAAAAAAGGCGTCGGTCACGTGAACAGGATCCTACTGATAGGTTTTTCGATTTGAGGTTCAAAGATTTAACGGATCAGCAGCAGTCCAAGCTAGCCGAGATTCGTTTGAATTTCACACGTGATATGATTGGGAAGAAAGCCGAGGTCAGTATGAAAAAGATCGATTTGAAGATTGAGATGCGTCGAACTTCGCTGAATAGATCCGTTATCGAAGTTATTATCAAAGAAGTGGCTTCCTTGAATGCGAGTATCCGTCTACGTGAAGTAGCTGCTATGTTTGATGTGCTTGAAATTTTAACTGACGAACAGCGAGTTCGATATCGGAGAATGTTGCAATGACCTCTTGCTGTGCCAGACCGCAAAACATTTAATGTATGGAGTATTTCTATTTTATTCAATTAGCTTCTTCTGTCTTAGTTTTCATTGATGCCATTGGCTAAAATAAGTTCTGTCTTTTGTGCCATGTAACCTGTTTAAATTAATATAGGGTATTTGAAGTTGAAAATCGGATTTACTATGCACCTATCAACATTGATAACTTTTGGGATATTCCAGATGTGCATAAGTTCTATCTATGCTCAAATGCCGATGCAGACGCAGGAAATTAGTTTCGATGACACTTATCAGATGGAGATCATTTTACAGTTAGCAGGTAATGTTGAAATTATAGCGACTGATAGAGACAACATCGTTGTGACCTATCCAGAATTTGTAACACTGGAGACGATGAAAAATGGAGATATCCTGACGGTTAAACCAATGTTATGGTCGAAACACATGGTTGATCAGGAGTCGCTGGCACCGAACTGCAAATTTGAAACACCTATGGATCTATCGCTTTCTGTTCGTACTGTATCGGGTAATGTTCAAGTCTTTGGTATTCGAGGAAAGCTAGATCTCCATACTCAAACTGGGTATATTCGGCTTCATGAGACAACTGGCCAACATTACGTCCGCATCGGAAACGGAAACATCGACGCTCAGGTATACTTAGCTAATACCCAGAACAAATTTCGAACCGATAATGGACAGATTAACCTCACCATTTTGGATACGCAACCTGCGGCAATCGACATAAAAGCGTTTGGTGGTGGTATCCGTCTGGGTTTTCCTGAAGGATTTGCTGCCATTTTGGAAATCTTTGATGATGGTGATATCGATCCAAAACATTTCGTCGTCAATGACGGAGAACATCTGATTCGTCTAGAGTCAACCGGTCAAATTGAAGTTCTGGGCAATGACAGTAAACCTGAACCAGAAGTAACTGATGTAGATACTGGAGAACAAGAATTTGTGAGGCAAAAACCGATAAATCTTGGTTTTAACCCCCATCCTATTGCTGAATATAATCGTGTTCATGGTCTGCATGTTGGAGGCAAAGTTGAAGCTAAGTCGTTAAGAGATGAGACATACCGTTCTTTTGCTTCAATTGGCTACGGTTTTGCCAGTCGAAGGTTCAATTATCAACTTGGAGGTGAAAAAGGGTGGTTTGATCGCTATATTTTGATGGTGGGTGCGACTTTCTATAACGTTATTGATGAACTCAACTACGGAGGTTTATCAGCGGGGGAAAACTTGGTGAGTTCTGCTATCTTTGGATCCGCACTACTTGATTATTTTCAACGTCAGGGATTTCAGGCTTGGCTTAAGCAAAAATTGACACCTTCCAATATGCTCAAAGTCGTTTTTACTTCAGAAAACCATCAGAATCTTTTCAAATGGACCGATTGGAGCGTTTTTAACCGGTACAACTATAATTGGAATAGCTTATTTGATGATGGGTTTAATTGGCTTAATCTCTTTTATGATAGGAATACTGAGGATCATCAACCTGGTGTATGGGGTGTTGTTCATCCCAAACCTAGTAATCGACGCATCGATGCCGGTCAACTACAGTCAATCACATTATCCTATCATTTTGACAATCGAGATTATAAATCTTCTCATGTTCGGTTCTTTCAGTCGGCAGCCGTTCCTCATTATCTGACGTCAGAGGGATGGTTGGGACATTGTTCAATTGAACAAACTGGTTTTGGTAGTGAGCTGCGTTTTTCCCTCTTCCATCTGGAGGTTGTTCACTACCGGCTTTTATCCGATCGACGGAATCTCAAGTTCCGTCTACAAACCGGTTTTTCTCCACAAGGGTTGCCACGCCAGAAGCTTTTCTATCTTGGAGGTTTAAATACAATCCGAGGCTACGAGTTTAAAACGTTTGAAGGAGAAAATAAGGTGCTGTTCAACATTGAATTCAACCAGAAGTATGGTGCGGATCAATCGATAGTAGCGGGGGTTTTTTTTGACGCCGGGCAAGCGTGGTACAGTGACCAATACTTGAGGATCAGCGAATTGGCTACTTCTATCGGTTTGGGTGTCTCACTGTTTTTGTCCGTTGATCAGGAACAACCATCTATTATTCGTTTGGAACTGGCTAAACCGCTACAGAGGGGGTATGGCCTTCAACCGACGATAAGGATCTCGCAGATGCTGTGACCAATTGTTGGTTTCACTTCATCAGAATCATTTTCTGTGTTGCTCTGATGTTTCCAGCACGAAGTGTGTAGAAATACACACCGCTTGCAGCATACTCACCTGATTTATTTCGACCATCCCAGTAGATTGCCCTATCCTTTGATTCATAAATGCCTGCTTTCAGGTGGTTCAAGTCGATATGTCTGATGGTGTTTCCATGTATGTCGTGTATCGATAGTGAAATCGTTGTTGCCTTGGCCAACCGAAACGGAATCCAGGTTTCCGGATTGAAAGGATTTGGGTAATTAGGCAGGAGTGTGGTTTGAGTTGGGATTCGGTAAAGGACAAGAGGAAGAACGCTAATCTGGCGTTTACTTATATCTTCTGCCGTGATGGTATAAGTTATGGGTTTCATGCTAATCCGATTCAAGTTGGAACTGCCGCTGATTTTCAGGAAGTCCCCAACTTGAACAGCAACCAGGCTTTGTAGATCCATTAGTGTTAGACTGTAGTTGCTATTAGAGACATTTGTTGACACCTTAAGTCCATTGGCAAGATTTTGGGCCGTAACTCGAATTTCGTTTTGATTTAGGTCGGATAAATCCCCGGTAAGAATACCATCTATGACTAGAACTGGTGATTGGTCGGTTAAGTTGGTTGCGAGATTGGTTTGAGGTGCAGATGGTAGGTCTTCCACTGTGTTGGACCACGCGGTACCATGGAAATCAACCTTTGCATCGTTCTGCGCCACTGTTATGAATGCCTGCCCTCCTTTGAGTTCATGATCACCTTCATCCTCCTGTTGTGCTACTACTTTGAAGTTTCCTTGATATGAAACTATAATGGAAGTGATGTTATTTATTAGGCCATCAAGCTGAATCAGATCGCTAACGCGCTTAGTCCTATCGTCCTTAACGGGTATTCCAACTAGGTTAATTCCTTTCCGAAGATCAATATAACTTTGACCCTCGACTTGTTGAATGATGCCTTCAATTTTCAAGTTGACGGGATGTTTCATAATTGTTATTAAACCCAAGTCCTGCGTAATTCGTCGGTCTGAACTTTTTCCTCGACTCCTTTCTCCGAGGTAGCTGCGCCATGTACTCGCTTCTGTATCGTAGGTGGTGATGAAATTGAGGTCTTTTTCGCCTAATACATCGTACAAATCGCCAACAGTTTTGATTGGTTTCGGCTGATCATTTACTTTGTGAATCTGGAGTGGTAGATGAACTAAGTTGATGCCTGACGGGATTGACAGATAAAATACATTATAAGTTCTTACAAATTTGACGGTTGCTATATTACTGTCCGTTTCTCCATCGTTGACCTTGAAGGTTAGTGAATCATGCTCTGCAAAACTCTCGTCCGGTTTATAGACAAGACCAGGGATTAATCCCATTCCATTCTGGTTGGTGAATACACCCATCGGCTTTTCAGGATCTTTGAATCCAAAAATGGTTCCACGCAACTCACCATGTTTAGGTGGATCGACAATTTCAAAAATGAGAAATTTTGAATCTGAATCCGTTGCTTTTAGAGTTATTGAAGCTGTGTCAACCGTAAAAACCACGCCTGGTTCTACTTGGTTTATAGCAACAGGTATATCGTTTAATGACAAAATTTTAACCTTTATATTGAGTGGCGTTTTTGTGTCCTTGGTTGTTTCCTGCAACAAAGCAAATGCGTCTATCCCGTGAAAATTAAATTTTGGTTGGTAAATAACTGTTGTTCCTATCAGGGAAAATTCCTTGGCATATTGAGGGAGAGATATGATTTCGTATGTTGGTTCTCTATCAGTTACATGTTGATTAGGTAATCTGATTGTAATTGATGAGTCTTCAAGGACTGAAATGTTGTGTTGATATCCATCGGCCGACAAAGTTATAGTACCAGCTGTAATGGTGATAGTTGCTGCTTCGCTTGATAATTTACCGTCATTTGTTTGAAATGTGAAGCTGTCAATTCCATCGAAATCCTGATTGGGTGTGTAAATATGATTTCGTCCTGACCCAGATAATTTCCCTTTTACAGGAGGTGACTCAATGGTGTACGTTAATGGATCTTCATCTATGTCTTCTCCAGCTAAAGTAATTTGTACTGCTGTGATCTGATTCATACCTATTTGTTGATTGTGTGCTATTGGTTTATCATTTATAGGTTGGATATCAATTGTAACGGTAGCTAGACCGCTACTGCTAGCACCATCGTTGACTTGAACGGTAAATTTATCTGAACCAAATATATTACTTTCAGGGGTGTAAGCCCAATTTTCTCCTGAACCGGATAGTGTGCCTTGAACCGGTTGATCAACGATGATATAGGTCAGTGAATCTCCATCTTCGTCTTTCCCTTTCAGTATGATTTCATTTGCTTCTACGTCTTCATTAACAGAAATGTGTTGGCCAGCAACCGTAGGTGCTTTGTTGGAAACTGCGAAAACGTAGCTGAGATGCTTAAGTTCACCTCTTAGAAATTGATTTGGATGACTACCGATGACCATGGTTGGAATTAGTTCAATTATCATTTGATCTCCAATTTTAGTGGTCAGCGCTATTGTATTTGGAGGATCGGGTATCTGTAGATTAATTGGTATCTGAATGGTCATTGGTTTGGTGAAATTTCCTTCAATCCTTTCACCTGTTTCAGTGTTGAGCTCAATTTCTAAAACCGTTCCTCTGACGCGTTCTTGAAGCTTTAGTGGCAGCTCCTTAACCTCTGCGATTTTAACAGACACAGAAACCTTTTCTTGTTCTGGTATCTCAGGGATTTGAATCAACACGTCACCATCAGGTACAGATACGATTACCGGTGGATGGATTGGTTGGCGCAGATCAATAACCGTTTCTAAAACTTTTGACACCGTAATACTTACAGTTCCTAAATTACTGTCATCTCTGCCATCATTGGCTTTGAAAGTAAAGGTGTCATGGCCAACGAAATCAGGGTTTGGCGTATATTTCGTCAGATTATCATGTAATGTTGACAGCTTACCATTTTGGGGATAGGACACAATTGCGTAGGTCAACTTATCATCGTCCAGATCGGCGCAGGTAAGCCAGACCGGATTGTCAATCGATTTTTGGGCAAAAACTTCAATTATATCTGAAGCATTCGGTGTGTCATTGATTGGAGTTACTGTAATAGCAATAGTGGTGACTTCGCTGTTAACTGTACCGTCATTTACTTGAAAGGAAAATGCATCGTTCTTACTGAAATTTGGATGGGGTGTATAAGTAAGTTCCGGTGCTTTCCCAGATAAGGTTCCGTTAATTGGATACGAAACAATATGATAGGTTAATTCATCCCCGTCATGATCAATAGCCGCTAGCTTGATTGGTGTACCGATTGAATCCTCGACAACTTGGAGGGTTAAAGCTGCATCTGGTGGGATTATTGGTTGATCATTGACCGGTATAACTGTGATATTGATAGTTGCCGTGTTACTATCGAGTTCACCATCATTAGCTTTGAAGATCAGGTTATCCGTCCCATTATAATTCTCATTTGGTTTATAGATAAGGACTGGCGGTGTACCGGATAATGTGCCATTTTTTGGTTGCGATATGATTGTGTAGATCAGGGAATTAGAATTGATGTCTGTGACAAATAGTTTAATAGCTATCTGCTCGTCTTCAGTAACTGTGATTTCGGTGTCGGTCTTGGCTACAGGTGGAGAATTCTGGATCACCGTGTTCAGTGTGATAAAAATGGTTGCTGTATTGCTGGATAACAGACCGTCGTAGGTATTGAATGTGAATTCATCGGTACCGCTAAAGTTCTGATTGGGGATATAGGTCAGATTTGGTGGGCTGCCTGAGAGTATACCTTTTGTCACTTGAGAGAGAATGACATAGGTTAATGGGTCATTCTCAAAATCGTCGCCGGTTAATGTGATAGAGACCTCATCTTTGGTCAACATTGTCACAGTTTGGGAATGAGAGATGGGAGCGTCATTTATTGAAGTTATCTTCAATTCGATATTGGTGATTTCGCCGCTGGAAATGCCATCATTAACAACAAAAGAAAATGTATCGTCGCCATTAAAATGTGGATGGGGTGTATAAACGAGATTGGGGACTGTACCTGACAGAGTTCCGTGGGTTGGATCAACTGTCACAGTGTAAGCTAATGTATCGTTGTCGGTATCATCACCAGTCAGCGTAATTGGAGTGACTGCATCCTCCAAAATGGTCAAAGCCTGTTTATTAGCTGTGGGCGGATTATTGGCAGCATCAATCTGTATACTGACGGTTTTTTCATCACTAATCACGTTGCTGTCACTAACGATAAAAGTAAATGTATCATTGCCGTTGACGTAGGAATTTGGTGTATAGGTCAGGTTAGGTGCTGTACCTGATAGGATCCCCTTATTTGGATTGGTGGTAACAGTATAAGTTAATCTATCCCCATCCAGATCACTGGCGGTCAGGGTAATAGGGGTAACGGTATCCTCAGATGTGGTTAGGGATTGGCTGTTGGGTATTGGAGGGTCGTTGACTGGGTCAATAGTGATATTGACGGTTGCCTCGCTACTGAGTCCTTTACTGTCATCCACGATGAAAGAGAATGAATCATTGCCATTAAAGTCTGAAATTGCCGTATAGGTTAAACTAGGCAACGTCCCTGATAGAGTTCCGTTGCTGGGACTTGAGGTGATGATATAAGTGAGCGTCTCATTATCAATATCAGTGGCTGTCAGTGTGATTGATTTACTTGTATCTTCTGAAGTTGTTGCATCTTGCCCATTGGCAACAGGTAGGTCGTTGACCGGTGTCACAGTGATAGTGACAGTGGCAATATTACTATCAACTGTTCCATCGTTGACTTTGAAAGCTAAGGAATCGGTGCCGTTGTAATTGGAATTGGGTGTATAAGTTAAACTAGGTGCTGTGCCGGCTGAAGCTCCATTGGTTGGGTTAGACACAATTGTATACGTTAGAGAGTCGATGTTTGCATCGCTTGCTTGAAGCAGGATTGAGACTTGTGTGTCTTCCTCCGTGGTAATCGCTAGGTTTTCAGCTATAGGGGCTTGGTTACTGCTGGGAGTGGGGGTCACAGTAATATTGACAGTTGCTATTTGACTGACAAGTGTACCGTCGGAAGTGATAAACTTGAATGTGTCGTTACCATTGAAGTCCAAGTTTGGTGTATAGGTTAAGTTAGGAGCTGTTCCTGATAAAGTTCCATTGGTTGGATAGGAAACAATAGTAAAAGTCAAGGAAGTATTGTCGGCATCAGTCGCCGTCAGTGTCACTGAATTATTATTGGATTCCTCTGCTACTGTAATAGATTGATTGTTAGCTACGGGAACATCATTCACTTTCTTCATGACAATGCTAACTGTAACAGCTGGGCTAACAGAATCCGTATCCTTGGCTACAAAAGTGAATGTGTCACTGGCATCGAAATCCGGGTTAGGTGTATAGGTTAAATCTGGGGGAGTCCCTGCAAGTGTGCCGTTTGTCGGCAAAGTGACTAAGGCATAGGTGACCGAACTGTTATCCGGATCTTCGGCTGTGAGGGTAATGGGTTTGACTGTATCTTCTAATATCGTAATTGACTGGTTGTGAGCCGTAGGAACATCATTTATTGCTTCAACTGTGATGTTAACAGTGGCAGTTTGGCTGACAGAAACTGTGTCTCTGGCTACGAAGGTGAAGGTGTCATCACCGGTGAAATTGGTGTCAGGGGCGTAGGTCAGTTTAGGTAATTTACCTGTTAATGTTCCTTTATTTGGATTAGATATGATTGAATAGTTGAGTTTGTCACCGTCAATATCGGATGCTGTAAGGGTAATGGGAGAGGTTGTGTCTTCCGAAGTGGTAATCGATTGGGAATTAGCGATGGGCGTATCGTTTACGGCAATGACATCGATACTGACAGAGGCAGTGTTACTGATAGCGGCCGCATCCTTGGCTAGGAACAAGAACGTATCTTTACCATTGTAGTCAGTCTTTGGTGTATAGGTTAGGTTGGACCCGGATATGGAGGCCGTACCATTCTTGGGATAGATGACCAGCGAAAATGTAAGTGAATCATTATCATTATCTGTGGCTGCCAGTATTACTGACACAGCTTTGTCCTCTTGGGTTTCTGCTGTGACATCAGTGGCAACTGGTGGAATGTTGACTTTAATACTGACAATGGCAATGTTGCTGTCTAAGAATCCGTCATTGGCTTTGAAAGTAAAACTGTCGATCCCGCTGTAATCGGTGTTGGGAGTGTAGGTCAGTGTTCGAATAGGAGGCGAACCCAAAAGTTTCCCATTACTTGGTTGGGATGTTACTTGATAGGTAAGATTATCGGTTTCCGGGTCTGTGGCAAAGAGTGAAATTGCCACGGATGTGTTGATTTTGGTTGACATGGTTAAATTGGTTGCTATGGGGTCGTCATTGATGGAATTAATGGTAATAGTGACAGTTGCCGAGCCACTTTCGGTTGTCCCATCATTAACTTTGAATTGGAAAGTATCAGTTCCAAAGTAGTTGGCATTTGGTGTATAGGTTGTATCGGAACCAGAAACGAGTGAGAGTATCCCTTGATTGGGCTGAGAGACGATAATATAGGTTAGTATATCGTTGTCAGCATCAGTTGCCACCATTGTAATTGTGGTTGGACTATCTTCCGCAGTTTCTTGAATTAAGTTGTAGGCTACTGGTGTATCACTGATCGGTGTGACAGTAATGGTGATGGCAGCAGTACTACTGTCTTCTGTCCCGTCATTGACAATGAAAGTAAAAGTATCTGTTCCGTTGGTATTGGTACTGGGAAAATTGGGTGTTGGCGTATAAGTCAAATTGGGTGTTGCTCCCGCTAAAGTTCCGTGTGTGGGCTGGCCAACAATGGTATAGGTCAGAGTGTCATTGTCAGCATCAGTTGCGGTAAGAGTAATAGCATTGTTGCTTGAATCCTCTGCCACGGTGACAGATTGACTACTGACAATGGGTAAATCATTGACAGGTGTGACAGTAACGGTGATGGTAGCAGTATTGCTGTCTCCTGTCCCTCCGTTGGTTTTGAAGGTAAAAGAGTCAGTTCCGTTGGCATTGGTACTGGGGAAGTTAGAGTTGGGAGTATAGGTCAAATTGGGTGCTGTTCCCGCTAAAGTTCCGTGTGCTGGCTGTGAAACCAAGTTATATGTGAAGTTATCATTTTCTGCGTCAGTTGCGGTAAGAGTAATAGCATTATTGCTTGAATCTTCTAACACCACGACAGATTGGTTGTTAGATATCGGTGGATCATTGACAAAGGAGACTGTAATTGTCATGGTCGCTGTGTTGCTGTCACTGACTTCATCGCTAGCTTTGAAAGTGAAGGCATCTGACCCGTTAGCATTGGTGTGGGGAAAGTTAGGATTGGGTGTATAGAGTAGATTAGGTGCGGTACCGGATAAAGTTCCTTTGGTCGGTCCAGAGATGATAGTGTAATTGAGGCTGTCATTGTTGACATCGGTAATAGGTAATGTGGCCATGTTGTTAGTGGAATCTTCA
>Ga0066843_10000174_pt1 | contig 19620 bp, 18 predicted proteins | sample ETNtaG_15_FD_66663 | JGI IMG/M metagenome (GOLD analysis project Ga0066843, IMG submission 66663) | Marine microbial and viral communities from oxygen minimum zone, Eastern Pacific Ocean - ETNP201302PF89A | ecosystem: Environmental > Aquatic > Marine > Oceanic | place: Pacific Ocean: Eastern... | reverse complement strand
AATTGGGATAAAGCAGAAAAAGCAATTATTGATACTGCTAAAGAGCAAGGACTAGAAACAGTAGTAGAATATGGTGAAGCTGCCTTTTATGGCCCTAAACTTGACTTTATGGTAAAAGATGCTTTAGGAAGAGAATGGCAATTAGGAACTATTCAAGTAGATTACAACTTACCTGAAAGATTTGAATTAGAGTACACTGGTGCGGATAACAAAAAACATAGACCTGTTATGATACACCGCGCTCCATTCGGATCTATGGAGCGATTTGTAGCAGTTTTAATTGAGCATTGTGGAGGCAACTTCCCTCTTTGGCTAGCCCCTGATCAGTTTATCATATTGCCTATCAGTGAGAAATATCACGATTATGCCGAAAAAGTATCCAAATTATTAAAAAATTACGATATTTGCGGCCCGATTGACCATAGGGCTGAAACTACCGGTAGAAAGATAAGAGACGCAGAAGTTTCAAAAATCCCTTACATCATTATTGTGGGAGAAAGAGAAGAAAATGACGGAACTATCTCAGTTCGTAAGCATGGAGGTGAGGATTTAGGAAGTATTAAGGTTGATGGATTGATAAAAATAATAAAAGAAGAAATAAATAATTTAATTACTTTTAATAACTAAAACGATAAAAAATCGCAAAAAGAACTTTTAGAAGGGGGCCAGCAAAGAAGTTGCACAAAACTGGAAGAGAGATAACAGCCGCATTCGTAAGAATGGTAGGTGATGGAGTGGAAACAAACATTGTCTCCCTGGAAGAAGCACTAAAGACTGCTAATCGTTTAGGGTTAGATTTAGTAGAGATTTCTCCAAAAGCAGAGCCGCCAGTTTGCAAAGTAACTGATTATAAAAAGTTCATTTACGATCAGAAAAAAAGACAAAAAGCCATAAAGGCAAAAACGGAAAAGGTTGTAATTAAAGAGTTAAGATTTGGACCAAATACAGGAGAGCACGATTTTAATTTTAAATTAAAACATGCTGAGAAGTTTTTACAAGATGGAGCAAAAGTAAAAGCCTTTGTATTTTTTAGAGGAAGAACTATTATTTTTAAAGAAAATGGAGAAATCCTTTTACTAAGATTGGCTCAGGCTTTAGAAGAATATGGGGTAGTAGAAAGCATGCCGAAACTAGAAGGAAAGAGAATGATAATGTTAATAGCACCAAAAAAGAAATAAAAAAAGAGAAGAAAATGCCAAAAATGAAAACAAAAGCTGGAGCAAAAAAACGGTTTAAAGTAACTGGCTCTGGGAAAATCAAAAGAAAACATGCTTTCAAATCTCACATCTTAACCAAGAAAGAGACAAAGCAAAAAAGAAACCTTACAAAATCGGGCTTAGTACACAAATCGAACGAAAAAAGTGTAAAGCTTCAACTTTGTATATAATTAACATAGGTTATTAACCTGGTATTTAGCCAAACAAGTGCTTTGAAAAAAAGCCGCTAACTACCAAAAAACTAAAACGAAATGCCAAAATCAGTAAATTCAGTTGCTGCAAAAGCAAGAAGAAAAAAGATTATCAAAGCTGCCAAAGGGTACTTTGGTAGAAGGAAAAATGTTCATACAATAGCAAAAAATGCTGTTGAAAAAGCAATGCAGTATGCATATCGTGACAGAAAAAACAAAAAGAGAACATTCCGTGCACTTTGGATTCAAAGAATTAATGCAGGAACAAGACAATACGGAATGTCTTACTCTCAATTTATGGGAAAAATACATGAAAACAAAATTGAGATTAACAGAAAAGTTTTAGCTGATTTGGCCATGAATAATCCAGAAGCTTTTAAAGCAATTGTAGATAAAGTAAAATAGATTTTTAGCTTAGGCTGAAAAGAAAAGGCGAACATCTGTTCGCCTTTTTTATTACTTTATTTGTTTATTTTTATAATTTAAAGATTTAAGTGCATCTTTTGCATTTTTATATTCAGGATTAATATATAATGCTTTTTTGTAATCCGACTCAGCACGAGCAATATCGCCAAGTGTTTCATAACAATGTCCTCTTGAATAAAAGGCCTCAAAGAAATTAGGATCAAATGAAATGGCTTGTGAGAAATCATTTGCGGCTATATCATGCAAGCCCAATTTGATATGTACAAATCCTAAATTGTAATAGCCATCCGTATAAGTAGGATACACTTGCAAAAGTGCAGTATAAGATTCAATAGCCCCATTCCAATCTTCTATATCCTGATAATATTTTGCTAAATTATATAAAGCCATTTTATTTTTAGGATTCACTTTCAGTGTATTTCTGTAATATAAAACAGCTATGGAATCTTTTTTTTCTTGATAAATAAGTCCCAATTGCACATAAGCATCTTCTTGGGCAGGATCAATAGTAATTGCATTATGAAAAAACTGAATTGCCCTATCTTCTTCCCCTAATACTGAATAAATATATCCTTTAAAAAGATGTGCTTTTGGGGTATTATAGTTCAACTCAATTACTTGATTTAGACAAGCTATCGCCTCTTTTACTTCATTAAATGCTAAATGCAATTCGCCTTTTAAGAGTAAAGCAGGAATGGTATCTGTGTGCAACTGAATGGTTTTTTCCAGATGAATTAAAGCTTTTTTTGGATATTGTTGTTTGCTCATATCTATCTTTGCAATTTCATAATAAAGATTGGCAACCTCATAATGATAGTGTCCATTTTCAGGTGATAATCTTACACATTCTTGAAAATCCATTAATGCTGATTCCAAATTATTTTCAGACAAAAAATATTCTGCTCGCTTTTTAAATAGCTGAGGGTTGTTTGGAGTATTACTAATATCTTCTGACAAAAGTGCAAGTACCGATTTCTGCACAATCTGTTTCTCCTTTACATGATGATTACATGCAAAAAGAGCAATAAAACTAATAAATAATATAAATCTCATCTTGAGAATAAAAGAGGAAATTACTCAGCTAATTGTTCGCGAACTTTAGATTCAATTTCTTCCGAAAGCTCAGGGTTATCCTCTAGCATGGTCTTAACTGCATCACGCCCTTGCCCCAATTTGGTGTCATTATAGGCAAACCAAGATCCGCTTTTATTTACAATGTCAAGGTCAACTGCCAAATCCAAAATTTCACCAAATCGAGAAATGCCTTTTCCAAACATAATATCAAACTCTGCCATTCTAAATGGTGGAGCAACTTTATTTTTTACCACTTTCACTCTGGTTCGATTGCCAATTATTCCCTCTCCATCTTTTATGGCACCAATTCTTCTGATATCTAAACGAACAGATGAATAAAATTTAAGTGCATTCCCACCAGTTGTAGTTTCTGGATTCCCAAACATAATGCCAATTTTCATCCTAAGTTGATTGATAAACATACAAGTACAACCAGTTTTACTTATTGTTGCTGTTAGTTTTCTGAGTGCTTGCGACATCAATCGAGCGTGTAACCCCATTTTAGAGTCTCCCATCTCTCCCTCTATTTCTGATTTTGGTGTAAGAGCAGCTACAGAATCTATTACAACTAAATCTACAGCTCCTGAGCTAATAAGATGATCTGCTATTTCAAGAGCTTGTTCTCCATTATCAGGTTGTGATATATATAAATTATCAATATCAACCCCAAGTGCTGATGCATAAACAGCATCAAAAGCATGCTCAGCATCAATAAAAGCAGCCACTCCACCTTGTTTTTGTGCTTCTGCAATTGCATGAATTGTAAGCGTGGTTTTTCCTGAAGACTCAGGTCCGTAAATTTCAACCACCCTTCCTCTTGGATAACCACCAACCCCTAAGGCTAAATCTAGTCCAATTGAGCCAGAAGGAATTGCGTCAATCTTTTCTTCTACTTTATCACCTAACTTCATAACTACTCCTTTACCATATGATTTCTCTAATTTGCCTAAAGTAATCTCAAGTGCTTTTAATTTTGCATCTTTTTCTTTATTCACCATATTTTCTGATTTTATACAAATTAGCAAAATATTACTACAATAAAAAAATATAAAGTCGGCTATTTTTCAACAGCCTTTTCTTTTTTGTAAAAATTACAAATAGTTGTAATTCCACATATAAAACAATCGGGTTTTCTAGCCTTACACACATATCTACCATGTAATATCAACCAATGATGAGCTAAATTTAGTTTGTTCTTTGGGAAAAGTTTTAAAAGCTGTAACTCAGCTTGCAAAGGGTTTTTTGCATTTAAAGTAAGTCCAATTCGTTCAGAAACCCGAAAAACATGTGTGTCTACAGGCATAGCAGGAATATCAAAATATACTGAACCAATTACATTTGCTGTTTTTCTACCAACACCTGGTAGTTTTTGTAAATCATTTAAATTGGGTGGAATCTTTCCATTAAAATCACTCATAAGTATTTTGGACATTCCGGATAAGTAATTTGCTTTATTTCGTGGATAAGAACAGGATTTTATAAGCTCAAAAATTGCATCTACTGAAGATACAGACATTACCTCTGCATTTGGTATTTCTTCAAATAATTGTTTTGTGATAATATTAACTCTTTTATCAGTACATTGTGCTGAAAGAATAACTGCAACTGTAAGTTCAAATGCATTTTTGTAATCTAATTCCGTTTTTGCCTCAGGCATATTTTTAGAAAAATAGGCCACAAACCTTTTTGTTCTTTCATTTTTATTCATTCTTCAAATGTATTAAATAAAAAGAGCCAGACAAATTGCCTGACTCTTTTTGCTGACCAAAACCACTTAATTCAGCATTAATAGAACCTTATCTATTGATTTGGTTTTATAGCATCTAACCGATTTAGCATACGCAATTATATTGCTGATCGTTTCCTTCTTAGGACTTTGCTTTTTGCCGGTTATTGAATAAATTTTAGTGTTACTAACCTGAATTAGTCCTCCATTTTCGACTAATTGGTCTAACACTTTTAAAAGAGTAAAGTTGTTTTTCATATAAATAAAGTATTGGTTTCATACCCTTTACTAACGAAAAACAGCTTTTATTATTTTATAGTATTTGCTTTTTTTAGCTTATTTGCAAATCTACTTGATGCGAATCAATAAGTTTTCGCAAATTAATAAGTGCATAACGCATTCTTCCAAGAGCCGTATTAATGCTTACTCCTGTACTTTCTGAAATTTCTTTAAAGCTCAACTCTGCATAATAACGCATTTTCAAAACTTCCTTCTGATCCTCCGGTAAATGCTCAATTAGTTTTCTTAAATCTTTATGAATTTGGTTGTTTACTAAATTATCTTCTATATTTTTTTCGCCATCTTGCAGAATATCAAAAATATCAAAGTCATCCGTTGGTGCAATAGCTCGCATTTTTTTACTTTTACGGAAATAATCAATTACTAAGTTGTTAGCAATACGCATTACCCAAGGCAGGAACTTGCCCTCTTCATTATATTTTCCTTTTTGCAGGGAATTAATTACTCTAATAAAAGTATCCTGGAAAATATCTTCTGCAAGATCTCTATTTCTGATTTTAGATAATATAAAAGCATAAATCTTATTATTGTGCTTTTGTATTAGGGCTTCAAAACTTTTGGAATCTCCTTTTAGGTAAAGGGCAACTAATTCACTATCGGACAGATTAATCAATAACATATCTACTTTATTTTGGTTAATAAATTTTATAAAGTAGTTATGCTTCTATAATCTTGTTTTTAGTTAAAATTGGTTTGAATTAAAGTTCAAATATAGTACAACTTTTTGAAATATACAAAGCTTATTGTCTAAATTTGCCAATTCCGTAAAAATCAGAATGACAAAAGTAGAAGAAAATACACAAAAAGACATCATTATTAAGGGCGCAAAGTTGCATAACTTAAAAAACATTTCGCTTAGTATTCCAAAAAATAAAATGGTGGTGATTTCTGGGGTTTCTGGTTCTGGAAAATCTACTTTGGCTTTCGACACCCTTTTTGCTGAGGGACAAAGAAGATATATTGAAAGTTTATCTTCTTATGCCAGACAGTTTTTAGGGAAACTCCAAAAACCAGATGTAGATGAAATAAAAGGAATTTGCCCAGCCATCGCAATTGAACAGAAAGTAATTTCGAAAAATCCAAGATCTACAGTTGGAACTACTACTGAAATTAATGATTATTTACGCCTTTTATTTGCTCGGATTGGTAAAACAATCTCCCCTATTTCAGGGAAACTGGTATGTAAAGATAGTGTAAGTGATATATGTGACCTCATCCTTAATTTCCCTAAAAATACCAAATGTATTATTCTGGCAAACTATAAAAGTAGCAGAAATGGAAATGAGATTCTTTCCGTATTGCAACAACAGGGGTTTTCAAGGGTTCGGATAAATGGAAAAATAAGTAAAATCCAACAATTAATTGAGCAAAAATTCAAAGTAAAACAGGAAGATGTTTTTATTGTAGTTGATAGAATAATAACCGATAATAATGACGATAATAAAAATAGAATTTCAGATTCTATTCAAACTGCATTTTATGAAGGGAATGGAGATTGTAGAATAGAAATAGAGGGGAAAGATTATACTTTTTCTAACCAATTTGAGATGGATGGAATAGAGTTTGAAAAACCATCTATTCATTTATTTTCTTTCAATAACCCTTATGGTGCTTGCTCCCAATGTGAAGGGTTTGGAAGTATGTTAGGTGTGGATAAAAATAAGGTAGTGCCAAACAAGACACTTTCGGTTTATCAGGGGGCGATAAGTTGCTGGAAAGGAGAGAAATTGGGAAAATGGAAAGATAGATTTATATTAAAATCAAGTGATTTTGATTTTCCCATACACAGAGCTTATAATGAGTTGAAAAAGGAAGAATTAGATATTTTGTGGAATGGGAGAGAGAAATGCAAAGGAATAAATCAGTTTTTTGCAAAATTGGAAAGCGACAAATACAAGATACAAAACAGAGTAATAGTTGCAAGATATAGAGGAAAAACCAAATGCACAGCATGTAATGGTTCACGACTAAGAAAACAAGCGCATTATGTGAAAATTAACAAGAAATCAATTAATGATATTATAAGCATGAATATTGAGCAAGCAATAAAGTTCTTTAATCAGCTAAAACTAAACAATCATGACAAAGAAATTACCGATAGATTAGTTATTGAAATAAAGAATCGTTTGGCATATCTTTACAATGTTGGACTTTCTTACCTTACCCTTTCTCGCCCCTCAAATACTCTTTCTGGTGGGGAATCCCAACGCATCAATTTAGCCACTTCATTGGGAAGTAGTTTGGTGGGCTCTATGTATATTTTGGATGAGCCAAGCATTGGCTTACATCCTAACGACACGCAAAAATTAATTACAGTCTTACATCAATTAAGGGATATAAACAATACTGTAATTGTGGTGGAGCATGATGAGGAAGTTATGGGTAGTGCCGACCAAATAATTGACCTTGGACCGAATGCTGGAAGAAATGGTGGAGAATTGGTTTATCAAGGAAAGTTAAAAGATATTGCAAAAAGTAAAAATAGTTTGACCGCAAAATATTTGAGTGGGAAACTTCAAATTCCTCTGCCTGAGAACAGAAGAATATTGAATAATAAAATTCGAATGGAAGGAATACGGCAAAACAATTTACAAAATGTGAATGTTGATTTTCCATTAAATGGACTCACTTTAATTACAGGGGTTAGTGGCTCAGGAAAAACTTCCCTAATAAAGCAAGTGCTATATCCTGCCATCTCTAATCATTTAGGAATTTTTGGCAAGAAATTGGGGAGTTTTGATAAAATTTCTGTGGATACGGAAAGTTTGAAAGAAATTGAGTTTATCGACCAAAATCCCATTGGAAAATCTTCTCGTTCTAATCCGGTAACTTATATAAAAGCATTTGATGATATTCGGAATTTGTTTGCAAACCAGCCACTGGCAAAAAGCAGGAATTACAAAAGTGGATTCTTTTCTTTTAATGTAGATGGTGGAAGATGTGAACATTGCCATGGAGAGGGAGAAATAACAGTTGAAATGCAATTTATGGCGGATGTGCATCTGCTTTGTGAGGATTGTAAAGGAGAAAGGTATAAAGATAAAATTTTGGAAATAAAATTCCATGATAAAAATATAGCAGACATTTTGAAACTTACGATTGAAGAAGCCATTGATTTTTTTACTGAGAATAAAGCAGATAGAATCGCTTTAAAATTAATCCCATTACAGCAAGTTGGTTTGGATTATGTGGCTTTGGGACAATCCTCCAACACCCTAAGTGGCGGTGAAGCGCAAAGGATAAAACTCGCCTCTTTCTTAGGGAAAGGAAACACCCCAGAAAAAGTACTTTTTATTTTTGATGAGCCAACCACTGGCTTGCATTTCCATGATATAAACAAACTACTTAACTCCTTTTATGCACTTATTGAAAAAGGACACTCCATTATTTGCATTGAGCATAATATGGATGTTATAAAATGTGCCGATTGGGTAATTGACCTTGGCCCAGAAGGTGGTGATAAAGGCGGAAAAGTTGTTTTTGAAGGCACTCCTGAAATGCTAATAAAAAATAAGAAATCGCTTACAGCAAAGTTTTTGAAAAAGAAACTAATTTAATGATGTGTTGAGGTACTAATTCCAATATAGGTAAGTGAGTTTAATTTTGTTCTATATTTTATGTTTCTTATGCGTTTCAAAAGAATACAGTCTTGAATTATTGTTATCTGCCGCAACCAGCATTACCTCAAAACTTCCTGAGGAAGTAAACTCATGTGTAGAATTTTCCAAAAAACTAAAAGTAGAGTCGTCAAAATCTCAGATAGTGAAAGAAGGCATGCAGATCTTACATTTTTTAAAAATGATCTTGACAACCTTATCCAGTTTTATAATTATCGGATAATAGTAACTGTTCCTCTTATAGGATCGTGCCCATTCCCTAAATTAATAATGTAGAAATACGTTCCGTCTGGAACGGCTCTCCCCTTGTTGTTGGTTCCATCCCAAGGGGTGTCATACCCAACTGATTCATACACCTTTTTACCAAATCTTCCATAAATAGTGATAGTAGATTCTTTATATAGGAAAGCATTTTCTAACTCCCATACATTATTTGTACCGCTATTATTTGGTGTAAATACATTTGGAATACAATCTGGGCCTAATGCAGAAATATTAATAGAAGTATCGAGTTGGCAGCCATTATTGTCGAAAACACTAACATAATATTTCCCAGGATGAAGATTATCTTTTATTCTATCAATAGTATCACCAGTAGACCAAAGAAATGAATAATTAGGTGTTCCTCCGTCCGGATTTACAATAATTATAATACCCTCAAGAGGAATATCATATTCACAATCCACTATTGCATCATCATGATTAAGTATAACAGTAATAGGATCTATTGTAAATCCTTCAGTATAGGGACATGCAAAAGGTCCACCATTTGCAGTTACGGTAACGGAATGCGTTCCATCACATAAACTATCGGCATGAGGGGTTATTTGTCCGTTTGACCAAAGATAAGAAAAAGGTTCCATTCCCCAACTTGTATCAATTACGGTTGAAGTTGAAGCATTTACCAACTGATTAATATTATAAAAAACATCCACCGAAAATGTATCTTCACAATTCAAACTATCGGTAACTGTAATGGGATAGTTTCCTTCACATAACCCTTGTATGGAATCTCCAGTCATGGAAATGCTAGTCCAATTAATAGTAAAAGGGGGGTTGGAACCACTAACTGAAATGGATGACCACAGAGATAAATAATCATAAAATCCACTAGATGAAACAGTATTTGGCATTTGGGTGAGCGTATAAGTTGCTGTAGTTGTAAGTCCACAAGCATCAGTAATTAAGACAGTATAACTTCCATATCCTAATCCAGAAATATCCTCAGTTGTTGTTCCAATACTATCACTCCAAAGATAGGTATAAGGCATAAAACCTCCACTAACTGTTATATCAATTGCCCCATCATTATTAGCACAAGAGGGTTGTGTTGAATTAAAGTTATCAATATTTAATGTAGAAATGTAGGGAGCTAATACAATTCCTAATGAATCTTTTATCCCACAAGAATCTGTAACGATTACCCAATAAGTTCCTGCAAAAAGTCCAGATACAGAAGTTCCTACTACACCTGTGCTCCATTGGTACTGATAAGGTAAAGTACCGCCAGTAACCACAACGTCAATAAGGCCATCATTTCCTAAGCATGTTGGGTTTGTAGCATTAGTATCTACAACTAATGGGTCAGGGCTGAAAATAAGAACACTTGCAGAATCCTCACATCCTACATCATCTCTTACTAAAATTTGATGTGTACCACCACCTAAAATTGTTTGATTTATAGTGTCTCCATTATCCCACAAAATAGTATAATTTCCACTAGCGGTAACGCCTCCTGAAATGTTAGCGGTAATGGCTGTTAGTTCTCCATAGCAAGAAAGGGATGCCGTGTAATTAGTAAAAAAAATAATTAAGGAATCTATACATTGCCCATTCGAACTTATAGAGAAACACATTATGAGAAATAAGTAAACTATTTTTTTCATCTGAATTTTTAAAATAAAACTTTGCAAATATATCTTTTTTTAAGCAACATAAAATAGATTTTAAATTGTATCAAAATCGAAAGTGCCTCCATCAGTTGCTAAATAAGTATTTGTAAAAACAGATTTTGTTTCTGCTAATAATTCTTCTAAATCGTTATAGCGAGATGAGAAATGACCAATTACTAATTTTTTTACTTCTGCTTTTTTTGCCATAGTTGCTGCATCAATTGTTGTGGAATGCCATGTTTGCCTGGCTTTTTCCACTAAATCTTTCATGAAAGTTGCTTCATGGTATAAAAGGGTTACTCCTTTAATTATTGCAATATTTTCTTCAACTAGTGTCGTGTCAGAACAAAAAGCATAGGAATGTGGTGACTTTGCAATAGTGGTTAATTCCTTATTTTTGATAATCTTTCCTTCTTTGCTTTTAAAATCTGCACCATTTTTTATACTTGATAATTGGTCAATAGGAATTTCATATTCTTCAATTTTTGTTTTAATAATATTCTTGGCTTTTTTCTTTTCTTTAAACAGAAAACCACTTGAAGGAATACTATGTTTTAAAACTAAATTGTGAATAATAATACTCTCATCTTCATAAAGAACTTTCTCTTCATCAGGTGGAATTGGATGAAAAAATAATGGAAATTTTAACTCTGTATTAGAAGCTGAGAATTGCAAATCAATAATTTCTTTTAGTTGCTGATGAGCATACAGATTAAGCTCTGTTGTTCTGCCTAAAAGGTGCATTGTATTAATCAACCCAATCAGTCCGAAATAATGATCGCCATGCAAATGGCTGATAAAAATATGATTGATTCTCTGAGCCTTTATCTTGTTTTTTAGCAATTGTATTTGCGTTCCTTCCCCGCAATCAATTAAAAAAAACCGCTCATCTGCATTAAGTAGCTGAGCGGTTGGATTTTTTTTGGGAGTAGGAATTGCTGAATTACAACCTAAAATCGTTAGTTTGAATGACATTATTTTTCGGCAACTATCATACGCTTAGAAATAATTTTTTTTCCATTATTTATATTGTACATGTAAATTCCTGCTGATAAATCATAGCTAAACTGATAGGTATTTAATCCTTTAGTTGCAGCAATAATCTCAGTATAAACGCTTCTTCCAAACATATCTACAACTTCAAATGCTACATTATCAGACTTTGGAGCATTAAATTGAATATTGGTATATTCAGCAAAAGGATTTGGCGTATTTTGAAAAAGTACAAAATCCTCTTGATGAAAAGTCTCTAATCCAGTTGCTGAATTAACTACAATATTATAACCTTTAATAGTTTCGTACGATCCAGTGGCTGAATACAGATCAGTTTCTACAGCAACAGGGAATCCTAAAAAAGTAATTGAACCATGAGTATAAACATTTACTTCTATTGTAATTGGATAAACTCCTACGGGATCATTTGTAATTCCATATACATTTGCACATCCAACAACATCTCCTTCATAACTACAGTTAGCAGTATTACAATCTAAAGTAATCCCAGAAGGCGCGCCAATTGTTGACACCATAATCATGCTGTCAACTGGCCAAGTTCCAATATAAAAAGAACTTCCTAATGTATCTATTGTAGTAAGTGAAGAATCTCCAGATGCAGCTTCAATTAAAGTTGTTGGTGTTTTAAGATCAATTTGAGTATAATAATTCACCCCTTGAGTAGCATGTGGAAGATTCTGAATAGTGTCTGGCCAAATATTATATGCCGAATCTTGATATAAGGAGTTGGGCGTGCATTGTGCAAAACCTAATATACAGCTAAAAGTTAGCGTTAAAATAAGTGCAATTTTTCTCATAATTCTTAATTCTATGGTTAATACTTAGAAATCTAGTTGTCTTTCTATTTCTTCCATTTCTATGAAATCTTGTGCTTCTTGCAAAGTTGGAGCAATACTCAGTGTATCGTCAAATGAATATTTGCTTACCACGACAAATGTACCTTTATTCTTAGAAACAGAAGCGCCAAACTTAGTTAAATTATTCTTAATAGTATTTAAGGTATTAATATCAACATCAGAAAGATCGGCTATAAAATTTAAGATTTCTTCTGTAATTATAATATTCTCAAAAGAATTGTTTCCATTTAAAGTAAAAAGCAAAGTATGTCCATTAATGATTTTATTTCCCATTTTTCTTAACTTTTCCAGCAAGCAAATAAAGAACCGCCATGCGTATAGCGACCCCATTTTCTACTTGGTCTAGAATAATAGATTGCCCAGAATCTGCCACATCAGAGGTTAATTCTACTCCTCTATTAATTGGTCCTGGATGCATGATAGTGATTTCTTTATTTAACCCTTCTAATATATCCTTATTTATACCGAAAACCATGGCGTACTCTCTTAATGAGGGGAAGAACTTTACATCTTGTCTTTCCAGCTGAATCCTAAGCACATTGGCAATATCGCACCAATTTAAGGCCTCTTTTAAATTACTCATATGTTTAACTCCCAATGAATTTATGTATTTTGGAATTAAAGTAGAAGGGCCACAAACACAAACTTTAGCTCCTAATTTCTGTAAACAATAAATATTTGATAGCGCCACTCTTGAGTGCAGAATATCTCCAATAATCACTACTTTTTTACCTTTTACCTCTCCATACTTTTTTCTTATTGAATAAGCATCTAAAAGAGCTTGTGTTGGATGTTCATGTGTGCCATCTCCAGCATTGATAATTTTTGCATCAATATTTCTAGAAAGGAAAACGGAAGCGCCAGGAATTGGATGTCGTATCACTACCATATCTACCTTCATGGCAATAATATTATTTATTGTGTCAATTAAGGTTTCTCCTTTTTTTGCTGAAGAAGCAGAAGAAGAAAAATTAATTATATCTGCTGAGAGTCTTTTCTCAGCAAGTTCAAATGATAATTTAGTTCTAGTAGAGTTCTCAAAAAACAAATTAGCAACAGTTATATCTCTTAATGATGGTACTTTCTTTATCGGCTGATTAATAATTCTCTTGAAATTATCTGCTGTTTTAAAGATTAAGGATATATCCTCTTTTGTTAAATACTTAATCCCTAATAAATGTTCTGTCGATAGTGTTTTCATGTCTCTGAATTTAACAAAATAACTTGATCATTTCCGTTAATCTCTTCCCACTCCACAATCACTTTCTCGGAGGTAATAGTATCTACCTTTTGTCCAACATAATTTGGTTGAATTGGCAAATGCCTACTAAACCTTCTATCAATAAAGACCGTTAGTTCAACAGATTTTGGCCTACCAAAAGCCATAAGGGCATCCATAGCAGCCCTAACTGATCTGCCTGTATAGAGCACATCATCAATCAAAACAACATTTTTCCCTTCAATAGAAAAGTCAATATCAATTGCTTGTGGCTCAAGAGGCTCCTGCCTTCTTCTAAAATCATCTCGGAAAAAAGTAATATCTAAATTTCCGACTTTAATAATTGAATTAGAAATTATTGAAGATAGTTTCTGGTGGATTCTATTGCATAAATGAGTACCTCTTGGCTGAATGCCAATTAAAACAGTTTCCCTAAAATCATCATGATTCTCGATAAGCTGATGAGATAACCGTTCAACTATAATATTGAATTTGGTCTTATTGATTATTATCCTTTTCTGTTTCATTTTCTATTAGCAAATATAGTATTAAAAAAAAGCCCCAAAAAATTGGAGCTTTAAATTATTCACTATCGCTATCTTTTTCTTTTTTATCAATATCCTCTTTTAAACTCGAGAGTACATCCAAATCGCCAAGAGTAGATTTTTGCTGTGTTTCCTGAATTTTATCTACTGCCTTTTTTGTTTTTTTAGCAGAAGATCTTTCTGCTTTTTTCTCTGTCTGTTTTAAGGTATCTGTGTGAGAAACAAGAATCTTCTTGTTTTCTTTAGAAAATTCTAATACTTTAAAATCTAATTCTTCCCCAACTCCAGCACTTGATCCACCTTCTTTTTCTAAATGGCGTTTTGGTGCAAATGCCTCAACATCATGCTCTAAAGCAATTAAAGCGCCTTTATCAAACATTTCGGTAATTTTCCCTTTATAGGAGTTTCCTTCAATAAAAAGCGTTTCGTAAGTATCCCAAGGATTATCTTCTAATTGTTTGTGTCCTAAACTGATTCTTCTGTTTTCAATGTCTATTTCTAGAACAACTACATCTAACATTTCACCAACTGAAGTAAATTCTGCTGGATGCTTTATCTTTTTAGTCCAAGACAAATCCGAAATATGAACTAAACCATCAATACCTACATCTAATTCTACAAAGATTCCAAAGTTTGTAAAGTTTATCACCTTCACATTATGCTTAGAATCAACTGGAAATTTCTTGGTAATTACTGACCAAGGATCTTCTTGCATTTGCTTAATTCCTAAGGACATTTTTCTTTCTTCTTTATCTAGAGTAAGAATTTGCGCATCCACTTCATCTCCTACTTTAAAGAAATCATTGGCACTTCTAAGATGAGTAGACCATGACATTTCAGAAACATGTAATAGGGCTTCAATTCCTGGTTGAATTTCTACAAATACACCATAATCAGCAACTACAACAACATTTCCTTTTATAACATCTCCAACTTTTAAGTCTTCATCCAAAGAATTCCAAGGATGCTCACTTAGTTGTTTAAGTCCTAATTGAATTCGTTTTTTACCTTCATCAAAATCAAGGATAACCACATTTATTTTTTCATCAAGCGTTACAATTTCTTCTGGATGAACTATTCTACCCCAAGATAAATCGGTAATATGAATCAAACCATCAACTCCACCTAAATCGACAAATACACCATAAGAAGTTGTATTTTTCACGACCCCTTCCAAAACCTGTCCTTTTTCCAACTTGGACATGATTTCTTTTTTCTGCTCTTCAATATCCGCTTCAATAAGTGCTTTATGTGAAACTACCACATTTCTAAATGCTTCATTTACTTTTAGCACCTTGAATTCCATTTTCTTCCCTACATAATCATCATAATCTCTGATTGGTTTTACATCAATTTGTGAGCCAGGTAAAAATGCTTCAATTCCAAAAACCTCAACAATCATTCCTCCTTTTGTTCTACTCCTAATTGTTCCTTCAACGATTTCTCCAGTATCTTCTGCTGTATTTACTTTTTCCCAAGCTCTAAGTACTCTTGCTCTTCTGTGCGATAAGATTAATTGCCCATTTTTATCCTCTTGCTTTTCAATTAAAACTTCAACTGTATCTCCTGCTTTTAAATCTGGATTGTATCTAAATTCCGTACGCCCAATTACACCATCCGATTTAAAATTGATATCTACAATTACTTCTCTATCGGTAATTCTTACAACCGTTCCATCCAAAACTTTTTTATCCTCAACTTTGCTTAGGGTTGGAAGATATTCTTTCTCTAAATCTTCTCTTTCGGTTTCATTGTAATCAGAAGACTCCAATTTCTCCCAATCAAATTCTTCTTCTACTACTTTAATTGGTTTTTCCTCTTTTACTTCCACAACATCTTTTACCTCTGTCTCAATTACTTCTTCAATCGAACTTTCAGTTTCTGTCTCCTCAACCGTTTCAACTTCTTTCTCTACTGAAGTTTCTTCTATTGCGGTTTCTTCTGTTTTTGAATTTTCTTCTGATTCCGTTTCTTCTTTTACTTCTGTTATTTCTGAATCCTCTACAGGAGTAGTTGTTTGTTCCTGTTTTTTGGTGTCATTTTCTACCTCTACTGAAGCTTCTTCTATTGTGGTTTCTTCTGTTTTTGAATTTTCTTCTGATTCAGTTTCTTCTTTTACTTCTGTTATTTCTGAATCCTCTACAGGAGTAGTTGTTTGTTCCTGTTTTTTGGTGTCATTTTCTACTATTTCTTCAGTAGTTTTTTTAGCCTTTGTTGCTACCATTTTTGTGATTTATTGTATCTCGAATCTGATAAGGGCTTCATGTGTCCGATTTACGAGAGTTGTTGTTTTTATTCTCCTACCTTTTTAACCCTTAATACCACATTAAAAAAGGCGTGCAAAGATATAATTTCTTTTGTAAAAACAAAACTATTTTTTTATGGAGAATTATACTGCTTTTAGTTGTAGGATATTTTTAGCTACATTTTCCATTAGCCATCTAGGAGTTGAAGTAGCTCCACATATACCTACTTGAGAATTTGGATTGAACCATTCTTCTTTTATTTCTTTTTCCTCTGAAACAAAATAAGAATTTTGGTTTTCTTTAAGGCATGATTGAAAAAGCATTTTACCATTTGAGCTCTTTTTACCACTTACAAAAACAATTACATCATTTTCTTTTGCAAAATCCTTAAGTTGCTGCTCTCTACCAGATACTTGCCTGCAAAGTGTATCATTTACAATAAATTCTACAAATTCTGAGTTTTCTACTTTTTCTTTTCTTTTTCTAATTTCCTCTTGCAAATCCGCAAAAGCCTTTGGGCTTTTTGTGGTTTGAGAATACATATAAATGGGAGAAGAAAAATCCACTTTATCCAAATCAGTAGCACAGGCAACAATTATTGCTTTCCCATCTGTTTGACCTAAAAGCCCTTGCACCTCCGCATGGCCCTCTTTTCCGAAAATAATAATCTGCCCATCTATTTTATTAATCTCTTCATAGCCTTCTTTGATATTATGTTGTAATTTTAATACAACTGGACAAGAGGCATCCAATAGTTGAATATTATTTTTGATGGCAGTATGGTATGTTTCTGGTGGTTCGCCATGCGCCCTTATTAGCACTTTGCAATCTTTCAACTCATCTAAATCCTGATGATTGATAATTTCTAATCCCATATCATTTAATCTGTCTACCTCCATATTGTTATGCACAATATCGCCCAAACAATATAATTTTCCTGTTTTAGAAAGTTCCGCTTCTGCCATTTCAATAGCATAAACTACTCCAAAACAAAAACCGGAATATTTATCAATGGTAACTTTCATTAGTTATTTACGATTTTCTTTTTTACAATGTCAAGAATAAAAATATTCTGCTCTTTCTCTGTTTTTTCAGAATTATCAATTACAATAGCATCTTTTGCAACTCTTAAAGGATTTATTTCTCTACTGCTATCAGCTTCATCTCTTTGCTTTAAATTATCTAAAACTTCCTGAAAACTAACCCCTGTTTTTTTCATTTCATCAAATCGCCTCTGTGCTCTTATTTCTGCTTTTGCCGTAATAAAAAACTTCAATTCAGCAGATGGAAAAACTTTGGTCCCTATATCTCTTCCGTCCATCACCACTCCTTTCTTTCTTCCTATTTCTCTTTGCAATACCACCAATTTATCTCTTAGCTGTTTTATTTGACTAACAATACTTACAAAAGAGGACACCTCATGTTTCCTTATTGCTGATTCTACATTTTTTCCATTCAATATAGTATCTGATTCTCCTGTTTCTGTATTAAAATGAAAGGAAACTTGTATTTTATTCAAATGAATAAGAAGTTTTTCCTTATTTACTTCTCCATTTTTTACGATTTCATTTTCGATACAATAAAGGGTAATTGCCCGATACATTGATCCTGTATCTATATAACGCATTCCGAATTTTACAGCAATTGCCTTTGCAATAGTGCTTTTTCCACATGAAGAATGCCCGTCAATAGCTATATTTATTTTAACACTCATTTTAAAAGCCAAAAGAAGAAAGGTTAGTAGTAAAACTAAAAATATTCATAGAGCCCGCCAAATGATAAGTTGCTCTGGAATAATTCAAATGAAATTTGGAAATTCTAAAGCCCAAGCCCCAAGAAAATCCAACCATAGCAGGGCGAGTTGAAACCATCATGTCTTGCCTTCTTTGAAAATTAAATCCGCCTCTTATAAATAAACTTTTTTGGAATGGATTTAATTCCCCACCAACAATAAAATGTCTTAAAACTTTTTTACCAAAAGTCTCTTCATTTTTTACTTTTTCACCAGAAATAGGATCGGTAGTTAATGGATCTAAATAATTGTTGCTGATATCAAATTTATTAAGGTGATGCGCTACAATGGAGAAACGAAAAGGCAAGTGTTCCAACCTCTTGGAAACGCCCATTTGCAACTGAAAAGGCAACATTTCTTTTTCATTTGCATAGGATTTTAATTGTCTTCCAAAATCTTTCGCCAGAACAGAAACACATAACTTTCGTTCCTTATTATAATAAGTTAAGCCCAAATTGCTTGCCAAAGCAATAGAAGAATAATTTTCTAAGTTAGAATTAATGAAATTAAGGTTCACCCCAATAGTAAATTTATCATTTAAGAGCTTGCTAATTCCTGCTGTGATGATTTGCTCATTGGCAGTAAATTCTCCAAGTTCAATTCCTGTTTCATCTGTTTTAGTGAAGCTGCCATAATTCAGAGATTTTGCTCCAAAAAATAGCATGCCTAACTTTTTACTTTCTCTTGCATAATTTACTGAAACCGCATTAATGTCAGAAAAATAATCTACAAAACTAAAGGAGATCTGATTATCCATTCTTTTACTTAATAATGAAGGATTATTTGCAGCCATATCCACATCATTATCAAAAACTGCTATTAGCTCACCTCCAATAGCAACTGTGCGTGGGGAAGTAGAAAAATCCAAAATAGCAAAAGTGTTTTCTCCTCCTATTTGGGAGAATATATTAGTGGTAAAAAAAAGCAGGAAAATAAAAAGGAATGCGCGTTTCAATTTATGATTTTTGTTGCTTTTTAAACGGCTTTCCAGCGGGCTTATTATATACAAATACATCATCCCCATCTATTGGGATAAAATAATCTGCTTCTGCCCTTACAATAGGCGCGGTAGTTTTTTCTACTGCTGCCACCTCTACCCTTACCCCTTCTCCTTTTAAGTGACGGATCAATTCAATATAATCTGAATCGCCTGAAAGTATAATAATAGTATCTACCTTTTGGGCGAGTTGTGTGGCTTTAATGGTAAGTGGAATATCGGCAGATTTGTGGCAAGGCACTACTGAACCATGATAATGCTCGTGCAATCTATCGGCCAATTTGGAAGAAATACTTTTTCCTTCTCTAAAATATATGAGACGATTAAGCCCTCTGTTATCTAATAATTTTGGAATAAGTACATCAAAATTAATCATGGCCATTTTATCATTCATTAAGGAATGTAAGCTCATTTCAATATTGTTGCCATCAATTAAAATAGCAACAGACTGGTTGATAAGAACTGTTTCTGAATTTGTCATTTTTTTTACTTTGTCATTTTTTTTAC
>Ga0066843_10000169_pt1 | contig 19903 bp, 15 predicted proteins | sample ETNtaG_15_FD_66663 | JGI IMG/M metagenome (GOLD analysis project Ga0066843, IMG submission 66663) | Marine microbial and viral communities from oxygen minimum zone, Eastern Pacific Ocean - ETNP201302PF89A | ecosystem: Environmental > Aquatic > Marine > Oceanic | place: Pacific Ocean: Eastern... | reverse complement strand
GATAAGGACGTCCTTTTTGCCAAAAAGGTTTACAGCTTTTTATAATTTATAAGTTCTATTTGCTCTGAATTAGAGTTAGCGGAACTGAATTTCGGTTAGTTTTTGGTAAAGGCCGTTTTCTCTAATCAGTTTTTGGTGTGTTCCTCTTTCAGTAATTTTTCCCTTGTTCAGTACAAAAATCTCATCTGCATTGATAATTGTTGAAAGCCTATGGGCAATGACAAATGTTGTTTGGCCTTTCATCAGGTATGATAATGACTGTTGAATAAGGGATTCAGATTCACTATCTAGTGAAGAAGTTGCTTCATCAAGTAGAAGAATCCGTGGATTTTTAGCAATCGCCCGTGCGATTGAAATTCGTTGTCTCTCACCTCCTGATAGCATACGACCCGATTCTCCAACTTCCGTTTCGTAACCATTTGGCAGTCCAACAATAAAGTCGTGTGCATTAGCTAATTTTGTTGCTTTGAGAATTTCAGAATCCGTTATGTCTGCTTTGCCGTAGGCGACATTAGCACGTATGGTTCCAGAAAAGAGTATTGTTTCCTGTGGTACAATTGCGATTTGCCGCCGTAGGGATTCTAAACTAAAATCGCTTATTCGGTAACCATCAATCAATATTTCGCCTAAAGTTGCCTCATAAAACCTTAGAATTAAATTTAACAATGTTGTTTTACCCTGTCCGCTTGGTCCTACTAGAGCAATAATCTTTCCTGACTCAATGCAAAAACTGATACTGTCGACAACCTTTTCTTGGTCGTTGTAGGTGAATGACACATTGCGGAACTCGATTTCACCGCGTATGGGAGGGAGATTCGGTTCTTTTTGCTGCTCCAGCCTTTCATCTTTAAAATCAAGTACGTGAAACACTCGATCAGCTGACGCTAAGCTTTGCTGTAAAATCGTATTGAATTGGCTAATGGTGCGTATTGGTTTAAACATCAAGCTGATCATGGCAACGTAACCAATAAATTCACCTGTGCCAAGGTTCCCGAGAATTACTTGCCTACACCCAAGACCAAAAACTACTACCACTCCGATTGCGCTAATTAGCTCAACTAGGGGGCCAAGCAACGAAGTTAAGCGGATTCGTTTTATTGTAGTCTTATATTGGTGTTTTGTTGTATCCAAAAATTTATCGCGCTCAAAAACTTCAGTAGTGAAACTCTTAATTATTTGAGTTCCGTATATTGTTTCCTTGAGTTGAGAGGATAGATCCGCCGTATGCTGTTGGATTTCTCCAGATGCCTCACGAATCCTTTTACCAAATTGATTGATCAGGTGTACAAGTGGAGGGAAAATTAATAGTACTAGAATTGTGAGCTTGAAACTGCTAATTAACATTGCAACTATAAAAACTGGGAGGTAGATAATCGCACGTATCACACTTGAGGTAGAACCGATGGCTCTGTGTAGAGACCTCACATCATCGGTCATCCGAGTAATTAAATCTCCTGATCGGTGATCTTGCAGGATTCCTATAGGAGCAAAAACGATCTTTTCGTACACTTCGTTTCTCAGCCGAGTGATCAATTTTAGTCCGACCAGATCCATTAGAAAACTATTGAAATAGGAGAAAATCCCTTTTACTAATACTAGACAAAATGCGCCTCCTAGCACATATCCAATCAAGAGGAGTGCTCTCTGTTGATCTGCAATTACAAATGGTATTCCGTTAAAAATCCTGTTAACTTTAAAGAATTTAATGATTAGTGGTTTCTCATCAAATGTGTGTGTTTCTATTGATTTTAATGCGTCAATTGTGCTCGCTAGAACTTGTATATAGCCGAGATCTCCAATTGCGATCACAAAGGAACAGACCATCGATAAAAGAATCAGGCTGGTGTAGCCTCCCATATATTTGGCAAGACGGTCAAATGTGTTCATGTTCGATCCTATTCTTCTGACAGTCAAATTGAACGTGTATATGTTTGGCAACGATTGATTTATATTATCAGATTTGCTTTGAATGGATTATATTTCAAGCCAACTTGCGGTTCGATTGCACAACAACCGGATGAGGCTTTAGCAGTCATTGCGTTGGGAAATTTAATTCATAACGAAATGACGTAGACGGTAGGATTTTTTGATTTATATTACTTGTAAGATTAAGAATTTTTTCAAGGAATGTTGGTTTTTGTTCAATACGCGTTATTTTGGGCTCTCCTTTGATCCCAACAACTTGGGCTGCATGAGCGATTGTGTCTTGCAAATTGCCTAGCCGATCAATTAGCATTTTCTCGGATGCTTGTTTGCCAGTGAAGATTCGCCCATCGGCAAAAGCTTCGATTTGATTTCGTGTTAGCCGGTCGCTTCGGCCTTCAATAATTGCCTGAATGAATTGAGATCTTACGTCGTTAACGGTTTTTTGGATTAAATTTCTTTCAGCCGGTGTCATATTGCGTTGTGATGCCCCGATGTCTTTATATTCCCCACTTTTGATGGTCTGATATTCGATTCCTATTTTTTCGTACAGTACTTTCATTTTCATAAATTGCATAACAGCGCCAATACTACCAGTAAGCGTTCCTGGGTTTGCGAAGATTTCTTGTGCTGCACAGGCAATATAGTAACCACCAGATGCAGCGGTACTGCCCATGGATGCAAAAATTGGTTTACTCTTCAGCTTTTTAAGCTCGCTGTAAATCTCTTGAACAGGGGCAACACCCCCTCCAGGTGAATCAATTCGCAGTACGATAGCTTTTACACTGGTATTATTACGATGATGATGGATGTGTTTAATAATCTCTTCTGAATCATTAATTACACCAAGGATTTCAATGATTGCTACTTTATCCCCGATTGCTTCAGGATTGATTAGTACTCGGCCAAAAAATAGTATGAAGATTAGGATTGCTCCTATGATTAAAATGGTATATTTGACTTTGCGAGACACAACGAATTTCTCCCTTATAATTCTAGCATTTTTTTCGCATATTCTCGAAAATCTGAACCGAGTTCAGGGTCTGCTAGGGAAAATCTAAAAAACGCTTCAAAGTAAGCACGATAGTTTCCTATATCAAATCGTTGTTCGCCATGATCGAGTTTCAGACCAAAAACTCTGCCTTGATTCTGTAGTGCAAGCCGGATGGAATCAGTGATCTGGATCTCGTTATTTCTGCCGGGTTTTGTCTGGCGAATATAATCGAAAATTTCAGGCGAAAACACGTATCGTGCTGCAACTGCCAAGTTGCTTGGAGCTTTATCCACACTTGGTTTCTCCACAATATCCGCAATTGAAAAAGTCAGACCTTGTTCAAAATCAGGCGCCGCAATTCCATATTTGACAACCGACTCCAATGCGACTTCTTCAAATAATATGGATGCATTAGCTTGGTTTCTCATATATGTTTCTATCAAACTGTCCAGTACGTTACTCTTCGGTTTGGATTGGATAATGGAATCACCTAAACACACAACGAAGGGCTCATTATTGACAAAAGTTTCTGCCTTGCTAATTGCGTCAGCTAGTCCCTTTGGGTGACTTTGTCGTGTATAGAAAAACTCAATGTCATTATCAATTTCTTGAAGTTGGCTGAGATGGTTTAAATGTGGATCAAAATGGTCTTCTAGTGCGCGTTTTTTCTGATTTGTGACAATTAGAATCTTATTGATTCCAGCTCCTTGTATTTCTTCCGCTACATGTTGGATTACAGGTTTCCGTCCAACTAATAACATTTCTTTTGCTTGGGATTTAGTTGCGGGTAGTAAGCGAGTTCCAGAACCTGCCGCGGGTATTACTGCTTTGCGTGGTCTTTGCTGTGCTTGATGAATGTTCGTCCCAAATGTCATTTAATATAAAATAATACCTAGAATAGTACGAACAACCCATAACATGTCAGAATAACAATTGCGCCTTTTAATATATTCTAGATCTATCTGCAATTTCTCTGGCATAAGTATATCGATATAAAACTGTTCTGGGTTAGGTTTGCCTTTTAGTTTTTCTTCCTCGTTTCGGTTCGCAAATTGAGAAGGACCGGTTATCCCAGGGAGTACCTGCAATATTTGGCGTTGGTTCTGCGTATAGTACTGAACGTAATATGGGGATTCGGGGCGCGGTCCAATAATACTCATTTCCCCTTTAATGATGTTTATTAATTGCGGAATTTCATCTAGTTTCCAACGTCTGAGGAAGGAGCCGATTAGCGTAATGCGAGGATCGCGATAAGCAGTGAGCTCCTGCCCAAACGAGTCAGCATTTGCGACCATTGTTCGGAACTTGTACATTTCAAAAGTAATGCCGTGCTGTCCAATTCTCTGAGATTTGTAAAAAGTGGGACCAGGTGATTGTAATTTTGCGCATATAGCAACTACTAAAAAAATTGGTGATAAAATTATCAAGGAGAGACTTGCGAATGTAAGATCAATAATCCTCCTCATATCTGTCTGGCGGATGATAAATTAATTACTTCAGTTTTGGTCTTCGGATCACTGGTATTAATTGGTTCATTGACAAAAAGCCGATTTGGTACATAAGTTGGTACAATCTTTTGAAGTTCCCTAATGATCTCATCAGCTTTTAGGTGGTTGGCAAGGTCTTCTAACATCTGGATTTGATTCAGCAATCTTTTCTCTTCGATTGCTTCAAGATGTGCGACGAAAATCCGTTGGTGTTTGGTTGCAGTTACGCCTTCCTCTGCCGTCAGTAGCTCTTCGTATAACTTTTCTCCTGGTTCTAATCCTGTAAATTCTATTGGAATGTCACGTTCCACTTCAAGTCCAGACAGACGGATTAGATCACATGCAAGATCGAGGATTTTAATTGGGTCTCCCATATCCAAGATAAAGATCTCCCCCCCATTTCCCATTGCTCCAGCTTGGAGTAGCAGTTGAACTGATTCAGGGATAGTCATGAAATACCGTATAACGTCGCGGTGCGTTACAGTCACTGGGCCTCCTTTTTCTATCTGACGTTTGAACTTAGGTAAAACACTTCCACGACTATCAATGACATTGCCAAAGCGAACTGCGACGAATTTTGTGCCGTTATGGTATGCTTTGCTTTCGATCAACTTTTCTGTTACTCGCTTGGATGCCCCCATCACACTGGATGGATTGACTGCTTTATCAGAAGATACAAGGATAAATGATTCAACCCGATGATGCACAGCAGCATCGACTAAATTCTTGGTGCCGAGAATGTTATTTTTAACGGCTTCGTCAGGATTAAGTTCCATGAATGTTACGTGCTTATGTGCAGCGGCATGGAAAATAATTTGTGGTTGGTAGCGGTCGATAATTCGAAAAACCTTGAGTCGGTCACGGATATCACCAATAATGGTCGTACGGTTTAGGTCTGAGTGGATCTCGGCTAATTCATGCTCAATGTGGTATAGGCTATTTTCGCCTCGAGCGTAAAGAATTAATTGTTCCGGTTTGAACTGTGAAATCTGCCGACATAATTCGGAACCTATTGATCCTCCAGCACCAGTTACCATTACTCGTTTGCCAGTTAGTGATTCGGAAACTTCAGCGAGATTAATCTGAGCAGTCTGTCGATTCAGCAAGTCTTCAACTTGAACATTCCGAATCTGACTAATGCTGACGTCTCCTGAAAGAATTTCGTCAATACTGGGCATTATTTTGAATGTACATCCTTTTTGTTCGCAGAAGTGGATAATCTCACGTATTTTTGTCCCTGCTGCGTTTGGCATAGCAATAATCACGGTATCAATTTGGCGTCGTCGAACAATATAGGTCAAATCGCGTGTGGTACCAAGGATATCAAGTCCGTGAATTCGTTTGCCTACTTTTTCCCGATTATCATCAATAAAACCAATTGGTAAATATCCTTTGTCTGGATTTTTACGTATGCTTCGTAGGACGTTGACTCCTAGTTCCTCGGCACCAATGATCAAGACATGTTTGCGGGGAATTCCAACCTGATTTTTTCCCCACTCCTCCGATAACCGCGATGAAAATTTAAATCCGTTAGTAAGGATAAAATTGTAGAAGCCATCAATTAGCTGAAATGCGACGATATCGCTAATCGAAGTCTGTTTGGCAATGCTGTTTGTGATTATAAGCAATGTGGGAATAAGTAGAACTGTAGAAATCCCAATGGCGGTAGTTAGTAATGTGAATTCGTATACGCTGGCAAAATGCCATATTTGTTTGTGGCATTGGAGTGCCAAAGACGTTGTAATCCGTATCACAGTTACAGCGGCGATAATAGCAAGGATATTTCTGCCAGACGCCCCCGGTATTTCTATTTGCTGGGTAAAGCTTAAGTTTAAAAACTTACTAGTGCAGAGAGTAAGAAAAAGAGCCGCATTAATTAATAGAAGATCAATCGATATTGAACTAATTAATTTGGTTCGTGTCTTCAACATGTTTTCCTTTTTTTTATTTTGGAGTAGATATCGTTTAATTTTTTCCCTAGAATTTGCCAGTTGTATTTCTCTTCAATTAGTTTTCTGCCTGAATTACCAATTGATCTGCGGAGTTCCCGGTCGTCGAGCAACATGTTGACGTGGTTTGCAAAATTATTTGGTGTGTCAGCTACTAACAAATCTTGATTCTCGATTGCCTCGATGCCCATTGACCCAATTGTCGTTGTTACGATGGGAATACCCATTGCCATTGCTTCAAGGTGTTTAACTTGCAATCCTGATCCGGATCGCATCGGTGATATAAAGACTGTTGCCTTATTAAAGTAAGCACGTGTGTCAGGAACATAGCCGGTTACAGTTACATTGTTGCCTGCTAGCCGTTTGACTTGATCCGTCGGATTGTTGCCAACAATTGAGAAAGTTACATCAGGATGCTTGGCTATAATCAGAGGCCAAATTTCGTTATGAAAATAAATCGCCGCGTCATAATTTGGGAAATAATTCATTGTTCCTGTAAACAACAGATTTAATCCTTCATCTTCTATACTACACGGCTGGAAATAATCAGGGTCAACACCAACTGGAATAATTGATAGGCTGAGCTCTGCATTTTGTTCAAGCAAATAATCATAGTCAGGTTTTGCTACTACTGTGTTATGATCAAAAATCCGAGCGATACCTATTTCATAATCACGTGTCCGTTTTTGTTCAATTTTGAGAAGAGGTAAAATAGCACCATGATCGATTTCGATCCGTCGGTTTAAATTCAATGCCATTGAATCGCAAAGATCAAGCATCTTTGGAACCTCTTTGTAATTGGCAACATACTGTCCCATGCGAAAGAGATGTGCATGTACTAGGTCGAAATCCATCTGTTGTAAAAGGTTGTCAATTGTCCTTTGCATCTTGGTTGATCTCCAATAATGTATTTGGAGAGGGTCCTTAGAGAAAAAATTGAAAACGCAATTCCTTCTTGCCTGTAAGCGGCTAAAGGGTATCAACTCAGCTCGCTCGCAGAATGACGCGAGTTCTGCGATATTGTCGAATTCTTGCTGAGATTCGGCAAATGAAACAACTGTGACAGCATGATCCTTTGCTAGGTACTTAATGAAATTATAGTTACGGATGCTGTCTCCACGGTGAGGTGGAAATGGGCACCTAAGGCTTAGAAACAAGATCCTCATTACTGATGGAAATTCCTTCGCTCGGAATCATATTCGGTATATCGGAAGTTACTCGGTAGACTGTCTTTGTATCTACTGTAATTAATGCTTCTTCAAGTGGTTCTTCAACAATTTTGTTGCCCATATTTTTTACTAAGCCTTTTTGTATTTTCTCATTCAATTCAACTTGCATCTCGTTGGGCAGAATTTTCAGTTCCACCTTGGTAACGGGGCAACATAAAATCTTCAACAGATCTTGTTTAACTGGCATGCGCTCTCTTTAAGTTTTCGTAAATTCTTCTTTAATTTTTTATCTTTTCCGTCTTTTCGGGCGATTGCTTCTAGCAGCCTTGGAAGTTCTTCGTCTCGGCATCGTTTGCTTTTGGTCGTTTCGTTGGGCCGGGATCCTGCTTCGTTTTTCCTCTCTAGATTCTATGTTAAGTTGGGTTTTAAAAATCCATTCGCAAATTTCCTCTTCTATACGTTGATGCATTTCTTCAAAAATGTCGAGTGCTTCACTCTTGAAAACAACAATTGGATCTTTCCCCCCTTGACCACGATGATGAATTCCTTCTTCGAGATAGTCGATATTGTAGAGATGATCCTTCCAATGACTATCGATCCGATCGAGAAGTATCATACGCTCCAACTCACGCATGATCTCAGCTCCCATCTCTTCCTCACGTAGCGCGTATATACTCTGCAAAGATTCAATGATGCTACTCCGAATTTGATTTGGTTCCTGTTGATCGATGGGTGGGGACCATTCAGATAAGTCAATTGGAAATGTTCGCGTCAGCCACTTGGCAAAAACCTCAACGCCACTTTCTTCTTCAAGATCAGGATTAATCAGATAAAGGTCGAGATTATCGTCAACAAGATTTTCGATCATCTCCCATATCTTATTCTTTAATTCGTCGCCATGGAGTATCTCGTTGCGGAGGGAGTAAATCGTTTGACGTTGTATTGTCATCACATCGTCGAATTTTAGCAACTGCTTTCGGATTGCGAAATGCTTTTCCTCAACGCGTTTTTGTGCTTTTTCGATGGCTTTGGTGATCCAGTTGTGTTCGATTGGGGTTTCGTCGTCCATGCCAACTTTATCCATCATCCCTTGTAGCCGATCTTGACCGAATTTGCGCATCAAGTCATCTTCAAGAGATAAGTAAAACCGTGAAGAACCAGGATCACCTTGTCGACCAGACCGACCTCGGAGCTGATTGTCGATCCGACGTGATTCATGTCGTTCAGTTCCTATGATATGTAATCCACCAGCAGCCAGGATCTTTTCGCGATTTTCGGCGCAGACAGCGTTAGCTTCCTCAAATGCTGATGTCCACTCCTCAGATTCTTGGTCTGTTGTATCTGGGTTCAAGCGTTTTTTTCGCAGGAGTTGCTTAGTAATAATATCGGGATTGCCACCAAGTAAGATGTCAACGCCGCGGCCTGCCATGTTTGTTGCAATCGTTACTGCTCCAGGCATTCCTGCTTGAGCGATAATAGTTGCTTCCCTGGCATGCGCTTTAGCATTTAACACCTGATGATCCAAATGCCGATTTTTTACCCTCAACATTTTGCTCAGTTTTTCAGAATTTTCAATCGAAATCGTGCCGACCAAAACGGGGCGTCCTTGTTCATGTTTTTCAAGGATATCAGTAATTACTGCATTGAATTTTGCTTTTTCGCTTTTGTAAATTTGATCGGCAAGATCCATGCGAGCCATGGGGCGATTCGTTGGGACAACAACAACATCCAAACTATAGATTTGGCCGAACTCGAGTGCTTCGGTCGCGGCTGTGCCGGTCATGCCCGATAGCTTGTCGTACATTCGGAAATAGTTCTGGTAGGAGATTCTTGCTCCTGTTTGGCTCTCTTGTGCAATCCGAACATTTTCTTTCGCTTCAAGTGCCTGATGCAGTCCTTCGCTATAGCGCCTTCCTTCTTGCATCCTCCCGGTAAATTCGTCGACAATGATCACTTCACCATCTTTCACTACATAATCGATATCACGTTTATAAAGAGCATGGGCGGTTAATGCTTGATTAATGTGATGTATGGTGTCCATATTGTCAGCACTGTAAAGATCTTCTACCCCCAGTAATCTCTGAATCTCGTCCACTCCAGGGTCAGTTAGCATCACTGTTCCTCGTTTACTGCCCTTTTCATCAATCTCGTAGTGGTTATTCAGTTGGAGTTTCGCAATGGCACGACGGATCTTTTGGTATAGTTCAACTGGCTCGCCATGGGGCTCAGCGATAATTAGTGGGACACGTGCTTCATCAATTAGTACACTGTCTACTTCGTCTATGATTGCAAAGCTATGGCTGCGCTGGACTTTGCCTTCCAAATAGCGCGCTTTATTGTCCCACAAGTAGTCAAAACCGAATTCGCTATGTACACCGTATGTGATATCGGATTTATAGCCGAGTCGTTTCTCCTCATGTGACATACCACTAAGTGTTAGGCCAACGGATAGACCAAGGAAATTATATATTTGCCCCATCCATTCTGCATCACGTTCTGCTAAGTAGTCATTGACGGTGGCAAGATGAACACCTTTTCCTAAAAGTGCATTTAGGTACACAGCCAAAGTGGATGTTAGGGTTTTCCCTTCACCGGTTTTCATTTCGGCGATATTGCCTTGATGAAGAGCTATTCCTCCGATGAGTTGAACGTCAAAATGTCTCTGACCAAGAGTTCGAACTGCTGCCTCGCGGACGACAGCAAATGCTTTAGGCAGAAGATCATCTAATGAAGCTCCATTTTCTAATTGTTGGCGGAAATTGGGAGTTTGCGATTTTAGTTGAGCGTCTGAAAGGTCGTGAGTCTCGGTCTCAAGCTGGTTGATCTGTTCGACCAATGGCTGAAAACTCTTAAAATCCCTGTCTTCTTTGCTGCCGAAAAATTTCGTTAATACTTTTTGAAACACGAGGAACTTCCTTTGATTAAATTGGCACCAGTTGATGTATCCTAAAAGCAGGAATCAGTTGTCGATTTTCCCTTCCTCATTGTCTGCCACTGTTTCCATCGCGATTTTGTCTTCAGGTGTTTGGGGAATTTCTGGAACTGACTCTGCATTTTCCTCTGTCTCGTTGGAATCTGTTTCCTCTTGACTTTGGTCTGGAAATGTTGGAATTAGATCTTCGTTTTCAAGTAAATTTTCGTTGTCAGTTCGTTTCCTTAAAATCGAGTAGATAACCGTATTTCCGGCTGAAGCAATCGATAAAATATAAGCCGCAACCAAGGCTAGGGTTGACAATATCGAAATTGCCATAATAAAGCCTGTAATTTTGAGTGCAATTGGGTCGGTACTCTGTGGCGGTAAGAGGTCAAAAACTACTATTTGGTTGAGGATGTTTGGTGATTTTTCAATCAGGTTGCCGAGAAATACGTTAGCATGTGACATAAAAACCCCCACTTCTTTGGGAATTAGAGCGTGAATTGGAAGAAGTATTAGAACAAAACCAATTAGGCAGAAAAACGACCAAACTAGGCCACAAACTATTTTTGTTAGCAGCAGAATACCTTCGTAAATAATGATTCTCCAGGGCTGATTCCAAATCATTGAGAAATGTTGTTCAATGGTTTCAAAAACATCCGAATCAGCCGTCGCAATTACCGAGGGCGCGAAAAGTAGACTTACCCCTAAAACAACGATTAGATATGCCATTAGCAGACCTATTAAAAATGCTATTGGCATCAGAATCGATGACAACATTACAATCCAATGTCCAACTCCTGGAATCATCCCAAGTAAGCCAATAGTGATTGGCATGATTAAAGCGAAGGCAAAGATTAGTGTGATCCCAATGAAGGTGCCGAAAATTACTTTCCAATTTTTTTTAGTAAAGTCACCTGATTCACTTATTGAAAAGAAGTGGTCGCCTCGCAACTGTTGAATGGTAACTTTAGAGACCATTGTGCTGGTTAAAAAAAAGACTACAAAATAGAAAAACATCCCCATCCACATTGCACATTTTGTAATTAGCTTGAAGTCGCTAGAGTCGGTAACGAATGGACATATTGGCAATAAAGCGTAATTATTCCAGAACTCTCTGGCATTGTCTACACCAACAATAAGCAAGCTTAAATAAATAAGAATTTCATTGATAGTGTAGGCAAGTAGGAGACCTATGAAGTGGATGAAAATTTTCTTTGTACTGAAACCTAGTCGCCCCGCTCTGGGCACATCTCGAAAATCAAAACGGAAATCCATAGTTTGCCTGTTCATTTTTAGCCCTATTTGTAGAATATATACACCGAAACCATATGATACACTAGCTGTGATTTTCTGTCAATTACATTGGCTTGAAATTGTGTGATGTTGGTTTCGGCTTGACTTTGAAACTGAGGTGCACTAAAATCGAGGCCTAAATTTTATCTGGAATTAAGGGCAATTTAGGTATGGTGAGTCCAAAATTAACTACATCGCAGATTGAGAATGGAATTTCAAACCTATCGGGTTGGACAGTTCAAGAAGAAAAGCTTCATAAACAGTATCATTTCGATTCTTTTATTGAGGCGTTCGGTTTTATGGCAAGTGTTGCGCTAGTTGCAGAATCAATGAACCATCATCCTGAGTGGACTAATATCTATAATCGTATTGTTATAGACTTAACTACCCATGACTCTGGTGGGATTAGTGCACTCGATTTTGAACTTGCTAGGAGAGCTGACGAGATTGCAGGCTAATCGTTTTCTTTCCATTAAAAAAGATTTGATGGAGGTCGTGGCTTTTCGTTGTATAGCTGCCGTCTTTCAGTTATTACCGAGAAAAGTGGTTTTGGTTCTTGGGGTGTGGATTGGTGATTTCTCGTATATCGTATTTAAGCGACGTCGGCGCATAGCGATTGCGAATTTGAACATTGCTTTCGCTGAAAAATTCTCGGCTCAAGAGATCCAGCGAATATGCCGTAAGACTTTTCAAGGCCTTGGTAAAAATTTGGCTGAATTTTTACGATTTCCTCGGTTAACAAGTGAGAATATTTGGGATTTGGTTAATGTCGAAGGTAAAGAAAACCTAGATGCTGCTCTTGGTCAAGGTAAGGGCGCGATAATGTTTGTTCCCCATTTCGGTAATTGGGAACTTACGGGGCTTGTCACTGGCGTATTAATACCCAACCGGATAAAAGCCATCGTTTTTGAACTTAGGAATGAGCGTCTTAATCAATTGGTTTGGAAATATCGACAGCATCTTAGTGCTGAACTTATTCCTAAAAGGAAAGCCATTCGAAGGACTATACTTGCACTTAAGCGAAATTGTGCGATCGGTTTTTTCGCTGATCAAGATGCAGGGGAGAGCGGTGTGTTTGTTGACTTCTTTGGCAAGCCTGCATCTGCAGTTCGTAGTCCGATGATACTTGCTCTTAAGACTGGGGCGCCAATATTATTCTCAGTTTGTATTCGCCAACCTAACAACCAATACTTAGTCAAAATTTATGAACCGTTTGATATTGAAATTTCGAATAGCTTTGAACATGATGTACGGTACAATACTGAGCGTTTGTTGAAAATTCTTGAAAGTGAAATTCGACAATATCCAGACCAATGGCTATGGTTGCATAATCGTTGGAAGACACAACCCTCATAGAAATTTATCTGGTTGAGATGTTATAATTACATTAATGTTTAGTGTTTTTTAGAGTTATTAAGGATTGTCATGGTTCGATGTAGTAGGAAATACACTGTTTCGATTGCTGCTTTAACTGTAATTGTAGCGGTCTTAGTTCTCCTCTTCAACACTATTGGCAAAAATGCACTAAGTGGTCGTGAAGAACGAATAACGACCATGACGCTAATTAACAAACTGAATGAGGCAATAGCAAAATCTGAAACCTTTTATTACAAAGAGGTAGATCGCGAGAAGGTTTATGAGGGAGCCATCAAAGGAGCACTCGCAGCACTTGGTGATCCTTATTCTTTCTATCAATCTCCAGAGTCCTTTCAGCGAGAGCGTGAAGATCTCATTGCTGCTAAGTTTGGTGGATTAGGAATCCGGATTTATGTGGATAAAGGGTTGGTGAAAATTTTATCTGTTTTACCTTACACTCCGGCAATGAAAGCGGGTTTGCAGGCAGGTGATTACATTACCAAGATCGAGGGGGAAGCAATTAGCATTGGGATTACAAGTGGTAAAACACTGAATGACGTCGTTAGTGTTCTCAGGGGGAGGATTGGTACTAAAGTCAAAATTTCGATTCGCCGCCGAGGAGGCTCTGAACCTTTCGAGGTTACTTTAACACGTGGGGAAATCAAAACTGATAGCGTTGAAAAGACTATGGTTAACGATGAAATCGCCTATATACGTATTACTAATTTTACAGGGCGAACTAGTGAAGAATTCCACCAAGCTATGACAGATCTTTTTGATTCGGATGACGTAGAACCCAGAGCACTGATTTTAGATCTTCGTAACAATCCTGGAGGTCTTCTTGACTCAGCCTATTATGTCTCAGATGCTCTTATTTCTGAGGGGATGATTGTTTCGACCCGAGGGCGCCATCCCCAATCTAATAAAGAATATAAATCTAGTTCAAAAGTCCTTTGTCCGGAAGATATAGAACTCGTGGTGTTGATAAACGAATACAGCGCGAGCGGGTCGGAGATAGTGGCGGGGGCAATTAGTGACCATGTTCGTGGAGTTCTTCTAGGGAAGAAAACTTTTGGTAAGGGAGTCGTTCAACAGCGCATTCCTCTAAAGCATGGAGGTGCAGTATCGTTAACTATTTCAACTTATTACACTCCAAATGGTACTTCAATTAATGAGAAAGGGATTGAACCGCAAGTTGATATTGATACGACAAAACTCGAAATCGCTGATGCTGAGATGCGACAGAAAATGCGTAATGGTCGTTATGTGAATGATTTCGTGGAGAAGTGGATTGAAAAGGAAGAAAAGAGCACTGGAAAAGTTCCTCAGGATTTTTCAAAACTTGAGGCTAGTCTCGGTCAACTATTTGAAATACTAAAACAAAATGATATATCATTGAGTGCAGATTTGGTAATGTTGGATGCTAAAAGAGTTTTTAATAATAATGTTGGGATATATCAATTAATTGATCTTGATTATGATGACCAACTTGGAAAAGCAATTCGTATTATTGAAAATGGTGAGGTACAGAAATTAATTTCATCAAAAATCGCAGGTTCCACAGCCGATTTGTAAATTAGTAGCCTTGGTACAGTAAATATATTCTTGTTGGGTCTGTCGAAGTAATTTTCTGGAGTGTTGGTAAGTAAGGCATCCAGTATTGTATTGGTTTTACCTTCCTGAGTTCTATTGAGTTCTGCATTTAAGCCATTCCTAGTTGAATTTCAATCTTGTAGATTTGTCTGATTTGTTATTTTATTGTAGAGAATAACGAATTAAATCAAGTTATGGATCCGGCTGGATATTATGAAATCACAGTTTGTGGTGTTAGGAGTGGCTTGGTATGGGATGATTCGCATCAAGAGGTTTACCGCTAATATAATAATCTATTTCTTATGCGTGGTTAACAAACATCAATCTTGATCGGCTTGGGATAGGATGTGGGATTAAGGATCAGTTGTTCTGATATACCGCACTTTGACTACATTAGTGGATGTTCTTTGTTTGAGTTTGAGTAAAGTAATGAAGAAATTAGTTGATGATTAATGGTATGGATAGGACTTATGAAATGTACTTTAAAACATGGGAAGGGTGCGGCGTACGGAATTCGTTAGTATGTGGGGTGCACCCTTCGGCCAATTTCTTGTAGTCTATAGTAGGATTTTTTAACATTCTATTGATGATGCAGGAATTCCCATCTTAGCTTATTGATATAGATGCCTGATGAAACATCTGAATTTTTGAATGGGCATAGGGTAGTTGGCTTGGTTGGTAGATATTTTCTCAAATTGCGTCGTGAGGCTGACGGGAAAAGGGGCGCTTGGTGATTGAAGATATTAGAGGGTTGCTCACAATTGATAATGTAGTATCCGTGGATTTGATTGCATGATAGGGCGAAGTGATAACTGCGGAATGGATAATTATTGATCTAAGCTAAATGCAAATGGACTAGAACGTTCCGGGCTAAATTTACCGCAACTTATTGGAGGGTTCAACGACTCGCTTATGAAATCAATGAGCACTAGTTAGCACAGGCTTTCACGTTCTGACTCGTTTCAATCAGTGGGTTTGAGGGAACATGCATTCTGTTTTTCTGACTGTGAAATTCTTTTGGATTATTGATACTTGCCACCAGTTTCGTAAGGTACTAATTAATGCGTCATTTTTTGAGAGGAATGCTGTTCGTGAAATGAGTCGATCTTTTGATGTCTATGTAAACCGAAAGTGGGGAGGGTTTTCGAAGGAGATTATTTTTTTAATAATGATTTGTGTAATGGGGGGATTGGGGTATATTCTGAGAATTTATAGAGTGAAGAAAATGAAATAGTATCTATAATACTTTTGTTAAGTCCATATATTAAATTCATATGAAGGGTGATTAAACATATTTTTAGATGAATGGTAAACGTACGAAGATTGTTTGTACCATTGGTCCTGCCAGTAGGTCCGTTGAGTTGATCAAATCATTAGTCGTTTCTGGCATGGATTTGGCTCGGATTTCATTCTCACATGACACACATGTCGAGCATGCTGAAACCATTAAGAACATCAAAACAGCAGAAGCGTTGTTAGGTATAAGGATTCCAATCCTGCAGGACCTTTCCGGACCAAAAGTACGGATTGGTACGTTTGAGTCAGGTTCGGTTGAACTCGTCGAGGGCTCTCGATTTACTCTGATGGCTGAACAAACAGTTGGTGATGTAACCAAAGTATCTGTCAATTCTCCCGAATTCGTCAATGCGCTGTCTGTTGGAGATCAAATCTTATTGGCAGATGGCGAGATTCAACTTCAAGTAATATCCACTGCAATAACTAGTATCGATTGTGTGGTGGTTGCTGGTGGGGAATTGAGCTCAAAGAAAGGAATTACTGTGCCTGGTGTTGGGCTGAACGTAGCAATTCCAACGCCAAAGGATATTGAGGACCTTTTATTTGGTGCAGAGCTTGGTGTTGATTGGGTTGCCCAATCTTTTGTGCGAAATGTCGATGATGTGAAAAATCTCAAATCGATTCTTGAGCAGTACGAGTTTGATATTCCAGTGATTGTCAAGCTGGAAAAGAAAGAGGCTCTGGATGATCTGGAAGGTATCATTTCAGAAGCTGATGGTGTTATGATTGCCAGAGGTGATCTAGGTTTGGAAGTCCCTCTAGCCGAAGTACCTGGTTGGCAAAAAAAAATAATAAAATTAACAAACGATCAGGGGAAGCCTGTTATTACTGCAACTCAGATGCTTGAATCTATGGTTAATTGTCCACGACCGACACGGGCCGAAGTTACTGACATTGCCAATGCAATTATTGATGGAACCTCGGCACTGATGCTTTCTGCTGAAACTGCAGTCGGTAGATATCCAACTGCATCAGTTCAAATGATGACAGAAGTTGCTTTGGCAACGGAGTCGGAAATTGATTATCTGGGTTCTTTCAAACCAATTACTATTGGTGGTGAGATCCCAGACGCTATCGTCCATTCGGCCTGCCATACAGCCTTAGAAATAGGAGCTAAGCTTATCATTTGTTGTACTCGATATGGTGATACGGCAAGGCGGGTTTCTAAGTATAGACCATTTGCCAAGATTGCTGTTGTCAGTTCATGCGAGCAAACTCTAAGGAAGTCCATGCTTTATTGGGGAACATCTGCTGTTACGACTGAATATGCTGAAGGGATTGATCAAATGATTAATGAATCGAAGGCAAGCATCTTAAAAGCCGGCCTTGGTCATCCTGGAGACAGAGTCGTGATTGTTGGTGGAATGCCAGCTGGTCACTCTAGCTCAACAAACATGCTTAAAGCTGATATCCTTTAAATAAATGATCACCAGTTGCCAAAACTCACCTGTTTAGTGTTTGGAGGTTGGGTCCTATCCAACTTTAATTTCTCTTCATCTGTTGAGAGATTTCTCCAATTGCTTTAGTTCTAGAAAATGGCTTATCTAGAGGTATATTTGTGAAAGTATTTTTTTATGCACATTTCGAAAGATAAAGTGGGAGTAAAGATGACAAAATAATGAGTTCCATGTACACTGGTTAGCAGAAAGTAATTGATGAGGTTGATTGGTTAGTGGTTGTCATCCTTCAGAAGGTGTTTCTAAGAATGTACGTTCCTAAGTACCAGCACAGCGAATTCAACTTAGACTAATTGATTGATTCTATATTGTGATTTTGAATTCTTTCGATATTCTAATTGGGCAATTGATCTATGGGGTTGTGTTGAAGGTCTCCAACCTTCGTTCGGTTTTGCCCCATTCTCATGGCTAAAGATTTGTTGGTTCTGTCACTTTTGGTCTCGTTGACACAGCTACTGAGCGGGCCATATGAAGTTACCATGTGACTTGTGCTGCTAATGGTATCAGTAGAATATGTGATCTGGTAACTCTGAGAATGTTTTTTAATTCTCACACTCGATGGCTGGTTCTGAACGGGTTTGGTTTTGCTGCTGAGCGTTTATAGAATTTTACCTAAAGTTCCAGCTTCAGTTTTGTTGAAACTAAACTGAATGTTCCTCGAGAGTAGGGGTGAACATTGTCTGCCGCAGGCATTTTTGGTTTTGTATATCAACCAGTTAGTTCATATTTTTGGAGATCTATTGTTTTGTTTAATTTACCTTATGTGTTAGGAGAAAGTTCATGACGTTAAGCGATTCGGAGCTCATATCATCCAATATTAAGACTGCATCTCAACCTTCCAAATTGAAAATTACCGATATGCGTCTCGTAAGAACAACTACCGGTGGGCCAATTCTCAAGATCGATACTAATCAAGGGATCTATGGGCTTGGTGAAGTTCGTGATGGTGCTAGTAAAACTTATGCTTTGCTGCTCAAAAGCCGGATTTTGGGTGAAAATCCCTGTAGTGTTGACAAAATTTTTCGCCAGATTAAGCAGTTTGGGTTTCATGCTCGTCAGGGTGGAGGGGTCTGTGGCATTGAAATGGCTTTGATGGATCTAGTGGGAAAAGCTTATGAGGTTCCTTGCTATCAACTAGCAGGTGGGAAATTCCGTGATGAGATACGCTGCTATTCGGATACCCCGACACTAAGCGATCCTGTGGAGATGGGCAAAAAACTTCAGCAGCGGATGGATTTAGGGTTTACCTTCCTCAAAATGGATGTCGGGGTTTCGCTTCTGAGGGACGTTCCTGGCACACTATGTGCACCAGAAGGGAATCTGGAAACTAGCAATTTGATGCATCCTTTTACTGGTATACGTTTGACGGAAAAAGGGATTGAAACCTTGTGTGGATATGTGGAAACGATACGTGAAGTTATCGGGTATGAAATTCCGCTCGCGGTAGATCATTTCGGTCATATCGCTGTTGAAGATTGTATCCGTTTAGCGAGGGGATTGGAAAAGTATAATCTCGCTTGGTTAGAGGACATGATTCCGTGGCAATATACTGATCAGTATATTAGGCTCTCAAATTCCTGCACCACTCCGATTTGTACAGGTGAAGATATCTATTGCAAAGAGGAATTCATGAAACTATTTAAAGCTAAAGCTATCGCGATTTGCCATCCTGATATTGCAACCTCTGGTGGAATACTGGAAACCAAGAAAATCGGGGATTTGGCACAGGAGTATGGTATTGCTATGGCTATGCATATGGCAGGGACACCAGTATGTGCTATGGCTAGTGTGCACTGTGCAGCCGCAACCGAAAATTTTCTCGTTTTGGAGAATCATTCTGTTGACAATCCATGGTGGGATGATCTTGTGATGGGACTACCTAATCCGATTATTCAGGGCGGTTATATCAAAGTTCCCGATACACCAGGGCTTGGTATTGATCTAAATCCGGAAGTTATTCAGCAACATCTCCATCCCAACGATTCTGAATATTTTCCCTCAACACACGAGTGGGAAAGTGAAAGTTCACACGACAGGTTGTGGAGTTAAGCAGAGCAAATGATCTTCGCCTTCGTCGAAGTCGTTCATCTCTCGCAGTATTTTGCTTGGGCCAACGGAGAACCAATTTTGGGGCCTTCTTCGGCATTGCACTTCATGGCTAGTAAGCTCTCTTCTTCATAGGAGTTAGGATAGTAATACTATTGGCCATATTCAATTGATCAAGATTTGTTTAGATCTATTCAAGTTGTAGGTTCTCAATTATTCTACTGATGTGGTTAGTCTAAGGATTATTATCTATAGTGGAATGCTTGGTTTACCCCTCATGCTAATGAGTTTCTACTTGGGGCAGAATGTTCTAATGATTGTTGATGTCCTGACTTTGGTTTTTCTAAGGATATGGGGACTGATAGCCTCAGTGGTTTTTACTTCTTGGGTCTGTAATCTTACAAGAAAGCATCACCATGTCGA
>Ga0066843_10000160_pt1 | contig 20377 bp, 11 predicted proteins | sample ETNtaG_15_FD_66663 | JGI IMG/M metagenome (GOLD analysis project Ga0066843, IMG submission 66663) | Marine microbial and viral communities from oxygen minimum zone, Eastern Pacific Ocean - ETNP201302PF89A | ecosystem: Environmental > Aquatic > Marine > Oceanic | place: Pacific Ocean: Eastern... | reverse complement strand
TCCCTTCTTCGTTCAAGAATTTGTGGGGCATATTGCTAGTGAAATCGAACGATCCCCTTATAAACCCTTGCATCAAAATACGTGGGGTGATGCTTTCTACTTCGTTTTTCCATCAGTTCTGGAGGCTGCGCATTTTGCTTTATCCACCAGAGATCTCATTCGCGACACAAACTGGGAGCAACGTGGGCTTTCCTCAGCTTTGAACATGCGCATCTCCCTACATAGCGGACCGGTGTACCGTTTTACGGATCCGATGATTCAAAAAATCAATTTCTCTGGAGCTCATGTCAATAGAGCAGCTCGAATTGAGCCCATCACTCCCCCAGGACAGGTTTATGCTAGTGAGCACTTTGCTGCTTTAATTGTGGCATCTAACGTTGCTGAAATCACTTGTGACTATGTAGGAACTCTTCCGCTAGCAAAAGGATACGGGACATTTCCAATGTACCATGTCCGCCGAAGCCACGAACCGGAATAAACGGCCAAAAAGTTTGATTCAGAAAGCGTCAAGCTCATCTAATTATTGGAGAGTTTGGAGCTTTGATAATTGCTTGCCCACGGATGACAGACGATGCGTTCCAATTTTGTAGGGCACAGGGGAATTTTACCAAAGAATACAAACTTTGCCAATCGAGTCAATCGACAGTTCCCAGGACGAATTATTTCAGAATAATCATCTTCCGCGTGAGTGTGGATGCATCAGTTCTCAGAGTGCAGAAGTGAGTACCATTCGCTACTCGTTCACCTTTATCTGTCCTGCCATCCCAATAGATGGCTCTTGATTGGCTGACATAGATTCCTGCTTGCAGATAACCTACGTTGATGTTTCTAACAAGTGTTCCGGCTACATTGTAAATGGCTACTGAGACCTTACTATCCTGGTTGAGCTCAAAAGGTATCCATGTCTCAGGGTTGAAGGGATTGGGATAGTTTGGCAGGAGTTTTGTTTCGATTGGCAATCTCTCAGCCAGGATAACTTTCAATAGATTGAATGCCAGTCCTTCTGCCTCCGACCACACTAGCATTTCTTCCAATTTTTCTGCAGCTGATTGAATACTTCGTTTCTGCTGGGTAGTAAAAAACAGCTTATTGGCTAAGACAGCAGGAGCTACCATCACAGCTCTTTCGTCGAAGTTACCTGCCACGACCACTAGATCAAAGACATTGACTAAACTATCACCATTAACATCTCCAAGTAAATCGGAACCTGTCTTACCAAATTGCATTGCTACTATTACTAGATCAAGTATATTGACTGAATTATTACCATCAATGTCACCTGCCAGTGTTGATACCATATTCCAATCTACAGGATAATCAAATTGAACTGTAACGCCTCTAGCTTTTAAAGCAGGGACATGAATCAGGATGTCAATCCTACCAAGTGGGTTTTTGTGTAAATGTATTTGGCTTACTGATTTGAACCCGGTGCTTTCTACTAGAGGAAGTATATTCCGGACATCATTATTGTTAAGATCCAGAATAGTCAGGTTAGGTAAATTGGCATCAGTCAATCCGTTTAAGTCTGTCAACTGGTTGTAGGAGAGATACAATGCCGTGAGGTTAGGGAAGTTGGCATTTGTTAAACCTTTTAGGTCTGTCAGCTGGTTATAGGAAAGATCTAAGCCAGTCAGGCTCGTTAGGTTAACTAGGTTAACTATGGGACTAATGTCACGGATCTCATTATTATTGAGATCCAGAATAGTCAGGTTAGACAAATTAGCATTCGCTAGTCCATTCAGGTCTGTCAGCTGGTTATAGGAAAGATATATCCCAGTTAGGCTTGTTAGGTTAACTATGGGACTAATGTCACGGATCTCATTATTATTGAGATCCAGAATAGTCAGGTTAGACAAATTAGCATTCGCCAGTCCGCTCAAATCTGTTAGTTGGTTGGTGGAGAGAATTAGACGAGCCAAGCTGAGTAAATTGGCATCAGTCAATCCATTCAAATCTGTTATCAAATTGTGGTCAAGGTTCAGGTAAGCCAGCTTGGGGAAGTTGACACTATCCAATCCACTTAGTTCCATTAGCCGGTTGTGGTCAAGGTATAAGTGAGTCAGATTAGGCAAGTCGGCATTTACTAAACTATTTAGGTTTGTTAGCAGGTTAGTAGGGAGATATAGATAAGTCAGTTTGGGCAAATTGGCATCCACCAATCCGCTTAAGTCCACCAACTGGTTAGTATTGAGATTAAGGTAAGTGAGTTTGAGAAAGTTGGCATCTGCTAATCCGTTTAAATTTGTTAGTTGGTTAACTCCCAGATCTAGCACAGTCAGGCTGGGTAAATTGGCATCAGTCAATCCATTCAAATCTGTCATCAAATTATGGTCGAGGTTCAGGTAAGTCAGGTTAGGCAAATTGGCATTCGCCAGTCCGCTCAAATCCGTTAGTTGATTGGTGGAGAGAATCAGTCGAGTCAGTTTGGGTAAATTGGCATCAGTCAATCCATTCAAATCTGTCATCAAATTGTGGTCAAGGTTCAGATAAGTCAAATTAGTACAATGTTCTAATCCATTTAAATTAGTTATTCCTTTGTCCGAGATGTTTAAACTTGTCAACCTAGCCAAAACATCTTTGGTGATTTCCTCACCAGTATTGATCTGTAACATTAATTCCAAAACCTTAAGCAAGTTTGGATCAGGGATATCAACCACAGGCATATCATATTCAACTTTAATTTTTCTTTTTGCTAATGCTGGAATGTGAATGGATAAAGCTATATCACTAAGGGGGTTGTTCTTAAGTATTATTGTGCCTGATATATCTTCGTTTTTCACTAGGGCTGAGATGTCACTTATCTGGTTGGATTCGAGTTGCAAAAACGTGAGATTTGTGAGGTTAGCCAATTCATTCAGATTTGCTAACTGGTTGTCATTGATATCTAAGGCTTTCAAGTTGGGAAAGTTAGCATCGACCAATCCTTCCAGGTTCACTAATTGGTTGCTAGCGAGATGCAGGATAACTAGACTAGGCAAATTGGCATCAGTCAATCCACTTAGGTTTTTCAATTGGTTGTTGTAAAGATATAATCCAGTTAGGTTAGGCAAATCGATATTTGCCAATCCACTTAAGTCTTTAAGCTGGTTGTTGTAGAGATATACCACTTTCAGATTAGGCAAATTAGCATTTACCAATCCATTTAGATCTGTCAGCTGGTTGAAGCTAAGATCCAACACGGTCAAGTTAGTACAGTGTCCTAACCCGTTTAGATCAGTTATCCCTTTGTCTGAGGCATTTAAGCTCACCAATCTAGCCAAAGCATCTTCGGATATCTCTTCATCAACGTTAATCTGGAGTGCTAATTTCAATACGCGATGCAGATTTGGATCAGGTATTTCAATCTTTTCAGCTAATCCAATGGCTTGATAAACCAGGACAGTTAGCAAAACAAATAAACCGATTGGGTTCATAATAGAGAATTCCAGCAAGTTAAAGATTCCACAGTTGCTATTGTATAGTGATGACGTTCGTAAGCTAGAAAGGTAAGAAGTGAATTGTGGTAGTTGGCGTTTACAATCTGGCCGCCGTGATTTCTATGAGGACAGGCATTATTAACATGCTAGTGGGAAAGATCTCCATTTGTATATAATGCCGTGACCACTATGCAAATGGTAAATCAAATCTACCGCACATCAGCAGGATCAGAAGTTCCTGGTTGGAGGGTAGGCCTAATCGTCATCAACCACTAACAATCGTTCACCCAAAACTCGAGCTAAATCGGGAAGGTCATACTTTTTCAACACCCCCGGCACAACTAATCCTGTCATTTCTCTTCGCAGTGGACTGGACAGTACATCCTCCATCCAACTCTGAATCAAGGGACGCCGTAACTCAACAGTGTCAATGCGGCAATCCAGTACCGCTGCATGAAGCGCCAACGGTGTCATGGCTTCAATAGCGACTAGGTGTAGTTCTCCTTCGAGAGATAGGTTAAGATCCGATATTTCACCCGTTAGAAAGTCTACGGCCATCAGTATATCTTCCACTCGTTGTCCTATTATAGGTCGACCGATATGCATGGCGACAGTTCCAATCCGATGATCGTGACTATGGTATTTGGTGTTACTTCCCCGATCTCGTGTTTCTCCAACACCCCGAACATCGATTGCCAAAACGCCACTGGATGTGGTTAGAAGTGCCTTGATTTCTCCCTCGATTTCTACCTCTTTGCCTTGGGAATGAAGATAAATCACCATGCGGGTGGGGTTGGTGTCTATAGATTGCTGTCGGAATAGTAGTCCAGGAATGGGGACTTCACCAGGTCTTCGCAATATCAAGCGGTCAATTGTTGTTCGCTGATGTCTGATCCTTCCAACTAACTCGACCTTTGGAGAGGCAAGGTCATTCCGCACTCCTAATAGAGTACGTATTTCTTCCAAGCAATTGATTAGTGAGTGATCTTGCCAAAATGCTTTTCTGGAAGTGGAAAGATGGTGTGCTTCTTGCAAAGATAGGTCGGCTACACTCACCTGTGATGCAAAGTCAGTGACAAGTTGTCCGGTCCGAGTCACCTGAACTTGCACCTCTGAGAAAACTCGTAAGTTATTAGGCTCAAGCACCGGCTCCAGATTCTGATAGAATCGTTGTCTAAACCAGCGAACGACCTCTTGACGATGTTCTCGGTGCATGCCATGTTCTGCTTCAGCTTCGAAAAAATGGAATCTGTCGGGTTCATCTAGTACCTTGAAAACAGCCACTGCATCCTGACATGTTTCCCGGGTGGATTCAATTTCGAAAAAATCTTGCGTTGCTGCCAACACTGCTGTCGGCCGTGGCGCGCGCATCAGGGAATAGTCGATATGATCAATCCCGTGCATTCCCTCATTTGGCAAATGCTGGCAACCATCTGCGGGACCGCTATGTCCCCGAAACTTGGTGGTGCGTTTCATAGTATAGCAGGAAGGAGCAGCTGGACCAATCCGTTGGTCTAGAGCCATTAGAAAAGTAGTTTGCGTGCCACCTCCACTAGTCCCTGTCATACCAACTGGCTTAGTACTATCAACTTCAGGACGACTTAACAGGTAGTCAATAGAACGTACTCCATCCCAAGCTTCATACCAAACCACGCTGCGTCCGACAAGACGTGCGCCGATGTTTAGCAATGTGTGGGTAGTTGTGCCAAAGCGAGAGGCTAAAGGAAGTTGTGTCCGCTCCCCTTGTGAAATGGGGTCATAACTCAGTACGACGAAACCGTGTTGAGCTAGCAAAGCACAGGTTTTCTGATAGGATGAATACGCCTTGCCATTAGCAGAATGACCACAAGCAAACAGAATACCAGGCCACGGTCCCATTCTTGGGCTCGCTGATCCATCGGGTAAGTAGAGGAGAGCAGTAACATGGTGATTCGGAAAACTCTCAAATAATACTTTTTCGACCCGAAATCCTTCACCAATTAGATGACCTGTGACCGTGGGATTAAGTGAGGTTTTTGGAGGAAAATCTCCAAGCAGTTGCTGATATGATCGTTTCAAGTCTTGTAAGTGTTTTTTCAGTGTTTCAGGCGTTTTTAGAGCTATGCTCAGACGTTTGGCTCTCTGTAGATCCAGTTGGTCGCATTGGTCGAGAAGATAATTCCACAGGGTTTGTTGGTGATCTCCCTCTAGAATGCGTAGCTGTTCCACGACGAATTTCTCTTCCACTTGAGCTGCCGAAGTGCAAACATGACTGAGCAATGCCAGCCAGCCTATGAAATTTGTTCTCATAACTATGCTCCATTTTGTTTCAATTTCCTAGCCTATCACAACAGGATAAAAATCTCTAGTTCTTACAACCTAACCAAATTCTATTTGGTCAGGGCATCTCCACCATTTTTGCCCAATGTTTTTTCTAACATCTTACTCCAGTGTTGTTCTGGAACTTGAAACAATATTGAGAACAGGTTCAATAATCTCAGTATTTCCGTTTTTCTCCCATAACTTCCCTTTTGGGATAGATCTCTTAGTCATGTCATCGTCGAAGTTTCAGTAGCCAACTAACTCCACTTTTCAAAAGCAGGATTTTCTCAATACCTTTGTGCTTATTGAAAATCTCAGCAACTCGCTGTTTTGGCCAGAGATCTTTTAGAACAGAATGACGATTCCAAAATCTCAGATCTCTTGGCCAAAACATATTCAGTATTAGCTTATTGGTATTTGAATTTTTAAAAGCAAAGTAAATATATTTCAGTTGGGCAGTTCTTTGTACTAATTTGGTGGTAAAAAATAAATTTTGGAGGTCAATGGAAATCTTTAAGTGATTATATTGGCTCGAATCCAATGGTAAGGGGAGGTAGAACATATTTAGTCATCGCAAGGGGCACGCTGCGATGTTGGAGAATACGATAAAAAAACAAATTTCACATAGATTATCATCAACGTTTCAGCCACAATGGTATCATCGGTCACAGCGTAAGTGCTCCCTCTACAATTGTCGATCACAAAAAAAGGAACATCACCATTTTTAACTATCACGAAGGGGGCAAGGATCAAGACCTTCAAATGGGGCTGGGAAATGGGGTATTCTCTTTACCTATCGTCATGAAAGCCAAAGGTCATTTTCCCGTAAACGATAGACCTTATAACGAATTGGAGGCTCTAAGGATCAATCCTTTAACGATTGATCCAGCTCCCGAAGTGGAAAACCTCCGATTTGACGGAAAAAAGTAGAACATTTGGAAGTGCAAGCTAACGAGGAACGGATTTTAGAAGGAATTGCTGGCAAAGCAATAGAAATTAAGGCAAAGGTGAATATTCGCAACGCCCGAGAAGCCGGGTTCTACGTGCTCCGTTCTTCAGGGAGGAAGAGAAAACTAAAATATCTGTGATGAATGTTTCCCACGGGAAATTTCCTGATTTCTTATTGATTGATACTACTCAATCATCGCTAAGAACCGACGTTTCAACTCGTCCTCCAGAAAACGCACCACTTCCTTTGCAGGAGGACCACATAGTTGAGCTGCGGATTTTTATCGATCGTAGCATGATTGAAGTATTTGCCGACTTCCAGCAGTTCGCCGCAGTTCGAGCTTGCCCCGAACGGGAAGACAGCCGAAGTGTGTCTGTTTTCGCCAAAGGCGACCGTATAACGCTACTTTCGTTAGAATGCTGGCAGATGAACGCCATCTCTCCGAAGCTGAAATTTCGAGAAGAAGACTAATCTACTTAAAACTCGAGCACAGACGGTAACCTTACTTCTCCATTGTGCACTTGAAACTTGGTTTTTATGTTTTGAAAACCATCTGACGCTTTGTGTCTACCACCGTAGATTATGTCACGTTTGCTGAATAGGATTTTTAGTGCCACAATTCAACAATAGGGTTCCTAACTGAGCCACTGTCTGTTGAAAGGAACATTTATTAGGATTTGTCATGAACTAGTAGTTTGCATATTCCAAACGTCCAAAAAAACTTTAAGCTTGCCTGTCTTCTAGAAACAAATTAGGATCAGGCAAATATATGATGTCCAAATGGGTAGTAGGCATTTTACAATTCTGACAATTGTACTTCCCTTCCCTCTTTAGCACTTGTTACCGCACCAAAAACCATAGACATCGATTTCAAATTGTCCTCTGCATTACACTCAGGCTGACGATTTTCTTGAAGTGCACGGATAAATTCATTGAGAACAGGATTTGGACCGACGACTCCATCTAGTTCGATCTGTTCGCGAATTTTCGGATTCTGCTTGTGATTGAGCGTATGAAAGAGATCAAACCCTTCCCAGGTTAATGTTCCTTGAGGTCCTTCATAACGCCATTCACCATTGTGTCCAGCAGGCACATGTCCCATTGTACATCCAATTCCACGGTGTGTTGCAACAATCCCATTGTCAAATTTAAAAACGATGATCTGACAAGCATCACCGCGATGCCAACCCCATGGCAGATTCCACGTAATTGCATGTGCACTGACAGGGTTAGCATTAAGTGTATAACGCATCATATCAAAATGGTGAATGCCCATATCCGTCAAAAACATGTAAGGCTCTGTAACATAGTGACTGCCTGGACTATCCGCCCAGTTCACATAAAGTGAAACATCGAGTTGAGCCACATCGCCAATTTTTTTAGCCTCCAGCAAACGCCGAGTTGTGCGTGGCAGAGAATTAAAGCGGTAATTCTGCGTAATCATATGTTTTAAGTTAGCTTTTTTACCCGCTTCCACAATACGTTTAGCCGCTTCAAAATCACTACTAAGCGGCTTCTCACCCAAAAGATTAAGTCCCGCATCAAAAGCCTTCATCGCAATAGTCTCATGAATAGCAGGAGGCGTAACGTCTACAACAAAATCAGCTTCGACAGTAGATGGGAGATCGCTGAGGTCCGAAAAAATGAGATCTTCGGATACACCACGTTCTTTTATTGCCCGCCGCCTATTTTCCTCAGAGGGCTCTATAAATGCAACCAATTCAACTTCAGGATGTTCTTCACACGAAGATTGCCAATGATGCGCTCGGCCTCCAAGGCCGACGAGAATTGCTTTCATGAAATGCTCCTATTAATTTGTTTTTCTACTATCCTCTTCTCTTCATTAGAAAAGGGTTTGGAGTAGGTACTCTAAAAATCACTACATTCCTCATATGCTGAGATTAATCGATCTTGATTCTTTGCCTTTTAAACTGAGGTTGTACATCATACTTACAATGCCTTTATAACCCTTCTTATGTAAGTAATGTTAAAAATGTTCTTGTAATTAATCTACTATTCGTGGGTATTTGCAAACTGTACTGTAAACAGTAAAATATGAGCTTAAACGCACTGTATATTATACAACTAAATTCTGTCGAACTTTAGTATTTTAATTATGATAACTATCAGGTTAACTTATTATGCTAGATGTTCATCAATTTCAATTCGCGCCGATGCTCCATTGCTTTATCTTGATACAATAATTATGATAGGATGCCTAAAGTCCTACAACTTCAGGGCCAAGGGGGACAAAATATGTCGGACGTATTCATCTCTTATTCACACAGCCATATCCGGTTCCCTTCAATATCTGCATTGTGAATAGGAATTCAGAGGTTGTGAATTCTAGGCAGACTTGCGGGGGTGTTCTTCCTGTTCTTTCTTAAATTTCTTAATGTTTATAGACTTTCGAAACCAAATATGATTGATAAAAGATCTTCCTCAATCCCTTTTAGCTCTAGGTCCCGCCTGTGGGTTGTGCTGACGATCGGCACTTTCCTTACTATGGCTAACTGCTACTGGATGGTATTGGCAGAAGCTATGTTCCGCACTATCCACATGACGGTACAATCAATCGCTATGAATGCAATCTTTTTCCTCTTTTTTCTTAATCTGATCAATATGGGATTGAAGCGTGTCATGCCTCGTGCAGTCCTTAATAAATCAGATCTCTTGCTGATCTATGCTATGGTCTGTATGGGGTCAACAGTTAGCGGTCATGGATTTATGCAATTGCTGATTGCAATTATGACCTATGTCCACTGGTTTGCATCGCCGGAAAATGACTGGGCTAATCTCATTTGGGGGCATCTGCCACCATGGATGACAGTTACTGACAAAGAGGTTTTAGCTAGCCACTATAAGGGTGAATCCTCTTTTTATCTCGAGTCTAACCTCCAAGCGTGGACGATTCCTATCTTGGCTTGGTCAGCTTTTATTTTTGCCCTGATCCTGGTAATGCTAATGATTAATGTAATAATGCGTCGACAATGGGTCGAAAGCGAAAAACTCACTTATCCTATCATCCAACTGCCGTTACGTATGATTGATAATCCCGCTGGATTATTTGGTCGTCGGCTACTCTGGATCGGCTTTGCCATTGCTGGAGGTCTGGACATTTTGAATGAACTCCATCATATTTATCCTATCATACCTGGTATTAATCTAAAACTACATGATTTGAGTGGATACTTCACCGGACATCCTTGGAGTGGAATTGGCTGGTTTCCTATCTCCTTATATCCATTTGTCATTGGCTTGGGTTTTTTAATTCCTCTCGATTTGCTCTTTTCCTGTTGGTTCTTTCACCTTCTTTGGAAAGTACAGCGTATTGTTATCTTCGGCTTTAGTTTGTCCACTCGTGGAGGTAGTTATGCTGGTTATCAGTCGATGATTGAGCAATCAACTGGAGGGTATTTAAGCCTCTGCCTAATTGCTTTATGGGTTAGTCGTCGGCATATCTATACCGTTTTGAAAGTCTCACTTAGTTTAGAACAGTTGGATCAATCACGGGAGCCCATCTCTCATCGAACGGCACTTTTCTGGTTGTCCTTGGGTTTTCTTTTTTTGGTTGGTTTTTCGGTTGCAGCTGGCATGTCGGTTTGGTTAGCAGTAGTATTTTTTGTCATTTATACTATGATTAGTGTAGCTGTTACCCGCATGCGAGTGGAGATGGGAACACCGGTGCATGATATTCACTATGGTGGTCCTGATTTATTAATTCCACCTACGGTCGGTACACGGCAACTTGGTGCCAGAAATTTGACCATTTTGGGTATGTATTCTTGGTTTAACCGAACTCGTTATAGTGATGCCATGCCCCATCAGCTAGAAGGGTTCAAAATGGCGGAGCGAACAAACACCAATAACCGATGGCTTCTCTTTGTCATTTTACTCGCTATCTTTGTCTCTATTTTTGCCACTTTTTGGGCTTTTCTGCACAGCAGCTATCAGATGGGAATGTTGAATAGTCATATGATTTGGCCTGGTAGAGAGGGAATGGAACGATTACAGAAATGGCTGACTCAACCCCTTGCACCTAGTGCCTCAACTCCGATTTCTATCAGCACTGGTATGATTTCGACGCTCTTATTAGCCTTAATGCGTATGCGTTTTTTATGGTGGCCTTTTCACCCAGCTGGTTATGCAGTCTCAAATAGTTGGGGAATGTCTATTTCTTGGTTCCCACTTTTCATCGCTTGGGTAATTAAAGGGTTAATCCTGCGACATGGAGGATTAAAGCAATATAGAAAATTGGTTCCATTTTTTATGGGATTGATGCTGGGTGAATTTATGGTTGGGGGATTTCTGTGTGCTTTCGGCACTTTAACAGGAAAACCCGTTTATTCTTTTTGGCCATATTAGGCCCTGTTATTAAAACTGGAGATACCAAAGCAAGGTGTAGGTTTTTAATATTTCTCATTAGCAACTGTATGCAACTCTAGGCCTGAATTGCAAGGTGAGAAAGACAGTCCTGCATACGCTAATTAGAAAGGTAAAAGTCAATGATAGCGTTCAGTACCTTGAAGGTGGAATATACTATTCAGTGCGATAATCGATTAGTGTTAGTGGTATAGTGTGATGAGAAAGATGATCAGATATAATAGTGTGACTTGGTTCAGTCTGAATTTGGAGTATCAGCGGCCTAACCTTTTTCCAAAGCTTGGTAACCGCTATAGAGAAGATGATCTCTCGCTTTTGTTGTGTTTTTCCTCAACTTTTTATATAATCGCTTTCTATGTAAAAGTTGTTATGTTAGCGGAGAATAGAAATGAGAGTTGGTGTAATTGGATTGGCTGGTGTAGGTCGCACCCATATCAGTAAATGGTCAGAGATGGCGGACTTGGTTAGCGTTTGCGATCTCGATTCAACAGTGCTGGCACAAATCACTGAGTCTTCCCAAATCAACGGGTATACAAGTGTAGAGCAAATGTTAGACAAGGAAGACTTACAGGCAATTAGTATCTGCACACCACCGAAATCTCACCTGCCGATTACACAGCAAGCAGCAGACCGTGGAATTCATGTCTTGTGCGAAAAACCGATGGCCAGCACCGTCAGTGATTGTCAAGCAATGATTGATATCTGCTCTCGCCAATCGGTGGTCTTGCAAATTGGCCATAAGAAGCGGTTTTTGCCCGCCATCCAGCGGTTAAAAGAGATCTCTGAGGGTGACTTAGGGCCCATCCAGTATATGGTGCATCGATACCCGCATCCGGGGACGTCAAACCGCGATTGGTTCTGGGCTGAAGATGATGGAGGAGGACCAATTCTGGAAAATGCGGTTCATGCTGCTGACATTCTTGGATTCCTGATGGGCAACGTCACACGCGTTTACGCCGAAGGAGGAAATCTCTTGGCTGCTGACCACAAATCACAAATTGATTGTGCAGTTTATACACTTCGTTTTGCTAGTGGAGCTATTGGTGTAGTTAACGCAGGAATGGTTTCGACATCGCAATTTAACTTTGAGGATTACTATGTGGCCACTTCTGCTGGAGTTGCCGAAGTAAAAGGCAAATTTGATAGTGCAGATACTATCCGTTATAGTTTTCGATCAAACCCAAATCAGGTTGAGGAAAAGAGTTTTCCAAACTTTGATTCATTTCGAGCCGAGATCCAACATTTTGTCAATTGTATTGAGACTAGTGAAGTCCCTTTGGCCGATGGCTATTCAGGGATGAAAGCGGTTGCTGTCTGTCGGGCTGTTAAACAATCAAGTGAGACAGGAAAGCCCGTTGAACTCTGAAACTAACATCCGTAAATTGGTGTATGATAAGGAGATCTCTAAAGTAAGCTTAAGAGTCAGATGAATATGGAGCTTGTTCAATGTTTGTACGATGCATTGAAAGCCAAAGGTTATGAAGGTGGGTGGGTTGTAAAGGATGCCCGCGTTTCAAGAATAAACAGACGTTCAAATTAGGACTTGTAGGAACCACCGAACAGGAAAATAAATTACGAAAAAGCAACATGAAGATAGACAACTAAAACAACTAGCTATAACAACAATCGCAGTCGTGTTGTTGGCAAAATTTGATCCAGATGATTTAATGTCCGATGTTGGTCGAGAACACAGCGAAGTTACCAAACAGCACTTGATTAAAGACGTAGATGTGAATGGAATGGATTGTCACGGTTAATATAACAGTTCGTGTCGTCAACGATGCTCCAATAACTTATTTATAATTAGTTGCAACATCAAGAATATAGCCAAGCTTACCCTCTGTTACTGTTAGCCAATTTACCGATGTCGCTCGGTATATCAAAGCACTGTGATCAGAATTGAGTTATGGAAATATTGAAAACAAAGAAAAATAGGTTAGTTTTGGGAGGAGTGAGAAACTCTGGACTTCTTAATGCATTGAAAAAAATCACGCATTTTTTCAATGCATCCTACTTATTGGTTCCTAGTGTGACGAGGGATAACAGGTAGGATCAGTCGTGAAGAATACTGATTGGAATGGAATATTGTTTGTGTTGCAGAGACAACTTTAGTTGCTGTAGGTAAAAACTCTCCCGTATTTGTATTTCGATCATATCTTGGGAAGTTGCTGCTTGAAATCTCCAACCTGATTTTATGTCCTTTTAGAAACATGTTACTTGTAGGCCACAAGTCAATTTCAATCTTCACTGGGGCTTTATCCCCGTTTTGTGTTAGTTCATAATCGCGGCGTAATACGCCATCGCAAAGATTATAGGCTGATTCATCCATATGTACATCGACCAGCTTGGCCATGAAATCTGTAGAAAGAGCAGATGTAGACACATAGAGAATAACACGCACTGGTCCTGTCACATTTACAGGCTCAGATAAGGGAGAGGTTGTATAAACAAGCACATCAGGTCTTGACTCAATGGCATTCTGAAGTTGAATGCCAGATCTTTTTCCAAGCATAGCCCCTCCGGCAGAAGGAACAGGGTCTAGAGGATTGTAAACATACCTATCTGGTGTTTCTTCTCCTTTGGGAACTTTATTGTCAAGCCACCCATTACCATCAAGAGAATTTGCTGCTCCATTGCTGTGAAGATAAAAGGAAGTATATTGAGTTCGTGCAAGCGGCCATTCATTCTCATCATGCCAACGGTTTTCTCCCATCACGAAGATCTTCACGCGTGACATATTCAATGGATCATTACCAATACCAAACTGATGGTCAAACCACGGAATGCTAGGAGCAATGCTTTCACGCCGATATGGTAACGCTTTTTGAGTGCCGGGTAATTTTACAGAAGTTGCGTGTCCCCAGGGGCCAATAATCAGACGAGTTTCTGATGCAATTTCTTCTTTTGCATGGGTTATTATATTTGTAAAATCCTCAATTTGGGTAGGAAGAAATGGATCAAACCAGCCCGCCATTAGCAGTGTTGGGGACTGCAATGTGTGTGTCCGATTCGTGCCGTCAATCACTTTCCAATAGGCATCATTATATTGATTAATCAGCCAATCATTGAAAAAATTTGTATCTCCAATGGCACGGTCATCGGCTTCGAGGAGAGGAAAACCTTCCACTCCTTTTTCAAGATCTGCTATGCTCACTTCACGATCTCTGCTACCTCGGCTTGTTATAGCCCAATATAGGCCGCTTTCCAATGAGAATGCATTACCTGGATAGAACATCTTACGAAAACTCGTGCTAGAGATCTGAACAAATAAGACGTCTGGCCCTGGATGAGTCTGATCAGCAATGGCCCATTGTGTGTGTCCAAATGAGGATGCTCCCCACATTGCTAAACGTCCGTCATACCAAGGTTGTTGTTCCAACCAGTGAAGTGTTTCGATACCATCCTCACGTTCATGAATTAGTGGATAGAATTGACCTTCTGATTCGTATCTCCCGCGTGTTCCTTGAACGACAACCGTATATCCACGGCGGGCCCAATAACGCCCAATTACATCCGAACGCCCTCGGGTTCCAAATGTTTTGGTAAACGGAATACGAACCAAGATAGTGGCTGTTTTTTTCAATCCCTTTGGATAGTGGACATCCGCGAGTAGCTTAATGCCATCGTTCGTTGTAAATCCTATGCGTCGTTGTGTTCGTGTCTCATATGATGCCTTTCTTATCCCTTGATTTGGGAGGAAAAATTGGTCGGCTATAAAATCGATGATGGATGTCCAATTTGATAAGATGACAAAGCATATGCCGAATAAGATGATAAAGCATATGAACACGGAAATCCTAAGCGAGCCAATCCGAGGTGCCATTTTAGCAAAATCAGCCATATCCTTTCCTGATTTTTATAAGATACAATGCAATCCTAATCCTTGTTTAGCAATCAGAGAATGGGTAGATAGCACTCCACCTTTTCCAAACATAAGTGGTGTTTCTACAATATCCTGTTCAAGCAGATAAATACCAAAGGCACCTTCTTGAGCTAGGAGAATATTACGATAAGTATTGGCAATAGTAAGTGCTGCTCTGGTAAGAATGCTGGTTTCACCGACCTGAGCACCAACGATGATAGGGATATTCAACCGGCTTGCTTCTTCAGCAACGTCAAGAGAACGCAAGATGCCTCCCATTTTAGATATACGGACATTGATAATCCATGTCTCAGGACTGTCTTGGATATGCTCAAATTGCTCTTTACGAAGGAAACTTTCATCAAGGATAATTTTAGTATGTAGTGTTTTAGCTATAGTACGGAGTGTATCATATTGATTAGTCTCGACAGGTTCTTCTATAGCGAAGAAGTTAGTGTCTAATTGCTCTAGATAAGCGATCGCTTCACTTGATGTGTTCCAAAGGTTGTTGGCGTCTAACCTGATTCTGGTTCCCTTATTTTTTAGTTTCTTTAGTAAGTTTAGTTTTTCTATATCTTCTTCCAACTTCCCGGAAATCTTCAACTTGAAATCACTGAATCCGGCATGAGCATATTGCTGAAGTTGCTTTTTGAAAATCTCATGATTGCTGGCTCCTAAAACAGCCGTATAGTGAAATTCACCTTTAAGCGTGGGTAAGGATAGAAGTTCTTCTATAGATTTTTCTTGCCCTTTTCCTAATAGGTCTAGCAATGCCAATTCAATGGCACACCAAGCTGCTGGATTAGCGTCTATGTCTCCCTTTTTTTCCTCTATCCATAGCCTAAGTTCTTCAAGGTTTTCTATGGCTTGAACTGATGACTCGTGCTTCTCAAAAAATGCTATGGTTGAGTCAATATGCTCATCAGTAACATAGCTACGCGGACAACTTTCGCCATAGCTTTTATGGTTGTTGTCTGATTCCGCTACCACCAAGATACTTTCGGTGGCATTACGTTCGGCAGATGCATGTTTGAAACTTATATTGAAGGGAATTTCTAATTTTCTAATTTTTAGATTAGTGATTTTCATATCTTATTCAGTATAAATATGTTGGTGGAACTCGAAAATACAATCCTTTTTATATTGCAAATGAGCCACTTTAAATTGTCCCTCGCGTTGACCGTTGTCAATGCAATGTTTCTTATATGCTTCACCTGTGCCAAATTTCAGGAACCCCAGATTTAATGGTTGTAGACGTCCACTTTTTCTCTTGTTTTCATATTCAATATTGAGACTGGATAACTTCTCTTCTAGATTTTCCGACAGTCCGAATTCCTCTACAGGCTCATGTTCTAGATAGAGATGGTACTGTAGACGTTTCTGGTCGGCTAACATTATAAAGAAGCTGATGTCTAAACTATACTCTTGTTTTATAGCTTTCATTGTTTGAATAAGTTGGTTTTCGTAAAGTTTCTCTCCAGTGATGTTCGTTACCCCTTTTCCTTTCTGAATGAATCGAATAGTAGGAGTCTTGTTATATGTCCCATTGACTTCAATAATATCATTGATGCAGTAACGATACAGACCGTTTTGTGTGGTTGCAAAAATATAGTATTGTTTGCCTCCTTCGATTTGTTCGAGCGTCAGAAACGTAGGAGTTTCATTCTCCCATTCTTCTTTTTTTACAAACTCAAAAAAATTTTCTTCTAAGGTCGGAATTCCTCTGTTGTTAAGTACATCAACGGTGATACTTCCGCGAAACTCACTGGATAAATACCCCATCTCAACAATATTTGTAGATGGTAAAAGTTGTTTCTGCAAGGAATGAATCAGTACACTGCAACTGCCGCCAGTCCATGTACAAACAGCTTTAAGATTTGGCCATATATCCGCAAAAGTTAAATTCCCTTTTTCAGATAAGATATTTTCAAGTTCACTTGCTCTCTTTGTGTTTTTTTTGAAACTTTGTACTATGCTTTTCTTTTGATCAGCGCCTAATTTTTCTAGATTTGTAAATGTACCTGTCTTAATATTGTGGATTAGTCTATCAGCCTGCTTTCCAATGATGTCGCTTAGCTTCAGAATGGTGGAAGGGTTCGCCGTGGCCATGAGCGTAACATTGCCCTCCATGAGAGAAAAGGCCGTTATTAGGTAATATTTCAGCTCATAATCTTCGATTTCAAAAATTTCTGTGGGCACTACAAACCTTGAACGCACCAATCCAGGCATACTCTTATAAATAAGCCCTGACATAGAACCGTACGGTGTACCTGTGTCTAAGTATCCTTCTACAGCAGGACTTCTGATGCCTAGCATTTTGCCGTTGTAGACACCTGATATAGAAGCATACACTGCATAAGCAAAGACCTGCTGGCTTTTGCGATATTGTGAAATTGAATTTTTGGAGATGGAGATAAATTTCGGCTTACCTGTTGTCCCGCTTGTTTGGGCATACATTATAGGTTGTTCCGCAGTTAGATATAGCTTCTTTTCTTTTTCTTGTTTTTCAATATACCCCCGTAAATCTTCATATGATTGAATAGGTATAGCGCTACAAAATTCTTCATATGATCTAATTTCTTCAAAGCCATGCTCCTTACCAAAAACGGTGTCTTTGTTCTTACTAAGAATTCGTTTCAGTAATTCATTTTGAGTCTGTTGGGGATTGCGAGTTTTCTTAATAAGCGAACTCCATAAAATGTGCTTTATCAAGAACATCCTTAGCCTTATAAGACCATTCAGTACAACATTAATAAGCGGAAGTATCATATTCGATCTTGGTCGATACCTTTAATAAAAGGAGTCCGCATTTGGTTTGCAAAATCCAGTGGGTATTGTCTGTTCTTCAATCCTAACTTCTCAATCTCCCTATTTATAGGGAGAAACCATGTGCCAAAGAGTAAATCCCAGATAATCAAGTTGTTTCCGTAGTTTCTGTTTGCTTCCTCAATTATAAAGGAGTGATGCCAGCGATGCAGTTCTGGGCCACTAATAATATAGTTGAGGAAACCAAGTCTTAGATTGATATTACAATGTTGGAAGAAGCCATTGATGGCATAGAATACGAAGTAAATGGCTAAAACTTCTTCTGAAACACCAAGAATTATAAAGGGCAAAGCATCGAATAAAAATTGGAGTGCTTTGTCTATTGGGTGAAAACGCCCTACGTTCACCCAATAGAGCTTATGAGGTGAGTGGTGCACAGCATGTAAACACCACAATGGATACCATTCGTGGCTGGCTCTATGGAGCCAATATCTCAAAAAATCAGCAAATAGCACCATAAAGATAGCTTGGATAAGTGGTGAAAAGTAATGTGGCCAGTATTCATCTGGTGTTAGGCCTTTAGCTTTTAGATATTTCAAGAGCGTAATAGCAACAAAGAAAGAGAGAACCCTAGGTAATATAATCTGTACTGCAACCATAAAAGTGGCATCATCTCTTACGTCTGAAGTATTAGGAAGCCATTCCTTTCTATACGGAAATTTATGTTCAAGAAACGTGATAATTACAATACCAAGAATGATAGGAATGTATGCACTGATTTGCAATGGATAGTCTAAGTTCAATAAAAAACTATTTAGGGTTAAACCAGAGACAATTACTGTGGGATAGGCTGTCCAGGAAATCACTTGTTCTATCTTACTCGTCGATGTATTTGTCATTATTTTATATTACTATAGTTTGCCATACTTATAATGAAAACTGCCTAGCAACAATAAAAAGGATGCAAGTACCAAATGGAAAAAGGTTGGAATTCTTGCACTAAACCAACTATGATTAGTAACAAAAGTTAATCCTGCTACCAGACGAAATAACATCATAGAGAAGTACACAAATCCCAAACCTAGATAGATTCTTCCTCTCTTATGATTTGGGTTTACTCTGTCGCGTATAAATCTGATAACCACATTTATGCATGCTAGAATGATGATAAACTGGAATATTACTAGCAACCAGTATGGTATCGTACGGCTATGCCATGCTTCAAATGAAGGGAGAAAGTCGACGGGATATAATACTTGAATGAGCTGTGCTGCTACGCGAAAGCAGAAAAGTAGAAGTAGAACTAAGAACCATATAAAATACTTCTTGCTAATAGACGGTAGCATCTAGGCACTTCCTTAGCAATTAGCTTACCTAAAAATCTGAAATTGAGTTTACTTTTTTCATCTACGCATTAATGTGGAAAAACCGATTATCATACTTGATGGGAACACAAAATACAATTAACACGATTATATCACAATTTTTTAGTTGCCACTTTAATCAAGTCTGTGGAAACAGCCTCAATCTTTAAACTGTCCCGATATAGGGTTGTGGTCTATATCCATGATGCTATAGGAAAAATGTTCGTATGTTGGATTCCAGTTATATAGCCATTATGCTGGTCGGGATTAAGCAACCATAACCAATGGTAATAAGAGCAATACATGTGTTTTCTAGTTCCAATAATTGACACCGTTTTTCATTGCTACTATAATACTATTCTTTAATATCATTGAGTTGTGCGGAAATTCACTTGATTTCTGATTTATTGAATCAATTCTAGGAATTATGTTGAATAAAGGAAATAGAGGTTAATAATATGAACCCTCAGGATTTGAAGGCCGTTGTTGTAGGAGCTGGCTGGGCTGGTGAGGGGCATACTAAGGCTCTACAACACTGTGGTGTGGAGGTAGTTGCCATCTGCGCTCGCAGGCAAGAAATTGTTGATAAAGTTGCTTCTAATTTAGGAATAGCAATAGCTTCGACTAATTGGGAAGAGACTCTTAAGGGGGTAAAACCTGATATTGTTGCCTTAGCCACACCTGCTATTTTGAGAGCTCCAGTGATTGAACTTGCTGTCGAAATAGGCGCACACCTTTTGTGTGACAAACCACTGGCTAATACAGCCAAAGAAGCCGAGCACTTTTATCATCTGGTTAACCAAGCAAATGTTAAACACGCTTACGCAGCTACCCACTGTTATCATCCCAGTGTAACTTGGGTAAATCAACTGTTGAGTAACCAATCAGTTGGTAATTTGAAGCAGATTGATGTCATTTCTTCCCACCCGAAATCTAAAGAGCTAAAATCTTGGAGTTGGATGAACTCGCTATCTCATGGTGGGGGAATGCTTAACAACGGATTCCCACACTGGTTAGGAATACTAGAAAGAATGACGAATGGGAAGCTAAGTTCGGTTGTTGGTCAAGCACAAGGGAGGCAAGAAAGGGCCCCTGTTTTACCTAATGTACATGACTTCCGGCAATTCAGAGACACCAAAATTAGCCCTCAAGACGCAACCGATATGGAATGGCGAATTTGCGATGGGGAAAGTTCCTTTTCAGCCTTATTGAAACTAAGCTTACCTGCCTCCCAAGAAGAAAATCTTGTTCCTGTCATGATGCGAGTCACAAGTGGGATTGCTGAATCGGTTGAAACTAACGGTTGGTATTTCTATGGTGATGAAGGAACCTTAAT
>Ga0066843_10000154_pt1 | contig 20590 bp, 16 predicted proteins | sample ETNtaG_15_FD_66663 | JGI IMG/M metagenome (GOLD analysis project Ga0066843, IMG submission 66663) | Marine microbial and viral communities from oxygen minimum zone, Eastern Pacific Ocean - ETNP201302PF89A | ecosystem: Environmental > Aquatic > Marine > Oceanic | place: Pacific Ocean: Eastern... | reverse complement strand
ATATAACTAGAATGTTCATTTGATTTAACCTTGTGAAATTAATTAATTGAGAAGGAATTCATGGAGCTTTAATTTTTTGCCTTCAGCTTAAACAAACTACTTTAAGTTTAACCAGAAGCAACTGGATTTGATCTATGAACTTTATTAAGGTACAAATAAATACCAAGCTGTATACTTCTTAGAGAAACCGATAGAGGGTTGGGATTGCTCCAGATCAGCAGTTATAAAGGATAAATAAATTGAATAATGAAAATAGGCTGTGGTTTGTTTTCTTTAATGTTTTTACTCAAGGAACTTATTATCCGGATGAAATTGGAAATACATGGCGATTCCAAAGTGCCAACAAAGTGAACAAAAAGACGATTAAAATTGTCGAGCCAGATGCCAGTTTTGGTATTTCAGGTGTGAAAGTTTTAATCGATGAAACAAACGATAGCACAACTCGGTTTTTCATCCAATCAACTCCAAAAGGCGTTGTGATACATCGTGCTGTATTTGATGAGATCGTACTGGTTGGAAAGGTTATCTTCAATTACAAGCCTCCTCAGATATTTATCCCAAATCCTCTTGAACTGGAAGCCCAATGGACGGTCAAAAGTAAAGCGAAAGTTAAAGTTCTATTTTTGGAGATGGTAATTGAAGCAATTTACGATCAAAAAGTTGTTGCCGTTGAAGATGTAACCATACCGGCAGGTAAATTTCGGAATTGTCTCAAGATTATACAGTATATGATGTTAGAAGTTGTTGATTCCGAATCAGAGGGCACCTTGTGGTTGGCACCCAACGTTGGTCCGGTTAAAATGATCAGTAAATCTATTGGTGGTGAGGATGAACCAAAAATATACCATTTGGTTGAGTATGACATCAAAGTGGAAAATGATAGAATTGGCGTAAGTCGGAATGGTAAGCTCACAGCTCTGTGGGCTAGAATGAAAAAATAATTTATGGGAAGACAGTGATGAATGATGTTGATATTGCAGTAGCAGTCGTTACAGGGAAACACACGTTTGATATTCCAGGGTTTCAGCAGATGTTTAGCAGTATGTCTAATATGGAGTTTTACTTACAGGATCTTGAGAATTTCGTTGCTGACGTAGGAAAATATAATGACAAGTATGATGTTGTCCTTTTTTACAATTTTCATCAACAAACGCCTGTTGTTGATGAGCGAGATGGAGCTATGATCTTGAACTCTATAAATAAGTTAGCTGAAAATGGACAGGGAATCTTTGTGTTGCATCATGCTATATTGGCATTTCCAAATTGGGAAATATGGAGTCAAATTGTTGGTATTACTGACCGAAGGTTTGGATATCATGGTAACCAGACTATTCAAACAGACCTCATGGATGATAGTCATCCAATAACATATGGTCTAAAGTCATGGGAAATGGTTGACGAAACTTATACAATGAATGAAGTAGGAGATGATAGTCAACCCCTTCTGGCGATTGATCATGTAAATAGCATGCATACAGTTGGGTGGACACGGCATTATGGAAACGGCCGTGTATTCTGTTACCAATCTGGACATGATAATCAATCATTTTACAATCCAAACTTCCGTACAGTTGTGTTTAGAGGCATTCAGTGGCTGGCAAATCGGATTTAATTCATTGGTTGACTTTGTTTGAAATTGAGCCAATTGTTGAGCATTAGGAGTTATTCAATTGGATATTGAAATACAAGAAAAAATTCCGGTGTTGATTTACTAGAACAATTTTGAGTTTACAACTGAAATGACACAGAATTTGTTGACATTACTGAGAAAATATCATACAATAACCCGTTTTGTTAGCATCCAAACTTTTATTTTGAAAAGATCTACAAAAATCTAGTTTAAAAGGTGGGGACATGTCGGCGAACAATCAGCTCAATAAACGCGAGCGTACGTCGTTTGCAAAGATTGGGAATATTGAGGAATCGCTTCCGGATCTCGTGGAAATCCAAAGGAAATCTTATGACGATTTTTTGCAACGAAATGTGGCATCTGGGGAAAGAAAGAGTGCTGGCCTACAAGCGATGTTTGAGGACATTTTTCCAATTGATGATTTTAATGGTATTGCAACTCTCGATTTTATTGATTATTCGTTAGGCACTCCTAAATATGACATTGATGAATGTCAATATAGAGGTTTCAGTTATTCTGTTCCCTTGAAGGCCCGGTTGGCCTTGACAATTAGAGAAGCTCAGGACGGCAGTGAAGAGAAAACGGTAATTGATATTAAGGAGTCAGAGGTTTACATGGGGGACTTACCGCTGATGACTGAACATGGGACGTTCGTTATTAACGGTGCTGAACGCGTAATTGTTAGCCAATTACATAGATCGCCCGGTTCTAGTTTTGGGAATGTAATTCATCCAAGTGGTCATAAATTACTGAGTGCCAAGATCATTCCCTATCGTGGTGCATGGATTGAATTTGAATATGATATCAAAGATTTAATTTACGTGCGTTTAGATCGACGTAAGAAGATGTTTGTTACAATTCTGCTCCGTGCGATTGGTTGGGAAACGGATGAGGAGATTCTGAAACTCTTTGCCAAAACGGAAAAGATTTCTACAAAAAATGATATTGAAGGCCGGGTTATTGCGGCCCCAGTCGTTGATACTGGTACAGGTGAGATACTGGCTGAACCGAACACTGAAGTTGATAGTGAACTCCTAGAAGAGTTTCGCGAATTGGGTGTTAAAAATATTGAAGTCTTGGATACAGTAGATGCCGCAGATATATCCTTTTTGAGAAACACGCTCGCAAAAGACGGCGAGAAGGCAGAAGAATCTGGTGGATATAAACAGTTTTCTGACAATCCAAGAATTAAGGAAAAAGCTTTAATTGAAATTTTCCGGAAATTACGACCGGGAGATCCTCCGACTCTTGAAAGCGCCAAGAATCTTTTTGAAAAGATGTATTTCGATCCTGTTCGTTTTGACTTGGCAGATGTTGGACGTCATAAACTCAACGGCAAGTTGGGTGACATTGTTGGGTATAAGGGGGAATCTGAAGAGAACCCAACAGGTCGTGTTCTGCGTAATGAAGATATTGTCGCCACGCTCAAATATATGTTAAAGATACAGAGCAAAGCAAATTTTGGGGATGTTGATTATAGCCAGGATGATATCGATCACCTTGGCAATCGTCGTGTTCGTGCTGTTGGTGAGTTGATGATGAATCAGGTTCGTGTCGGACTGTTGCGGGTAGCGCGTGCAACTCGTGAGAAAATGACGATTTCTCACGAGTTGGAAGATATGACACCAGTAGATGTTATAAATCCCAAACCGATGTCAGCAGCGATTAAAGATTTCTTTGGGTCAAGTCAACTTTCTCAATTCATGCAGCAGATTAATCCTCTTGATGCGCTTACTCATAAACGTAGGTTAAGCGCTCTTGGGCCTGGTGGTTTGCACCGCGAGCGTGCGACCTTTGAAGTTCGTGATGTTCATCGAACCCATTATGGTCGTGTTTGTCCGATTGAAACGCCTGAAGGACCTTCTGTTGGCCTGATTGTTTCTCTTGGGACCTATGCTCGTGTTAATGAATATGGGTTCTTGGAAACTCCATATCGTGTGGTTAAAAAAGGTAGAATCGCAGATCAGACGGATTATCTTACTGCTGATAATGAGGATCGGTACATTATTGCACAAGCGAATACGAAAATGGATGAGAAAGGGAATTTGCTAGGTGATGAGAAAGATGGTCGTGTGATGGTTCGATCAGGTGAGGAGTTTCTACGGAAATACCCCAAAGAGGTTGACTATATTGATGTGTCTCCCAAACAGATTGTTGGGGTTTCTGCTGCATTGATTCCGTTCCTTGAGCATGATGATGCCAACCGTGCCCTTATGGGAAGCAATATGCAGCGCCAGGCAGTTCCACTGATCTCGCCAAAATCACCATTGGTTGGGACTGGTATGGAATATAAAGCCGCTAGGGATTCTGGGGCGGTAGTTTTAGCCAAACAGGATGGTATTGTCGAGCGGGTGTCTGCCTCAGAAATTATTGTCCGGACAGAGTTTTCAGACTTTGTTGATGATGGAGAACAGTCTTTTTCAGAAATGGGTTATGATACCTATAAATTACAAAATTTTAAGCGGACCAACAATGCTACCTGCTACCATCAGCGACCATGTGTTGAAGCAGGGGAATCCATCAAACAGGGAGGGATTATTGCGGATGGTGCATCAACTGAGTTAGGTGAATTGGCGCTCGGGAATAATTTACTCGTGGCATTTATGCCTTGGGAGGGATATAACTTCGAGGATGCTATTCTTCTGAGTGAGTCCCTTGTGCAGGATGACATATTTACATCAATTCATATCGATGAGTTTGAGGTCGAAGCTCGTGACACCAAAATGGGAAATGAAGAGATTACAAATGATATTCCAAATTTGTCTGAGGAAGCATTAAGTCAGCTTGATGATGAAGGAATTATTCGAGTTGGGTCAATCGTTGAACCTGGAACTATTCTAGTTGGTAAAGTAACGCCGAAGGCTGAGAGTGACCTCGGACCTGAAGAAAAATTATTGCGAGCAATATTTGGTGAAAAGGTTGGTGAATATCGAGATGCGTCCACCTATGCAAAGCCCGGTGTGCAGGGAGTGATAATTGATGTTAAAGTTTTCTCCAGAAAGGATAAGGATAAGGATCGTCAGACCCAACTTCGTGAGGATGCCAAGGTCAAGGAAATTGAACAAGGATGTCAGAAGAAATGTGACTTCATCAGACAACGAAGAGATGAAGAAACTGGCAAACAATTGGTTGGTCAGGCATTAGTTGAGCCGATTCATGATGGGATCAATTTCATAGCACAGACTGGGGATATAATTACTCCAGAACTACTCCATACTATTCGGGATAAAAAAATAACACTCAATTTTGTCGTAGTAGAGGATCAAGGTGTAATCTCGAGTTGTCAACAGATTCAAGAACTGGCGAATCTTCGAATAGCTGCACACTCTTATGACAAGGACGATCAGATTCAGAAGTTACGTAGAGGAGATGAATTAAAACCTGGCGTAATAAAACTAGTGAAAGTTTATATCGCCAATCGTCGGAAAATATCTGTTGGTGATAAGATGGCTGGACGGCATGGAAACAAAGGTGTTGTGGCTAAGATTTTGCCTAAGGAAGATATGCCGTATCTTGAGGATGGAACGCCGATTGACGTGGTTCTTAATCCGCTTGGAGTTCCATCGCGTATGAATGTCGGTCAGGTTTTGGAAACACATCTCGGATGGGCTGCGCATCAACTGGGACTTCATGTTGAAACCCCAGTTTTTGACGGGGCAACAGAAGGTGAAATTGCTGAAAAACTTGAGGAAGCAGGATTACCCCAGTCTGGAAAAGCAAAGCTATATGATGGTCGGACTGGAATTGGATTCCATCAGGATGTGACTGTTGGATATGCTTATATGATGAAACTCAACCATTTGGTTGATGACAAAATTCATGCGCGAAGCACTGGACCATATTCGTTAGTTACTCAACAGCCTCTTGGTGGGAAAGCACAGCAAGGGGGACAACGCCTGGGAGAAATGGAGGTTTGGGCACTGGAGGCCTATGGTGCGGCCTATACTTTGCAAGAACTTTTGACCATTAAGTCGGACGACGTGAATGGTCGGAGCAAAATTTATGAGACTGTTGTTAAAGGCGAAAATGCGCCTCGGCCAGGCACACCTGAATCCTTCAATGTTTTGATCAAGGAATTACAGAGTTTATGCTTGGATGTTAACTTGGAAAAGAAGGAATCAATGGAGGATCGACAAGCTTTGCGTTAAGTTTTTATTTACATTGAAAGATGAATAGGCAATTTCTGAAATCTAATACTTTCAATTGGGTTATTGAGTCTATAATTCAGTTTTATTAACTATAATTAATTAGGGGATATTATCTTGAATAAGAACCTCAACGATTTCGATTCAATTTCTATAAAAATAGCGGCACCGGACCAAATCCGAGGGTGGGCGAAAGCATCCCTTTCTAAGCCGTCATCTTCTATTAATCCTACAAGTTTTGGCGAAGTGAAGAAACCTGAAACAATTAATTATAGAACGTTTAAACCTGAGCGGGATGGTCTGTTTTGTGAAGCTATTTTCGGGCCGGTGAAGAATTGGGAATGTCAGTGTGGGAAATACAAGCGTATTAAGCATAAAGATCAAATTTGTGATCGGTGTGGTGTTGAGGTCACAGAATCAAAGGTACGGCGCGAAAGGATGGGATATATCGAACTGGCGGCGCCAGTGTCACATGTATGGTTTTTTAAAGGGCTCCCATCTCGCATTGGTTTGTTTCTAGATCTATCCCTTCGTGTCCTAGAACGTATAATTTATTACGAGTCTTATATTGTTCTTAATATTGAAGGAAGCCCAAAACGCCCCTTACCCGATGAGAAATTAACTAATAGGCAAAAAGAAAAAGAGGAAGCTCCTTTTGAGTATTTACAGGTCGGACAGGTACTGTCTGAAGCAGAGCACTCCGAATGGAAAGAGATCTACGAAGTAAAGGATGAGGATTTTCGTGCAGATTCGGGTGTAGATTCTTTTCGTTCAGGTATGGGGGCAGACTCTATACGAGAATTGCTTGAAAGGATTGATCTTGAGGAGGAGGAACAGTATCTTCGACAAGAACTTGCCATTTCCTCGAGCAAACAGAAGAAGAAAAAACTGGTCAAACGACTTCAGCTTGTCACTGGGTTTAAGAAGTCTGGTAACAGACCAGAATGGATGATTTTGGAGGTTATCCCTGTCATTCCACCAGATCTCCGTCCGCTTGTGGCCTTGGATGGTGGTCGGTTTGCCACAAGTGATTTGAATGACTTGTACCGTCGTGTTATTAATAGAAATAACCGACTCAAACGGTTAATGGAACTTCATGCACCCGAAGTTATTATTCGAAATGAAAAACGAATGTTGCAGGAAGCGGTTGATGCTCTGATTGATAATGGTCGGCATGGTCGGGTTGTGCGTGGGCCTGGAACGCGCCCATTAAAGTCGCTATCTGATATGTTGAAGGGAAAAGTTGGGCGTTTCCGTCAAAACCTTCTAGGTAAACGTGTTGATTATTCTGGACGAAGTGTTATTGTTGTTGGTCCTGAATTGCAGTTACATCAATGTGGAATTCCGAAAGAAATGGCCGTTGAGCTGTTCAAGCCGTTCATCATCCGAAAACTTCAAGAGCACAATTATGCCCAAACGATCAAAAAAGCAAAGAATATGACAGAGAACATGTCTCCAAAAGTATGGGAGGTACTGGAGGAAGTTATTGAGGATCATCCTGTTTTGCTGAACCGGGCGCCCACGCTTCACCGGCTGGGAATACAAGCATTTGAACCGCAGCTTGTTGAGGGGCGTGCAATTCGAATCCACCCTCTCGTTTGTAAGGCTTTTAATGCGGATTTCGATGGAGATCAAATGGCTGTACATCTCCCGCTTAGTGTGGAGGCACAAATTGAAGCCAAACTTTTGATGATGGCTTCCCGAAATGTACTGAAGCCAGCTCATGGTCGTCCTATTGCTGTGCCTGACCTTGATATTGTTTTAGGGTGTAGCTTTCTTACGAAAGTTGTCCCTATTTCAACTAACGGTCATTCGGTACGAAGTTTTAGGGACCAGGATGAAGCGATTTTTGCTCATGATCAAGGCAATCTTGAACTCCATGAGTCTGTTAATCTGTATTTTAATGAGGAAAAAGGGGAAGTAGAAAACCCCATTCTAACGACTGTTGGTCGTATTAAATTCAATCAGGTTGTTCCGGATGAATTATTTTTTGAAGATGCTGAAACTGGTCGGAATGTACCATTTGTTAATCAAGAAATGCATGCTAGTGAATTGTCCGATCTTGTCTCTCGTTGCTTCTATGAACTTGGTAATCGAAGAACGGTTGGGTTCCTGCATGAGCTTAAGTCGTTGGGATTCCATTATGCGACCGTTTCTGGAATTTCAATTGGTATTCAAGATTTGGTTGTTCCTAAACGCAAAAAAGAAATGTTGGATGATGCATGGGGAGATGTGTCTCAGATTGAGTCGGATTTTCAGAAGGGTTTGATGAGTGGCGGTGAACGCTATAATAGGGTAGTTGATATCTGGCGTGGTCTGATCAGCCGTATGGAAGACTCGCTTTTTGAGGAATTGGCAAAAGATGGTGATATTGAGGGATTCAATCCGGTTCATATTATGGCCAATTCTGGCGCACGGAGTAAGAGAGAGCCTATTCGTCAAATCAGTGGGCTGCGTGGGTTAATGGCTAAACCTTCTGGGGAAATTATTGAGCATCCAATCGAATCCTGCTTTCGTGAAGGCTTGTCTGTTTTAGAATACTTTATCTCGACTCATGGTGCTAGAAAAGGCTTGGCTGATACCGCTATTAAAACTGCCAGTAGTGGATATTTAACGAGGAAACTGGTTGATGTGGCGCAGGATATTATGATCACTTTATATGACTGTGAAACCCTTAATGGCGTTGTCAAGAATAGTGGGGAAGATGACGACCAAGAATTGTCAGATCGTGTTGTGGGCCGATATCCTGCTGAAAAAGTTACAGATCCTGATACAGGAAAAACTCTTGTTGGTAGAGATCAAATTATTAGTCACGCAGAAGCGGGGCTAATTCGTCAAGCTGCTGTTGCCGAAATTAAAGTACGTTCCCCGTTAACATGCGATGCAAAAGGAGTTGGGATTTGTGTGAAATGTTACGGTGCAGATCTTTCGAATGGTCAAGCAGTTGATATAGGAGAAGCTGTTGGGATTATAGCTGCTCAGTCAATTGGTGAGCCAGGAACGCAGTTAACGATGCGGACCTTCCACACTGGGGGGACGGTAAGCGGGGAAGTTGAATCCAGAATTCTTGCCAATAATAGTGGAGGAATTTACCTTAGTGATGGGATTGAAACTGCTACGTCTCAGAATAACACCGGGAAAGAGATAAAGAGCGTAATGTCTCGAAACGCAGAATTGCGGATCATTGATCCAAAAACAAAACGTGAGCTATGGAGCCGAAAACTACCAACTGGGGCGCGCTTGTTAGTAGAGGAAGGAGATGATGTATTAAAGGGCGATCCGCTTTTTGAGTCAGATCCTTATGAACCCATATTCGCTCGAGAGAAGGGAGTTGCTTCCTTTTGGAATGTCGATCAGAATGTAAATCAGGAAGTTGATAAGAGCAGTGGGATGTCGGAACAGGTGATTGGTGATTATAAGGATGATTTACCAGAAATTTTAATTCATGCTGAAAGTGTATCTGAAATAAGTCTGCATGATAAAGATACAATAGCTATTGGAAAAACTCCGAAGCTCGCTAAACAGTATCTTGCCGAATGCGAGGCACTTGATAGTAATAAAGTTGCTAGTCTTCAGTTTTTGAAAAGAGCATTAGCTACAGAGGACTTGGTGGGTGCGGAAGGTAGAATTATTGTCCCGGCCGAAACTATTCTCGATCCGGAAGATGACAAAATGCTGGATCAGATATTAAAAGCATTAGGTGGAAATGCGGATGATAACAAGCTTCCTCTGCTTGACAAGCTTGTTTCTGACAAGAAGTACGCCGAGCTTTTTGATGAAAATTCCGAAAAAGACGAAGCAGAGAAAACTGCGTTACTTGACAAGCTTTTTGCTGCCAGGAAGTATGCTAAGCTTTTTGATGACGAAAAGACTGAAAAGCTTTTTAGGAAAGTTGTTGATGCTGGTGGTGATGTAGAAAGTAAGATTAGAAATAAGCTTAAGCCCAAGGAACAACCAGCATCAATTTTGAAAGTCCGTAAATGTCTGAGCTACCATCCCCTCCCAACGGGAGCACATATGTCTACTATAAAAGATGGGGATTCGGTTGGTAGGGGAGATATTTTAGCGCGTCTTCCTTTTGAAGCTTCAAAAAGTAGTGATATTGTAAGCGGGCTCCCACGTGTGACGGAGCTGTTTGAAGCTCGAAAACCAAGAGACGCGGCTTTTATCGCGACCATTGATGGAAAGATTCATCTTCAGGGGATTAGCCGAGGGATGCGTGTTCTGAAAGTTATTAATTCGGAGACTGGTCTTGAAAGTGAAACCTATCGAATTCCTGTAGGTAAGCATTTACATTTTCAGGAAGGAGAGGAGGTAAGATCTGGTGAACAATTGACGGATGGCCCAATTAATCCGCACGATATCTTAGCTGTTCAAGGGGAAGAGGCTGTTCAGAATTATTTAGTTAGCGAGGTTCAAAGGGTCTATCGTGCACAAGGAGAGCGGATTAATGATAAGCATATTGAAACGGTTATCCGGCAGATGTTGGGTAAGGTGGAGATTGGAGAGCCAGGTGATACAGAGTTTCTTGGTGAAGAAGAAATTGATCGGATAATTTTCCATGCTATGAATAATAAAACTAGCGAAGAAGGTGGTGAGCCAGCTAGCGCAAAGGTTATCTTGCAAGGTATTACAAAAGCTGCTCTTTCGACCGAAAGTTTCGTGTCCGCTGCTTCCTTTCAACAAACAACTTCTGTTCTTACTAAAGCGTCGGCTATTGGTAAAAAGGACTATCTCAGGGGGTTGAAAGAGAATGTGATCATGGGGCATCTGATTCCTGCTGGTACTGGACTTCCCCGTTTTAGATCGGTTGAAGTTGCTGAAAGGGGGAAAGCCAGAATGGACGAGGTGGACGAGATGCTCGCAGATACATTGGATGCAGTCCCAGCGGATTAGTGTTCTGTTAGTAGGAAGTGCTATAGATTCTATAAATATCCATGCACATGCGAAAATTAACTTGCACCTTGAAGTTATTAGGAAGCGGGCAGATGGGTATCATGAGATTGAAACCCTGTTTCATTCGTTAGCGCTACATGATGATGTTGAGATAATAAAGCGTTGTGATGCAGAAATTCGAATTGATTGCTATGGCGCTAAGATTCCGTTGGACAAACGGAATCTTGCATATCAGGCGGTAGATTTGTTTTGCCAGCAGGTATCTGTAAGGTGTGGAGTTGATATTAAAATCAAGAAGCGTATTCCTATCGCTTCGGGGTTGGCTGGTGGTAGTGCGGACGCGGCAGCAGTATTACAAGGGATGAACAAGCTCTTTGAAGTTGGTTTAGGTCTTGAAGATTTAAAAAAGATTGGGTTGAAATTGGGGGCAGATGTGCCGTTTTGTCTTACAGGTGGCGCTGCGGTTGGTCGTGGTGTTGGAGAGGTTTTGACAACAATTTCTCCCTTGGAGAACGTCCCGATCCTGCTTGTAAACCCTGGTCTAGAAATTTCGTCAGCTTCAGCTTACCAAGGTTTGGATTTAAGATTCTCTCGTCAACTCAGAGATGTGAAAATTAGCGCTAGGTATGTCAGGGAAAGTAATTTGGAAGGTGTATCTCAGTCACTATATAATTGTTTGGAAAGTTCAGTTTTTCAGTTTTATCCAGCCGTTTCGATTTTGAGGAATGAGCTAGATTGTTTGCCTGAAAGTTATGGATCTCTTATGTCTGGGAGTGGTGCGACAGTTTTTGCAATGATGTATAGTGATATGGAATCTGTCAAATCTTCTGAGGCATTGAAAAGTAAATTTCCAATCTGTATTGCAACACACACAAGCCCGTTAGGGCTGGAAATTGCTTGATGGGCGGTCGCCAAGTGGCTAAGGCATCGGCTTTTGGAGCCGACATTCGTAGGTTCGAATCCTACCCGCCCAGTTTATACTCTTTTATTTCAGTGTATGCAGTTTTACACAGCCATGATCGGTGTGAAATTGCGGTTCCGTATTTTCTAGGAAAGCTTAACGAATCGAGGAAATTCATTTAATGAGACAAGTAGAACTAATGGCACAAAAGCGGAATGCTTTTGGAAAGGGTGCAGCCCGTAGTCTTAGAAGAGCTGGGATAATTCCTGGTGTACTATACGGTCGTGATCAGGATACTATGTCTGTTCAGATCAACGAACAAACCTTCAAAAGATTTCTTCGGGCTAATGGGGAGAATATGCTTATTGATCTGAATATTGATGAGTATGGTACTGAAACTGTTTTGATCAAGGAATTACAGAGGCATCCAGTCAAGCGAAGTTTAGTTCACGCTGACTTCATCCGGATTTCCTTAGATGAATTGGTTATTGCTCCAGTGCCAATTACGTTAGTAGGCTCACCACCCGGTGTTCAGGAAGGTGGTGTGATGACATTTTTACTTCGTCAAATTTCAGTTAGTTGTTTACCTTTGCTTATTCCTGAGGAGATTCAAGTCGATATCAGTGAAATGAATATTGGTGACACAATTCGTGTTGCAGACCTTGATTTGGGTGAAGAAATTGAAAACCTCGAAGACCCACAATCACAGATTGTCTCTGTTGTTCCACCGATAGTAGAAGCCGAGCCGGTTGAAGATGTTGAGGAAGGCGAAGAAGGCGAAGAAGGCGAAGAAGGAGTGGAAGAAGCATCTGAGTCTGAAGAAGAAACGGATGGTGAATAGCCGCACTTATGGTGATACGAGTTATTCAGCTGCTTGTGGCGTTACTTTTGTTTGCTGGCGACCTGTATTTCGCGCAAGCGCAGTCCATCAACATCGTTGATGAAAATGGTAAGCTGATAGTTCGTACAGATGCGCTGCTGACAGGAGGTACAACTTATCTGTCAATAGAGGCTCTTCGTCTTGTTTTTGATGCTGATCTTACCCAAAAATACACTCCTCTAACAAAAAAATTGATCTTGATCTTAGGTGGAAGGCAGATACGTCTTCGTATCAACGTAAATTCAATCCGAATTGAGCCTAGCGGTCAAAATGTATCTCTCCCTTATCCGCCTTTGTTGTTTAAACGTAAACCGTTCCTCCCAATTGAGTTTTTTACCCACCTGATTCCTCAGATTTATGAATTTGATGTATCCTACAATGCGACTTTACGTCGGATGCAAGTCATCGAGAAAAGCTCACAATTCACAGACAACGGGCCCGATGAATTCACTGCTGTTATTGATCTTGGTCATGGTGGGAAAGATACGGGATGTTATCAAGACAGTATTCTTGAAAAGGATTTGGTTCTGCGATTGGCTGAGCGGATCCAGATGGAATCATCGGATAAGGCTATGAAGATCTTGCTTACTCGCGACTCTGATACGACGCTTTATGCAAAAGATCGAATTCGTTTCGCTAACCGAAAGAAAGAAGCCAAGCTTTTTATCAGTGTACATTGTAATATGAGTTTTTCTCCTAAGAGGAAAGGTATAGAGGTTTATGTCAATAATGCTAGAAGTAATTTATTAAAAATAGGTTCGAATCCTGATAAAAACAGTGTTACAAACGATCAATTTGCGCTATTAAAACCTTTATCCCAAGATCATTTCTTAGAAAGCAGTCGTCGATTGGCTGCAGTTCTGAAAAGCCGGTTTGAAAATATTTTAGGCCAAAAGGTCTCGGTGTTTGAGTTACCCTTAAATATGATCCAAAATATTTATATGCCTGCAGTATTAGTTGAAGTTGGATATTTGTCTAATCCTGTTGATTTGAAAAGACTTAAGGGGGCTCAGTTCTTCAGTCAGATATCGGTTGCTATTTTACAAGCTATTGAGGATTACCAAGAAATATTGATGGCCGAAAATAACTTAGATAGTATTGGAACGGAAGTCCGGTGAGCTGGAGGCTAATCGGGATTTTTACTATTAGTGTCACTGCTACAGTTATTTTTATTCTTGTTATTTTTACTGGTTTGAATTTGGAAAGGAATGAGCAACCATCAAGCATAGAAACTTTACGATCAAGTTCTGACTCTGAGCAGAATTATCAAAAAGCATTAGAATCCATCGATATATTTGTATTGGATCGTGATGGATTTGAACTTATTCCTGAACAGATCGAGATCCACAAATCTGTTGGCGCTAGCCAAAATTTGAAGGATGTGATTCAGGCATTGCTTGAAGCGTCAAAAAACGGGCTCCAAACTGCTATCCCAGAAGGCACGAGGTTATATGAAGCTTATATCGATGAAAAGATCTGCTATCTTGATTTTTCACGTGAGTTATATGGAAAACATATCGGAGGGACAAGAGCCGAGTTTCTAACGATAAGCTCAATATTAAAGACAGTTCAAGCCAATTTTATGGATCGTATTGACCAAGTGCACATTTTGATTGAAGGAGGTCAAGAGGTTAAATCAATAGCTGGTCATATTGATATTTCTCGCCCCTTTAGTATCCGGTAAAATGGGTGGTGCTAGCCGAAACGGATTTTCTGCATCACTTGTTCTACTGTGTTGTAATTGAACCCCCGCCGCGCCAGAAAACCATGTAACCTGCGTTTTGCAACGTGTAACTCGAGTGATTTGTAGCGTTTAACTTGCTTTTCCGCGAGTTGTAGCGCGGTGTCTAATTCTCTGCTGGAGTCGATATTAGACAGCACCTGATTGATGGTTGATGAAGCAACCCCCTTGTCTGCCAACTCCCGTTTTAGCATTTCCTTTCCACGGGGGTTGGATTTCTCGCGTCGGCGAACCCACTGGCGTGCAAAGGTTTTGTCTTTTATAAGACCAACTCTCTCCAAATCCTCGATAGAAGCGCTAATCCCTTCCTGGCTGAAGCCTTTTTGACGTAACTCTTTTTCAAATTCTGGTTTAGTATGGATTTTTTTTTCGTGTAATAGGTTTATAGCGAAATTTTTAGCGCGCATTACCTCCTCCGCTTGGAGGAGTTTAACAATGGTGTCATGACTGATATTTAAGCCGACACGAAGTCCAAACTTGAGAATAAAATCCGTAGGCAAAATCCCAAATTGCTCATGATTGAGAAAAAGCCTGATTTGGTCATCATCATGACTTTGTATATCAGTAATCATTTTTTACGACAGAAAGAGCTTGTATCTATTGATTGCTTACTCAGGATATCAGACTAGGTTTCTAGGGTTCCTGCCCACAGAGCGCCACGTTGCAACAAAATGGCAAAATTGTCGTGTTGGCAGGCTTTCTTGTCGTGTCCCAGTGCAAGGTAGAAAACTCTTCCTTGTCCCCAGTTCTTTGTCCACACAACGGGCATCATTGAACCCTTGTGCAGGGCGGATGCAAGGACGTTGACACGGTGGTCGTAGTCAAGTATGTATTGTTCATCAGTCACATTGAATTCGACCAAATCTTCCGTGATGGGATGTTCCGAATCCGTGATACTAACTTGATACTCCCGGTAATGTGGATGTGTTATGAAGTGGCCCCCAACCATTGATCGGTATTCGGGACAGTCTCTAAATGAGTCGGCAGCGGAATGTATACCAACATATCCTTTGCCGGATGAGATGTGATTTAGTAATCCATTTTTCTGAGCATCGTTAATTTCACCAACGGTGTAGTAAAACACGATCAGATCGTACGGATCAAGATTGGGTGATACGAGTGCATTCAGATCGTCCTCTATTATTGTGAGTTCAAATGCATCGTGGTTTGAAAGTACGTCTGTAATTACTTCGCTGCATCCTTTCCAATCATGGATGCTGCCGCCAGCGAAGACAAGGGTGTTGATTTTTCCCATCAGGGTGTCTCCTTAATTTAATATTTTGGAACAAGTGGGATTATATCACATTTGGTTATTGAGACTCAAGGAGCCAATATAGCATTGATGGGTATTGCAAAATTTTTTATGTGTTAGGCTATTTGCAAACAGTTGAGAAGGTGTTCAAAACACTGACTTTTATTTGCACTATGTATTATTTGTATGCTATAGTTACACAATACCGTTAGCGTATTCATTGCATGTGGGAGACGGTATTCTACCAAGTTAGGAAAGGAAATCTGGGGGTGTTGGAAAATTAGAAAAGGATATAATGATCGTAGGAAAAAGTCAACGCAAAGTAAGATTAATGAACAAATTAGAGCTAAGGAATTGCGTGTCGTTGGTTCTAGTAATGAGCAATTGGGTATAATATCGTTACAGGAAGCCTTGGAAGTTGCGAGGAATGAAGGATTAGATCTCGTTGAGGTCGCTCCGAAAGCTGAGCCGCCTGTCTGTAAGATTATGGACTATGGCAAGTTCCAGTATGAGAAAAGTAAACGGGAAAAGGAAGCTCGGAAGAAGCAAGCGAAGGTCGTTTTAAAGGAAATTCAGTTTCGGCCCGATACCGCCGACCACGATTATCAGTTTAAAATGCGTCATGCTCGTGAGTTTTTAGCTAAAGGGTACAAGGTGAGATCGGTTGTGCGTTTTAGAGGACGGCAAATGCTTCATACAAATTTTGGGCGGGAAGTTCTTCATCGGCTCGTTGCTGACGTCGGGGATGTTGCTGAGGTTGAGTTGGGACCTAAGATGGAAAACAATTTGATGGCGTTAATATTAACTCCTAAGACTTCTTAACGTAGTAATAACTGAATATGTATGAGTAATGTTTGCAAATATAGTTTAGTTGGTCTGTGAGGGAGGGGTAGGATGCCGAAAATGAAGACGCACAAAGGTGCAGCCAAAAGACTCAAGTATACTGGTACTGGGAAAATCCGCAGACGTCGAGCAGGTGCGGGGCATCTCTTTATCTCAAAATCGTCTAACCAGAAGCGACGCCTTCGAAAGAGTACGTTGGTTGATCCAAGTAATATGAAAAATGTGCGTAGGTTGATATCAAAATAGCTTTGTTAGGAGTAAGTTTTGTCAAGGGTTAAGACAGGAAGTATAAGACGGCAGAGCCGCAAAAAGGTTCTAAAGTTGGCTAAAGGGTATCGTGGCCGTCGTAAGAATATCCGGAGAACTGCGATCAACGCAGTTGAAAAAGGGTTGAATTATGCATATGCGCATCGTCGGGCGCGAAAGAGGGATTTCAGGAGGCTGTGGATAACTCGTATTAATGCGGCTGCCAGAATGCACGGCTTATCATATAGTCGGTTGATCGATGGTTTGCGAAAAGTTGGTGTTGATTTGAATCGAAAGGTACTTGCCGACATTGCAGTTCGTGATGAAGCTGGTTTTGCAAGAATTGTTGAGTTGGCAAAAGGGTAATTTAATTTAACGGTTGTATTGAAAAGGCCTACCATTTTCAAAGCTGCGAAAATTGGTGGGCCTTTTGTGTCATGAACTTAAAAAGGAGAGGTCCAGAATATGAGTAGAATTCCAGTCGCGCTCCAAATGTATACGGTTAGAGATGTATGTGAAAAGGATTTTGTTGGAGCTCTTCGCCAAGTAGCTGATATTGGTTATGAAGGGGTAGAACTTGCTGGTAGTTATGGCTTGGACGCTGAAGTTTTGCGTGATATTCTTGATGATGTAAATTTGAAATGTGTCGGTAGTCACACGGGTTTTGATGATATTGATCAGGTGGTGGCATTTCATAGGGCGATTAATTGTAATTATGTCGGAAGTTCTTCGATGTCGCCCGCGGGATTTCCCACTGGTAGTGAAAGTCTCTTGGCTGCGGCAAAATATAGTAATGACCTTGGTGCAGCATTGAAGGAACAAGGGCTTCATTTCTATTTTCATAATCATGCTCATGAGTTCCAAAAAATTGATGATCGTTATACTTTAGACCTTTTTTATGAATCTACTGATCCTCAGCTTGTCTATGCACAAATCGATGTGTTCTGGGTGCAATATGCTGATGTCGATCCGTCAGTATATCTGCGTCAATATCCAGACAGATGTCCGCTGGTTCATATCAAGGATATGGATGCGGATAAAGATTTCACTGAAGTTGGTCATGGCGTTTTGGATTGGGACGATATTTTTGCTGCCTGTGAAGAGGTGAATGCCCAGTGGTATGTGGTAGAACAGGACGTTTGCCACCGACCGTCAATGGAGAGTGCTAAAATTAGCTTTGAGACTTTTCGTAAACGTGGCATGGTTTAGATTAAATTTAGTCTTCAGATTGAATTATGTAACTGGAAGTGGAAGGTCTTTGCTTCCATTATTTTTATCTTTTTTTTGGGGTGAAATGGCGGGTCTTTTGATTTGCCGGATCATGCTTTTTTTATGTCTCTTACCGTCAATTTTTGGGTGTGCGGATCAGGCTGTTAAAACTCCTCCTTCAGAATCTCCTAAACCGGCCCATCGGTTACTTCAAATAACCGATCAACCTACCTCGTCAAAAGATTGGTCGATGTTTATGGCCAATCTCCAGTTCTCAGGTCATAGCGTAGATGCCAGTCTGAAGCCTCCTCTTAGCTTGTGTTGGAAGTTTAAGACTGGTGGTCAAATACTAGCGAGTCCGATTGTTGTTAATGGGACTGTCTATGTTGGATCTAGTGATGGGATTCTGTATGCACTGGATGCCAAAATATGGAAGGTTAAATGGACATTTCGTGTCGAGGGAAGTATTCGTAACGCTGTGGTATTTTGGAACAATCGGATTTTTTTTAGCTCCGCTAATAACATGATTTATGCTTTATCTGCTGAAACAGGAGATAAAATTTGGGAATACAAATCGCAATCATGGGTTAATACATCTCCAGTAGCATCGTTGGGGCAGGTCTACTTTGGAGCTTATAGCGACAAAATTTATGTGTTTAATGCTGTCACTGGTAAACTTATAAGATCAGTTCGACGTGGAGTACAAATTGGTGGAATAGAATATGTTTGTGGGCAAGGCAAACTTGCACCGGTAGCGGCCGAGCATCAAACCAATCAGTGGCGAAACCTCGTTCCGTTTTCACAGAGCTTGGCAGTTTCTGCAAATAATGTTGTCTATATCGGTGCTCGTGATAATAAGATCTACGCAATTGACATCAGTTCAAAGGAACAGATTTGGGCATATGAGACGGACGGATATATCGATGCGGTACCCGCAATTTCAGATGGTATGCTCTACGTAGCTTCTTGTGATGGTTATATTTATGCTTTTGAAAATGGTACTGGTACGCGGCAACAGGTGAAACGGAAACCGGGACGAACTGGTACAATAGTCTCTGATAATAGAAAAGTTTATGAAACCGCTGGACTTGAGCAGGCCAAACTACGACTGAACGACGGTGTAGAAGTTGACATTATTAATCGAGACAGTCTATGTTATCAAATCGCATTACCTAGCGGAGAAACTGGTTGGGTTGATTGGACGTCAATCGGTGTTTTTGATCAAAAAGATGAAATCTCGTTTAATACAGTTGTTTGTTCAAATGTTGAAACGCTTAATCTTGTTACGGGTGCTGAGTCGCCACATTGGTCACCAAATGGACGTCTAATTGCATTTTTGCGGCGGAAAAATCTGTCCGGTCAGTATTGGAAAGCTAACGAACTATGGATCATGGATCCGATCTCGAATGAGTCGAGGCGGTTATGCAGTGGTGACTTTTACAATCCAAATCTTTCATGGTCTTTTGATGGTAACTTTATTACTTTTGAAGCATATCATCAGGGTGAAAGTTACGTTTGGGTAATTGATCGGTTCGCCAAAAATCTAACCAGATTGATAAGAGGTGATGCCCCCGCGTGGTCACCAATAGCAAATCGGGTTGCATTCCGTCGATGGGAAGAAGGTGTTGATACAATTTACCTCATTAATGTGGATAAAACCGGCCTAAAAAAAATTGTAGGTATTCCGGTTGAAGGAAAGATTAGTACATTTACTTACTTGAGTCCGCCAGTATGGTCGCCGAATGGACAGGACCTTGCTCTTGGTATGGACCGCCAATATTTTAAGGATGGATACGCTAGTGTGCAGATCTACGAAATTAATGGGAAAAAATCAAAAGAGTTTTTCACTCAGTCCCAGCGAGTTGGACAGATCTCGTGGTCACAGGATGCGTCTAAAGTAATGTATGTTACAACAGGAAACTTGAAGCGTGACCCGATACTCGATAAGAGGATACACCTAACTAGTATAAATCTACCCAGTCAGGCGAGAATTATTAAGCATACTTCTCCCTCGTGGTCGCCGACAGGAGATCGAGTGGTCTTTATGGAACGGGAAGATTGTATGGGAGTTCAGTGGAAGGTTTGGTTGCTTGAACTTGAAAAAAAACAAATGGTTGCTATTGCTCGGACGAAGAAGTTTTTGACCGCTGTTGAATGGCTTCCGAGTGGAGATCGAATTTGCCTCTGGCATACGTCGAAATATCTGCGTGGTGGAGAGTATCGTCCTGCTAAAACAAAGGGGTGGGTTGTTAAGATTAATTGATGAGCGGTTGCTAGCATGATTCGTCATTTTATGATAAAACGAAAAGTTAAAGTTTAATTAGGAAATATCAAATGCCTAAAGTTGTTATTGGACATATGGATGATCCCAAAAGTCTTACACCTATTTATGACAGGTTTTCTGATGAGCACCCTGAATTAAAAATAGGTTGTGAAGAGTTTGAAGGGGCAGGAGAATTTGCCGCTCAGCACGAAGGAATTCGATTCATCTGGATCGATAAAGGAGAAGGCGAAGTCTATCTTGATGTTGGTTATCGAACACAGGAAGGTGATGGCGAGAAACTACCTGACTGTTATACCAGTGAGAAAGTCGATACCGAAAATTTACCCATTTTGCAATCAATTGCAGAAAATCTGGATACACTTCATCCAGAAATCTTGTTGCCTGTTGAATCGATTTTGAGCCGGTTTGATGGGGAGATTACAATTGGTGATATTTCCAATGAAATCCGGTTGATGGTGGAAACTGGGATTGACCGAGTCGACTGGACAAGTCGCCCGAAAGTGCGCCGTTCTTTTGAATTACTCTTGGAAAACTACTCGCAGATGGGTTGGTCAACAAAACAA